>Ga0335077_10007915_pt1 | contig 13174 bp, 12 predicted proteins | sample Lox_Sample_31_FD_207151 | JGI IMG/M metagenome (GOLD analysis project Ga0335077, IMG submission 207151) | Soil microbial communities from Loxahatchee National Wildlife Refuge, Florida, United States - Lox_Sample_3.1 | ecosystem: Environmental > Terrestrial > Soil > Wetlands | place: USA... | reverse complement strand
CCACGACTCGGCCTCGATGCCCTCGGGCCAGGGCATGCTCCACTCCCCGCCGGGCTCGCCGGCCGGGCGGTCAACTTCCTGATCAGACATGCCTAGGCTCCCTGATATTTAAGTTAACTAGACAATAGCGAGTCGAGACGCTAGGTTGGCTATGTAATCACGAAGACCCTCCTGAGCGGAGCGACCGATGGCAACCGATCCTCAGATCCTGGCACCTCAGCAGGCACCAGGCGATCGCAGCGACCCGCGCAGGTGGCTGACCCTCGTCATCCTGCTGCTGGCCGCGTTCATGAACCTGCTCGACGTATCCATCGTCAACATCGCGATCCCGTCCATCCAGCGGGACCTGCACGCGAGCTACGCCGACGTCCAGTGGGCGCTCGCGGGCTACACGCTGGCCTACGCCCTGGTGCTGATCACCGGCGGGCGGCTGGGCGACACGTTCGGGCGCAAGCGGCTGTTCCTGATCGGAGTGACCGGCTTCACGATCATGTCCGCGCTGTGCGGGGTCGCGCAGACCCCCGGCATGCTGATCGGCTGCCGGGTCGTGCAGGGCGCGATGGGCGCGATCATGGTTCCCCAGGTGCTCGCGGTCATCCAGGTCATCTTCCCGCCCGCGGAGCGGATCAAGGCGCTGGCCGGCTTCGGCGTGACCGCCGGCCTCGGCACCGTCAGCGGCCCGCTGCTGGGCGGGCTGCTGATCCAGCACAACCTGTTCGGCTGGGACTGGCGGCCGATCTTCCTGATCAACGTGCCGGTCGGCATCATCGCCGTGATCGCGTCGGCGATCCTGGTGCGCGAGTCGCGCGCGCCGCGGCCGCCCAAGCTGGACCCCGCCGGCGTGGTGCTGATCTCCGCCGCGCTGCTCCTGCTGCTGTACCCGCTCGTCCAGGGCCGCGAGCTGGGCTGGCCGACCTGGACGTTCGTGTCGATGGCGGTGTCCGCCCCGGTGTTCGCGCTGTTCGTCGCGTACGAGCGCGTGAAGGCGCGGCGCGACGGCTCGCCGCTGGTGGAGATGAGCCTGTTCCGTGAGCGCAGCTTCAGCACCGGGATGGCGATCGCGGTCGCGTTCTTCCTGGGCATCGCCTCCTTCGGCCTGGTGCTCACCCTGTTCCTGCAGATCGGGATGGGCTTCACGCCGCTGCACGCGGGCCTCACGTTCCTGCCGTTCTCGGCGGGCGTGCTGCTCTCCTCCGGGGCCGCCGCCCGGCTCGCGCCCAGGTTCGGCCGCGGCGTGACGATGGCGGGCGCGCTGATCATCGCCGCCGGCATGGGCTCGCTGATCGTCGTCGTGCACCACTACGGCGCCGTCGTGAGCACCTGGGATCTGGTACCGGGGCTGGTGGCGGCAGGCCTGGGTCTGGGCGCCGTGATCGCGCCGCTCGCCGACATCGTGCTGGACCGGGTGCACGCGCAGCACGCAGGCTCGGCCTCCGGTGTCTTCAACACCGGCCTGCAGCTGGGCAACTCGATCGGCATCGCGGTGATCGGGGTCATCTTCTTCGGCCTGCTCGGCACTCAGTCGGCCACGGCCGCGCACGCGGTCGCGCCGCAGCTGCGGGCCGGGCTGGCCGCCGTGCACGTGCCCGCACCGGTTGCCGGGCGGATCGAGGCGCAGTTCGGCGGGTGCCTGCACGCCCGGCTCGTCGCCTCGGACCCGACCGTGACCCCGGCGGCCTGCCGGCTGTCGGCGCCCGCAGGCTCGGCGGGGACCGCCGGCCCGGCCGCGCTGCCCGCGGCCGCGAAGGGCGTGCTGGCGAGCACGGGTGCCGCCGCGGTGCGGCACGACTTCGCCGCAGCGCTCGAGCGGACGCTGTGGTTCCAGGTGGCGGTCTTCCTGGCCGCCTTCGGGCTGATGATCGCGCTGCCGCGCGGCGCGGGTCGCCGGGATCCGGCCGCCGCGGGTAACGAGGCCAGCCTGGCTAGCGCTAGGGAGGGCGCGGTCGTCGGCTGACAGTGGTCCAGCCAAGCGCCCGCCGCGCTCACCGAGCGCGGCGGGCGCGCCGATCCAGGGAGCAGGAGATGCGACTTGCAGTGATGGGCGGGACCGGCCGGATCGGCGGGCACCTGCTGACCGTGCTGGCCGGCGCCGGTCATGAGATGACGGTGCTGGCCAGGGATCCCGGCCCTGGGCTCGCCGGGCCTGGCTCCCGCGCGGTGACCGCGGTCCGCGGCGACGCGACCGACCCGGCCGCGGTGCAGGCGGCCGTCGACGGCGCGGACGCGGTGCTGTCGGCGCTCGGGCCGCGCGGCGCGAGGACGCCCGCCCTGCTGGGCACCGCGGCGCGCAACATCACCGCCGCGATGGAGCAGACCAGCGCCCGCAGGCTCATCTGCGTCTCGGCGGCCGGCGCGTTCATCACCGGGGACCCGGATATGGGCGCGCTGATCAAGCTGATCCTGCCAAGGCTGCTGGCGAAGCAGTTCGCGGACACCAGGGAGATGGAGCAGGTGACTCCGCTAGCGGGCTGGACTGGACGCTCGTGCGGGCGACCCGGCTGGTGAACACGCCGGCGACTGGCCGCTACCGGGTGCGCCCGCAGTACGCGCCGGCCGGCGGCGGCAAAATCGCCCGGGCGGATGTAGCGCACTTCATGGCCGCCGTCCTCGCCGAGAGCAGCTGGATCGGCGGCAGGCCCGCGCTCGCCTACTGATCGCCCACTGTGCTGACTTTCCGTCGTCCCGGCAACGGAAAACGAGCACAGTCACGGTGTGCTCAGCGCTGCTGCGCGGCGATCAGGTCCCTGAACCAGTAGTAGGACGCCTTCGGCGTGCGCCGCTGGTTCTCGTAGTCGACGTACACGAGGCCGAACCGCTGGTGGTATCCCTCTGACCACTCGAAGTTGTCCATCATCGTCCAGGTCAGGTAGCCGCGCACGTCGACGCCGGCGGCGATGGCGTCGGCGACCGCGCGGATGTGCCCGTCCAGGTAGTCGATCCGGAACTGGTCGTCCACCGTGCCGTTGGCCGCGGGCTCATCGGCGGCCGAGCACCCGTTCTCGGTGATCCAGACGGGCGGCAGCCGGTCACCGTAGGTGTCGCGCAGGCAGACCAGCAGCTCGGTGAGCCCGGCCGGGATGACCGGCCAGCCGAACGCCGTCACCGGGTACCCCTCGATCGGCTCCAGCTGGAACGGCAGTCCCGGCTCAGACAATGACGAGCCGGGCAGCGCGGCGATCCGGGTCGGGTTGTAGTAGTTCACGCCGAGGCCGTCGATCGGGGCGGAGATCGTCGCCAGGTCGCCGTCGCGGACGAAGTCGAGACCGGCGGGGCCGAGGCCGAGCGCCGTCAGGTCGGGATAGCGGCCAGTCAGCACCGGGTCGGTGAACAGCCGGTTCTGCAGCGTGTCGAAGGCGTGCGCGGCCGCGGTGTCCGCCTGGCTGTCAGACGCCGCCCAGACGGGGGAGTAGTTGTTCGTGATCAGCACCCGCGCTGCGCCCGCTGCGCGCAGCGCCGCGGTGGCCAGCCCGTGCCCGAGAAGCTGATGATGCGCCGTCGGCAGGGCGCCGAGCAGGAGCGACTTGCCCGGCGCGTGCATGCCGAGCGCGTAGCCGAACGCCGTCACGACGAATGGCTCGTTCAGCGTGATCCACGTGTCGATCCGGTCGGCGAGCCGGTCGGCGGCCAGCGCCGCGTAGTCGGCGAACCGCTCCGCGGTGTCCCTGGTCAGCCAGCCGCCGGCGTCCTCAAGCTCCTGCGGCAGGTCCCAGTGGAACAGCGTGGGCATCGGCGTGATGCCGGCCGCCAGCAGCGCGTCGGTCAGCCGGTCGTAGAAGTCGAGGCCGGCCTCGTTCGCCTTGCCGGTGCCGCCCGGCTGCACGCGCGGCCAGCCGATGGAGAACCGGTACGCGCCGATGCGGAGCCCGGACATCAGCGCGACGTCCTCCTGCCAGCGGTGATAGTGGTCGTCGGCCACGTCGCCGGTCTGGCCGTCCCTGATGGCCCCTGGCTGCCGGCAGAAGACATCCCAGACGGAGTCTGTCCGGCCGTCGTCGGCCACCGCGCCCTCGATCTGATACGCGGCCGTCGCGACGCCCCAGGCGAAGCCGGGCGGGAACTGCGGGAACTCAAGATCGCTCACGGAAGTGATCGTAACCGGGCTACTCGGGTCCACGTCCGGTTGCCGGCCGCGAGGCCGAGCGGGACGCCCGCCGCGATCGCGATCAGCAGGATCGTGGTGGCCTGGCAGCCGACGACGGCGCGCAGCTGCCCGGAGCGCAGGCCAAGGGCCTTGAACAGGGCCAGGTCCCGGCGCCGCTCGCGCACCGACGCCAGGATCGTGACGCCGTGTCGGCCGCGCGCGAATGACAGCCAGCCCGCCCTCGCCACGCTGACGCCGCGGGAGCTGGAGATCCTCGCCGGTCGAATCACCGCGGCCGGCTACGCCGGCGGTGGATGGCTCGCCCGCAAGTCCGGCCTGACGGATTTCAGGGAGTGGACAGCCGGATTCGGCACCGAGCACACCCCGTGGGGAGACGAGGACTCGCCGGCGCCGGTGACAGCCGTCGAGACGGCGCACGAGTGCGTCTTCTCGGCGGAGCTCATGCCCGGGTCGGAGCAGCCGAGGTTCGCCACCCTGACGCCGGGCGATACGCTGACCAGGCAGGGTGATACGGGCGACGACCTGTACCTGGTCCTCGACGGCGTCGTCCGGGTGGACAGGGACGGAGAGCAGCTGGCCGAACACGGACCGGGCGCGATCCTCGGCGAGCGCGCCTACCTCGAAGGCGGCGTGCGCACCTCGAGCCTCGTGGCCGTCACCTCGTGCAGAGTCGCGGCGGTGCCCGGCGGCCAGTTCGACACCGGCGCGCTGGCAGAGCTGGCCTCGGGTCACCGGCGCGAGGAAGCTATCCAGGGCGGATAGGTGCGGATCAACGTTTGCGGGACGAGGGGATCCACCCCAGCGCCGGGGCGCGAGTTCGTGCGCTACGGCGGTCACACCTCATGCCCGGCGATCACGCCGGATGCAGCCGCGGTGCCCGAGTTGCTCCTGGACGCGGGCACCAGGATCAGGGAGGTCACCCGGCTGCCGGCCGGGGCGCCGTTCCTCGGCCCGATCGCGCTCACCCACCTGCACTGGGACCACGTGCCCGGCCTGCCGTTCTTCGCCGGCGGCGACAAGGATGGCGCGCGCGTCCGGCTGCTGATGCCGGCGCCGGACGGCGGCGGCACGGCGGAAGCGGCGCTGGAGCGCGGTATGTCGCCGCCGCACCTTCCGATCACGCCGCGCCAGCTGCGCGGCGACTGGGAGTTCGCCGGCATCGAGCCAGGTCTCGACCTGGCCGGGCCGCTCACCCCGCTGGCCAGGGAGATCCCGCATAAGGGCGGCCGGACATTCGGCTACCGGGTGAGCGACGGCACGCACGACATCGCCTGCCCGCCCGACCACTGCCCGACCGACCTCGGGGCGGGCCCGGCAGGGCTCGGCGTGTATCACGACGCTGCGCTGGAGCTGGCCGGCGCCGACATCCTCATGCACGACTCGTTCTGGTATGCGGAGGACTTCGACCCTGCCCGGACGTTCGGCGATTCAGCCGCCGAGTACGCCATCGGGCCGGCGGCGCATGCCGGTGCCCGGCGGGTGCTGCTGCATCACAAGCCCGACCGCACCGACACCGAGCTGGAGAAGCTGGCCGCCGGCCTGCAGGACAGCCCGGGTCCGGTCACGCTCGCCGCCGACGGCGAGGTGATCATGCTGTGACCCAGCCCGACGCGGTCGTCGTCGGGGCAGGTCCGAACGGCCTGGCCGCGGCGCTGACCCTCGCGCGCGCCGGGCTGAGGGTCGAGGTCTTCGAGGGGGCCGCGGAGCCCGGCGGCGGCTGCCGGACGGCCGAGCTGACGCTGCCCGGGTTCCGGCACGACGTGTGCTCGACCGTGCACGCGCTGGCGGCCGCGTCCCCGTTCTTTGCCGGCTCGGACCTGGCCGCCCGTGGCGTCCGCCTGCTGACACCGAAGGTCGCCGCCGCCCATCCGCTCGACGGCGGCCGCGCGGCCGCGCTCAGCGGCTCGGTAACCCAGACCGCCGCGCAGCTCGGCGGCGGCGACACGCGCGCCTACGAGCGGCTGATGGGTCCGCTGGTGCGCGACAGCGACGCGATCACGGCGCTGACGCTCGCGCCGCTGCGCTCGGTACCGGCGCGGCCGCTGGGAGCCGTGCGCTTCGGCACCCAGGGCATGCTGCCGGCCACGGTACTGGCGCGCAGGCTGCGCACCGCCGAGGGTCGCGCGCTGCTCGCGGGGATGGCCGGGCACTCGATCAGGCCGCTGACGGCGCCGCTGACCGGTGCGTTCGGACTGACCATGCTGATGCTCGCGCACACGACCGGCTGGCCCGTTATCGCCGGCGGCAGCGCGCGGCTGATCGAGGCCATGACCGGCGAGCTCACCGACCTCGGCGGCAGCGTCACGACGGGCACATGGATCACGCGGCTCAGCGACCTGCCCGCGGCGAAGCCGGTGGTGCTGGACGTGACGCCGCGCCAGCTGCTCGGCCTGGCCGCGGACCGGCTGCCGCCCGGCTACCGCCGCGCGATGCGGCGGTTCCGGTACGGCCCCGGGGTCTGCAAGGCGGACTGGGCGCTCTCCGGTCCGGTTCCCTGGCAGAACGAGGAGTGCAGGCAGACGGTCACGGTACACGTCGGCGGGACCCTCGAGGAGATCGCCCGCAGCGAGGCCGCCGTCGCCGCGGGCCAGCATCCGCAGCAGCCGTTCTGCCTGGTGACGCAGCCCGGCGTCGTGGACGACAGCCGGGCGCCCGCGGGCAAGCACGTGCTGTGGGGCTACTGTCACGTGCCGCCGGGCTCGGAGGTCGACATGACCGGCTGGATCGAGGCTCAGATCGAGCGCTTCGCGCCCGGCTTCACCGATCTCATCCTGGCCAGGTCGGTCCGGACCGCCGCGGACATGGAACGCTATAACCCCGGCTACGTGGGCGGAGACATCGCCGCGGGCGAGGGCACGCTCCGGCAGACCTTCGGCAGGCCCACCTGGCGGTGGAACCCGTACCGAACCCCGCTGCCCGGGGTCTACCTCTGCTCGGGGTCAACACCGCCGGGCGGCGGGGTGCACGGAATGTGCGGCATGTGGGCGGCGCGGACCGCGCTGCGCGACCTGTCTATAACCGAGCCGCCGGTGGGTAGCGTCAGCTCATGAAGAAAATCATCGAGCTGCTCCTCTGCTTCCTGCACCCCCTGGCGGTGATCCTGATCTGGGTCGACCTGCTCGGCCGGCGTGACATCGGCGGCGGCGCGAAGCTGGCCTGGGCGATCTTCTGCATCGTGCCGCTCGTCCCATTCCTGTACGTGCTGACCGGCGGCGACCTCTGGTAGGACGGCCTGCCCGCGGGCCGCTGGCTGGCGGGGCGCTGCCGGTAGCGCCGGTCCGCCCCGCGTCCTGACGAGACCATGGCATCCGGTCATGAAAATGTCAGTGTCGGCCGCTAATATCGAACTCAACAGCGATATCAGGTCACACAGCGGGAGGCGCCCTATGTGCCAGCAGGCCAGCGGTCCCGCGAGCGCGGCTGCGTTACTTGCGGATGTCACGGACGGCCTTTGTCGGCTGGCAAGCCTGGATATGACCGCCCTGACGACCGCGGAGCAGGCTGACTGCCTGCGGGCGATGAGCCGGGCGGAGTCGCAGGCGCTGGCGGCGCGCTCGGCGATGCTGCGGGCGTTTGACGATTCGCGTGGCTTCGAGGACGACGGCGCTGGCGGGTCGCGATCGTGGCTGCGCTGGCAGACTCAGGTCAGCACCGCCGCGGCGGCGGGCGCGGTGGGCTGGATGCGCCGCCTGGCCGTCCACTCGGCCGTCGCCAGGGCGCTCGCGGCCGGGACAGTGTCGCCGTCGTGGGCGCGGTGCATCTGCGACTGGAGCGACGCGCTCGGCGCCGGTGACAGTGACCGGGACGCCGCCGATGAGATCCTGCTGGCGGCCGCCCGCGGCGGCGCGGAGCTGGCCGACCTGGCCGGGCTCGCCGAGGAGATGCGCCGCCGCTGCGCCGGGCCCGACACCGATGCCGGCGACGACGGCTTCCGGGACCGCAGTGTCCGCCTGACCGCCTACTTCCGCGGCCAAGGGCAGCTGGAAGGCAATCTGACCGCCGACTGCACCGCGGCGCTACGCGCGGTACTGGACTCGCTCGGCGCCAAGGCCGGGCCCGAGGACCTGCGCAGCCCAGACCAGCGCGACCACGACGCACTGGCGGAGGCGATGCGGCGCCTGATCGCCTCCGGCTGCCTGCCGGGCCTGGCCGGCCAGCCGGCCACCATCCAGCTGCACATGACCCTGGAGCAGCTCCTCGGCCTGCCCGGCGCACAGCACGCGATGGCCGAGTGGGCCGGACACGGTGCGACCGCACCGCCCGGCGCCGAATGCGACGCCCGGATTATCCCCGTCGTCACCGGCCACGTGGACCCGCAGGTGCTCGACCAGCTCGCCGGCGAGCTGCTGCGGCCCGGAGCGACGCCAGGGGCCGAGCCGGGCGTGGCTGACGTGCCCGCCGCCCTCGCCCGCACCGGCACCGGCACCACCGCACGATCCGCCGCCCCCCACGCGCGATCCGCCGCCCCCGACCCGCGCATCGCCGCGCGATCTGCCGCCCCCGACCCGCGCATCGCCGCGCGATCTGCCGCCCCCGACCCGAGCATCGCCGCGCGGGAGATCGTGCTGTCGCGTGCCATCCGGCTGCTGTCGGGCCCCTGCGGACTGGCCGCCTGGTTGCGCACCACCCGCACCACGGGGCCCGTCGCCGCCGTCAGCCAGCCGCTGGACGTCGGGATGCCGACCGAGGTCATCCCGCCGGCGGTGCGCCGGGCGATCGCCCTGCGCGACAGGCACTGCTCATTCCCCGGCTGCGAGCAGCCCCCGCCCGCCTGCCAGGTACACCACATCGTCCCGCGCAGTGAGGGCGGCGTAACCAGCCTGGGCAACTGTGTCCTGCTGTGCCCGTTCCATCACCTGATCGCGATCCATCGCTGGGGCTGGCGGCTCCGGCTCAATCCCGACGCCACCAAGACCGCGACCGGCCCCGACGGGCGCGTCCTGCACAGCCACAGCCCGCCGGCAGCCGCCTGACGCAGCGGCAGGCGGCAGGCGGCAGTGCGTCTGATCCCGCTGATTGTCCTCGACGCCGGCATCAGGGCGCAGGCTTCGGACGCGGACACAGCGCGCCGGGCCCTCCGTTCGGGTCCGGGAGTTCGGACATGATTGCCCCGGCATCGGGGTCGCCTGGAGAAGCCCAGCTGACCGCGAAGGTGTGCATCCACCATAGGAACTTCGTGGTCACCCAGAAGGCGCTGATAATCGACCGGCCGCCCATTCAGCAGATCGGGGTACGGAACGGGATGCGGATGAGCAGGTTCTGGCCGGGCCGGCGGATAGTGCACACGAGTGACTTGGTCCTCCTGCTCCAGCCGGTACCCGCGATATTGCAGGCTGAGGGTCAGCGCACGTAGCGCAGGCTGAGTTGGTCGGTATGCCCGCTCCAGGTCAGGTGCAGCGTCCAGCAGCCGGGAGCGGGCATATTCACGTACGAGGGCCCTGGACCGTTCGGCAGGTGCACGGTGGCGGTGCGTGCGCTGCCCGCGAGCGTGGCCCGGATGGTCATCGGACCGGGCGAGAAGAACCGCGATACCCAGAGGATCTTGTTGTGCGGGTTCGGCAGCGGCGGTGCGTGCAGCGCATCCCGCGTGGCCCAGAGGATGGCAACGATGTTGCCTGCCGCGCCCATTACGTGCGGCATGGCGGTGTCCGGCGGATTGAACCCGGACCGCGCCCAGACCGGGAGCGGGCTGACGGGTGGCTGCCTGGAACAGTCGATGGCGCTCGCAGCGGAGGTCCGCACGAGGGACGGCTGCGCCCGCCGCGGCGGCTGCTGCCGGGGCGGCGTACCGCTGCATGCGGCCACCGCCACGAGCGAGGCCGCCGCCGTCAGCCCGGCAGCGAACCGGCACCTCATATCCCGACGGTACGCGGGTCATGGCGCAGCGCCTAGCACGGCATCCGCCACTGCTGCCTTGACATGCGGCAAAACGCGCCCGGACGCTGGCCGTCGGCCCGGCGCAGGCGTGCAAGCGGACGCTTACCAGCCTGCGTTCGGTGCCTCGCGCCGCTCGACGCGGTTGTCGTAGTCGTGGCGGTCGGCCACCTCACCCTGGCCGTCGAAACCCTCGAAGAGATCACCAAGCTGGCCGCCCAGCGCACCAATTGAGCCAACTCGGGTAGCGGCACGTAGGTGGCCGGGCCGCGCGCCAGCGTAAGTCCTCAGCTGTGCGGATTGCAATGCAGGGTAATAGTAGGTGATTTGCTCTTTACCGGACATCGACCGCTGCACTGTCTCATGAACTGAACTCGGGACCATAGCCTCTGCGAGTGCGGGCCCCGCGGGCGCCAGGCTGGAATCGAGGAGGTGCCTCGATGCGAGTACTAGTTACCGCCGGATCACGGCGCGGGGGCACTGACGGACTGGCCTGCATGCTGGCCGACGACCTGCGGGCCGAAGGCCTGGAGGCCGAGGTGGTCACGCCCGGCAAGGTGGGCGTGCTCGACGGCTACGACGCGGTCATCGTCGGCGGCGCCCTCTACGCGAACCGCTGGCACCGCGCGGCGCGCCGGTTCGTGCGCAAGCATGCAGCCCAGCTGAGGGAACGGCCCGCTTATTTCTTCTCCAGCGGCCCGCTGGACGACTCGGCTACGGAGCGCGAGATACCGCCGGTGCGTCAGGTACGGGCGCTCATGGACCAGGTCGGCGCCCGCGGTCATGCCACCTTCGGCGGTCGGCTTACGCCGGACGCGAGGGGATTCCCGGCCAGTGCGATGGCGAAGAAGATGGCGGGCGATCACCGGGACCCTAAGCAGGTCCGCGAGTGGGCGCACGGCGTCGCCGCGACGCTGACCGGCGCGGCGGACGGCTAAGGGCCTGGCGCTGCCGCCCGGACCCGGGCGATCGCGCCGGGGCTGATGCTGTAGGCACGGACGGCGCCGGTGGCGAGTGCGGCCGCGCTGCCCGGGCTGGCAAGCAGGCGGGCGGCCCCGGCGGCCAGCGGCAGGATGCTGGGCGGGTCACGGAGGACCGGAGTCAGGACCTCAGAGCCGGCCTGGCCGCGCCGCAGGGCACAGTCGCGGAGCACTCCGAGCACGGCCGCGCGGCTGCGGGTGCGCTCGGCAGCCCCGACGGCTAGCGCCAGGGCGCTGCGGGTCCGGACGCCGGGGCGGCCGGTGATCGGGTGGCCGGGAAGCGGCTCGCCGCGGGACAGGGCAATGGTCAGCCGCGGCAGGTCTACGCCCGCGCGGGCGGCGTTGCCCGGCTCGACGGTGCGGGGGTTGCACTCGATGAACTGCGGCTGCCCGTCGACGTGGAAGTAGTCGAGGGTCAGTCCGCCGTGCCAGCGCAGGTGGGCGCCGAGCCGGGCCGCGTAGTCGCGGGCGGCAGGGTGATCGACGCTCAGCCGCGCGGCCGCGGACCCGCCTGCGCCGGCGCCGGCGGTGACGCTAGTATGCGCGGCCACCAGCCGGCCGCCATCGAACAGGGCCTGAACCTGGCCGTACTCGCCGGCGGCGGGGGCCTGGCCCATGACAGCGCCGCCGGCCAGCGATAGCTCCCGGACTGCCGCGCGCTCCCGCGCCGGGCTGTCTACCCGCCGCACCGCCCGCCCTGCCGTTCCGTAAGACGCCTTGACCCAGTGCGGGTACGGGACCTTCGCCGGCCGCTGATCAGACCGCCACCACTGCGGCTGGGGAATGCCAAGCTCGTCGCACAGGGTCGCGAACTCCACCTTGCCCGCGACCCGGTCGAACGCCTCGATCGGCGCGACGGCGATCGGCGCGTCCGGGGGCAGCAGCCGCCGGCCCGCGGCGAACAGCCAGGCCTGCTCGTGCGTGGCCAGCACGGCGTCGTACCCGCCGGCCGAGCAGAGCCCGGAGACCAGCGACAGGTAACCGAGCGGATCGGCGTCCGGCGGCGGTGCCGCGATCAGCCGGCGCCGCCACCGGCTGAACCGCGCGATCGGCGCACCGCCCACGGTGAGCACGTCGGCCCGCACGCCAGCGGAACCCAGGACCGTCAGCGTCTCCCGCGCGGTGAGGCTCGCGCTCTCCGACAGCAGCACGTCCACGGCCTGAACGGCCGCCGTCTAGTCGGCGAGCGAGATCGCGTCGTCGACCTCTGCCTGCCGCGCCGCGACCTCGGCGGCGTACTTCTGCTCGTCGATCTGCTCGGCCAGCTCCTCGTCGGCGCGCATGAGCACCTCGAGGTCGGAGCCGGCCGCGTCGATGACGCCGAGGTCGGTGTAGGCGTGCTGGACCCTGGGCCCCCACAGCCCGATGTCCCTGACGCACGGCACGATCCGGGAGAACAGCAGGGTGCGGAAGGCCTGCTGCACCGGCGACTGCTCGGTGAATTCGAGGCACTCCTGCACGTCGAAGCCCATCCGCTCCCAGACCTCGCGGCCGGTGAACCGGTTGCGCATCAGGTAGCAGCCCTCGACGATGAACTCCTCGCGGTCGGCCCGCTCGGCGTCGGTCAGCTCCTTGTAATAGTCCCGCAGCGCGAGCCGGCCGAATGCGACGTGCCTGGCCTCGTCCTGCATGACGTACGCGAGCAGCTGTGTGACCAGCGGGTTGTTCGACATGTCCCGGTGCACGCCGAAGGCGGCGAGGGCGAGGCCCTCGATCAGCACCTGCATGCCCAGGTAGGGCATGTCCCAGCGGGAGTCAGACAGCGCGTCGGACAGCAGCCTGGCAAGGTCCGGGTTCACCGGGTAGTACAGCCCGATCTTCTCCCGCATGAACCTGGCGTACAGCTCCACGTGCCTGGCCTCGTCCATCGCCTGGGTCGCGGCGTAGAACTTGGAGTCCATGTCCGGCACCGACTCGACGATCCTGGCCGCCACCGTGAGCGCACCCTGCTCACCGTGCAGGAACTGGCTGAACAGCCACGCCGACAGGTGGTGGCCGAGCTCGTCCCGCTCGGCCTGGTTGAGCTTCTCCCACTGCGCCGACCCGTAGATCGGGTTGATCTCGTCCGTTTGCTCCATGACGTTGCATGGACTGACCGGAATATTCCAGTCTATCCGCTTCGTCGCATCCCACTGCTTGTCCTTGCCGCGCTGATACAGGTCGAGCAGCCGGGTGCGGCCGCTGTCGTACTCCCAGCTGAACCTCGTGGCGCCGGCCG
>Ga0335077_10007914_pt1 | contig 13175 bp, 14 predicted proteins | sample Lox_Sample_31_FD_207151 | JGI IMG/M metagenome (GOLD analysis project Ga0335077, IMG submission 207151) | Soil microbial communities from Loxahatchee National Wildlife Refuge, Florida, United States - Lox_Sample_3.1 | ecosystem: Environmental > Terrestrial > Soil > Wetlands | place: USA... | reverse complement strand
CGGCTATATCCACGTGGCGACCGATTGGCAGGAGTACGCCGACCAGATGCTGCAGGTGCTGGTCGCCGAAGCGCTCCTGGAGAACACGGCTCGCGCGTTTGCCCCACGCCCCGAATACCGGCCGCCGACCAAATTCGAGCAGCGCGGGCTGAGGCTCGGACACCGCGTGTGGGACCTCGTGTTCCGGCGCACCGCCTCCTTGCCGCGCCCGGACGCCTGACACAGAACTTGCTTTCCGCTTCGTGGCGAGCGCCGCGCAAGCCTTAAGGCGGCGCCCCCAAGGCCGATACAGGCCTTTGAATCTGCATGCAAACCGCCTGACCTTTGACCGGAGTCACACCGTGGGTTTCTCGGAGCCCGTTCTCGCGGCGATGATCGGCGCGACCGCCACCGTCGGCGCCGCGATCTTCCAGCTAGTCATACACTGGCGCAAGCAGTCGGGAGACCGCCGCGTGTCGAAGGGCGGCTTCCGTTCCCTTCTGTGGATGGTGACCCTGATGCTCGCCTGCGGCGTCGGCGGCTTCGCCTACTCGGAATACCTCGGTCAGGCGCGGCGTGACGACGCTGATCAATTGCGCCGCGAGCTCCAGCAGCAAGTAGCGACGTTGGTTTCCTCTACCGCAAAGCTGGAACAGCTGGGGCTGAACGCACAGAGCGCCGCGAACGCTCAAGCGCGCCAGGCGGAGGAGCGGCGCCGGGGGGCAGAGGGCGTCGAGGGCGTGGTGCAGCTGCCGGCCTGCAAAGGACGGACCGCCTCCAGCGGCGAGCGGACCGCGTGTGCCGAGGGCGACGCCCAGCGCGTCGCGGTGTGCGCGATCATCCCGGCGGGCGCTCAGGTCACCGAGGTGCAGTTGTATACACGGCAGGACGACTCGCCGCAGCCTTGGAGCGAAAGCCGCGTGGAAGCCAGTCAAGACGCCGGCAAGGCCAGGTTCCTGGACGCGTCCTTTGAGCGCGCTCACACCGACGGCAGCAAGGAGGTGTGCTTCAACTTCGCGCACTGGGGCGCCGGCCGCACGGCAAGGATACTGGTCAGATACAACATCTGACCACGTGGCTCGTGGTTCGTGATTCGTGACTCGTGATTCGTGACTCGTGATTCGTGATTCGTAGTTCGCGATTCGTTGTGCGACTGCGGAGCATCAATTACGAGTTACGAATCACGAGTTGCGAGTCACGGCTTTCTTGTCGCAAGCACCGTGAACCCCTCGCCGATGACGGTGCGATCGATCGTCCCGGTCAAGCCGGCGTCACGCAGTAGCTTCTCTTGTTCCTCGCGCGTGGGCAACACGTTGCCCCACAGCATCTCCTCGAAGCCGGTCATCAGCGGAAAGCGGAACTCGGTTTGGCGCAACTGCTCCAGCGTCGAGGGATAGGTCTCGTCCACGATCAGCATCCAACCGCCGGGCTTGAGCGCCAACGCGCACTGGTCGACCACTCGCGGCCGCAGATCCGGTGCGATCTCGTGCAGCACTTCCACCATCACGACCGCGTCGATGCTGGATGGCGCCGCCGCGGCCGCGGTGCCCTGGCTCACCTGCGCGCGCTCTGCGATCCCGGCTTTCTCGATGCGGCTGCGCGCCAGCGCAAGGCTATCCGCGTCGATGTCCACGCCCAGCACGCGCGCGTGCGGGAAAGCCTTGGCCAACTGAACGAGCAGGTTGCCGGTTCCACAGCCGACCTCGAGCACCGTCCCGCCGGCTTCCAGACGCGAGGCGAGGCCGTCCAACCCCGGCAGGATCTTCTTCACCGTCACCACTTGCAGGCCCCACGTGGATTCGGCAACGGCTTGCGCGAAGTCGTCGCCGCGCCCCTGAAATGGTCTGACCTCCCCCGTGCGCAGGGCTTGCGCGCAGCGTCTGAAGTCCTCCGCGGCAACCTCGGTGCCCAGGCGTACGTAGCCGCCCAGGTAGCGGGGATGGGCCGGGTTCGCCAGGATGTTGTCGAAGAACGGCGCCAGGCGGTAGCGCGGGCCGTGGTCGCCGTCCAGCAGCTCCATCCCGTAGGCCGTCTTGCACCAGGTCGCCACGAAAGGCGCATGCAGACCAAGCTTGGCAGCGAGCTCCTGGGGGGTCGATCCAGGCGTGTCGGCCAGCGCCCTGAATAACCCTGCGCGGATGCCGACGTCGATCAGGTGGATCGTGTTGAAGCCGCGGCGCCACTCGAAGATGCGGGCCACCTGCGAGTCGGCGGTAACGTCCTTGCGGTTGCTTTCCATCGGGCCTCCCGCGCCGCGGACGAGAGCGCTACTGTCCGCGCAGAAAGAGCTGCAGCAAGTCGTTCAAGAAACGCTGCCCGCGAACGCTCGGCGCTATCGCCGCGTGGGTTCGTGTGAGCAACCCCCGCCGCTCGGCCTCTTCAAGCTCGCGCGCGATGATCCGCAGCGGCAGACCGGTGCGCTCCTCGAACAAGCGCGCCGGAAACCCGCGCGTGAGGCGCAGCGCGTTCATCATGAACTCGAACGGAACCTCGACCGTCTCGACGGCGTTCTCTTGCTGTATTGGCACCCCGGCCGCGACTCGTTCGAGGTAGTCGCGCGGGTGCTTCCAGCGCACTTGCCGGACGATGCGGTCGGCAAAGGAGATCTTGCTGTGCGCTCCGGCACCGATTCCCAGGTAGTCGCCGAACAGCCAGTAATTGGAGTTGTGGCGACACTGGTAGCCGGTGCGTGCAAACGCAGAAGTTTCGTAGTGGGTGTAGCCGTGCTCGGCCAGCAGGCTTTCGATGGTCTCCTGCATGTCCGCGGCCAGGTGCTCGTCCGGCAGCGGCGGCGGATAGCGGTGAAAGTAAGTGTTGGGCTCGATGGTGAGATGGTAGGCGGAGAGGTGCTGGGGCGCAAACTCGACGGCTGCCGAGAAGTCGGCCTCCGCCTCCAGCAGCGTTTGCTCGGGTAATCCGTACATCAAGTCCAGATTGACGTTATCGAAGGCGGTGCGGGCGATCTCGATCGCGCGGCGCGCCTCCTCTCCGTCGTGGATGCGGCCCAGCGCCTTCAGGTGCCGCGCGTTGAGACTCTGGATGCCGATCGACAGCCGGTTGATGCCCAGGCGCCGGAACTGCGCGAACCTGTCCGATTCGAAGGTGCCGGGGTTGGCCTCCAGCGTCACTTCGGCGTCCGGGTCGAGCGGCACGCGCGCACGGATGCCGGCCAGGATCTCGTCCAGCGCCTTCGCCGAGAGCAAGCTCGGCGTGCCGCCGCCGAAGAAGACGGTGTGCACGCGCCTGCCCCATACCGACGGCAGCGCACGTTCCAGGTCTGCCATCAGCGCCTGCGCATACTGGCGCTCCGGCAGCTCCCCGCGCGCCTCGTGCGAGTTGAAGTCGCAATACGGACACTTGCGCACGCACCACGGGATGTGCACATACAGCGACAGCGGGGGGAGCGCCGCGAACGCGATCACAGGCTCACGACGAGGCGGTGCGAGCGTGGTTGTGGTCATATCGGAGGAGTCGTCGATGCCCGAAGAGCGGGCCACTGCTGGAACCATTTTGACATATCGCCCACCCCTTCGTTCACTCATCCCTTCCCCGGTTGACGCTGACCGCGCTCACTTGCCTTTCAACTTCTCCACCAGCACCGCCAGAGCTCGGCCCCGGTGACTGATGCGGCTCTTCTCATCCAACCCCAACTCGGCGCCGGTCTTGCCCAGGAGCGGGTCGAGAAACAGGGGATCGTAACCGAACCCGCCCGCACCGCGCCGCTCACGCGCGATCTCCCCGTGCCACTCGCCTTCCGCAATCAGCGGCTGCGGGTCGCCGTCGTGGCGCAGCAGCACTATGACGCAGTAATAGTGTGCTCTCCGGTCCTCGGTATCCGCGAGCAACTCCAGCACCCGGTCGTTGTTGCGCTCATCGGATCTGGGTTCGCCCGCGAACCGCGCTGAACCAACGCCCGGAGCGCCACCCAACGCCTGCACGCACAGTCCCGAGTCATCCGCCAACGCCGGGAGGCCGGTCAGGACGCTGGCGTGACGCGCTTTTGCCAGCGCGTTCTCGATGAACGTGCCGTGCGGCTCGTCGGCCTCGGCGACGCCGAAATGCGCCTGCGGGAGAACCTCGAACCCCAACGGCGCGAGAACCCGGCGGATCTCGCGGATCTTGCCTTCGTTACCGCTCGCCAGCACGAGTCGTTTCATTCGAGACCCAGCGCGGAGCGCTGGGCGGCGATGAGGCGCCGGATGCCAAGGGCGGCGAGATCGATCATGGAATCGAGCTGTGCCCGGCTGAAAGGGGTGCCCTCGGCCGTGCCCTGGACCTCGACTAGAGCGCCGCTGCTGGTCATGACCACGTTCATGTCGGTCTCGCACCGAGAGTCTTCGGCGTAATCGAGGTCGAGCACCGGCACGCCGTCGAAGACGCCCACGGAGACCGCCGCGACGAAATCCCCGAGCGGCGAGGCCGCAAGCACTCGTCGGTGCACGAGATAGCGCACGGCGTCGTGCAGCGCAACGAACGCGCCGGTGATGCTGGCCGTGCGCGTCCCGCCGTCGGCCTGGATGACGTCACAGTCGATCTGGATGGTGCGTTCTCCGAGCGCCGCGAGGTCAGCGACCGCGCGCAGGCTGCGCCCGATCAGCCGCTGGATCTCGTGTGTGCGGCCGGATTGCCTTCCCGCCGCGGCCTCGCGCTGGGTGCGCGTGTTGGTGGAGCGCGGCAGCATTCCGTACTCCGCGGTGAGCCAGCCTTTGCCCTGGCCCTTGAGAAAGGGCGGCACTTTCTCTTCGACGCTGGCGGTACACAGCACGCGGGTGTCGCCGAATTCGATGAGCACCGAGCCTTCGGGGTACCGGGTGTAGCCGCGGCTGATGCGCACGGGGCGCAGCTCTTCGGGTTTCCTTCCACTGGGGCGCATGCTTTGGGCTCCGCTATCCCGAGGCGGGCGGGGCTCTCATTATGTGCTATCTTCTGCGCGCCGCCGCAGCGGCGGCACCCGTGCATTCCACGAGGGGCCCGGATGATCTACAGCATGACCGGCTATGCGGCGCTGTCCGACGAGCTTCCGCTCGGCACGCTCAGCGTGGAGATCCGCTCGGTCAATCACCGCTACCTGGACATCCAGTTCCGGCTTCCTGACGAGCTCCGCTCGTTCGAGCCCAGCATGCGCGAGCTGGTCGCGGCACGCCTGACGCGCGGTAAGGTCGAATGCCGCTTGGGTTTGCAGACAGCGTCCTCGAGCGGCGTCTCGCTGCAGATCAACACCCCGCTGTTGCAGCGGTTGGTGGAGCTCGACCGCCGCGTGCGTGGCGAGCTTCCCAGCGCGGCCAGCCTGACGGTCGGAGACGTGCTCCACTGGCCAGGCATGATCGAGGCCGACGCCATGCCGCTCGAGCAATTGCGGGAACAGGCCCACGCGTTGATGTCGCGGGCGCTGGAGGAATTTAGTGCCGCGCGGGCGCGTGAAGGCGCAAAGCTCAAGGCGCTGTTGCTCGAGCGTGTGGCTCGGATGGAAGCGCTGGTTCAGAAGGTGCAGCCGCGCATTCCACTGCTTGTGGCGGCCTACCAGGAGCGTGTGGCTGCACGCTTGAAAGACGCGCTGAGAGACTTTGCGGCCCCGCTGGACGAAGACCGCATCCGGCAGGAGCTGGTGCTGTTCGCGTCCAAAGTGGACGTGGAAGAAGAGTTGTCGCGGCTCACCGCGCATCTCGCCGAGACGCGCCGGATACTCGGCGACGGCGGGGCCGCCGGCAAACGACTGGACTTCCTGATGCAAGAGCTCAACCGCGAGGCCAACACGCTGGGCTCGAAGTCGGTGGACGTCGATGTATCCCAGGCCTCGGTCGAGCTGAAGGTGTTGATCGAGCAAATGCGCGAGCAGGTACAGAACATCGAGTGACGGCGGGCATGATTCTCGAGAGGGCAAGCCCCGCGCGCCGGCGCGCGGATCACGTTCCATCACGTTGGCCGATGGATTGCGCATCGCGCCTGGCCCGCGCGTGGCGCTTCCCGGAGCTGGCCCCCGGCCCTTCAGGGTTGCCCGGAGCGTGCCGTTACTCCTCCTAGGTCCCGTCCCGCGCATGCCCGAGCGATGACCGCAGGGAATCTGTTCATCATCTGCGCCCCCTCGGGGGCGGGCAAGACCAGCCTGGTGAACGCGCTGCTGGAGCGCGAACCCGATATCGAGCTGTCCGTCTCATACACCACGCGACGGCCGCGAGCCGGTGAGGCCGACGGACGCAGCTATCACTTCGTGTCGCGCGATGACTTCGTAGCGATGGCTGACCGCGGGGAATTCCTCGAGAGCGCCGAGGTGCACGGCAATCTGTACGGCACTTCGCTGGCCTGGATCAGCGCACGCCGGGCCGAAGGCAAGGACATCCTGTTGGAGATCGACTGGCAGGGAGCGGCCCAGGTCCGGCGCTTGATCCCGGATGCCGTCGGGGTATTCATCCTGCCGCCCTCGCCGGAGGCGCTGCGCAAGCGGCTGGTGGGACGCGGCCTGGACAGCCAGGAGGTGATCGAACGGCGCTTGGCGGCCGCGCGCGAGGAGGTCGCCCATGTCGAGGAGTTCCACTATGTTATTATCAATCGCAACTTTGACGTCGCGGTGGCCGACCTGGTGAGCATCGTGCGGGCCCAGCGACTGCGGCTGGCGGTTCAGCTCGAGCGCCACCGTGACCTGATCAACCTGTTGAAGTAAGGGCGCTTCCTCCAGCGAAAACATCATGGCACGCATCACCGTGGACGACTGCCTGAGGCTCATCCCCAATCGCTTCGTGCTCACGCTAGCGGCCACCTACCGCGCGCGTCAGCTGTCCCAGGGCGCCTCGCCAATGGTGGAGGGCAACAAGGACAAACCCACGGTCATCGCCCTGCGCGAGGTCGCGGCCGGCAAGGTCGGCCAGGAGATCTTGAACAAGGGGCAAGCCTGACCCATCTGGAGTGTATCCATTGACGTTCCGCGAGCCCGCTTCGAACTGAGCGCCAGCCCAACCCCAACAACACCTGGTACAAGCGGGCTTCTTCGCCACAGCCGCGAGTCGAAGATGTCCGAGGCCGAGTTACTGCTCCGCGACGCATCCAGCTACCTCAAGCCGGAGGACCTGCGTCAGATCCAGTCGGCCTACGAGTTCTCCGAGGCCGCCCACGAAGGGCAGTTCCGCCGCTCCGGCGAGCCGTACATCTCCCATCCCGTCGAAGTCGCCATGATCCTGACTCAGTGGCATCTGGACTGTCCGGCACTGACCGCGGCGCTGCTGCACGACGTGATGGAGGACACCGCGGTAACCAAGGGCGAGATCAGCGACAAGTTCGGCAAGATGGTGGCCGAGCTGGTCGACGGCGTCTCCAAGCTGGACAAGATCGAGTTCGAGAGCCAGGAGCAGGCCCAGGCGGAGAACTTCCGCAAGATGTTCCTGGCCATGGCGCGCGACGTGCGCGTAATCCTCATCAAGCTCGCCGACCGCCTGCACAACATGCGCACGCTGGACGTCATGCACCCGAAGACGCGGGCGCGGATCGCGCGCGAAACGCTGGAGATCTACGCGCCGATCGCCAACCGCTTGGGGCTCAACGCTCTATACCAGGAGCTGGAAGAGCTCGCCTTCCAGAACTTGTATCCGAACCGCTATCGGGTGTTGAAGAAGGCCCTTGACGCTCAGCGCGGCAATCGCCGCGAGGTGGTGGACAAGATCCTGGACAGCATCAAACAGCGCCTGGCCGACAGTCGCATCGACGCGGTGGTCACCGGTCGCGAAAAGAACCTGTACAGCATCTACAAGAAGATGCAGGACAAGAACCTGTCGTTCTCCAAGGTGCACGACATCTACGCCTTCCGCGTGATCGTCAAGGACCCGGCCGCGTGCTATCTGGCGCTCGGTGCGCTGCACAGCCTGTACAAACCCATCCCCGGCAAGTTCAAGGACTACGTTGCCATTCCGAAGGGCAACGGCTACCAGTCGCTGCACACCACCTTGTTCGGCCCTTTCGGCACGCCGCTCGAGATCCAGATCCGCACCCAGGAAATGCACCGGATAGCCGAGGCCGGCGTGGCATCTCACTGGTTGTACAAGAGCACCGACGCCCAGCTGTCGGAGCTGCAGAAAAAGACCCACCAGTGGCTGCAGAGCCTGCTGGAGATGCAGTCGGAAAGCGTCGACTCGGTGGAGTTCCTCGAGCACCTCAAGGTGGATCTGTTCCCCGACGAGGTCTACGTGTTCACGCCCAAGGGCAAGATCATGGCCCTGCCGCATGGGGCTACCTGCGTGGACTTCGCCTACGCCGTCCACACCGACATCGGCAACCGCTGCGTAGCCGCCAAGATCAACTACGAGCTGGTGCCGCTGCGCAGCGAGTTGAAGAACGGCGATCGCGTGGAGATCATCACCGCCGCGCATGCCAAACCCAACCCGTCGTGGCTCAACTACGTGGTCACCGCCAAGGCGCGCCACCACATCCGCCATTTCCTCAAGACCATGCAGTACGAAGAGTCGGCGCATCTGGGCGAACGCCTGCTGGGTCAGGCGCTCAATGCGCTCGGGGCCAGCCCGCGCTCGATCACCGAGGCCGACTGGGAGCGGCTGCTCAAGGAGCTCAACGCGAGGACGCGGCAGGAGGTGCTGGCCGAGATCGGCCTGGGCAAGCAGCTGGCCATCGTCATCGCACGCAAGCTCTTGCCCGCGGGGGCGGAGTCGAGGCAGCCCGGCACAGCGGGGCCGGTGATCATCCGCGGCTCCGAAGGGATGGCGCTGCAGTTCGCCAAGTGCTGCCATCCCATACCCGGTGACCCGATCATCGGATTCATCAAGACCGGCCGCGGCATGATCATCCACACCCACGACTGCCCGGTGGTGGCCAAGACGCGCAAGGACCCCGACAAGTGGCTCGATGTGGAATGGGCCCCCGACACCAAGAAGCTGTTCTCGGTGAATATCAAGCTGGTGGTCTCGAACCAGACCGGCGTGCTGGCCAAGGTGGCGGCCGAGATCGCCGGCAACGGCTCCAATATCGAGAACGTGAGCCTGGAACCCGGGGACTCTAGCCTGTACACCGATATCCACTTCACCCTGCAGGTGTCCAACCGCCTGCATCTCGCCCACATTATGCGGGGCCTGAGGCGGCACCCGGAGGTGATCCGCATCAGCCGCCTCAAGGGCTAGCGCCAGGGCCGCCGGCACCGGGGCCGGTGACGAGCCACGAATCGACTTAGAGCCCCAAGCAGGCCTACCCGTGGACCTTTTTTCCGCCCAGTTCGCATCCGCGCTGTTCGCCATCGTCATCATCGACTTGGTGCTGGCCGGCGACAACGCCATCGTGATCGCGCTGGCCGCGCGCAAGTTGCCCACTGGAGTTCGCCGCAAGGCCATCGTGTGGGGCACGGCGGGCGCGATCGCGGTGCGAGCGGTGATGAGTCTGGCCGTGGTTGCGTTGCTCAAGATCCCCGGGCTGCAGGCCGCCGGCGGGCTGCTGCTCCTCTGGATCGCCTACCGACTGCTGGCGCCGGCCGAAGCGCTCGATGAGCAAGGCGCGGTGCGGATGCAAGTAACCGGGTTCTGGGCCGCTATCCGCACCATCGTCATCGCCGATGCCGTCATGGGCCTGGACAACGTGCTGGGCGTCGCCGGCGCGGCCCAGGGCAGCTTTCTGCTGGTGATCCTGGGCTTGCTGATCAGTGTTCCGATCATGGTGTGGGGCAGTTCCCTGATCCTGCGCCTGGTGGACCGCTACCCCGTGATCATCTACCTGGGCGCGGGCGTGCTGGCCTGGACAGCGGCCGTCATGCTCGTCGACGAGCCGCTGGCGGAGGACTTCCTAGCGCTGCACCCTTGGCTGCCGTGGGCCGTGTACGCGCTGCTCATCGGAGGCGTTCTGCTGGCAGGCTTCCTGCGCAATCGGGCACGCGCGGGCGGCGGAGCGAGCTCGGACCCGGCGGCGGGATCTTGACGTGGATCAATGCGAAAACCCCGCCACAGAGGATGATCGGTTGCAGCTTCCCCATCGGGCCAGGGGAGGGTTATAGTTTAAATTGGTGAGTGGCGTTGCACGAGTTATGTCGAGCATCAAAACTCCATCCAAGAGACGCCTCCTCGCGACGGTCGCCCTCGTCGCGATCTCTTGCCTCACGTGGCCGTCGGTGTGGGCCGCCGAGGCCGACGAGCCGTCGGCGCCTGCCGCGAGCAAGGCACTGCGCGATTGGGCGCTCAGTGGCAATCTCGAGATCCCAGGTGTGACCGCCTGCCACCAGTGCGAATGGCGCCCCAAGCCGAACCAGATGCGCGCTGCCGACCAGTGCGGCGTTGGCCCTGACGGGAATCCCAAGCTCGCCGAGTTCGAATGTGGCTTTTCGGAAGATTGCAAGCGGGTGTGCAACTTCGTGCGCTGCTTGACGCCGTAGACTTCTCTTCCAGTGATCGGCCGCGCGAGGCCGCGATTGGCGCCTCCGCACGCCGCCGGCGGCCTTTCCCGTTCCCGCGCCAGCCAGTCGCCGAGCTGAGACGACTCAGGTCGGCTGCGGTCGTCCAACTCGCTGACGGAATGCGACAATTCGCTGCTGGTACGGCGGTTGCACGCCGCTCATCGGTCGCTTCCCGGACCGAAGATCGAACGATTGATGGGCACATCGAAGACGCGCAAAGCCAGCGCTTCCGGCGGGCAAGGGACAAACGGGCCGATTGCGGACGCACTGAGCATTGCGCTCATCTGCCTCGTCGCGCTGGGTATCGCGGGCGTGCTCTACAAGGCGCTTGCGTCAGGCGGTTGGCTGACCACCGCGCTCGATCAAGCCTGGAGCAAGAGCCCTTGGCTCGTCTGGCTCATCGGATTCGGGTCCGCCGCTTCGCTGGCGGCGGGCAAGTGGTGGCTCGACCGCAACCCGGGCGCGGGCCGCCGCAGCGAAGCGCTGGTCTATGCGCTCATGGCCTTGGGCCTGTTCTTCTTCTTCAAGCTGCTGGTCACCGGCTCTCTCTAGCGATCCCGCTGTGACGTTTGGCGGCACGCTGTCGCTGCGCGCAGACCGCCCCTAAACGCCAATCGAGGCGAACACGGAGTAGCCCTCGCCTGTACGCCTGCCCACCGGATTGGACAGTATGCCCAGCCCTTCGATGCGGCACTCGGCGACGTCGCCGGCCTCGATGACCACCGCTCCCGGCGTGCCGGTGCTGATGATGTCGCCCGGGTAGAGGGTCATCACGTTCGAATGGAAAGCCACTAGATAATGGGGCGGGAAGGCCATGTTGGCCACCATATTCTCTCGATGCAGCGCCCCGTTCTTCCAGGTACCCACCCGCAGGCGCATCACGTCCAGCACCTCGTCCGGCGTGATCAGCTCCGGGCCGAAGGAGAAGAAGGTGTCGAAGTTCTTGGCGCGCGTCAGGAAGCGCGGATTGCGCTGCAGGATGTCCTCGGCCGTCATATCGATGATCGGGCAGTAGCCCGCGACGTAGGCGGTGGCCTCGTCTTCCCGCACGAAGCGGCACCTGCGACCAATGATGAGGCCGAGCTCGGCCTCGGCCGTCACCCGCTGTGATTCCGGCGGCAGCTCGATCATCTCCCCCGGGCCGATGATCGTCTGGTCTCCCTTCATGAACGAGGCCGGCTCGGTGGGCGAGGGTGCGCCGAGGTCGGCGGCGTGATCCTTGTAGTTGAGGCCGATCCCCCAGATCTTGCGCGGGTGGCGGTACAGCGGAGCGTAGTGCACCGCCGCCGGGTCCAGTGCTCCGGGGGTACGCTCCGCGTCGCGTTGCAGGACCTGGCTCAAGCCCGTGTCGATCAGGGAGCGCAGCTCCGTAGGCCAAGCCCGCCCGAGGTGAGCGTTGATCCGCTTCACCGGAACGATGCCCCCGGCGATGACAACCCCTGCGGTTTCTGCGCCGTCCAGCTTCAGGCTGCAAAGGCGCATGCCCCTGCTCTCCGTGTGCGTCAGATGCGTCGTCGATTGGAGTCGGCATTCTACGCCAGCTCCGCCGCCACAGAGGGATAGCGAAGCGCCGGGGGGCGCCTCAGTTGTGCAGGAAGAACACCCCGAACCAGCCCGCGGGGTCCATCCACAGCCGGGTAGCATGGAAGCCGGCCGCGCGGGCCATGCGCGTCACGCTGTCGGGTGTGTACTTGTAAGAGTTCTCGGTGTGGATGGTCTCGCCGCGTGCGAAGTCAAATACCCATGAGGCTATGCTTACACGCTGCGGGCGTAAGCTGCGCAGATGCATTTCGACCCGGCCGCGGGCGACGTTGTAGAAGGCTTCGTGGGCGAACCCGGACAGGTCGAAATCCGCGCCCAGCTCGCGGTTGAGCCGCGCCAGCAGGTTGAGGTTGAAGGCCGCGGTATAGCCTTCGGGATCGTTGTAGGCGAGGTCCAGGATTTCCACCGGCTTCTGCAGATCCACCCCGATCAAGACGCCCCCCGTCCCACCCACGAGAGCGCGGGCGCGCTGCAGGAACGCCTGCGCCTGGTCGGGCTCGAAGTTGCCGATGGTGGAGCCGGGAAAGAAGACCACGCGGCGCGCCTCCGCCGGCAGGTTGAGCTCCGATTCGAGCTCGGAGCCGTAGTCGCCGATCACGGCGATGACGGCCAGCCACGGGTAGTCGAGCGCGAGCTTTCCGCTGGAGCGCACCAGCTGCTCGCGCGAGAGATCAAGCGCTGCGTAGACCGCCGGCCGCAGACTCGGCAGCAGACGCCTGACCTTTTCGATCTCGCCTGCGCCGAACTCGATGATCGCGGACCCGGTACCGATTTCCCGGGCGATCTCCGCTGCACGCCGGTCCAGGATGGCGTTCTCGGTGCGGGTCGGGTAATAAGCCTGTGTGCCGCAGATCGCGGTAAACAACTGCGCGCCGCGGCGGTCGTAGAACAGCTTCGGGGGAAGCCGCTTCTGATCGCAGCTCAGCCCCTCGCAGACCTCCTGCAGGATGGACTCCATGCGGGGCGCAAGATCGACGACCCACAAGTTATGGAGTTGGCGCTGGACGGCGACACGGGTTGCGAGTTTCACAGCGGTACCTCCCTGCCTGGATGCGACGCAGCGCACGCAACTGCGCAGTAAGCCCCGGTCCGCACGCCGCGCGCGGGCGAATTGCCTCGGCGGGCCGGTCTGTTAGACTTTAAGAAAAGGCAAAGCCCTCTGAGACGATTCGTGTTCATGATGGCACAAACTGCGCGACGCGGTTGAAGACGGCTCCACGGCCTCAAAGGTCCAACAACGCTCACCAGCCGGCGTGCCAGACTACGACGTTCGTACAACGGG
>Ga0335077_10007912_pt1 | contig 13176 bp, 8 predicted proteins | sample Lox_Sample_31_FD_207151 | JGI IMG/M metagenome (GOLD analysis project Ga0335077, IMG submission 207151) | Soil microbial communities from Loxahatchee National Wildlife Refuge, Florida, United States - Lox_Sample_3.1 | ecosystem: Environmental > Terrestrial > Soil > Wetlands | place: USA: Florida... | reverse complement strand
TATAGCAGTGATAACGTCGTCGAGATGATGCATGATGCACGGGAAGTGTGACAAATAATTTATGAAAGGGAGGAGAGAAAAACAAAGCCCCGCATTTCGTGCGGGGCCTGGGAGAAAAAGATTATGCTCTTGCGAACGACGTCAGCGTTTCGTCTGTGTCTTCGGAAGATTGCGGGCAATTTTCGAAATGAATCCTCCCCCGGACTTGCCCGGCTCCACTTTGCGCAGCGGTTCGTTCTTGTGCTGCTTATTTATCCACATCTGCTGCCCGATGGAAAAGAAATTGAAGACGAAGTAATAGAGATTTAAACCGGCCGGAAAATTGTTGAACATCAGCGTCATAAGAATCGGCATGATATACACCATCGCCTGCTGGCGCGGATCCTTCACCGACATCTTCTGCTGCACGAACATGGTAATCCCCATCGCGAGCGCAAGGCCACTCACCTCGTTCACGCCGAAGAGTGGAAGCCGGAACGGCAAAGTCACGAGCACGTCGGGTATGGAGAGATCTTTAATCCACAAAACGAATGACGCCTGGCGCAATTCTATCGTGGAGCTGAAGACGGCCCAAAGGGCATAGAGAATCGGCAGCTGCAGGAGCATCGGGAGGCAGCCGCCGGCAGGATTCACTCCATACTCCTTATACAGACGCATCACCTGCTGGTTCATTTTCTGCGGATCGTCTTTGTACTTCTCCTTGATCTCGTTCATCATCGGCTGAAGCGCCTGCATTCTCTGCATCGAGCGCATGCTCTTCTTCGTCAGCGGATGAAGCGCCACTTTGATAATGAATGAAAAGAGTATCAGCACAATCCCGTAGTTCGGTACGAAATAGTGAAGGAACTTGAAGAGGGGAATGATGACATACTCGGAGATGGGCCTGATAATCCACGCTGCTCCCAGGCTCATGATTTTTTCGAGGTCGACATTATAATGGCGGACCACATCAAAATCCAACGGACCCAGAAATACTGTAAACCGGTCTTCTTCGACGGAGTTTCCGGTATACGGCATTTTCAGCGAAATGCTGTAATCTTCCTTTGCTCCCTGATCCGGAAGCGGTCTGCGGATTCCCTCCAGATATGCTCCCTGACTTTCCTTCTCACGCGGGATGATCGCAAGCGCGAAATATTTGTTCCGCATTGCCACCCACGTGACACGGCCGGAGAGTGACTGCTTGACGGTTTCTCCAAGCTTCGTCGCGTCGACATCCGTGATCTCCCCGCCTGCATAGCCCGACGCTTTCGCAAAATTCGATTCATTGATGGTGTTGTTCTCGACATACCGGAGTCCAGACTCCCACGCAACCTGGTATTCAAAATTCGAGATGATGGATTCCATATGCTCGAACCGATAAACCGCGTCGAATGAATAGGTGCCGCCGTAAAATACCAGCGACTTGACGATGCGGCTCTGGTCATTGACCGGGAGAACGAAATCAATCCTCAGCGAATCGTTGGGCCCTACAGTGTATGCTTTCCCGGCCGGGATGGTCGTTGTAAAATAAAGTCCCTTCGTATCAACCAGCTTGCCGTCGGAAGTGAAGAACTGAAGGTTGAAATCCCCCTTGGAATCAGTGTTGACGAGGTTTACCGGGTACTGGTCCCATGTTTTATACCCTTTCACGATCCACGATTGGATTCGCCCGCCAAGCGTGGAGAGCTCGCACCGGTATCGGTCCGTCTCGACAACGATGGTTTTCTTTTCGCCGACAGCGAGGGGAGAAAAGAACTTTCCCAGTGTGTCTGCGGAACCTGCCTGCACGGGTTTCGGAAGCTGTGCCAATGTGTCCCGTACCGCGGGCTTGGCGGCGGCCGCTGATGTATCCTGCTGTGCAGCCGGCGGCTGAGGCGGAGGTGCATTCCAGTACATCCAGACCATCAGCACCAGACCAATGAGGAGGAAACCAATTATTGACTTGCGATCCATGATATTTTTTTTCTTTCTGCGAAGTGTGAACGTTCAGGGAACGGGATCATATCCGCCCGGATGGAACGGGTGGCATCGGAAGAGCCGCCGGAGCGACAGCCACGAACCCTTCAGGGCTCCGTAGTGTTCAATGGCCTCGACAGCGTACACCGAGCAGGATGGATAGAATCGGCATCTCTCCTGCGGCAACATCGGCGAGATGACCGCCTGATACATACGGACCATAGCAATGAGGACGTGCTTCATTCGCTCTTTTCCTTCATGACCTTGCCCAGGAGTGAGCGTACATCTTTTTCAATTTCACGGAAGAGGGGAATAGGAGGATCCTTGCGCCGTGGGAAATACGCAAAGATGAGGGTGCCGGGAGGATTCTTCCCGCCTGCAGTTGCAATAAGCATGTGCTTGTTCAGACGATAGGCCTCACGGATACGGCGCTTCACGAGATTCCGGTCAACGGCTCTTCGGACCGTACGGGAGACGACAACGCCGAATACGGGGTGCGCCAAAACGGGAGGGGATGAGAGAGCGTCGGAGAGAATGAGACACCGGAGGATACTTCCTTCAATTCTTTTCCCTTCATCAAAGATCTTCCGGAAATTTTTCCGCCCCCGCAAGACCTCCGATTTTTTCAGAGTATATCGCACACGTGAACAACACCTAGCGCTCGTCGCTGACGGTTAAACGCCGTCTCCCTTTTGCGCGCCGACGCGCAAGTACTCTTCGACCGTCTTTCGATTTCATGCGGGTCCGAAAGCCATGAATGTTCTTCCGCTTCCTCTTACTTGGCTGAAACGTCCTCTTCATCGAAAATTCCTCTGATTTGTTCCGCTGGTGAGATGTAAAAAAAGGATTGTCTCGTCCACAATCCTTTCGCTCTTTAGAGAGCAGGAGGCAATATAATCATTGGGGTGAATAAATACAAACACACAAACTTGTGCAGAATTCTCTTGCCAACGCATACGAAAGTTCGTATACTGTGGAACAGGATTCATCAACAAGAACGTGTGAATAAAATGTGGACAACCTTTCCCGGTCCCATTTTTTCCTGAAATTCAAACCGGAATTGCAAACGGCAGGTTCAAGCAATTTGTTAATAAGTTCCCATTGCGGTTAATGTAATAAGCTTCTTGGGAGCTTGAAATTTCCGGCACTTGGAGGCATTTAGTTCATTCGTATATCACATTTTACCACGTCGGGTTCTTGTTGTGCACTAATCTGTGCACAACATGTGGAAAACGTTTTAAGTCTTTGTTTTACAGCTACTAAGGAACAATATGGAACTCGGAGAAAGTCCTCTTCCAGACAATCCACTCTCTGATCAGTCATCAATATCAAACTCCCAGATTTCCGACCCCGCCGCCATCTGGAATCAGTGTCTCGAACATATCCGGACGAGGATTAACGCGCAGAGTTACAAGACGTGGTTCGAGCCGATCAATCCGCTCTCGCTGGATGACCAGACCTTTGTTATTCAGGTTCCGAGTGAGTTCTTTTCGGAATGGATCGAAGAACACTACTATTCCCTGATCACCGAATGTCTCGCGCGTCTTACCGGCCGAGAATTAAGCATTGAGTACGATATCATACCGGATGACCGGGAAGATCCCACGATCCACATCCTCCCGGATCCACCCCAGCACCGGCCGCAGGATCAGCAGATCATCAATGCCTCCGCGATATCGAGCGAGCTTCCGCGTTCCTCTCTCTACTCTCCACAGCCGGTCATTAACCCTTCTCTGAATGCGCGGTATACGTTTGATAATTACATCAAGGGGGAGAGCAATCAGTTTGCCCGCGCTGCGGCAATGGCGGTTGCAAATAATCCGGGAGGAACTTCGTTCAATCCCCTTGTGATCTACGGAGGTGTCGGGCTCGGCAAGACGCATCTCGTCCACGCCATCGGCAATCATCTCCTTCATACACACAAGACCAAGCGCGTTCTCTATACCTCGAGCGAGAAGTTTACCGTCGACTTTGTCGAAGCGATACAACGAGACAAGGTTGGTGAATTCTCCGCATACTACAGAAGCGTCGACCTTCTCATTGTGGACGATATCCAGTTTCTCACCGGCAAGGAAAAAACGCAGGACATTTTTTTCCATACGTTCAATGCTCTTCACCAGGTTGGAAAGCAGATCGTTCTCTCTTCCGACAGACCTCCCAAGGAGCTTCAGGGATTGAACGAACGGCTCATCTCCCGTTTTCAGTGGGGACTCACAGCCGACATTCAACCTCCCGATCTGGAAACACGTATTGCTATTTTACGGAAGAAGAGCAGCGATGAAGGGGTGAATCTTGCTCACGACGTGGTGGAATTCATCGCAAGCAATGTCACGTCGAACATCCGCGAGCTGGAAGGATGTCTGATTGGACTTCTTGCGCGCGCCTCCCTGGAAAACCGTCCCCTCAATCTCGATCTTGCACGCGATGTTGTCCGCTCCATCATCGGTGAGGTGCGAAGCCATATCACCATCGAAGAGATCCAGAGGGCTGTCTGTGAGCATATGGATATACCCCAGGACATTCTCCGCGCCAAAACACGAAAGCAGGAGGTTGTCAATGCCCGTCAGATTGCGATGTATCTTTCGAAGGAACTTACAAACTCGTCGCTCAAAACCATCGGATTGCATTTTGGGGGAAGAGACCACAGCACGGTGATCCATGCATATCAAACCGTCGAGGATCTCATGAAAACAGATCCGCGCGAGCGAACGACGGTTCAGCAGATCAAATCGAAACTCGAAAGAACTTATCGGTAGTTCTTTTCACCCAGAATTGGATTGTGAAGAATGCCGTTGATAACGGAAATTTGCATGGGGATTTGAGGTGGATAATTGTCTCCGCCACCCTGTTCGGGTCAAGTTCCACTCATGCATGTGCATAAATCATCAGCTTATAAACCGGGAAGTAACAAATTGTAAATATCCAAAATGATGAATTCGACGTTATTGGGAGATATTCGGATGATATCAACATATCCACAGGGCTTATTATTATTCATCCTTCTTTTTCTTCATAACTGATTATAAAATATTAGGGTTGTGAAGCTTTTCATGATTGTAAATATGCTCTTTTTTCACTACATTTAAAGACTGCATCCCATTAAATTTCACATCAGACGAGGTAATTACAATGAAATTTTCTGTATCGAGCACGGAATTGCAGAAAGCGCTTGGAAATGTCGGCGGCGTCATCCCTACAAAATCGACACTTCCGATCCTTGAGAACTTCCTGTTCCAGGTTTCAAAAGAACAGCTGAAAATCACTGCAACCGATCTCGATATTTCCATGTCGGTAACACTCAAAGTCAAGGGCTCACAGGACGGCATTCTTGCAATTCCCGCAAAACGACTCTTTGAGACCGTACGCTCCCTTCCGACGACCGATGTGACGTTCACCTCCGATGCAGAGAATAACCGCGTGATCATGTCGACGAGCAACGGAGAATACCGACTGACCGGTGAGTCAAGCGACAACTATCCCGCAGTCCCATCATTCAAGGGAGGCGATGAACTCGAGATCGACAACGATGTCCTCCGGCGACTGATCAGCAAATCGGTTTTTGCGGTGAGTACCGATGAGCTCCGGCCGGCGATGATGGGAATGCTCTTTCAGATCAAAGGCAAGGAAATTCGCGTGGCGGCAACGGATGGTCATCGCCTCGTGCGCATCATCCAATCGAAATTCGATTCGAAGAAGATCGAGCGCGACTTCATTGTGCCCGCGAAGGCACTTAATCTCGTGCTGAAGTCGGCGAACAACGCCACAACGACGCTCTCGTTCAGTGAGACGCACGCGATGTTCTCCTTCGGCGACTCGACGCTCATCTCGAGGATGATTGAGGAGAAGTATCCGAATTATGAGAGCGTTATTCCTCTCGATAATGACCGAAAGCTTCTGGTTGACAAGAATCAGCTTCTTGCTTCGGTCCGGCGCACATCGCTCTATGCCAGTTCGACAACCCATCAGGTGAGGTTCTCGTTGAAGAAAGGATCGATGACCGTCTCTGCGGAGGATATTGATTTTGGAAGTGAAGCGCGTGAAACTCTTCCCTGCGAGTATACATCGGAATCGATGGATATCGGTTTCAATTCATCATATGTTGTGGATATCCTTTCGCACATCGACACCGATGAAGCGTTGTTCCTCCTCAGTACGCCCACGCGAGCGTGCACGGTCCAGCCGGCGACGCAACGCGACGGCGAAGACATTCTGATGCTTGTCATGCCTGTGCGATTGAATGCTTGAGCAGTAAGACGGAATGCATCTGACAACAGTACGTCTCCAACGTTTTCGGAATCATGCAGACTCAAATTTCGAATTCGGAGAAGGGACGAATATCCTGGTGGGAGAAAACGGGCACGGGAAAACAAACGTTCTCGAAGGAATTTCTTACCTCTGCCTAACCAAGAGTTTCTTTGCCGCCTCCGACGCGCTCGTTGTCCAGTTCCAGCAGTCGAGTTTTGAAATTGACGGCGCATTTGTTGCCGACGGGGGAACGCAGTACCGGTCACATGTCGGGTACGATGCCCAGGCGGAACAAAAGCGATACACCATCAACCGTCAGCATGCAGAGCCGCTTTCATCGGTTGTCGGCAAATTTCCCGTCGTAGTCTGCTCGCCGGAACACGGAATGATTATCACGAGCGGGCCGTCGGAACGAAGAAGGTTCGTCGACCTCGTCCTCTCGCAGGCGTATCCGGGATATTTTCAGCACCTCCTCGAATACCGCAGAGTACTGAAGCATCGCAATAAGATTCTGGGTGACGCGAAGCGGTTGAGGACGGATTGCCGGGAACTTCTGGTTCCATGGAACGAGCAGCTCATCTCTCACGGCTGTATGTTGATGGAAAAGCGAAAACATTTTGTGGATGAGTTTCAGCCGTTCATCGAGTCGGCGTACGCGGAGATTATGGAAGGAGACGAACATCCCGTCCTGAACTACCGGCCGCAAACATCCGGCACTCCGGTAGAGGGTGACGCAGACTACCGTGCACTGCTCTCCGCGGAGCTTGAGGCGCGGTTTTCGGACGAGCAGCGATACGGAATAACTCTCGCCGGTCCTCACCGGGATGAATTTGCCATGACAATCAATGGACTCGATGTGCGAAAATATGCATCACAGGGACAGCACAAGACCTTTCTGGTCGCTTTGAAGATCGGAGAATTCTTCTTCCTGAAGGATCGCTGTCACGAGACTCCGATGATGCTGTTGGACGATATTTTCAGTGAGCTGGATGAACACCGCTCATCACGGCTCATGCAGTTCGTCGAGGGACTCAGCCAGACATTCATCACGTCCACCTCGCCGCAGCTTTTCGAAACGCGTGTAGCACTCAATCACCGGCAGCACCGGTTGTTTACCATCCGGAACGGAGCGATAGCGCTGCATTCGGAGGCGATGGCATGAACGAACATTCTCCGCGTCCGATCGGGAATGCTCTCTCCGAGACACTGCAAACTCTCGGGCTCGAAAAGAAGATCCGCGAATACGAACTTCTCGCGAAGTGGGGCGACATTGTGGGAGATCAGATTGCCCGGGTGACCTCGGCACAGCGGATTGAAGGAGGAACGCTTTTCGTGGCAGTTACCGGCGCTGTGTGGCGCAATGAGCTGGTTTTCCTGAAGATGACTCTGCTTGAAAAGATCAGGCAGGCATTTCCGGATGAGATTGTGAAAGATATTATTTTTCGATAAGAGGAATCATGTCCAAAGTTGTTGAAAAAGTAAGGAAAGACAGCATTACGAAATCGTCGGGAGCGCCGCGTGCATCCAAATCAAACGGGGAGTACACGGCAGAAGACATTACCGTTCTCAAAGGACTGGAACCGGTACGTCAGCGGCCGGCAATGTATATCGGCGATGTGTCGGTCCGCGGCTTGCATCACCTTGTGTACGAAGTTGTTGACAACTCCATCGATGAGGCGCTTGCCGGCTACGCACACAATATTTCGGTGAGTATAACAGAAGACGGATCCGTTGCGGTGGTCGATGATGGCCGCGGCATACCTACAGACATCCATCCTGAAGAAAAACGCTCGGCGCTCGAAGTCGTCATGACGGTGCTGCACGCCGGCGGCAAATTCGATAAGAATACGTATAAGGTATCGGGAGGACTTCACGGAGTGGGCGTGTCCGTGGTGAACGCACTCTCGGAATGGCTCGAGGTGGAAGTTTCACGCGATGGGAAAGTCTGGTTCCAGAAATATCTGCGTGGAAAACCGCAGGGCTCGGTGAAGGTTGTTGGAAAGGCGGACCCGAAGAAGACGGGCACTAAAGTCTCGTTCATGCCCGACGGGCAGATCTTCAAGAACAAGACGTTTAAGTTTGAAACGATTGCAGAACGGCTCCGCGAGCTTGCATTTCTGAATCCCGACGTGCGGCTCCGCATCCTCGATCTTCGAAAGGGCGAAGAACGCGACGAGACTTTTCACTTCAAGGGCGGTATCGTTGAGTTCGTGAAATACATTGATGCAACCAGACCGTCGATTATGCGCAAGCCGGTGTATGCGAAAGGACAGGAAAAGGATGAAGCGGGGAGAGCCGTCGAGTTCGAGGTTGCGTTCCAGTACAACGACCAGTACAATGAGAATATTTTCACGTATGTCAACAATATCAACACGATAGAGGGCGGAACGCATCTCGTCGGATTTCGTTCCGCTCTGACCCGCTCTCTCAACACCTATGCATCCAAGAACAACCTCGTGAAAGAAAACGGCGTCCAGCTGACCGGCGACGATTTCCGCGAAGGTCTCACGGCAGTTCTGAGCGTCAAGGTTCCCGAACCACAGTTCGAGGGTCAGACCAAAACGAAACTCGGAAACAGTGAGATCAAAGGTATTGTCGAGACGATTGCCAGCGAGCAGCTTCAGGTATGGCTGGATGAGAACCCGACCGATGCCCGGCGAATTATCGATAAATGCCTGCGGGCAGCCGAAGCCCGTGAAGCGGCGCGGAAAGCGCGTGATCTCACGCGGCGCAAGAGCGCGCTGGAGTCCTCGAGTCTTCCGGGGAAACTTGCCGATTGCTCGATTAATGACCCCGAGCACTGCGAGCTGTACATCGTGGAGGGAGATTCTGCGGGTGGAAGTGCCAAGCAGGGAAGGGACAGGCGCTTCCAGGCAATCCTTCCCATCAAGGGCAAAATTCTGAATGTCGAGAAGGCGCGCCTGCACAAGATTCTCGAGAACGAAGAGATTCGCTGCATTTTCACGGCCATCGGAGCCGGAGTCGGGGAGGATTTCGATCCGGCAAAAATCCGCTACGGTAAGATCATCATCATGTGTGATGCAGATGTCGACGGGTCTCATATCCGGACGCTCTTATTGACGCTTTTTTTCCGTTATATGAAAGAAATCATCGAACTCGGTCATGTCTTCATCGCCCAGCCACCGCTGTACAAACTGAAAAAGGGCCGCCAGGAACATTACGCATACGATGAAGACGAGCGCGAAGAAATTCTGAAACGCATGAAGAGCGAGAAGAAGTCGAAAGGCGAGGAAGAGATGCCGGCTGAAGTCGCGGAAGAAGGAGAAACCCTGAGCAGCAACGGTGTCGCGATTTCCAGATTTAAAGGTCTCGGCGAGATGAACCCCGAGCAATTGTGGGTTACGACGATGAATCCCGAGACGCGAACAGTCCTGCAGGTCTCGATTGAAAACGCAGCAGATGCCGACCGGACATTCTCGATTCTCATGGGTGATGAGGTGGAGCCGCGGCGTGAATTTATTGAGAAGAACGCAAAGTACGTCCGTAACCTGGACGTGTAAACGGAAGGAATAGTAGTACATGGCAGGTGTCAGCGAAAAAATAGTTCCGGTCGATATCGAAGAAGAAATGCGGGGATCGTACATCGATTACGCCATGAGCGTCATCGTTGCGCGCGCCCTCCCCGATGTGCGAGACGGGTTGAAGCCGGTCCACCGGCGCGTTCTGTTCGGCATGAACGAGCTGAGTCTCGCGTCGAACCGCCCCTACAAGAAGAGCGCCCGCATCGTGGGTGAAGTCCTCGGCAAGTATCACCCGCACGGCGACTCAGCGGTCTATGATACGATGGTCCGCATGGCGCAGGATTTCTCGCTCAGATATCCGCTGGTCGACGGTCAGGGAAATTTTGGTTCGATCGACGGCGATTCGCCCGCTGCAATGAGATACACGGAAGCACGGCTCTCGCGGATTGCCGAGGAGATGCTCCGTGATCTGGATAAGAATACCGTAAACTTCATACCGAATTTTGATGACACGCTGAAGGAGCCGACAGTCCTTCCGGCGCTGATTCCCAATCTCCTCGTCAACGGAACCGCCGGAATTGCCGTCGGCATGACGACGAACATTCCACCGCACAACCTCTCGGAAGTGGTCGACGGCTGCATCGCGGTCATCGATACCCCGTCCCTCGGAGACGACAAACTGTTGAAGATCATCAAGGCGCCGGATTTCCCGACGGGCGGCATTATTTACGGGTACGAAGGCGTCAGAGATGCCTACAAGACCGGGCGCGGCCGGATACTCGTGCGGGCAAGAGCAACCATCGAGACCGGTCGCGGAGACCGACAGGCGATCGTCGTGACGGAAGTGCCCTATCAGGTGAATAAAGCCGCGCTCATCGAGAAGATTGCCGAGCTTGTGCGCGACAAGAAGATTGAGGATATCTCCGATATCCGTGACGAGTCGGATCGCGACGGCCTGCGTATGGTGGTCGAACTCAAACGCGACGCGAATGCCCCCGTTGTGCTGAATAATCTCTTCAAGCATACCCAGATGCAGACGACGTTCGGGGTGATTATGCTCGCCCTTGTCGACGGGCGTCCGCAGATCCTGACCCTTCGCCAGATGATCGATCATTTCATCAAGCACCGGAATGAAGTGGTGGTAAGGCGGTCGAAGTTCGAGCTCGAGGAGGCGGAGAAGCGCGCACATATCCTCGAGGGATATATCATTGCCCTCGACAATATCGATGAGATCATCAAGCTGATCAAGAAAGCAAAAGACGTTCCTTCGGCTCAGGAACAGCTCATGAACAAGTTCAAGCTTTCCGAGATCCAGGCAAAGGCAATCCTCGACATGCGTCTCCAGAAGCTGACCGGTTTGGAGCGGAAGAAAGTTGAAGACGAATACAAAGAGACGATCAAGCTGATTGAGAAGCTGAAATCGATCCTTGCGAGCAAGAAGCTCCAGATGCAGATTATCAAGGACGAACTCGCCGAGATCAGGAAGAACTATGGTGACGAGCGCAGAACGGAAGTCGTTTATAAGGCGGAAGAGTTCAGTGTCGAGGACATGATTGCCGAAGAGGACGTTGTGATCACGATCAGCCACAGCGGCTTCATCAAACGGTTTCCCGTTTCGGGATATCGGCGCCAGGCGCGGGGCGGTAAGGGTGTTACGGGTGCGACGACGAAAGAAGACGATTTCATCGAGCACATGTTTATTGCTTCGACGCACAACTACATCCTTTTCTTCACGGACAAGGGAAAGTGCTACTGGCTGAAAGTTCACGAGATTCCGGAGGCGGGACGTGCCGCGAGAGGGAAGTCGATTGTGAATCTCATCTCGAAGGGGCCCGATGAGAATGTTGCGGCATTCGTATCGGTTCAGGAATTTGTCGACAAGTACTGTATCGTGATGGTCACGGAACGGGGCATGATCAAGAAGACCGGACTCTCAGAGTACAGCAATCCGCGGCGCACCGGCATTGCCGCAATCTCACTCCAGAAGGGTGATACGCTGAAGGATGTGCGTATTACGGAGGGAACACAGCATATCCTCATCGGCACGCATTCCGGAATGGCGATTCGCTTCGTCGAGAGCGAAGTGCGCCAGATGGGGCGCACTGCAGCAGGCGTCCGGGCGATTAAGCTCGGAAAGGGAGATAAAGTTATCGGCGCTGTGGCAGTGAAACGTCAGAGCACATCCATTCTGGTGGTCTCGGAGCACGGGTATGGAAAACGCAGCGAGCTTGACGAATACCGCGTGAGTCATCGCGGCGGCAAAGGCGTTTTCACGATTCGCGTTACCGAAAAGACGGGAAGCATGGTGGGCATCAAGGAAGTATTGGCAAATGATGACATCGTCGTTGTGACAACACAGGGTATCGTTATCCGGCAGCCAGCCAAGACCATCCGGGTTGCGGGAAGGAATACGCAGGGTGTTCGGCTGATCCGGATGGAAGGTTCGGACAAGATCGCGGCGATTGCCGTTGTCCCGTCGGAAGAGGAGAAGGAGAGCGGAGTGGAAGAAGCTGTCGCGCCGCCGGCTCCCGCTGAAAAGGAAAAAGCTGTAGAAAAAAAGCCGGGAAAAACTCAAGCGACAAGTTCATCAAAGAAAAAAGCTCCAAAGAAAAAATAACATCACCGGGAATACTCTCGGCCAACAGTAGGGGTTCCGCTTTTGAACCCCTATATTTTTTCGGACCAATAACGTACTATGGCTTCAGGATTCCAGCAGGAAACAGAGCGGCGAAGAACATTCGCGATCATTTCTCACCCGGATGCGGGAAAAACAACGCTCACGGAAAAGTTCCTTCTCTACGGCGGCGCAGTGCAGCTTGCCGGATCGGTCACCGCACGAAAGAATCAGAGGCAATCCACTTCGGACTGGATGGAGCTTGAGCGGAAGCGCGGCATTTCCATTACCTCCACGGTCTTACAATTTGAATACAACGGATTCAAGATAAACCTTCTTGATACCCCCGGTCACCAGGATTTTTCCGAGGACACCTACCGCGTACTGACCGCCGTTGACGCGGTGGTGATGGTGATTGACGCCGGTAAAGGTATCGAAAAGCAGACGAGAAAACTCTTCGAGGTTTGCCGAAGGCGTGAGATCCCGATATTTACGTTCATGAACAAGCTCGACCGGCCAACCCGTGATCCGCTTGAGCTGATCGACGAGCTTGAACATGTCCTTGGAATTCATGCGTACGTCATGAACTTTCCTCTCGGCACCGGGTATGATTTCCGCGGAGTGTTCGACAGGCAGGGGCGGCAGGTTCATCTCTTCGAGCTGACCGCGGGAGGGGCATATCGCGCCCCCGTGCACATTTCCGATCTCTCGGATCCGATTGTCAGCCAGCGTCTCAACGACGAGATCTCAAACAAGCTCCATGAGGAGCTTGCCATCCTGGATCATGCCGGAGCCGCATTTGATGATGAGCGCATTCTGCAGGGCAAGCTCACGCCGGTTTTTTTTGGCAGCGCACGCAACAACTTCGGAGTGCAGCTTCTCCTGGACGGGTTTCTTGCA
>Ga0335077_10007911_pt1 | contig 13176 bp, 9 predicted proteins | sample Lox_Sample_31_FD_207151 | JGI IMG/M metagenome (GOLD analysis project Ga0335077, IMG submission 207151) | Soil microbial communities from Loxahatchee National Wildlife Refuge, Florida, United States - Lox_Sample_3.1 | ecosystem: Environmental > Terrestrial > Soil > Wetlands | place: USA: Florida... | reverse complement strand
AGCGGGAAATTCAGTGGGTCCAGACCCGCACCGGCTTCTACACGGACGGAAAGCTGTACTCGATGTCCAACGCGATCGAGTTTCTGCGCTTCCCTCCGTTGGGGTTGCTGAGCAAGGCGCGGCTGGCGGGGACCATCCTTTACGCGTCGCGGATTCGCGACTGGAAGTACCTGGAGCAGATCCCGGTGGCGGAGTGGCTAGAGCGCTGCTCGGGAAAGAAGACCGTGGCGAAGATCTGGCTTCCGCTGCTGCGGGCGAAGCTAGGAGAAAACTACAAGATTACTTCCGCCGCATTCATCTGGACCACCATCGCGCGCATGTACGCAGCCCGCCGCACGGGACTCAAGAAAGAGATGTTCGGCTACGTTCCGGGTGGATACGCGCGGATTCTGGAGCGCTTTCACCGGATGCTGGTTCAGGAAAACGTAGACGTCCGCGTGGGGCAGCCCACCGCAAGAATCGAGGCGGCCGATGAAGGCGGCATGCGCGTCACGTTGGCGCACGGAGGAGAAGCGAGATTCGACCAGGTAGTGGTGACCACGGCCGCCCCCATCGCCGCGCAGCTTTGCCCGAGCCTGAGCGCGGAGGAGAAAGCGCGGCTGACGGGCATCCAGTATCAGGGAATACTATGCGCTTCGGTGCTGCTCAAAAAACCGCTGGCCAGCTATTACGTAACCAACATTACCGACTCCTGGGTTCCGTTCACCGCGGTGATCGAGATGTCAGCGCTGGTGGACCGGCGGCACTTTGGCGGGAACTCGCTGGTCTACCTTCCCAAGTATCTGACGCCGGACGACGCGACCTTTGCTGTCTCCGATGAAGAGATTCAGCGCCGATTTCTGGACGCTTTGTTTCGCATGTACCCGCATCTCAGCGCCGAAGATGTGCTGGCGTTCCGCATCTCGCGGGTGCGGTACGTGCTGGCGCTGCCGACGCTGGGCTATTCCGAACAGCTACCTTCCATGGCCACGTCGATTCCCGGATTGCACATCGTCAACTCGGCGCACATAGTGAACGGCACGCTCAATGTGAATGAAACGGTGCAACTGGCGGAGCGGGCGTTGCCCCGACTGCTGGCGGCGGTCGGCAGTCCGGCTCTTTCCTGTTGAGGGATAATTGGCGATTCTCGCTGGCTATTGCACGTAGCCCAGCGACTTAAGCCGGTCAACGCCGCTGCTATCGAGCACTGCGGGCCGGGCGTGCTCCTTTGGCAAAATGGATATCCAATGTCTCAGGTCGCTCTCCAGGCGGCTTGCTGCGGTCAGGTTCTGGGAGTATAGATTGTTGTCTTCGTGCGGATCCGCCGCCAGGTCATAGAATTCACGCTTGCCGTTGGTCGAGAGGATCAGCTTAAACGGACCCGAGAAGGCTGCGCGTTCGACGCGCTGGAACCGGGGATCGAAAGACATCCATTCACAGGGGAAAGACTCGCTGAAAACAGTGGCTGGAACTGCTGGGGGAGCTCGCAAGCTGCGTCCCGGAAGTGACGGAGGGATCTTGTCTCCGAGCAAATCGAGAATGGTTGGGAGCAGATCCACGTGGCTTACCAGATCATTTCGGACCAACGCTTGATGCCGGGCCGGATACTTGATGATCAGCGGCACGCGCACCTGCTCCTGATACACCGAGCTGCCATGGCCGACGAGCTGTTTCTCGCCAAAGGACTGGCCGTGGTCGGACGTAACGATGATCACGGAATCGTCGTAGAGCCCCAGCTCTTTCAGCTTCGCAAATAAGTCACGCAGGCTCGCGTCAATATAAGCGATCCCGCCATCATATTGCGATTCGTCCCGTCGCCTGTCGCGGGCGGTGTACGGCCGGATTTGATGGTTGGCGTCAATTTGAAGGCTATAGTATTGGTCCGAGGTGAACGTGGGATCCTTGCCGGGGTACCTGGAATCGTAGGGGGCGGGCGGGAAGTACGGCTCATGAGCATCCATGTAATTGAGAAACAGAAATAACGGTCTCTGGTCTCTCTTTTTCTGACGCAGTAACTGGAGCGCCTCGCGGTTGATATCGGCGGCTCGGGTTGACTCCAGATCAGACATCGAACGCGGATAGAAACGCCCCATCAATGAGGAAAGATTCGTACGAAGGTAAAAGAATTCGCGGCGTTCCAGAAAGAGGACCGCGTTGGGCTGGCTGTAGTACTGAAAGCCTTGGTCAATCTGAAAAGCGTGTTGCAGATAACCTGTGTTTGCCACAATGCCGATGGTCCGATAGCCTCGATCCGACAGAATTGCGGCCAGTGTCCGGCTGTTTTCAGGCAAGCGCATCCCGGATTCTCGGTGTAGGGCCAAGGCTTCTTTGCCCACCGCCCAGTGCGCGCCGTGCTGGCTTGGATACAACCCGGTGAACATGGAGGCGTGCGATGAAAGGGTCATGTCGCTTGAGGAGATGGCATTGCTGAATACCGTCGACTCCTGCGCGAATTTCCGTAAATTAGGGGTGGTGTCCCTGGCGTAGCCATACAACGAGAGATGATCGGCGCGAACTGTGTCCAGGGAGATGAGGATCACATTCGGAAGTCCGTTCCTCGCCGGGGCGGCCGTGCGCGGTGGACTGGTTAGAATGGGTTGCTGTCTGAGCGTGAAGCCTAGTGCGATGAATATCGCCACGAGACCCACCCACACCGCGAGCGGGCGAACGCGGATCGCTGCACGCATCCCATCTGGTGGCGTGGTCCTCTTCCGAAGGCGAGCCACGACGTGTGCGACAAGGAACACGCCCATAAAGGACAACGCTCCAATGAAGTGCGCTGCTAGGGGATTCAAGGAAGGTCGGGTGACCGCCAAGGGATATGCCAGCAACCCAAGCGGAGTGGACCAGAAGTTCACAGAATGCCGGAGCGTTTCCAGCCACGCTGTTCGGCGAAAGCTGGTTACGATGATCGCCGTAAGCAGAAAGGCGATGAGCAGTTCAATGTAGTCATGGTTCCGCCGCGCAAGGACTCCGAAAGTCACCGCGAGAGACAGTGGCCCCACGAGCGGCACTCCCCGTTGAACGCTACCGCGTACTATGCACCCAAGGCAAATAGCCAGCGCAGCTCCCAGGGTTGTGCCCGCGATTATGTACACGCCCAGTGACAGAACCGGAAACCAGGGATGCGTCGGTTGGTACTCATAGCTGGGTGTGGTAAGCCAAGGCCAGAGCGTCCAGAGAAAGCACTCTAGCAGCCAGTAGGCGACCCATGTGCGCAATGCGTAAGTTGCGCCGGCGACTGCCAGATCTCGCCAAGTGCCACTTCCTTGCACAGCGCTGGTGCCGCTTGTGGCTGGTGCTGCGCAAGGGCGAGCCGATTGACCAAGTCGGTTCCCGTCGTCTGTCCGAATCCCGAGGAATTTCTCCGGGTCCGTTGTCGCGACCGAATGACCGGCTGGCGATGGGTTTGGAGCCCGGTTACTCATCGGACCTTGTTCCGCAGCGACAGAGAGCCTCACCAGAGGGCTGATCGGCATGGGCCGGGGACTGCAATTCCTCTGCTGACTGTGTGGTCACCCTGTCCATGCTCTTTTTGAACGAAGCCGCGCGCGCTTGTCGGAACACTCGATTTCAGGCGGCGGAGTGAGCCTTCGCCAACATCTCCAAATTTGCCATAATTATGGTACCCCATCAAGGGGGGCAGTAATAGTACCTTACGGCTAATTCATCTGTGGTTAAGATTCTAAATGAGTTTGACAGACAGCGCCGTCCACGCGCCGGCGAGACTCGATGATGTTGATTCGGCGTATCACTGGGCTCGGGAAGGGAAGATGTCGAATGGGTTCAGGGAGTTCCGTCGGACTCTAACGGGCCTCGCACGATCCCGGTGCTGAGCCTTCCTCCCCGTGAACGGCCACGGTGTTCTCGACCAGGAACAGTTCACCGAATTCGTCCCGCGCTTTCAAGTAAGCCTTCTTCCTGTCTGCAACAAGCCTGTCGATTACGGGACGAGCGTCGAGCCGATCGTAATTTTCATAGACCAGAAAGCATGGATGTGCGTCCAGAAGGCTGCTGTAGGTGATCATGTTGAACTTGATCCAGGTATTCAGCACAGTCATGTCGTTGTCGGCAGACTTTTTTGAGGGATCGTCCGCGGCGATGTAATAGAGCCGAGCTGATAACGACGCGGGAGCGTAATGTTGTAGCGCCAGAAAAACGCCGGGACTGGCGATCCCGATTGGCAACCGCTGGTCAACGGAAAATAGCGGCGAGGAGACGGCGCGGAGGGTATCCCATGTACCAGCGTTTGCCACCTCGGCTTTTTTGTACACCGCCCCGGCGATGAGGATACCCATGGCGAGAAATAGGGCAGCGGCGAGCACGTGGTCGTCCGAGGTCGCTTCACTGGCTGCAAGCCCAAACAGAATGGCAAGGCCCACCACGAACGAAGCGGCGTAGTGCCAGAAAAAGGCTTTGGTTACCAAGCTAGCGCTGAGGAAGAGCACAAAAGGCAGCAAGGCAAGCACCACCACGGTCACGCCCTCGTGAGCGGGGATGGAGTTCCGTCCAGAACCCTGCCGGGGATCCGCGGCTACTCTTAATCGATTCCGGGCCGAACCTACAACGAGAACGAGTAATAGCATCAGCAGTAGAGGGTGAACGTTGGTGCGGTAAATCACGAACACATGGAAGAAGGAAAAGCGAGTAATGGATGAGTAGAGAACCGCCTGCTGCCAGGACGACCGGATGAGCGGAATGAAGAGGACGAGGGGCATCAACGCGGCAGACAGCGCTATCCACACCGGCCAATCCGGCCGCCGGCGGACGCGCCAACGCACCAGTTCCCCAGCCGCGAACGGAACAAGGAGCAAAACTGAATAGTAATGGCTCGCGATGGCTAAGGCGAGGGAAAGACTCAAGCCCACCAGCGCCATGGCCCTGCGCCCGCCTTCGGTGGCGCGCTGCCAGAATACCAGTGACAGGCCACAACCGGCCAGGACGAGACCATATGGACGTACCCTGCAGGATGCGGCATAGGCCGATGTGAACACCGGAAAAATCGATGCGGCAGCGGCGTAGACTGCCGCGCACCGGCGTTCGACGAAAATGTAGACGCTCAGCAACATGACCCAGAAGCCTAGAATGGACACAAAGCGGCTTGCGAAAGGTCCGGGTCCGAACCACTGCTCGATCATTCGGGTACTGAGATGTATCGCGGGCGGAGTTACTTCCAAGCCCCTGGAGAGCGTGATCCAAATGTCTTTGACCGAGGGCAACTGAGAGAGGTAGAAGGTGAAGAACTCGTCCCCGTTGAACGGTGTGGTCGAAACGATTCGGTAAGTTTCTAGAAAATAGAGCGCCGAGGCGAATGCAAGGAAGAGCCATTGGTGCCTCTGAACGCCGTCTACGATGTTCTGCGCCGCGTGAGCAATCCTCACCCCTGGGGGCCAAGACGGCTTCGCGGGGGTTTGTTCCACTCAGGAAATCCTGGATGCGGCGCGTTCTGCTGCTGGTTGCCGTTGGGTGGAGGGCTGCAACAGGCGCAGGCCGCGATAAAGGCACATCAGGGAGCTCAGGACGGGAGGCACTCTCCGTTCTTCCGCTGCATCGAAGTGCCGTAACAGGGCCGGGACGAGACGCTCACGCCGGCCGCCGTAACACGGACTGGCTTTCTCGTTGGTCAAAATGCGCAACCCCAGGTCGACCATCGGAGAATGCCCCGGCGTGATCACAATCAGGCACCCATCCGGCGAGAGTACGCGCGCGATTTCCGAACAGGCTTGGTCAATCTCATCGATAAATTCCAGAGAACTGACGGCGACAGCGGCGTCAATGAAACCATCGGGCAGCGGAAGTTTCGTGGCGCTGGCGGTCCGCAACTCCGCGGAAACATTGGCGGCCGCCAAAACCTTTGCGACCGGCTCGCTCATGGGGTGAATGTCGACGCCGTACAGTTCATCGCAGTGTAACGCCAGTTCCGGCAGAAACACGCCGCTTCCATAACCGATCTCGAGCAAACGGTGAAAGCGCCGGTTTCTTAACAAACGCAGTGCCAGCCGGAAGCGGCTGCGCTGGATCAGCCCGAGAAGCGGACGATAGTTCCAGTCGGCGTGATCGACCGGCCCAGTCTTCAGTAGATGCTGACTTGGGAGAAGATTCAATGGAGTCGCTCCAGTGAGAAAGCCACTGTCTGACCGCACTCGAAGACAACCGGGAGTCGCTGCCGCAACTGCGCTTCAAATCCCGGTGCAGCATTCAAATCGTACTTTGCGGCGACGAAATACCGCGCACCCCTGGAAGCAATCGATGCCAGGCGATCCAAGGACTGCTGGTTGGCGGGGAGACTGAAGCCCTTTCTATCCAGCCAATAGAACATGAACGGGGCATTGACCGCATCCGCCAGCCCCATTTCGTCGGCGGTCGCCAGACCCGACGCCACGATCAAGCCCGGTTTTAAGCCCGAGTGGGCCAGTTCGTGCGCGCACTGCTCAGCACTAGGATCAACGCGGCTGCTCACTTCTTCTAAAATGGCGCGGGAATGGTAGAAAAAGCTTCCCGCAACACCAGCCACGGCAATGCCCGCCACCAACCAACTAGGCACGCCGCGAGCAAATGGATTGGGCTCCGCGTCTGGGAACCTCAAGCGGCAGGCAAACAAGGTCACGAGTGAGACCAGCGCCGCCCCCCCCAGCACCACCGCCCATTTCATCCCCGTGGATGGAAAACGGGAGACAGGCGGCAGCCCGCGAGCCAGCGCAAGCGCCAGCAAGATAGCGCCCGTGAGCGCCACGATGGTAGCGGCACGCACGGATTTCAAATGCGCAGAGAGAGCCTCGAGCCCGGCTCCAAACAACAGGGCGGCCGGAGGCACCGAGAAAGCATGGTAGTAGATGGACCAGGTAGCCGAGGTAGTTCGGGCCGCAGTCACGTAAAAGAGCCAGACAGCGGCAAGCCACCAAATCGCCAGCCGCGTGGTTCGCGGGGCGCGGCGTGCCGCGAACGCCGCAATCCACAGCAACAGCGCAGCAGGGGCCCAGACGTAGCGTATCTCAATCCTCGCAATTTGCGTGACGAACATCCAGTCGGTTCTCGGATCTTTTGTGAGCCAGTGGTACTCGTTGGAGATGCCTAACGAGTTTCCGTATTCCAGCCAGAGATGCCTGCCGTACAGAGACCATGCCAAGCCAGGCGCCAGTGCGACGAAAGCGAACAGCCAACACCGGTAATCGCGCAATGTCCTGCGCCACCCGTATTGCATGAGGACAAGCGCGGCGAACAGGAATCCGATGTGAGCGGCGGTCATTTTCGTAAGGATGGCCAACGCTGTCGATCCCGCCGCCAGCCAGAACAAACTCCAGGTGCCCTTTTCGAGCCACAGGAGGAACGTGTACACAGCGCCGACGTAACAGCACAACATCCACGCCTCGGGCTGGATGTAATGCGCAATCTGCACCGTGGTGGGGCTGAAAAGAAAGAATGCGGTGGCCGCAATCGCGCCTGCGGAAGGAAGCAGGTCGCGAGCGAGTTTGAAAAACAACCAACCCGTGACGAGCGACAAGGCCAACGAAAACAGCCTGCCAATCCAATCATGCAAACCGAATAGCTTGTATGCCCATGCGATGCACCAAGGGCAGATCGGAAACTCCATCTCGACATAGCCGGGCCCATCGCCTCGCCAGTCGATTCTGGGGTGCCACAGTTGCATCCCCTCGCGAAAGTAGTTTCGGGCGATGGCGGCAGTATCGATCTCGTGCCACGAAAAGGCCTTCGGAAATTGACCGATGTCGATGAGCCGAACGGCAGCCGCGCCGAGAAAGAGCAGCAGCACCACACGCCAACTGCGTTCAAGATCCTTATTTGCGGCCAGCCCCGAGTTCAACTTGGTATTTGCCAACTCTTTCGTAGCACCCACTGGCTACCAGTGTCGCCATGATCAGATTCACGGCTTTTCTGCATGGCCTTGAGGTTAATCATTCAATTTAGATCAAGTACGGGATTCGTACAAGAGAGACACGTAATGGTACCTCAGTCTTGGCCGGCTTCTCCCGAACGGCCGTGGGCTCACAGCGGCGTGACGGGCCGGGTTTCCGAGCCGGTCCAGATCGTGGGCGTGAGGAACTGATCGGCGGGGAGGTTGAGCAGCGTGGGCTTGATGATTAGGAGAACTTCGCTGGTGTTCTCGTCCTTATTAGTCTGCTTAAACAACTGGCCCAGCACGGGGATGTTGGAAAGGCCTGCAAGCCCCGAGATGGTGCGCGCCTCGCTCGAAGTCAGCAGGCCGGCGACAGCGCCCCACTCGCCTTCCTTCAGCCGGATTTTTGATGCCAGCTTCCGGCTGGAGATGATGGGAATGCCGTTGCTGCTGTCCCCGGTGAGCACCTCAAAATCGGTTTCGAGATCCAGCGTGACTTCATCCATTCCATGAATGCGCGGTGTCACTTTCAAGGTGATGCCCAAATCTTCGAACGTGAACGAGGGCGGAGGTGTGTAAACCGTCCCGCCCTGCGAACTGGAGGCCGGACCAAAATAGCCGGCTGTCAGCACAGGAAACTTTTCGCCCACGTGCATGCTGGAGGGCGTGCCATCCACCGCGCGAAGGGTCGACCGGAACAGGGTACGCGAGTCGGAGCGGGATAGAGTCGCGAGAGCCGTGGCGCTGCCAATGACGATTCCAAACAGACTCTGCCCGCCCCCGAAGGTAGCGAGCTGGGCGGTGATCGCGGGAACCGGGCTGTTCCAAAACGTGCCCAGATAGGTAATGGGAGCAGTTAACGCCAAATCCACGCCATAGGCCAGCGAGGAGGTGCGGTCCACTTCCATCAGTTCAACTTCGATGTTGACCTGCGGCCGGTGGTGCAGCAGCTCATCAAATACGCGGGAAGCGGGGACCACACGCGAAATGCGATCGCGCATGACCACCATGTTCATCCGCGTGTCCAAGGCCATGTGTTCCAAGTTAAAAAGCTGCCGCACGGCCTGCCCGATCTCGGTCAACTCCTGGGTGGTAGTGGCCTGCGGTACCTCAACCGATACGGACACGGTGGGCTCCCGTTCTTTCCGTTTCGCGTCGGTGTCCTTCACGACCAGAAACATCCGGCTGGAGATGGGCACGACAAACGAACCGGTGGCGGCTTCGGCGGCTCGCATGGCCTCGCGATAACCGGTTTGATCCAGCCGGAAAGTCAGCGGAGGTCCGGGTTCATAGTCGGTGTCGAAAACCGCCTCCAGGCGGAACGCGTGAGCTACCTGTTGCCACAGCGACTTCGCATCTGCATGCAAGTCGAAGTCCTTCAGGCCCGGTGCGCCCTTCAATTCTGGAGGCGGCTTGGGTGTGCGCTCGGCGGGCCGATCGCCCGCAATCGGTGGGTCGAATGGGGAAGCCGGGTCGGCGGTGGTGGTTTCCGGCTTTCGAGGCGCATCGGGCGGCTTGGGTGGAGATTCGAGAGCCGCTCGCGACCTCACGGCTTCGCTTTTCATGCGATAGAACGGATTCGAGGGATCGAGCGACGCAGCCTGCGAATAGAGCAGATACGCCTGGACCATGTGGCCCGCACGCTCCGCCTTCTGGCCCTCTGCGAAGGTCTTGGCGGCGTCGGCCGCCGGCAGCGGGAGAACGGACAGGAATCCTGCTACCAGAGACACAACCAACGCAGGTGATCGCACAAAAGGGTGACGCCGGGGAGCCTGCCGCCGTGCATAAACTTTACCGCACGCAAAGCCGATAGATTCGAGAGAAGTTATGCCGCTATTGGGCGAAGAGCAGTGGCTGTTTACCCCGCCAGTTCCCCGCGATATGGAGACTTTGGGGCTGTCTCCAGGCCTGGTGATGGACCTGGTGCTGCGGCGCCTGTCGGTCGAGAGTACTGGTACGATCCAGTCGCTAAGCCGTTTTCTGAAGCTTCCAGTCGCCATCGTGCACCAGGTATTCACTAATTTGCGCCAGCAGCAGCTCGTCGAAGTCAAAGGGATGGTGGGTAACGATTATCGCATCTCCTTGTCGGGCGGGGGCCGCTCTTTGGTGGCCGAACGGTTACAGGTCTCCCAGTACGCGGGCGCGGCGCCGGTTTCGCTAAAGGCTTACTCGGAGGCTGTGAAAATGCAGGCCACCGAGGTGGAGATCAGCCGTAGCACGCTACAGGCGGCATTTTCCGACATGGTGATCCCGGATAGCCTGCTGGATCAACTTGGTCCGGCGTTGATCGAGCAGTCCTCCATCTTTTTGTACGGGCCCCCGGGCAATGGCAAAAGCAGTCTGGCGGAGAGGCTGCTGCGCGTGTTTCAGGACTCGGTGTTCATTCCTTATGCGGTCGAGGTGGATGGGCAGATCATCTCCCTGTATGACCCGGCCATGCACCAGCGGGTGGCTGAGGACAGCGACGACCGCGATCCGCGCTGGGTACCTTGCCGGCGGCCGTGCATCATTGCCGGCGGCGAGCTGACGATGGGGCTGCTCGATCTGCGTTATGACGACACCTCGGGCGTTTACTCGGCGCCTCTACAGATGAAGGCCAACAACGGCGTTTTCGTGATCGACGATTTCGGCCGCCAGCTTGTGTCGCCTCGGGAACTGCTGAACCGGTGGATTGTGCCGCTGGACCGCCGGGTGGATTATCTGTCGTTGAAATACGGGCTGAAGTTCGAGATTCCGTTCCAGGTGCTGGTGGTATTCGCCACCAACCTGAAGCCCAGCGAGTTGGCGGATGAAGCCTTCCTGCGGCGTATCCACAACAAGATTCGTGTCGATTCGGTTTCCGCTGATGCATTCGACGAAATCTTCCGGCGCGTGGCGCGCGCACGAAAAGTGACGACAGTCCCGGAGAGTTTTCCGGAATTACGCCGCCTCGTGCTGGCGGACGGGCGGAACGAACTCCGCGCCTGCTATCCCATTGATGTCTGTAACATTCTGAACTCCATTGCCAATTACGAGAACCGTGAAGCCACCGCGAGCCTGTTGGACCTGAAGCGAGCCGTGGAATTGTACTTTACGATGGAATAGCGGAGGCGGGCCTTTAAGTGGCGCGCCTCATCGACTTCACCTGCAACCTGCGGCACCGCACTATCCTCATGACCTTGTACTCCACTGGCGTGCGCCGCTCCGAGTTGTGCCGCCTGCGTCCAGAGGACATCGACAAGGCACGCACGGTGACCCGCCTCCGCCAGGGCAAAGGCGGCAAGGATCGGGAGGTTCCGCTCAGTCCGAAGCTGCTCGACCAGGTTTCTTTCTGCCGAAAACCGTGCTGAGCGAGGTCTTCCGGGGGAAGTTCACCGAGGCGCTAAAAGGTCTTTTCCGCCAGAACAAGCTGGCCTTCCACGGCTCGCTGGCATGGCTGCGGGAGCCTCGTTCCTTCGCGCGGTTCCTCCAGACTCTCCACGTTCACAACTGGGTGGTCTATGTGAAGAAACCCTTCGGCGGACCGGAGCACGTTTTGCACTATCTGGCGCGCTACACCCACCGAGTGGCCATCTCCAATCATGGGCTCCTCGGCATGGAGGATGCAAAGGTTACGTTTCGTTGGAAGGACTACGCACACGGCGGCAAGCAGCGCAAGATGACACTCGCCGCCGAGGAGTTTATCCGCCGGTTCTTGTTGCATGTCCTCCCCAAGAGTTTTGTGCGCATCCGGCAGTACGGTTGGATGGCCAACCGTTGCCGGCGTGAGCGTATGAACTAGCGTATCCGGGGGCATTGGTGATTCCATCGCTGACACCAGTCCAAACTCGACCACTCCTGACTCAGCCACTGATGGGACATAGCCGTCCCGCAACCGGACAACTGCTGAGCCGTTCTTGCTGATTTCTCAACAAGCTATCCTGGCATGCCGATTGCTCATCTTATTAAGCTATGGGCGCGCTCATGGGGGATCTCCGTTTTGCGCTCCGGCACCTCCGTCATAGCCCTGGTTTTACGGCCGCTGCCGTCATCACTCTTGCCCTCAGCATCGGAGCGAACACTACGATTTTCACCGCCGTCAACGCCATCGTCATCCGTACGTTACCGGTCGAGCGGCCCAACGAGCTATTTGCGATCAACACCCGCACCACTAAGGCGGAGTATCCCGTGCAATCCCTTCCCAACTACAGGGATTTTCGGGACCGCAACGACGTGTTCTCGGGGCTTGTCACTTATGGTCCCGCGCGGGTCAGCTTCAGCCGCGGCGGTGGGAACAATGCGCTTGTGTGGGGCTACGTGGTCAGCGGCAACTACTTCGACGTTCTCGGCGTGGGAGCCTCACGTGGCCGCGTCCTGCATCCGGAGGATGATCGGAACAGGCTCGGGCACCCCGTTGCCGTTATCAGTTACGGTTGCTGGCAGCGCCGCTTTGGTGGCGACGCGGATGTGGCCGGCAAGACGGTGAAGCTGAATGGCCTCGATTACCGCATCGTCGGCGTCGCTCCGGCCGGCTTCTTTGGGACCGAATTCGTCTACACGCCCGAGTTCTGGGTGCCTATGGCCATGCAGCCACAGATCCAGCCCGGCAACGACTCGCTCGACGACCGCCGCAACGAAAGCTTTTTGGTCGTTGGGCGCATGAAACCCGGCCTGACCCAGCCGCACGCCGAGGCCGTTCTGAACTCGATTGCGGCGCAACTCGGGCGTGAATATCCGAAAGAAAACGAGGGAATGAAGATCGTCCTCTCGCAACCTGGCCTGTTCGGAAACTATTTCCGCGGCACAACCCGAGCATTCGCAGCAGTGTTGATGGCGGTTGGAGGCATGGTTCTTCTCATCGCCTGCGTCAACTTGGCGGGACTGCTGCTGGCGCGCGGAGTGGACCGCCGGAAGGAAACGGCCATCCGCCTGGCGCTCGGCGCCGGCCGGGCCCAACTCGTCCGCCAACTGCTTATGGAGAGCGTTGTTCTGTCGGTTGCCGGCGGAGCCGCGGGGGTGCTGCTGGCACTGTGGCTCACGGATCTGTTTGCCGCATGGCATCCGCCGGTAGACATGCCGGTGATTCCCGCCCTGGCAATTGACCGAACCGTATTGTTCTTCGCGGCGCTGGTTTCACTGCTCACCGGAATTCTATTCGGGCTCGCGCCGGCGCTGCAATCAACGCGCACAAGCCTGATGCCGGCGTTGAAAAACGAAGCGCCCGCGAAAGGGTTGCGCCGCTTTCATCTCCGGGACCTCTTGGTCGCCGCGCAAGTGGCGTTGTCGGTGGTACTGCTCGTTGGGTCTGTGCTCGTGGTGCGCAGCCTGCAACACGCCCTGAGTCTCCACCTGGGCTTCGAGCCCCGGCACGCCGCCGCCGTTTC
>Ga0335077_10007909_pt1 | contig 13179 bp, 15 predicted proteins | sample Lox_Sample_31_FD_207151 | JGI IMG/M metagenome (GOLD analysis project Ga0335077, IMG submission 207151) | Soil microbial communities from Loxahatchee National Wildlife Refuge, Florida, United States - Lox_Sample_3.1 | ecosystem: Environmental > Terrestrial > Soil > Wetlands | place: USA... | reverse complement strand
ACGTCTTCGCCAGTACCAACTTGTTGGAGAAATACTGGCCGAAGCTGGTGCGTTCCTACGCCGCCGAAGCCTATGTGAGCCGCGCCAGGGACAAGCAGGCTGACGTGAAAGCTGCGCAACAGTTTCTAGAGGATATGGATGGCCGCCATGAAACCGTGGAAACCGAGCCTGGCCTCTATCGTCACACTGAGATCAGCGGGGACGGATTCCGCGCGTTCGAGTTGACTTCATTGCTGCCGAAAAGCGGTTTTGACCTGCACTTGGCGAAGATGGCGGAGTAAGCCGGTCGTTCGTCACGTGGTGGTGGGAAAGCAGTTCACCCCGACGGATTCTTGACGGGTTTCGAGAAGCTCGGGTTAAAATCGCTGCTTGGCAAATTTCCCGCTAGCGAGGATCCTCCATGGGGCGTTCTAGTTTCGTGCTATCCGCCCTCTTTGCGGTGTTGGTGGCAACGTTGGCCCTGGCCGCTGACCCCGGCTACCAACTGATCAACACTTACAACCTTGGCGGCGACGGCGGCTGGGACTATCTCACGCTGGATAGTTCTGCGCGGCGGCTTTATATCTCGCGCGCCACGCACGTAATGGTGATCGACGCCGATTCCGGCAAGCCGGTCGGCGATATTCCTGATACGCCGGGCGTCCATGGCATTGCGCTGGCACCGGAGCTCGGACGTGGCTTTATCAGCAACGGCCGCGAGGGCACGGTAACGATTTTTGACTTGAAAACGCTCAAAGCGATCACCAAGGTCAAGGCCGGAGAAAATCCGGATGCGATTTTGTACGACCCGGCCAGCAAGCGCGTCTTTGCTTTCAACGGGCGAAGCCATGACGCCACCGCCATCGACGCTGCTAAGGGCACCCTGTTAGGCACGGTCAAGCTGGAGGGAAAACCGGAATTTGCCGTGAGTGACGGCAAAGGAGAAATCTTCGTAAATATTGAAGACAAGGGCCGGATCGACGCCATTGATCCCAGCAAATTGGAGGTCAAGACAGGCTGGCACCTGACGCCCTGTCAAGAGCCGAGTGGTCTCGCCATGGACCGCAAGAACCGCCGGTTGTTTGCTGGCTGCGACAACAAGATAATGGCTGTTGTCGATGCCGATACTGGAAAGGTCGTGGCCACCACTCCGATTGGCGAAGGCGTCGACGCCAACGCCTTTGATCCCGGAACCGGGCTGGCTTTCGCTTCGTGCGGCCAAGGCGTTCTCACCGTAGTCCACGAAGATTCGCCGGCGAGATTTCGCCTGGTGGACAATGTGCCAACCCAGGAGGGGGCTCGCACCATGGCGCTCGACGAAAAAACTCACAACGTCTACCTGGTGACCGCGAAGTTCGGGCCGCCTCCAGCTCCCACGGCGGACAACCCTCATCCCCGACGCACCATACTGCCGGACAGCTTCGTGGTTCTCGTGTACGGAAAGTAGTGGATGAAGGTGCTCACGCGGGATCGGTTTGAATTTGCTCCATTCATCCGCCCACGCTCTGGCTGCGACGTTCCAGCAGGCAAACGTCTCTCCATACCCCTGCTAACTGGCCAAGGCGTTGCCGCAAACCTACTTCGCGGAAGCCGCACGCCTTGTGCAACTGGATGCTGACTACGTTTTCCGGAAAGATACCGGCTTGCAGGGTCCAAATGCCAGCCTGCTCCGATGCTTCGATCAGCGCCGTGAGCAGCGCCCTGCCGATTCCGCGTCCGCGCGCAGATCGCGCAACGTAGATGGAGACCTCAGCCACACCCGCATAGACCTGGCGAGACGATACCGGGCCGAGCGCTGCCCAACCCAGCGTCTCGTAGTCGTTTCTAGCCACGAGACGGCATTCCTTGCGGTGTGCGTCATCCCACTTCGTCCAATCGGGGACCGCAGTCTCGAATGTGGCATTCCCGGTCGCGATCCCCTCAGCATAGATGTCGTGCACCGCCGGCCAGTCCGCGGAGGTCATGGAGCTGATATGAACCTGCATAGTCTTTTCTTCAAGCCTTCAGTTGCTTTTCGCAGGCGCGAAGAATACCAAAACCGCCAACTCTTCTGTGATGTCATAGAAGCGGTGCTCGGCTCGCGCCTCTACGAAGATCACGCTGCCCGCTCCTACCGGCTGGCTTTCGTCTCCGACTCTCATGCGCGCCTTTCCCCGAATGACGTAATACAACTCGTCTTCCTGGTGCGGAGACTGGGAGTCCGAGCCTCCGGCCGGCAATACATATAGACCAGCACTCATGGCGGGGACCCGCAGAAACTCCAAATACGACTTACCGGCCTGGGTTTGTTGCTCTTCAAGAGGAGAAACTTGCCAGAAGTGTTTGTGTTCCATGGCTGCGGCGCCGTCTTTCGAGGGATAGGTAGAATAAGCATACAATGCCCCCCTTGAAAAGTTCTGCCAGAGGCCGCTTTCGTCGGCGCCTGCTGCAGTGGTTCGATCAGCACCGGCGCGATCTGCCCTGGCGGCACGATCGTGATCCCTATCGAGTGTGGCTGTCGGAAATCATGTTGCAGCAGACCCGTGTGGCGGCGGTGGTGGACCACTATGAAAGATTCCTGCGGCGATTCCCAAGCTTGCAGAGGTTAGCCAAGGCACGCGAGGCTTCTGTGCTGGCCGCCTGGAGCGGGCTCGGCTACTATCGCCGGGCGCGCATGCTCCATGCGGCGGCGAAGAAAATCGTAAAAGAACTTCCCGGGGAATTCCCTTCGACCGCTGCCCGGTTGCGCCAGCTTCCGGGAATCGGCCGCTATACTGCGGCGGCCATCGCCAGCATCGCGTTTAATGAGCCAGTTGCGGTGGTGGACGGCAACGTCGAACGGGTCATACAGCGCTTATGGGGAAAGCGGATGGCGAGCGAATCGTTGTGGCTGGCCGCGCAGGAAATGTTAAGCCCTGAAAGGCCCGGCGACTTCAATCAGGCCATGATGGAACTAGGAGCGATCATTTGCCTGCCGCGACAACCCGAGTGTGCTCTGTGCCCAGTTGCCGCGATGTGCGCCACCCGGGGGGAATTGAGCCCGGCAACCAGGCCAGTCCGCCAGAAGAAACGGCAGATCAACTACGCGCTTGATCGCCGTAACGGTTCCGTGTTCTTGGTAAAGCGCCCGGCAACGGCGTCTCTGATGCCAGGCATGTGGGAGTTGCCTGAGATTACTGGCGCAGACGCGAACTTCCAGCCTAGCTTGACCCTGCGGCATTCCATCACAGTAACCGATTACTGGGTCAGGGTGAGGCACGGCGCCGCACCTGAAGTTGCCAGCGGACGCTGGGTGCACAAGTCCCGCCTTTCAAGGTTACCCTTGACCGGGCTCGCCCGGAAAATCCTGCGTGCCACCAAAGTCATCTAGAATAAGTGGTTCTCGTGGCTGCACAATGAAGAACTGGTTTGGCAATATTTTCGGAGGAAAGAGTATGGCTGCACTGACGGCGGGAACCTCGGCGCCGGATTTTAGCTTGCCTGTGATGGATGGAAAACAATTCTCGTTGAAGGATGCATTGGCCCGTGGGCCGGTGCTGGCGGCGTTCTTCAAGATCTCCTGCCCAGTCTGCCAGTTTGCGTTTCCGTTTTTGGAGCGCATCTACAAGGCATACGGCAACCGCAAGGTCACGGTTCTGGGCATTTCGCAAAACGAAAAAAAAGACACGGCGGCTTTCATGAAAGAATTCGGCATAACGTTCCCGGTACTGCTGGATGACACGAACTCCTACCCGGTATCGAACGCCTATGGATTGACCAACGTACCGTCTCTGTTCTGGATCGCGCCCGACGGCCAGATTGAAATTTCGAGTGTGGGCTGGATACGAAAAGACATCGACGACATCAACCAGAAAGCAGGCGAGTCCTCGCGCGAAAAGCCACGCGTTATATTTCGTCCGGGTGAAAATGTGCCCGAGTTCCGCGCCGGTTGAGGATCTAAGAACTGACCCGCGGTCGCGGGTTAAGGCGTTGAGAAGCCCAGAAGAACCTAACCACAAAGGACACAAAGGTGCACAAAGGGAAATCGCGAAGATTGCGTCTGTTTGTTTTTCTTAGTGTTTTTTCTGGCATGGTAACCGCGCAAACCTCGCACAAACGGGGAAGCGGCGACGGACTTTCAGTACGGCTGCCGGGTACTGCAATCGCCGCCATGCAGCGGATCAATCCCGAGCGCATTCGCGCACACGTTCGCTATCTGTCCCACGATCTGCTCGAAGGCCGTGGGACGGGTGCCCGCGGAGGCGACATCGCCGCGGAATATATCGCCACCCAGTTTGCGCTTGAGGGACTCAAGCCCGCGGGCGACAGCGGTACCTACATGCAGAAAGTGCCGATGGTAGGCATCACGCCGGATCCTCAAACCACTTTTTCCCTGGTTGCGGGCAACCATGCCACGATCAATCTCAAGCCACTCGATCAGTACGTTGCGTATGACCAGACCCAGCAGCTGCAGTCGGACGTCGATGCGCAGATCGTTTACGTGGGCTATGGGATTGAGGCCCCGGAATACAACTGGGATGACTACAAAGGCATGGATGTGCGTGGCAAGGTGTTATTGATGCTGGTGAATGAACCCCCTTCCGATGACGTGAAATTCTTCAAGGGTAAAGCCCTGACCTACTACGGCCGCTGGACCTATAAGTATGAAGAAGCAGCTCGCAAAGGGGCGGTGGGAGCGATTCTCATCCACCAGACCGAAATGGCGAGTTACCCCTGGGAGGTGGTACGCAATTCGAATTCCGGCGAGAAAGCGTTCCTGCAGCTGGACGGCACGCCTGTGCTCAAGGTGGCTTCGTGGATTCACTTCGACGCGGCGAAGGCCCTGGCTGACAGCGCCGGCATGGATCTGCCGCAGATGCTGGCCGATGCGCGCTCACGAAACTTTCACCCGGTGGCACTTTCCGTGAAGCTGAAAGCTCACATGGTGAGTAAGGTGCGCCGGTTCGAATCCAATAATGTGCTCGCCATGCTGCCGGGGAGTGATCATAAACTGAAGACGGAAGCCGTCCTGTACACGGCGCACTACGATCACCTGGGCATTCGTCCGGACATGCCCGGGGACAACATTTACAACGGAGCGAAAGACAACGCCACGGGTTGCGGCATTCTGCTGGAAGTGGCGCGCGCCTACGCGGAAGCCATGCAACGGCCAGCCCGGTCAATCCTGTTCGCTTCGGTCACGGCCGAAGAGCAGGGGTTGCTGGGCTCCGAATATCTCGGCAAACATCCGCCCGTTGCCGCGAGCAACATCAGCCTCGATATGAACTATGACGATGTGCCGCCTCTCGGTTCACCGGAGGAGGTAGAGGTTTCAGGCGCAGAACGGACGACGTTCTATCCCGTGATCACGGTAATGGCGAAAACTTTCCGTCTTGCGATCCGCCCCGATTCTCGTCCCGAAGCTGGACACTATTACCGATCGGATCATTTCAGCCTTGCGCGAGTGGGGATTCCCGCCTTTTCTATCAACGAAGGGGTAAAGTACAAAGGCCACGATGCAGCCTGGGGCCAGGCGCAAGCTGACGAATACACCACGAAACACTATCACCAGCCAAGCGACGAATACACTCCCGACATGGATTTCACCGGCGACGCGGCAATGGCGCGCTTTGGATTCGCTCTGGGATGGATGGCGGCAACTCAATTGAAGGAAGTCGGATGGCAAAAGGGCGATGAATTCGAGGCCGCAAGGCTAAAGAGCGCGAGTGGAAGTGAGTGAATGCAGCAGGAACCTTAAACCACCAAGAACATAAAGGAAGGCGTTTCGCCGCAGCTAACCTTCCATCACTCTCAGACCCGTACTCACGAGCAACCGGGCTTCCGTAGCCTTCTGAACATCGTCCGCGGTCAGTTCCGGGGCGGTTTCTTCCAGCAGCAAACCTTTCGGGGTTACCTGGATCACGGCCATATCCGTGACGATGGTGTTCACCACCCCGACGCCAGTCAGCGGCAGGGTACACTTCTTCAGAATTTTGGGTTCGCCCTCTCGTGTGGTGTGTTCCATGGCGATAATCACCCGGCGCGCCCCGGCGACCAGGTCCATGGCTCCGCCCATACCCTTGACCATTTTCCCCGGGATCATCCAGTTGGCGAGATTGCCTTTCTCGTCGACTTCCATGGCACCAAGCACGCTGAGGTCGATGTGGCCGCCGCGAATCATGGCGAAAGAATCGGCACTGGAAAAATAAGCGGTGCCGGCCAGTTCGCTGACCGTTTCTTTGCCGGCATTGATAAGATCGGCGTCTTCCTGTCCTTCAACCGGATACGGCCCTATGCCCAGCATGCCATTTTCGCTTTGCAGGATCACGTCCATACCCGGAGGCACATAATTCGCCACCAGCGTAGGCATTCCGATCCCCAGGTTCACGTAGAAACCGTCACGCAGCTCGCGGGCGATGCGCTTGACGATGCGCTCGCGCTTTTCGACGTCTTTGCCGGTTTTGTTCGAGGGTGCCATGGCCTTAGGCGCTCTTTCGCGTAGTTCGCTTTTCAATCCGCTTCTCGAACAACTCTCCCTTGAAGATGCGGTTCACGTAGACGCTGGGAGTGTGTATCAGGTCGGGATCGAGATCCCCCGGCTCCGCGAGATGTTCCACTTCTGCGATTGTCACTTTGCCGGCTGTCGCCATCATGGGATTAAAGTTGCGCGCCGTCTTGCGATAGATCAGGTTGCCCCACTTGTCGCCCTTCCATGCCTTTACCAGGGCGAAGTCAGCTTTCAGTGCATGTTCCATCACATAGGTGCGGCCTTCGAATTCACGCGTCTCTTTCTTTTCAGCGACGATTGTGCCTACGCCGGTGGGAGTGAAGAACGCCGGGATGCCAGCGCCACCGGCGCGAATGCGTTCGGAAAATGTTCCCTGAGGAACCAGATCCAATTCGATTTTGCCCTGCAGAACCATCTGCTCCAGCAGCTTGTTCTCGCCGACGTAGGTGCCGATATGTTTGCGGATCTGTCCAGCCGAAAGCAGCAGCCCCATGCCGAAACCATCAACGCCGACGTTGTTGCTGATCGTAGTCAGGTTCTTAACGCCCTTGCGCACCAGGGCGCGAATCAGATTCTCCGGAATGCCGCACAGGCCGAATCCGCCCACCATGATGACCGCACCGTCAAACACGTCGCGGACAGCTTCATCGGCATTGGCAACGACTTTGTGCACTAGGGAAAGATTTTAAACGAAAGCGGCCGAGCGGGGACTGACGAACTCAGCTCTTCCTGGGTTTCCTCAACTCTCGTGCCCGCTCGAACTCCACGGCCAGCTCTCGGGTGTCAAGGTTCTCACGGATGTGGGCCAGGCGCTGCTCCAGCCTGGAAATCGCATTCTGCAAATGTTTCTTGTTGGTAAGGGCGATGTCGCGCCATACCGAATATGGACTGCTGGCCGTGCGAGTCATTTCGCGCAAGGACCGGCCGCCGGCATCAAGCAGCGGGGCCTCCTCGCCATATTCATCCACCAAAGTCGCCGCCAGCGCCGTCGAGATCATTTGTGGCAAGTGGCTGATCCAGGCACAGAGGCGGTCATGCTCATTCGCTTCGAGGCTGGCGATGCGGGCGCCAATTCTATCTACCCAATCGAGAAATTCTCCGCTCACGCCTTCATAGATTTTCTGTCCCCGCACCGGAGTCACAAACCACGGCGCTTGTTGGAACAAGTCAGCATCGGCAAACTCAATCCCCGACTGTTCTTTGCCTGCCATCGGATGTCCGGCGAGAAAACGGGCGCCGGTGCGCTCACCGAACACAGCCTTCGCCTCCTCCAACACCTCGCTTTTGGTGCTGCCGACGTCGGTCAGCAGAGTCTTTGGCGGAAGCGCCGGGCCGAGTCGATGAATGAGGTCGATGATTCCCAGTACCGGAGTGGCCAGCACCACCACCTGGCTCCCGCGAGTCGCCCCAAAGGGATGCGAGAAGCCTTCGTCGATTGCGCCGCGAGTGAGCGCCCGGTCGAGCACCGCCGCCCGATCACAACCGACAATACGCCCGGTGAACCCCTGCTTTCGGAGAGCCAGGGAAAACGACCCGCCAATCAGGCCGATGCCGACGATGGTGATCTGGCGGATAGCCATCAGGCAATCCTGCGGCCGACCGCGGGTGCGATGATGCGCAATTGATCCATGAGCTCCGAGAACTGAGCCGGATAGAGCGACTGCGCTCCGTCTGACAACGCTTTGTCGGGGTCGTGATGCACCTCGATCAGCAGCGCGTCAGCCCCGGCGGCGACGGACGCCCGCGCCATGGGGGCAACTTTGTCCCTGATCCCGATGCCGTGCGAGGGGTCGGAGGCCATGGGCAGGTGCGAGAGCTTATGGATAACAGGGATTGCCGAAATATCCAGCGTATTGCGCGTGTAGGTTTCAAAAGTCCGGATCCCGCGCTCACACAGGATTACGTTGTAGTTCCCTCCCGCCATGATGTATTCGGCGGAAAGCAGCAGCTCTTCGAGGGTAGCCGCAATGCCGCGCTTGAGCAGGACCGGCTTCTTGATGAGCCCTAGTTCGCGCAGCAGGTTGAAGTTCTGCATATTGCGCGCGCCCACCTGCAGAATGTCCACGTAAGGCAGCATGAGGGCAATTTGCGAGATCTCCATAACCTCGCTGATCACCAGCAGCCTGAATTGGTCACCCGCCTCGCGCAGGAGCTTCAAGGCCGTGAGGCCGAGCCCTTGAAAGGAATACGGGGAGCTGCGCGGCTTGAAGGCGCCGCCGCGAAGCGCGCGTGCTCCCGCTTTGGCCACTTGCTCGGCTACGGTAAAGAGCTGCTCACGCGATTCCACCGAGCAAGGTCCAGCCATCACCACTACGTCCTGGCCGCCGATTCTCAAACCGTTCGGAAACTCCACCACTGTGCCCTGGGGGTGGAAACTCTTCCCGGCCAACTTGTAGGGGGCACTGATCCGGTGAACGTGTTCCACTCCGGCCAGAACTTCAAGGTTGCGAATGTCGAAGTCAACCCGTTCCCCGACCGCGGCCACGACCGTCTGCCGCGCACCGGTCGAGCGGTGAACGGAAAATCCCAGCCGTACCAGGTATTCGATGACCCCCTGGATCTGCTCCTCCGGCGCAAATTCTTGCATGGCAACGATCATAAGAAAGCTTTTCGCTATTGGCTCTTGGCCTTTAGCTTTTGGCTTTGGAGGACACGTGCGGAATCACGCCGAAAGCCAAGAGCTAGGAGCCAAAAGCCATTTTCAGTCATTCACCTCCGCATCCAACTCGGTGCCGGAGGGTGAGTTTGCTTTCGGAGCAATTTCCTGCTGCTGGATCTGACGCATGATGTCCATGACGCGTTCGTAAATGTTTAGCAGGTCATGGTCGGGCAGCGGTCCGGGATTCGCACGGCGCACGTTCTCGAACACAGTCTGTTCGCGATCCGGCTCGTAGATGGGCATTCCCGCGACGCGTTTCAATTTGCCAATCTCGTGAGCAGCCTGCGCCCGCTGGCTCAGCAGCTCAACCAGCTTGCGGTCCAGTTCATCGATTTGTTTGCGCCACTGGGAAATGTCCATAAGTAGCTCGTAAGGTTCAGCTTGTACCTCTCAGCTCGACCGCCTGGCCGCCGCTACCTGGACTGAGCTGCGGCTGAAAGCTGTCTTATGAATTCTGCCACAGACTTGGCCTCGCTGCCGGGATTGTTCTCGATGGTCTGCACAATGGCGCTTCCTACCACCGCCGCGTCGGCAAACTCTCCCACTGCGGCAAACTGGGCCGCCGTCGAGATCCCGAAGCCGACAGCAACCGGCAACTTGGTAAACTTGCGAAGCCGCTGAACCAGCTTGCGCGCATCCTGGGCCATTTCCTGACGGGCGCCAGTTACACCGGTCCTCGACACGGCATATACAAATCCGCGGGAGGCCGCGGCAATCGCCTTCAGCCGTTCGTCGGTGCTGGTGGGTGCGGCGAGAAAAACTGTGGCCAGGTTGCGGCGACGCATCTCGCGCACATAACCCTCCGATTCTTCCACCGGCAAGTCAGTGATGAGTGCTCCGTCAATGCCCGCGTCTTGCATGGAGGCCGCGAATCTTTCCAGGCCCAAGCGCAGAATGGGATTCAAGTAAGAAAAAATGATCAATCCAGCTTGGGATTGCCGGCGGATTTCTTCCCCGAGCTCGATGACCTGGGCCAGCGTGGTGCCGTGGCGCAAGGCTCGCTGGCTGGCCCGCTGGATGACCGCACCATCGGCCAAAGGGTCGCTGAAAGGAACGCCAAGCTCGATCACGTTGGCGCCGGATTCAATGGCAGCCAGAGCGATGTCGCGGCTGGTGGCCAGATCAGGGTCGCCGCAGGTGATGTAGGCGACGAGAGCGGGGCGAGTTTGAAAAGAGATAGGCATCTTAGCAGCGGGCCGGAGTCCCTAATCCAACTTCAAGTTCTCCCTCAAAATGCCTACGTCTTTGTCCCCGCGCCCGGAAATATTCACGATCACAATCTCTGCCTTCTTCATTCTGGGCGCACGTTTCATCGCCTCCGCTACAGCGTGGGCGGACTCCAGCGCCGGGATAATGCCTTCGGTGCGGGACAGAAGCGTGCAGGCTTCGAGAGCTTCCGCGTCCGACGCCGAAACATACTCGGCGCGGCTCGAATCTTTCAGCCAGGCGTGCTCAGGGCCAATGGACGGATAATCGAGTCCAGCCGACACGGAATGCGTATTAGCAATCTGGCCAGCTTGGTCTTGCAACAAATACGAATAGGTCCCTTGCAACACACCAGGCGATCCCCCCTGAAATCGGGCGGCGTGTTCACCCAGAGCCTGACCGCGTCCCCCGGCTTCTACTCCGATCAACTTCACCCGCTTGTCTTTGATGAAGTCGTAGAAGATCCCGATGGAGTTGGACCCGCCGCCGACGCAGGCGATGATGGCAGCCGGCAGCTTGCCCTCAGCTTTGAGAATCTGACTCCGCGCTTCGCGGCCAATGACGCGGTGAAAGTCGCGCACCATAGTAGGATACGGGTGCGCGCCCAGAACACTCCCCAGCAGATAATGCGTGGTGCGGACGTTGGTGACCCAATCACGCATGGCTTCGTTGATGGCGTCTTTCAGCGTACGTGAACCCGAGTCCACGCCCCGAACCTCCGCCCCCAGCAGCCGCATGCGAAACACATTCAGCTCCTGCCGGCGCATGTCTTCGGTGCCCATATACACGATGCATTCGAAGCCGAACAGAGCGCAGACGGTGGCCGTGGCCACACCATGCTGGCCGGCGCCAGTCTCGGCAATGATTCTTTTCTTGCCCATGCGTTCGGCCAGGAGTGCTTGTCCCAGACAGTTATTAATCTTGTGTGCGCCGGTGTGCAGCAGATCCTCGCGCTTGAGATAGATTTTCGCGCCGCGGAGTTTTTCGGTGAGGCGTCGGGCAAGAAATAACGGCGTGGGGCGTCCGGCATAGGTTCTCAGAAGCTCATCGAGGCGCCGCTGAAACTTCGGGTCGCGTTTCGCCTTCTCGTATGCCTGCTCCAATTCCTCGAGCGCAGCCATGAGGGTCTCGGGGACGTAGCGGCCACCGTAGACCCCGAAGCGGCCCGGCTGTTTCCGTTTTGCCATGGTGGCGGTCGCCATTAAGCTCTCTGGTCGGCGTGTCGCACCGCGGCGATGAAGGCACGGACCTTCTCTGCATCCTTCTTGCCCGGGCGCGCTTCCACGCCGGTTGCGACATCGACGCCCCAAGGTTTCAGTATACGCATGGCTTCCGTGACATTGGTCGGCGTAAGGCCGCCGGCGACGACGATGCGGAAGCTTTGTTGAAGGGCGTGGACGGCCTGCGCAGCTTTCTTCCAATCAAAAATCTTGCCCGTGCCGCCAGGTTGTGTTTCCGTGGCTGCGTCGAGAAGGATCGCGTGGATAACTTTCTCCATTCCTTGCCCCTCCATAAAGCCCTGAAACCTGCCTTGGGTGTCAATCAATTCAATTGGATCAATCGCGATGTACTTTTTCGTTTTGGAGACCGGAGCGCAGTCCTCAGCTGGTTGGCAACCGGAAAACCGTATGTAACGCTGAATCCCGGTCAGGCCGACTCTCTCTGCCACATCTTCCATGTATTCGAGGCTCTCATCCACAAACACCCCGACTTTCTCTATCTTCGCCGGCAACTGCCGCACGATGTCGCAAGCAGCTTCCTGAGTCACGTGTCTTGGACTTTTTTCGTAGAACACAAATCCTAGCGCGTCCGCGCCCGCATCCACTGCGGTCAACGCATCCTGAACGTTTGTGATTCCGCAAATCTTCACCCACGTCATAAGCTCTTGTCCTCAGACTCGGTGAGGAGAGCGCGCAGCGCGTTTCCAGGAGACGGTGCTTCCATCAGCGACTCGCCGATCAGAAACGCGTGGTAGCCCGCCGCTTTGAGACGTGCGATGTCTTTTCCATTCTTGATTCCACTCTCGGCAACACACAGCACCGTCTTTGGCATTAGGTCAGCTAGGCGAACGGCGGTCTGAAGATCGACGGTGAAGGTTCGCAAGTCCCGGCTATTCACCCCCATCAGGTCACAACCGGCGTCGATCGCCCGCTCCAGTTCCTTCTCGTCGTGAACTTCACAAAGCACGTCGAGGCTGTAGCTTCTTGCCCTCGCGGCCAGAGTTTCCAGTTCCCGTTGGGACAATGCGGCCGCAATCAGCAACACCGCATCAGCATGGCTGGCGCGAGCCTCGAGCAACTGGAATTCATCTACGATGAAGTCCTTGCGCAGACAAGGCAAATGTGTGGCGACCGAAGCCTGTTGAAGGTTCTGCAATGAGCCTTGAAAAAACTCGGCGTCGGTGAGCACGGAAATCGCTGCCGCTCCCGCGCCTTCCAGTTCCACAGCCAGACTTGCGGGGTGAAAGTCCGCACGAATCAGGCCACGCGAAGGAGATGCTTTCTTCAATTCCGCGATTATGGCCGGCCCAGCGAGGCTTTGCTTCGACAGCGCTTGCCGAAAGCCGCGCGGGACGTGCTTCTGAGCCCGGCCTTCCAGTTCGCGCAGGTCAGCCGAGCGCCGGGCTTCCGATACGTTGCGTCGGGTAGCAGCGACAATCTGCTCAAGGCTGACGGGCATGGTAGATCCCGAACTAACGGAAGGACATTTTAATTGAGTGGTGCCATCGAAGGGACTCGAACCCCCACACCCTTGCGGGTACATGGACCTGAACCATGCGCGTCTGCCAATTCCGCCACGATGGCAAAAATACTGGGCGACGGCCCTCGCGGGCCATCCGTCAGGAAGAAACTACAGCCAACATTCTACA
>Ga0335077_10007908_pt1 | contig 13180 bp, 12 predicted proteins | sample Lox_Sample_31_FD_207151 | JGI IMG/M metagenome (GOLD analysis project Ga0335077, IMG submission 207151) | Soil microbial communities from Loxahatchee National Wildlife Refuge, Florida, United States - Lox_Sample_3.1 | ecosystem: Environmental > Terrestrial > Soil > Wetlands | place: USA... | reverse complement strand
CATGCAGCAGCTTCGGGTTGGGCTTGAATTTCGGCGGGCCGCCGTAGAACTGGCGGGCATGGCTTAGAACTATTCCGCTGCGTCCATGCATGGGCTGCACGATGCCACGCAGATGAACGTCGGCGTCGCGAAAGTGGCGCAACTCGCCAACCTGTTCGCGATCTTCGCGCAGGGAGATGACGGTGAATTGGCATTGAGCGTCCGGGGTGTCAGGCGGGCAAACGTCAAGAAAGCGGGTCCCATCCGGGAGTTCGACGACGTCGTAGACGTGAGCCTGGATGCAGACGTCTTTATTGGCGAGTGTCGCGGCTTCAGGAATGGTGACGCAAGACTTGGGGTGTGCGGCGAATACCGCGAGAGGACACAGGAACAAGAGCAGCGCGAAGCGCCTCATCGTAACCCACGTTTCCGGGGAAGGATAAGGCTACGCTGAACTCCGGAAAAAGAAAAGTGAGAGCGGCATAACCGCGTATGAACAAAGGGAAAATCCCCTAAGGGGCAAAAACCCGCACTGATTCGAGCATTTTACGGCACGACTGAGGCTTCTTGCCGAGCGACATAGTTCTCTCCCTAGCGACATAGCCCGGACGCTCAGCGCCGAAAGTCGAACAAACCTACTCTGCGGCGACGAGTTCTTCGTTCTTTGCGCCCTGGCCGTAGTGGGTTTGGACATAGTTGTCGAGGATCTGCTTGAACTCGGCGACGATTGTGTCGCCGCGCAGAGTGGTGTAGAGCTTACCATCGACGTAGACGGGGGCCTTGGGCTCTTCGAAGGTGCCGGGGAGGCTGATGCCGAGGTTGGCGTGCTTGGATTCGCCGGGGCCGTTGACGACGCAACCCATGACGGCCAGCTTGAGCTCTTCGACGCCAGGATATTTCTTGCGCCACTCGGGCATGGAGGTGCGGAGATAACCCTGGATCTGCTCGGCGAGCTCCTGGAAATAAGTGCTGGTGGTGCGGCCGCATCCGGGGCAGCTCGTGACCTGGGGCATGAAGCTGCGGATGCTGAGCGACTGGAGAATTTGCTGCGCGGCCTGGACCTCTTCAGTGCGGTCGCCGCCGGGGCGCGGGGTAAGGCTAACGCGGATGGTGTCGCCGATGCCGGCGAGGAGAAGTGGAGCGAGTCCGGCAGTGGAGGCGATGAGGCCCTTGGCGCCCATGCCGGCTTCAGTGAGTCCGAGGTGGAGGGCGTAGTTGCAGCGCGCGGCGAGGTTTGTGTAGACGTCGATGAGATCGCGGACGCCGGAAACTTTTGCGGAAAGGATGATCTGGTCGGGGCGGAGCCCGTATTTGAGAGCGAGATCGGCGGAATTAAGCGCGCTGACGACCATGGCTTCCATCATGACTTCGCGGGCGGGAAGGGGATCGGACTTTTTGTTGTTCTCGTCCATCATGCGTGTGAGAAGGGACTGGTCGAGCGAGCCCCAGTTGACGCCGATGCGGACAGGCTTCTGATTTTCGACGGCACATTCGACCATGGTGCGGAAGTTGTCGTCGTCTTTTCGGCCGATAGAGACGTTGCCGGGATTGATGCGGTACTTGGCGAGGGCGCGTGCGGTTGCCGGAAATTTCTTGAGCAGGATGTGGCCGTTGTAGTGGAAGTCACCGACGATAGGCACGCGGATTCCGCGCTCTTCGAGACCTTCAACGATGTTGGGAACCGCGGCGGCAGCGCCTTCGTTGTTGACCGTGACGCGAACGATCTCGGATCCGGCCAATGCGAGCGCGGCTATCTGGTCAATGGTGCCCTGGACATCGGCGGTATCGGTGTTGGTCATCGATTGCACGACGACAGGGACTTCCCAGCCCACCCGAACATTGCCGATCTTGACGGTGGGTGTCTTTCTGCGCTGAATCTCCGGCATGGCGACCTCTTCCTTCTCAGTTTACCTGTCGCGGATTTGTTCCGGGGATTGGGCATTGCGCGGGGCATCTTCCAGGTGAACAGGAGCATGAGGATCGAGTTGCAAAACTGCTTGAAAAAAAGGAGTTAACGTTGCGTAGATAGCGTAATCGAACTATCAGTTTTGCCAGTTGGCCTCAATTGCACTTCTGTATAGGCTCTCTCGCAACACTCATTTCAGGTTCGCGCGAGCCGGGAGACCTGGCAGAATGCGTTCGCAGGGATGCGAGTGCGCAACATGCTCTCCGGTCGCGATGAGTTTGCGGGTGAGCACGAATGTCCTCTCTGGCATCGAAGCAGTTTCTAACTCCCGATGAGCGCATCTCCGAAGTGCTCTTCGGTTTGATCATGGTGCTCGGCTTTACAGGTTCTCTCAGCGTGACTTCCGCGGATCATGCCGAGGTACGGACCATGCTGATCGGTGCGCTCGGCTGCAATATCTCCTGGGGCGTCATTGACGCAGTTTTCTATCTGATGAGTTGTCTGGCGGAGAAAGGCGAGAAGTTGAGGGTCTGGCAAGCATTCAAGAGTGCCGTCTGCCCCCGGGAAGCGGATCGGATCATTGCCGGGCAGTTGCCGCCCATGATGTCTGAATTGCTGGAGGCGAAAGCGTTCGAAGCGATACGCCAAGACCTCGCGCGGCTTCCGGATCCGCCACAGCACCCCGGAATCGAAAAAGATGAGTGGCTAGCTTCGCTGATGATCTTCCTCTGGGTATTCGCAACTACATTTCCAGTGGCGATTCCGTTTCTGCTGATGAGTGATATACACCGCGCTTTGCGTGTTTCCAACGGAGTGGCAATTCTCCTGCTGTTCGTAACCGGCTACGCATTCGGCCGGAGTTCCGAGTACAAGCCGTGGGTGACCGGATTTGCAATGGTGGGGCTCGGGGCGATTCTTGTGGGTCTCACGATTAAACTCGGCGGGTAGATCGCGGAGTGATGAGAGAAGAGTTGATGCACTCTGCGCTGGTAGCGACGGTTCTGGGCTTCCTCCTCCTTCCGGGGGCGCGGGCGCAGACATCGAACGGACCAACTCAGACACCGGATCAGAACAAGACGACGGCCAGCCGCTGGTCCTATTCCTTGAACGTGGCAGGTTACCTGATTCCACACGACGTGTCGTATGCCTCTCCTACCCTCGCAGCCGATCGCGATTGGCTGCACCTCGAGGGGCGGTATAACTATGAGAGCCTGCAAACCGGTTCTCTATGGGCTGGGTACAATTTCGGCTTCGGCGATAAGGTTGCGGTCAGCGTGACGCCAATGCTGGGCGCAGTGTTCGGAGATACGAACGGGATTGCGCCCGGCTACGAATTTTCTCTCACATGGCGGAAGTTGGAACTCACCAGCGACGGCGAATACGTGTATGCCCCAACAGAGACGCAACAGAACTTTTGTTACAGTTGGGACGAGCTCGTGTACTCGCCAGCAGAGTGGTTTCACGCGGGCCTGGTCGCACAGCGAACGCGTGCCTACGAGACCGGGCTCGACGTGCAGCGCGGATTCTCAGTGGGCGTGGCACACAAGGACGTGGATTTCACTGTCTACACATTCAACGCGGGCTGGACTGACCCAACCATCGTTCTCAATCTAAGCTGGAAATTCTGAGTCACGTCTTGCCGCAAGCTTGTATGCCAGGGCAAGCCACTCTACCGCTTCGCGGGCATCTCGCTCGTTTCGGAGGAGGTAAATTCGCCACTTGCGACTTTCTCCCCGCTTTTTTCTGCCACTCTGCTGCATCGTTCCTTTGGCGAAGCACATCTCGGCGGCAATGCGTCTGGCGAGGCTCGGGGATTCGCGGGTGAACTTGATGAGAATGGCGTCCTCTTCGTAGAGCGCGCGAGTGCCCGGCAGAGCGGCGAAGACCATCTCGCCGCGGTAGACGAGGACCATGCCAAAGGCTCGCTTCGCCACCACCCCTGGCCATTGTTCCAATTCCATCTGGAGTGCCGTGGCCCAGCGCCGCCCCGCCTCGCTGGTGGGCTTCATCATGGCGCGCCTGCGGGCTTCATCCATGCTGCTCAATCTACAGTGGCCAGCAGTTTTGGGGGAAGCCTGGATTCGGATTATCTGGACACATTTGGCGAGTGCGGCTCTGCGGTAGTATGGCCGATATGCAACTGCGCAGCGCAATGCTCTACGTGAAGAACCTAGAACAGATGAAGCGTTTTTATGGCGACCTGCTGAAGCTCGAACCCGCGAATGAGAATTGCACCGACGAATGGGTCACATTCGATTCTGGTGCTGTCCGTTTCATGCTGCATGCCATCCCAGCCGAGATTGCGGCGAGGATTGAGATTACATCCCCGCCGGAGCCGCGCGAGGACGAACCGGTCAAGTTGATTTTCGAGGTGAAGGACGTGGAGAGGGAGCGCGAAAGGCTTGAGTCGCTCGGAATCCAGATAGTAAGACGTCTTTGGCAGCGAACCGGGGAGGCATGCGATGTGGTGGACCCCGAAGGAAACGTTTTTCAGTTATGCTCCGCTGGCGCACTGCTCTGATCGGTTTCAAGGGCGCTGGTTTGAGTGACCGGGGTTCTCGCCTGCAATAGCAGACTCTTAGGATTCAAAGGCACTTAGTGATGGTCTTCGCCGAAGACTGAATCCCTCTCGCCCATCGCACTCGCAAACGGATACAATGCAGGCATGTTGTTTCGGCATTCCTTCCGGTTATTGACGGTCGCGGTTACCCTGGTATCCGCAAGCGGCATCAGTCTTTCAGCACAGGATTCCGGCCATCGCGGACGGAAGTACAAACCGCCGCCGCCAACCGCGAAGATCGCGGTTACGGTGGTCCGGGATTCCGACTCCAAGCCCATCGAGAACGCCGCGGTTATCTTCCACACCGTTGATATTGAGGGTGACAAGGGCAACATGGAGTTGAAGACGAATGAGGACGGGAAATCTCTGATCGATATCCTTCCCATTGGCTCGACGATGCGCCTTCAAATCATCGCCAAGGGGTTTCAGACCTACGGGGAAGACTACAAGATCGACAAGGCCGAAATGGCTTTCGATATCCGGATGAAACGACCGGGCGAGCAGTACTCGATCTACAAGGACCACGGCCAGTCGTCTGACCCTAAGAAGGACGACAAGAATGACGATTCCGGTTCGCAGAAGGATGCTCCGAAGGACAAGCCAAGCGATTCGACTCCGCCACCTTCTTCCTCGCCCAGCCAGCCGCAGTAGCCACAGCGCAACCTGAGATTCCGCGATGACCAGCCAACCACTGAAGGGAAAGACGGCGCTGGTCACCGGGGGAGCGCGCCGGATTGGCCGGGAGATAGCGCTTCAACTTGCCGCGGCAGGTGCGGATATTGCCGTCACGTATCGCAACTCGCGAAAGGATGCCGAGCAGACGGTGAGAGACCTCCAGCAGGTTAACCGCCGGGCAATCTCAATTCAGTGCGACGTTCGATCTGAGGAATCGGTCCGGAAGGCGGTTTCGGCCTGTGTAAGCTTCCATGGACGTCTCGATCTGCTGGTGAACAATGCCGCGATCTTCGAATCGGCTCCGCTTGAGAAACTGAGCCTGGAGCAGTGGGACGCATTATTCGCGACGAATACACGCGGGCCGTTCCTGGTTGCGCGGGAGGCTATTTCACACCTGCGCAAATCGCAAGGACGGATTATCAACATCGGCTCGCTTGGGGGACTGCATGCATGGGCGGACCACGCCCACTACTGCTCTTCGAAGGCCGCGCTGCACATGCTGACGCAGGCGATGGCCAAGACTTTTGCACCGGACGTCGCAGTGAATTGTGTTGCTCCAGGCTGGATCGATCTGGGAGAGAGCGGCGGGGAAGGCGCGGCGCGGCACTTCGCGGGGAAAACGCCGATGCGGCGAAATGGAACCGCGCAGGATGTGGCGCAGGCAGTGGTGTTCTTTGCCACGGCGAGCAGCTTCATCACCGGCCAGATCCTGGTGGTCGATGGAGGACTTGGGCTTTAGACTCGTTCATCCCAGATCTCAGAAGCGCGATGTGGGGCACCCTGGTAGATTCAACGGGAGAACAAGCTGCTCCAGAAGCCCTTTTTCTCGGGTGGCCTTTCAAACTCCAGGGGCACACCTTCCCAAAGCCCGACTGGCACAGGCTGCTCAGGCCACATGGCGCCGTCTACGGCTGCTTTCGGATTGGTGATGTACAACCTGCGGGCGGTTTCTGCACCCATCTTCGCGGACACGTAGTCGTAACCCTTCTTGAGGTGCGTAGGCCGCCACTCGGGGTGATGGGCGTCGCTGGCCAGGAAGTGAATCCAGTTGCGCTCGAGCAGCGCATCCGCAAAGGCTTTCGCGATTTTGCCGAAGCGCCCGTAGAGAGCGGCTGAGGTGACCTGCACGAGGCAGCCGTCGTGCATAAAATCCGCCAGACGATCGGGATTCTTCTGGAGAACAGGGTTTCGTTCGGGGTGGGTGATGATCAGCGTGTAGCCCGCGTTGCGGAGGCGCTGCATGGCTTGAACCAGCTGCGTTGAGATCACCAGGTCAGGGAATTCGATGAGGAGGTAGCCCTTGCCATCGATCGAGTAGCGCAGGGGATGAGCCAATGCATCGGCGATGTTGGCGGCGTTCAGATGGAAGTCGCAGGCAAGGCTCAGACCGAGTTCTCCGTCGAGATTCTGGCGAAGTTCCTCAAGGCGGGCTTTGTTGACTTCAAATTGATAGGGGAACGTCTCGCTGGCGTGGGGGCTGCAAACAATGTGCGTCACTCCCTCATCGATGGCCATCTGGGCCAGCTCGAGAGAGGTTTTGAGATCGGATGGGCCGTCATCGACTCCGTAGATCAGGTGTGTGTGGATGTCGATCATGTTTCTTACCGGCTCAGTGTGGCAAGAGCCTCCACCATCGAAGCGAAGATCTTCCAGCCGTCGGCTGAGCCGAGCAGGCTTTCACTGGAACGGTCGGGGTGCGGCATCATTCCGAGCACATTGCGACTTTCATTCAGGATTCCGGCAATGTTGGCGAGGGAACCGTTTGGATTTGCCTCAGGCGTGATGTCGCCGGCCGGGGTGGCATAGCGGAACGCGATACGGTCTTCGGATTCGAGGCGCTTCAGTTCTTCGGGAGTGCAGAAGTAATTGCCCTCCATGTGGCCGATGGGAATTTGCAGGACTTCGCCTTTGTGGAGCTGGTTGGTGAACGGGCTATTTGTTGTTTCGGTGCGCAGATGAACCTGCTTGCAGATGTACTTCAGACCGGCATTGCGCATGAGGGCACCAGGCAGCAGGCCAGCTTCGGCGAGGATCTGGAAGCCGTTGCAGATGCCCAACACCAGACCGCCGCCAGCGGCAAACTTCTGCACGGACTGCATAACCGGCGAGAAGCGCGCAATGGCGCCGGTGCGGAGGTAGTCTCCGTAGGCGAAGCCGCCAGGAACCAACACGGCGTCTACGCCTTGCAGGTCGTCGGAGTCGTGCCAGAGGAAGGTGACGGGCTGATGGGCGATCTCGGCGATAACGTTGTAGGTGTCGTGATCGCAGTTGGAGCCCGGAAAGACGAGAACGCCGAATTTCATACCTCTAGGTTATCAGCTTGTTAGCAGCGAGCTGCAGAGATCTCGGATGGGAACCTGATAAGGCAGGACGCGGTCGGCATTCAGGCCCTTGCCGCGACAACCTCTCGCAGTCGGCGATGGGATTCGCGGGCAAACCAGGTCGTGCGCGAAGCCCGACGGCCAGCGGTTGACCTTCAGGCCGGCGCTAGAGGCGAGGAACTCCGCCGGCATGATCACCAGGCGTGAGGCCTTTTCAACCTCACGATGGATGTCTTCGAATTTTGGTTTTGCCAGGCGGAACACCAGCCTCAGTATGCCAGTTGCAGTTCGAGTCCTTTGGGATCGTCACTGAGCAGTGCAGATACGCGGTGATGCTCGGAGTCGAAGTTGGTGGTAATCGGGCTCGCGCTCTTATGTTCGAGGGACGTCACGTTCGCGTTTGCATAGGGTCTTGTCGCTCCGTAGACCTCGATTGAGAGGAGCCTCCACCAGGGAGGAAAGCTGCCTTCGCGCGGGGCGATGGTTACGATGAGTCCCTGCGGACTGAGGCGGCAGGAGAATTGCACGCGGAGGTAGTTGTCTTTTTTGAAGTCGTAGCTGGCGCCGTCGTCGAGATAGAGGGATCCGCCGCATTGGGCGCCATAGGTGGTTGGCGGGTAGACACGCAGCGTCAAGGGTCCCTGGGGGATCTCATCGGTGTTTTGGACGAGAGGCTGTTCCGGCACGATCGACCCGGCGCGCACGAAGACCGGCAAGGTTTCGAGGGTGCGATGGATGTGGACCTCTGGTTGTGCGATGGCAGCGTTGTCGATGCCTTTGCGGCCGGAGACTGGGTCAATCCGCGAGCCGGTCCAGTAGTCGTACCAACTTGTGGGCGGTAGTGCGACGGAGTAGTCATCCATCTCGTCAGGGTAGGGGCTCTGCGCAATGAGCAGATCGTGGCCGAGCATGAACGCATTGCCGGTGCTCAGATCGAGGGGTCCACCGTCGGCTGCGCCATGGGGAAACTCGAGAAAGAGCGGGCGCATGATCGGGAGACCGGTGCGGCTCATTTCCTCCGCGGTGGTGTAGATGTAGGGCAGCAGGCGGTAGCGCTCTTCGATGTATCGACGGCGCAGGCTTAGATCCTCATCGGTACCGTTCTCCCAGGGCTCCTGCGGCAAGGTTCCGACCGCAGTGTGATCGCGATCGATGGGATGGAAGGCAGCGACTTCGAGCCAGCGGGTGAGCAGTTCTGGCTGAGGCGATCCGGCGAAACCGCCCACATCGGCCCCTGCCATACTGAATCCGCTCAGACCCAGATTGAGCAACTGCGAAGTTGTCTGGCGAAGGTGATCCCAGGTGCTTGAGTTATCGCCGGTCCAGGTTACCGCGTAGCGATGGCCGCCAGCGAAGGTTGCGCGGGTCATCACGAAGGGCCGGACATCGGGTTGGAGCTTGAGGAGGCCCTCAAAGGTTCCGCGCGAGTTCTGCATGCCGAAGATGTTGTGGACCTCGAGATGATTGGTTACGCGAGTCGTGAAGCCGGGCTCTTCGATGCGGTGCTGCACGTCATCGGGCATGGTCTTGGAAGGCACGAGGAAGATGGCCGGCTCATTCATGTCGTTCCAGAAGCCCGCGATACCGTCTTTCACGAAATCGGCATACAAAGTGCCCCACCAATCGCGTGACGCTTTGCGGGTGAAGTCCGGAAACACGGCCTTTCCGGGCCAGACCACGCCCTCGTAGATCGTTCCGTCCGGGTTCTTGACGAAGTGATCGCCTGCGATGCCTTCGTCGAAGGGCTTGTAGTGTGCCAGGGGCTGATCGGCGATGTGGAGGTCAGTGATGACTACGATACGGATGTGCTCCGCGCGGAGATCCTTGATCATCTGCTCGAAGGTAGGGAAGCGCTCTGTGTCGATCTTGAACGGCCAGTTCTTGTACTGGTAGTCGATATCGAGCCAGATCACATCGGCGGGGATGCGCTCACTGCGCAATTTGTCCGCGATGCGTCTGACCTCGGATTCGGGGTAATAGCTATAGCGCGACTGCTGATAGCCGAAGCTCCACATGGGAGGCATAGGCGTTTTGCCAACGAGCCAGGCCCAGGCTTCGACGACCTGTCGTGGTTCGGGTCCGTAGAGGACGTAGAAGTCGAGCGGGCCGCCCACGGATCCGAACGAATAGCCGTCGCGGTACTCCTTGTTGAAATCGAAGCTGGCGCGCCAAGTGTTGTCGAAGTAGATGCCCGCACAGATGCCCTTGCGGAAGGTAATGAACCACGGAATTGATTTATAGATTGGATCGGTAGACTGCTGCCAGCCAAAGGCATCAGTGTTCCAGTCGGTGTATGCTTCGTCGCGCCGGTCGAGCGGGCCGGGCTTGTCGCCCAGGCCAAAGTAGTGCTCGTCCATCGGCGATTTCATGTACACGCGAAACGAGGCGCCGTGGAATTCGATGGGTCTCCCGGGCAGATCCTGGAGTATCTCGTGCTTCGCGTCGTCCGTCACGCTCAGGCCGAAAGGGTCTTTGTGAACAGCAACGTGCAGCTTGGCGGTCCTGAAACCGACAGATCCTCCGTTTGATTCGGGAGTCACGTTGATGGCCGCGGTGCGTGAGGAAGGCAGCACGGCCCAGGAGGCGTCTTCCGGGAGTTGCCCGGCCGGGCCCACGCGCACCCGGATAACGTCATCGCGTAACGCGGTGATCTGCATGATGGCCGAACCGGAGCGGATCTCGATTCCGTTTGGCAACGAGTGCGATGATGTGACGCGATCGATGCGTACGAACGCGGGCCTTTGCTGCGCCAGGGCCAATTGCGATGATGCGGCTGAGAGCAGAAATACAAAGACAACAATGAGAGAGCGTCTAGCTCTGGTCACTCGGCACCTCATGGAACCATTCTGGTGGGTTATCAGTGGCGATTGCAAAGCACTTCGAGTTCAAAGCAGCAAAGGGAAGTTATCGCCTGACAGAACCACGTTTCCTCCACCGACTTTCAGTTGATCGGCCCGTGCTCTTGTCTTTTCAATAAACGCATCATCGTCGGTGAAGCCGGGCTTCATTGAACCAAGGTTGATGTCGACGTTTGATAATGCACCGGTCAATGCAGCTCCCGCCAGAGCGATGGCTGTCGTCAGATCCGAGGCCATGTTGGGATTTGTGATGGGCCTCAGAGTGTCGGCGATACGGGCGACTTCGGCGGCGCGCTCGGCTACGCCCAACGGAACACTGGTTGCCTGGCGCAGTGCCGCATTGATGCCAACGCCGCCGTCGTCGTGTTCGCGCGCGGCCCGGTAGGCCTTCATCACGACGTTGTAGGACTCTGCATCTGCATCGATCGCGGTCTTCAGCTCCTCGCGAAGGGGACCCAAGCGAGCGATCGCTTCGCTCAGTTGCGATTCGTACTGAAGGTAGGCCTTTTTGCCGCGCGACATGGAGGCGACCATGTTAGCGAGTCCCGCTGCCATCGCGCCGCTGGCTGCCGAGGCGCTGCCGCCGCCCGGCGTCGCGGTTGGCGCCGCCAACTGCTCAATGAACGGCTCCACGCCAACACGCAGACCACCGACAGCCGTTTTTCCGCTCATCACAGAGGCGAGGCGGTTCTCCAGGATCAGCGACGAGTCGAAGTTCTCTACCTGGAGGAACCACTCGGCGGCCTGCTCAAGTGCTGCCTTCGGAATGAGGCCCACGATCTCGCTGGAGACGGGGGTTACACCGTATCGCTCGGCCTCGCGCTTTACAAGTTCGAAGACGCGATGGATGGGTGTCTGCTCGAAGTCGGTGAGGTTCATTGAGACCTGCGCCATACCGCGTACGAGGAAACCTGCGCCCTTGACGAAGCGCATTCCACCCGACGAATAACGCACCGCCTTGGCAATCTTCTTGGCGATGTCAACATCCGGGGTGTTAAGGAAGACGTTGTAGGCTATGAGGAATTTGCGTGCGCCTACGACAGTTGCGCCTGCAGTCGGATGGACGCGCGGCTCGCCGAAGTCCGGCTTGCGAGACGGGTTTGTCGCGATTTCAGCGCGAATGCCTTCAAACTGTCCGCGGCGGATGTTCTCGAGATTCTGGCGTTCAGGCGAGGTGGCTGCTGCTTCGTAAAGATAGACCGGAATCTCGTAGCGCTTCCATATCTCCGCGCCGACGTGCTTCGCCATGGCGACGCAGTCTTCGAGCGTGACGCCGTCAATTGGGATGAAGGGGATTACGTCGGCAGCGCCCATGCGTGGGTGCGCGCCCTGGTGCTTTGTCAGGTCGATCAACTCGGCAGCCTTGCCGACGCCGCGAATGGCAGCTTCCTGAATGGCCTCGCGGTCACCGACGAGGGTGATCACGCAGCGGTTGTGATCGGCATCCATCTCGCGGTCGAGCAGATACACGCCGGGGATTTTCATCGCCTCGACAATGGCGTCAACTTTGGCCCTGTCGCGGCCTTCGGAAAAATTGGGAACGCATTCAACTAAGGTGTTTGGCACGAGGAGAAGGATAAATCAGCATGCTTCCGATGTAGAATTCGCACGTGATTGCTCGACTCCTCGCCGTGTCTCTGATCTGGACGCTGCCCGCGGTATCGCAGGTTACCGGCAGGTTCTATCTTGAAAAGGCGCAGTTCTCTCCGACTGAGCCCGTCTTTGTGTATTTGAGCGTAACGAATACAGGATCCGAACCGATCGACATGTCACCGTTCGACGCCGAGCAACCGATGTGTTCCGGCGTTTCCTTTGAACTTTTCAAAGATGGACGACAGACCAACTCCTGCCTTCTTTTTTCAGAAAAATTATGCGTGATGAACGGGCAGTTTTCCAAGCAAGTTCATCTTGGTCCGGGCCAGTCGCACACCGATCGTTATCTGCTCAACTATCATCACGATCTAAATGTCCCTGGAAACTACCGCTTGGAGGCGGAACGAACTGGATTTCCCGGCAACCGGCTGCAGAGCGTAAAAGCAACGATGCTGTTTCGCATTGATGCGGGCGCCGCGCCGATTTCGTCCACCGAGATTCTATCGTGGGTCAACCAGTTGCATTCGTCCGATATCTACAAGCGCACGGAAGCAGCGCGAACCCTTGCAAGCATTGCCCCGCCATCGATTGAGAACACGCTGTTCGGCTTCACAGACAGCTCGGAGTTCAGAAGATACTCGGCGCTCGCACTCTTTCGCTTGCACACACCGCGAAGCATGGAGGCGCTTGCCGGGCTGGTTCGAAAGGGCCCGCCGGGCAGTTCCGAAGCTTTGGAATCTGCGCAGTATCTCGCGCGGAGCGGCGATCAGCAATGGTATCCGCTGCTTCTTGAAGCGGCGCAGAAGAGCCCTCAAATTGGATACCCCACCTATGCTGCCGAACTTGGCGGGGAAAGCAGCATCGCCGCTTTGGTCGAAATGGCGAATACGTCGGTGGAATTTGATTCTGGTGGGCGCACGAACGCGATCATGGCGCTCGGGTCCACACATTCGCGAATCGCTGTGCCGGTCCTGCTCGAGTTTCTCAGGAGTGGGGATGAAGCAACCAGCGATCGTGCTGCGTACAGCTTGCGGGTGCTAACGCACCGTACCGCTTTCGCCGACCCTCAAGCTCGCGATCACAACCTCGAAGTGATCAAGTGGTCGGAATGGTGGAAGCGCGAAGGTCGAACTGCTCGTATCTATCGCGATGAAGAGTGTGTCGATCCCGTCCCACTGCCCTGATTGCGCGTCTCAGTCGTCAGCGCTGGTGTGCTCGTGCTGATCTTCGGATTCTCCGTTGCGAAAACTTGCGTCTTCAGTCAACGGGATCTGCTCTTCGATCACTC
>Ga0335077_10007907_pt1 | contig 13181 bp, 10 predicted proteins | sample Lox_Sample_31_FD_207151 | JGI IMG/M metagenome (GOLD analysis project Ga0335077, IMG submission 207151) | Soil microbial communities from Loxahatchee National Wildlife Refuge, Florida, United States - Lox_Sample_3.1 | ecosystem: Environmental > Terrestrial > Soil > Wetlands | place: USA... | reverse complement strand
CGCTTCCTCTTCGTCGACATGGTGTGAGCCTTCCCGCCCGCTCCCGCGGGCTGCAAGGACTCTCACAACCGATGGACCGACTAACCGGGGTCACGCCAACACCGCCAAGCCGGTTGATCGTGCCACCGATGTTGGTCCAGCTCAAAACCGGCCGGGCACTCAGAGCCGTGCCTGAGGACTTTTAAATAATCCTCAGGGTTGGCGACGCAGTGTGCGGAACGCGGCGCGCAGCTCTTCGGAGAACAGCTGGGGTTGTTCCCAGGCGGCGAAGTGGCCGCCTTTCTCGGCTTGGTTGAAGTAGATCAGGTTGTGGTACGCCTGCTCGGTCCAGCTGCGCGGTGCCTGGACGTACTCCTCTGGAAACACCGTGACTGCGGCCGGGAGGGATACGTCGGCGGCGGCGTAGAAGTTCTGGCCGGTGACCGCTTGCTGCCAGTACAGCCGGGCCGCGGACGTCGCGGTGTTGGTGAGCCAGTACAGCGAGGTGTTGTCGAGCCAGTCCTCGCGGGTGATGGCGCCATAAGGCTGTCCGGCAAACAGCTGGGCGAGGTGGCCGTAGCTGGCCGCGTCGTGGTCAAGGAGCCAGGCCGCCAGGCCGACGGGCGTGTCGGCCAGGCTGTAGCCGACCGTCTGCGGGCGCGTGCCCTGGATGACGCCGTAGCCGCGGTGATAGGTCGCGAACGCGACTTGCCCGTAGGCGCGCTTTTCCGCGTCCGGCAGGTCGGCCGGCGCAGGATCGCCATTGCGGATGTGACCGAGCATCTCCAGCGGGACCATCTGCGCGAAGTTGACGTGGATGCCGGCCAGCCCGTCGGGCGCCTGGCGCGCCATCGCGGCCGAGATCGCGGTGCCCCAGTCGCCGCCTTGGGCGACGTAGCGGGTATAGCCGAGGCGTTGCATCAGCACCGCCCACGCGCGGGCGATGCGGTCGGGGCCCCAGCCGGTGGCGCCGGGCCTGGCGGAGAACCCGTAGCCCGGTAGCGACGGGATGACCACGTCGAAGGCGTCCGGCGCGCTCCCGCCGTGTCCGGCGGGGTTGGTGAGCGGCTCGATGATCTTCAGCTGCTCGATGATCGAGCCGGGCCAGCCGTGCGAGACGATCAGCGGCAGCGCGTCCTGCTCAGCCGACTTGACGTGGATGAAGTGGATGCCGAGTCCGTCGATGGTGGTGGTGAACTGCGGCAGGGCGTTCAGCTTGGCCTCGCACCGGCGCCAGTCGTAGTCCGTGGCCCAGTAGCTGGCGAGCTCCTGGACCGTCGCGAGCTGCACGCCTTGTGACTGGTCATCGACGGGCTCCCGCTCGGGCGGCCGCCACGCCGCGATCCGCCGCCGCAGGTCGGCGAGCGCCTCGTCGGCGATATCGGCATGAAACGGCCGGATGGTCGTATCCGCGTTCATGGCAGCAGTGCCGGTGCTCATGATCGGTGTCCCTTCTCCCGTGTCGGAGACGATTGCGTTGATGGGTTACCGGCGTGCGGTCGCAGCGCGCCCTTCCGCGGGTTTCCGGCCGGGTGCGGCGCGAGGACCTGCGCGTCCAGGCCGCTGCTGAGCTTGCCCCGCAAAGCCGACCGCAGGCCGGCGAGGGCCGCCCCCTGAAGGTGTTCCGAGTGCGTCTGCTCCGACTCGTATTTCTCGATCATGACCAGCCGGCCGGGTCCCTCGTGCAGCGCGTAGAGGTCGACGCCCGGTTCGTCATGGACCCGGGCGATCGCCTCCTCGAACGCTGCGACCACCTCGGCGCGGTGCTCGGGGATGGGAAAGGCCGTGACCACGACAACGCTCATGTCAGGTGCTTTCCTCCCGCGGGATCATCCCTTGCCCTGGCGTGTGTCATCTAGCGGAGCGACCGGAACGCCGCCCGGATTTCGGCGGCGAACAGCCCGGGCTCTTCCCAGGCGGCGAAGTGGCCGCCCCTGTCGGCCTCGTGGAAGTAGGTGAGGGTGGGGTATGCCTTCTCGACCCAGCTGCGCGGGGCCCTGAAGATCTCATCGGGGAACGTGGTGAAGCCGACCGGGAGCTTGACCTCCGGGCGAGCCTGCCCGGCCGCGAGAGCCTGGGCTCGTCCGCCCTCCCAGTACGATCGGGCTGCCGAGGCCCCGGTGCCGGTCAGCCAGTACAGCGTGATGTTGTCGAGAATGTGGTCCCGGGTGAGCCCTCCGGACGGCTGGCCGTCGAGGAACGCGCGGGAGATCTTGTAGTAGCTGTCGGTGTCGTGGTCGAGCATCCAGGCCGCCAGGGCGACCGGTGAATCCAGCAGGGCGTAGCCGATCGTCTGCGGCCGCGTGGCCTGCTCCAGGAAGTAGCCGAAACCGGTCGCCCTGAACGTCTTGGTCTGCTCGAGCGCCGCGCGTTCGGCCTCGGTATCGGCCGGCATGGGGCCGCCGCCCAGCGCCGTCACGAGCAAGTTCATGTGGATGCCGGCCAGCCCCTCGGGTGCCTGGCGGCCCATCGCGTCGGTGACGGAGGCGCCCTGGTCGCCGCCCTGGGCGACGTAGCGGGTGTAACCCAGGCGGTGCATCAGCTCCGCCCACGCCTGCGCAACGCGGCCGGAGTACCAGCCGATCTCGGCCGGCTCGGCGGAGAAGCCGTACCCGGGAATGGACGGCAGCACCAGGTGGAACGCGTCCCCGGCTTGGCCGCCGTGCGCGGCCGGGTCGGTGAGCGGGCCGACGGTCTCGAGCAGCTCGATGACCGAGCCGGGCCAGCCGTGCGTCATGATCAGCGGCAACGCGTTCTCGTGCCGCGACCTCACGTGGATGAAGTGGACGTCCACCCCGTCGATCTCGGTCTTGAACATCGGCAGCGCGTTCAGCCTCGCCTCGCACGCGCGCCAGTCGTAATCGGCCGCCCAGTAGCGGGCGAGCTCCTGGATCGTCGCCAGCTGCACGCCCTGCGACCGGTCGTCGACCAGTTCCTTGCTGGGCAGGCGCGCCGCGGCGATGCGCCGCCGAAGGTCGGCCAGGTCCTCTTCCGGCACGTGGACCTCGAACGGGCGGATGGTGGGGTCGGTCGGGGTGGTCATGCTGCCCTCCTGGATTCCTCACTTTGTTGCTGGGACGGGAGCGAACAATAGATGGCTGTACCGGCGGGGCTGGCGCTTACCCGGCCAGTGTGAGGAGCGGCTTTCCTGTCCGGCGATGTATGTGGCGAGTTCGGCCACGTCGCGTCGTCGCGGCGCCGCAGCTCAGCGAGCTCCTCTTCCGGAACCACGACCCGGAACGGGCGGATCGCTGGGGCGCCTGATGACTCTTCGGCCGGGTCAGACATGTGGGGCTCCTTGGTTGTCGTCGATGTAGGGCTGGCCGCTCTTGACGGAGCCAGGGCCTACCGCGGTGTGGTCTTCATCGGTCAGGAGCCGTCGACGTCGACGATCGCCTGGGCGAAGGCCTGCGGGGCTTCCTGGGGCAGGTTGTGCCCGGCGCCGCCCTTGATCGTCCGGTGCTCGTAGTTGCCCGAGAATTTGCCGGTGTAGGCGCTGGGATCGGGGTGCGGCGCGCCGTTGGCGTCGCCCTCGAGGGTGATGGTGGGCACGGCGATGGCCGGGGCCTTGGCGAGCCGCCGCTCCAGGTCGTCGTATTGCGGCTCGCCCTCGGCCAGGCCGATCCGCCACCGGTAGTTGTGGATCACGATTGCGACATGATCGGGGTTGTCGAAGGCGGCCGCGCTGCGCGCGAAGGTGGCGTCGTCGAAGGCCCACTCCGGCGAGGCGAGCTGCCAGATGAGCTTGCTGAACTCGCGCCGGTACTTGTCGTAGCCGGCCCGGCCCCGCTCGGTGGCGAAATAGAACTGGTACCACCAGGCGTGCTCAGCCACCGGCGGCAGCGGTGCCGCGCCGGCGGCCTGGCTGCCGATCAGGTACCCGCTCGCCGACACCAGAGCCTTGCAGCGCTCGGGCCACAGCGCCGCCACGACGTTGGCCGACCGCGCCCCCCAGTCGAAGCCGGCCAGGATGGCCCTGTCGATTCTGAGCGCGTCCATGTGCGCGATGACATCCGCGGCCAGGGCGGCTTGCTGGCCGTTACGGGGCGCGTCGTCCGAAAGAAATCGGGTGGTCCCGTAGCCGCACACGAATGGGACGATGACCCGGTAGCCCGCCGATGCCAGCGTCGGCGTCGCATCGGCGAAGCTGTGAATGTCGTAGGGCCAGCCATGCAGCAAAATGACGGCCGGGCCGTCGACCGGGCCGGCTTCGGCATACCCGACATTCAGGCGACCGGCATCGACCTGCTTCAGTGCGCCGAACGAGGTGTTCGTTCCCGGCTTCATCGCTGGCTCCTCTGCCGCGCTCACCGCAGCGCGGTGCTCACCGTCGCCTACCCAGCGGCAAGGGGCATCGACATGGCATCCACGGTCGCACCCGGGCCGTCCCATGGCACCCGTTAACACCCTGGCCGATTACCCCGGTCTGTCGCGGCCGGCCGGCCCGGTACTCCAGCAGCACCGTGTTGCCCACGCCCGGCTCGCCAGGCACCATCAGCGACCGGCTCGCGCCCCGGCAACAGCCTCGGCCAGGCGGCGCTCGGCCTTTGTGACGACGTCTAGCGGGATGGCGTGTGCTGGCCTCGTGGGGGAAAGACGTCGTAGAGGTCCCGGCGGGAGGTGATGCCCAGTTTGGTGAACACCTTGCGGAGGTGCCATTCAACGGTGCGGGCGCTGATGAACAGTTCCGCGCCGATCTCGGGGTTCGTGCGTCCGTCTCGGGCCAGCCGGACGATATGCTCCTCCTGCGGGGTGAGCTGGTCGTGGGTGTCGACCCCGCGTTTGCTGACCTTCTCGCCGGTGGCGAGCAGCTCCCTGCGTGCGCGCTCGGCGAAGGCGTCGGCGCCGATCACGGCGAACAGGTGGTAGGCGGCGCGCAGCCGGCGGCGCGCGTCGAGCCGCCGGTGCTCGCGACGGAGCCACTCGCCATAGAGCAGGTGGGCCCGGGCAAGCTCGGGCCGCAGCGGTGTGCGGCCGAACCGCTCGACCGCCTCGGCGTAGCAGCGCTCCGCATTCTGGCCTTTGCTGAGCAGCGCGCGAGAGCGCGCCTCCAGGCCCTTCGCCCAGTCGGAACCCTCGATGGTCGTCATCGCCGACAGCCGCTCCAGCGCTTCCCGGGCAAGTTCCTCCTGTCCGGTTCTCACGGCGGCCTCGATCAGTTCGGGCAGAACCAGCTGTGTGCTCAAGGGTTGGTAGGTTTCTTCGGTCGCCGGCTGCGCCACAGCCAACGCCTCTGCATAGTGCCCGAGACCGTTGCTGAGGACCGCTGTGGCCCAGTTGGCCATCTGGACGGCGAATCCCTCCCCGCGAGCGATCGAGTCCTCAGTGGTCGCGGAGAACAGTGGCATCGCTTCCGCAGGCCGGCCCCGGTATCCGGCCAGCAGCAGATCACAGGTCCCCGCCAGCCGGATCCCGGTCACCTCGTTGACGACATCCTTCTCTGCGGCCAGCGACGCCGCTGTCTCGAAGTCGCCGCAGTGCGTGGCCACCTGTCCGCGGCCGTTCAAGGCGATGGACAGCGGGGCGAGGGCGCCCGATGCGCGGGCGAACTCGACATGCCGGGTGCTCATCCGCGCCCAGCTGTCGAAGTCCCACACGGCCATGGTCGCCATCTGGGCGAGAATCCCCCACTGCAGCCACTCTTCAGCGGACACCTGATCACCGAGGAATGCGTCCACCGCGCGCCGCAGGGCCGGCGCTGCCGCCGCATGGCCCTGGGTGACCATCGTGGTCAGACCGTCGAGGAGGAGGTCACAGGCCCGCGGAGCTCCCGCTGGCTGTGGGACCGCTCGTGCCGTTCGGGAAACCTCCAGCAGAAGCCCGCCAGGTCCGGCGAGGGGACCAGCGACGCTGGATGCCACCCAGGCGTAAAGGTAGGTCTCCCGGGCGAGCCCGACATCGAGTGGTTCGAGTCTCTTGGCCGCCTGCAGCAGCAGAACGGGCGCCTCGCGCCCGGCGACAGATGCCCACTCGATCTGTCCTCGGAGTTGCTCCACACGGGCACGCTGGAGATCGTCAACCGAGTCGGCTTCGGCCTGGGCCAGCAGGCCTAACGCGGTGTCGAACGCGCCGGCGTGCAGGTTCGCGAGGGCAGCGGCCAGGGCCCGGTCGGCGCGCCGTCCCGGTTCGGCGGTCAGGGTCACCGACCGTTGAAGGAAGGCCGCTGCGGCCGCTAGCCCGGCGCGAGCCTGGGTCTTGACCGCCGCCTGTTCGAGCGCGGTGGCAACGTCTTCGTCCGGTCCGGCGGCCCCGGCAGCCAGGTGCCACACCCGGCGCTCCGGATCCTCCTGGATGTCCGTCGCCGCAGCGATCTTCAGGTGGGCGGCGCGGCGGTCCTCTGGGGATCCGGCCGTGTAGGCAGCCGAGCGCACCAGGGGGTGCCGGAACCGTACTTGAGAGCCGATCTTCAGCAGCTGTGCCGCGTCGGCCGCGGCCGCCGCATCACGTCCCAGTCCCAGCGTCTGTGCGGCACGCCACAGCAGCGTGGCATCCCCGGTAGGGTCGGCCGCCGCCAGCAGCATTAGCTGCCGGGTCGGCTCAGGCAGGGCCCGCACCTGACGCAGGTAGTGGTCCTGGAGATGACCAGACAGGCTCACCTGGGGCTGGCCGGCGAAGCCGCCGGCCAGCTCGGCCTCGCTCAGCCCCCTGGCCAGCTCCAGCAGCCCCAGCGGGTTTCCCGAGGTCTCGGCGATGATCCGGTCGCGAACCCGCTCGTCGAGATGACCTGGGACCGCGGCCGTCAGCAACGCCCGCGCGTCCTCGTCGGTGAGCCCTTCGACCGTCAGCGCCGGCAGGCCAGGAAATATCTGCCTGTCGGCTCCCTCCCGGACCGCGAACAACAGGACAACACGTTCGGCCAGGAGCCGCCGCCCGACGAACCCGAGCACCTGGGACGAGGCTTCATCCAGCCACTGGGCGTCATCGACCAGGCAGACCAGCGGCCGCGCGGCGGCATTCTCGGCCAGCAGGCTCAGAACCGCCAGACCCACCATGAACCGGTCCGGAGCAGTCCCCGCCGCCAACCCGAACGCCACCCGCAACGCGCCCTGCTGGGGCTCCGGCAGCGCGGCCAGTCGGCCCAGCATCGGACCGCAGAGCTGGTGCAGCGCCGCGAGCGGCAGCTCCATCTCGGATTCCACGCCGGCGACCTGTACCAGGCGGCAGCCAGATGCCTGGCGCGCGCAGTAGCGCATCAGCGCGGTCTTGCCGATCCCCGCCTCACCCCGGATGACCAGCACCGCGCTCTCGCCGCCACGAACGCGGTCCAACAGGCCATCGAGGGCTTTGCGCTCGCGAGCACGCCCCCGGAAAGCCGACGCCCTGGGTTCGGCCATGACGTAACGATAGGCCCGTGATCGGGGCCCGTGAACACCCTGATTCGAGGCGGCGTGATGCCATCCAGACTCGTGCTATGGGTATCGAGCCCGCCGGGCCGCCGGCCGGCCGCGTCGCGATCGTCACCGGAGGCTCCCGTGGCGTTGGCCGGGCGACGATCCGCCGGCTGGCGGCCAGCGGCTACGCCGTCGTCGTCAACTACCTCCACGACCAGCGTGCGGCCGAGTCGACCGTCGAAGCGATCCTCGCCGGCAACAGCGACGCGGTGGCCGTCCGCGCCGACGTCGCTGACGATCTGGACGTGGAGAGGCTCTTCGCCGAGACGATCGCAGCGTTCGGCGGCATCGACGTCGTGGTCCACGCCGTCGGCAGCCGGATCACCGCGACTCCACTGGCCCAGGCCGACCTCGACGAATTCGATGCACTGGTCCGGATCAACACGCGGGCCACCTTCATCGTCAACCGAGAGGCGGCCCGTCACCTTCGCAACGGCGGTGCGATCGTCAACCTGTCCAGCTCAGGGGGGGAGTCATCGCTGACGACCCACGGCCTCTATGCAGCAATCAAGGCCGCCACAGACGTGCTCACGCGTGCGCTCGCGCTTGAGCTGCGGGAGCGCGGCATCACCGTCAACGCTGTGTCGCTCGAGGTCCACGGACCGTGCGCGCCCGACCGGGTGGCGGACGCGATCGCGTACCTGCTCAGCGACCATGGCCACCACCTCACCGGCCAGGTGCTGGGGGTCGGCGATCTCGAATTGCGGCCGTAGGTTTTCCGCGCAGGCTTCAGCGGCCACGGGTCTGCAGGCCCCGCGTGAACAGGGTGGCCGTGCGGCCCTGGGCGTGTCCGACCCGGCCAGCTGGTGGAATCGCCGAGCGTCGGCGCAGCGCGGAATCCCGAGCCCGGCCCGGACGCCGGCGCCCGTCGGGTCCTGGTCAGTTCCCGGCTGGCCCGGCGGGGGCGAAGAAATCGGTGAGCAGCTGGTTGACGCGCTCGTGCTCGTCGTGATGCACCCAGTGCGAGGCTTCGGGCAGGCGCTCGACGCGGTCGAGGTTGGGCACGTCGTCGTGCTCGGGCTCGGCCAGTTCTTCGCCGAGGTAGCGATCGCGCTCCCCCCAGATGACCAGCGTCGGCGCCTTGATCGGGCGGAGCGCCGCTTCGGCCTGTTTCGGCGGGGTCCGCACCGAGGACCGGTAGTAGTTGATCATGCCGGTTGCCGCGCCCGGCTGTGACCAGGCCTCGATGTAGCGCTCGATCTCCTCCGGCGTGTAGGCCGGGTGGGCGTCGTGCAGGAAGTGCCGGAAAAAGTGCCAGTGGTTGGCGTGCACGATGGCCTCGGGCAGGTCCGGGAGGTCGAAGAAAAAGAAGTACCAGGACCGGCGGAGCTGGCCCGGGTGGTGCAGTCCTTGCGAGAGTTTGCGCGGGTGGGCTGCGTTGAGGATGGCCAGCCTCTCCACCACCTCAGGGTGGGCCATCGCGGTCGCCCAGGCAACGGACCCGCCCCAGTCATGACCGGCCAGCATCGCGGACTCGGCACCGCGTTCGTGGATGAAGTCGCGGATGTCGGCGGTCAGCTGGTCGGTGTCGTAGGCATGGACGCCGTCCGGCTTCGAGGACAGGTTGTAGCCGCGCATGTCGGGTGCGACGACCCGGAATCCCGCCGCCGCGAGCGGTGCGATCTGCAGGCGCCAGCCGTACCAGAACTCGGGAAAGCCGTGCAGCAGAACGATCAGCGGCCCCTCGCCGGCCTCGACGTAATGCAACCGCTGGTCGCCGATCTCGGCGTAGCCGTCACGAAGCTCGCTGTCCCCGAGTCCTGGCACCTGCTGTCCCGCCATCCCGCTCGCACCACCGGCGTGGTCCCCGGTCGTACCCATTGCCGCCTCCCTGGGGTTGTGTCAGGGATAACGCTAAGGAGTTTCACCGCTGCGTCGCCCCAGGGAAAACCCTGGTGGTTCCCCCTGGTCTGCCCCGGTCAGCAGGCCCCGGGCAGGCTGTACACGCCGCGACCGATTGTGCGGTCACTGTGCGTGAGCAGGGGCCGTGCACCGTGGTCGTTGTGAGCGCGGGTCTGACGGAACGTCGTCTATGCCGCGCCGAACAGGTTGATCTGTACGCACTCCGGCCTCGCTGGCACGGCTGCCTGCTCGCTCGCACGCATATGAGCGCGTTCAGCTCATGCGGTCCGAATGTGGTGCCCGACCGCGCTCCCGGCTCTGTAGCCGAGGCTTATGACCTTCGCAGGCGGGGGTGATCTGCGCGCGTTCGCGGGCGCTCCTGGGGCGATCCCCAGATAGCGGCTGACCACCGGCCACTACGCCAGCGCGGGCCGGCGCTGGGCCCTGGCGCGCAGCTGGCCTACGCAGTCCACGCTGGTCGCGCGCCGCAATCCACCCTCGCCTCCAAAGCCGCGCAGTACGCCGCTGCCGCCGCCAGGCGTGGCTTTGCCGGCCGGCCGTCGCACGGCTGGTACTTCACTCATCTGGCGATCCAAACCGCCAGAACTGGCCGATACGCATGCGACCGTTGACGCAGCCGGGGCAGCGCGCCCCCCGCGCCGATTCGGCAATTTGCCGGTAGGCGCTGAGGCCCCCACCGCCGCGTTCACGTTGCGCAGCCGGGGACCCGGCCTGCCAGGGCTGTAGCCACAGGGGAGCCGGGTCCCTGACTGGAAGCGGGGATGGGGAGCAGCAGAGTTCGAGGCACGCCACGACGGCAGGCCCGCATATAGGTCACGGCGCCTGCCCGCTGCCGTAGCCCGCCGGCGCCGTGTAAGCGGGTCTTCAGCTAGCCATGCTTGTGCTCTTGATCGTTGTACCTAATGCATCAGCTAGGACAAGGCGATTCTCGTTGGCAATGGGCACACCCAGTGCGCGGCGCCGACTGGCGCTGCTGAGCTGATCGCTCCCGGCCGGGCGGGTGCATCCGCAGCGATGGCTTGCCGTGCCTCGGTACCCGCGCCATTGCAGTTGGTCTTGGCGCAGGTAGCCCAGCGCAGCCAGGAGGCCGGGATGGCACAGAAGATGACCGTCGAACTCCAAGATGATCTCGGTGGGGCCCGGCGGATGAGACGGTGCGATTCGGGTGGACGGGATGCGCCCGCGGGCGCTGACCGCGACGCCAGCCTGTTGCGCCCGCTCCGCAAGTTGACTGAATGGTCAGTTCAGATACCTGGTAGCGTTGCGGCAAGGGGTGTGCGCCAGATCCGAAGAGTGGGTGCTCAGAGCGTTCTCATCGGCGAGGATTTTCCATGAGGCAGCGGGCTGACGGCTCGGGGACGGCCGATCAGCGCCGGGAGCAGATGCTCCGGGCGGCGCTGGAGGTTATTGACGAGCGCGGTTATCCGGAGGCGCGGATCGCGGATGTGGCCGAGCGGGCCGGTGCCAGCCCAGCCCTGGTCATCTACTACTTCAAGACCAAGGACCACCTCCTGACCGAGGCAATGCGGTACTCGGAGGACATTTGGTACGAGGCGGGGATCAGGCGCCTGGCCGAGATCGGCACCGCGGCCGGGCGGCTGGAGGAACTGGTCGCCATGATCTGCCTGCCTGAGGCGGACGTCACGCCCAGCGAGTCCTGGCTGCCGATGCTCGACCTGTGGGCGCGGGCCGGGCGGCATCCTGAGGTGGCCGGCTTCCGGCGGACGTTCGACGAGCGCTGGCGGCAGATGATCTCCTCGATGGTGGTGGAGGGGCAGGAGGCGGGCGAGTTCGGCCCGGTCGCCCCCGACGACTTCGCCGTGATGCTATCGGCGCTGCTGGACGGGTTTGTGATCCTCATGGCCCTGGACGACCCGACGGTGGAGGCCGGGCGGGCGTTCGAGCTGAGCATGCGTCTTGTCGCCAGCCAGCTGGGGTTCACCTGGGTGCCCCGCCGCCGGGCCCGCGGGCTGGAGAACGGATAGAGCATGCCGTGCTCGTGGAGCGGTTCACCGGCATCGCTGTGGACCGGGCCGGCCTGAATCCCGTTGCCGGCACCGGCAACACCGCGGCGGCTGTTGACGTCGATCTTCACCGAGAGAGGCTTCGGGGACGCGGCAACCTGCCCCGCCTGCCCCCTTGATGTGCCGGGCGGGGCCTGTACCCCGCCGCTGCCGGACAACAGTGGGTCCAGGCGCCCCGCTGGTCGTGCCCGACCAGGCAGCGTGGGTGAGATGGTGCAGCGCGAGACGTGCGGCACCCGTGGGCAGCCCGGCGGTCCGGCCGATGCCCGCGGCGGTCCAGGTCCGGGACCGTCTGTAAGGGCCATGGTGAGCCATACCTACAGCGGCGCTGATCCAGAAGCGGCGTCAGCGCCCGGCCCGTCATGCAGCACCGAGTCCACGGCCGCATCGCGCCAGCCGGCAGACGCCGTCACACTGGGTGATGCAGAAGGCCAGGGAGAACACGCTCCGAGCCGCCGCTATGCGCTCCCCTGATCCCGGTCTCTGTCAAGGCGCGGGAGTTCCAGATCGGGCAATCTGTGTCTGTGCTGGATGTCGTCTCGGCAATCAGTGCCCAGGAGGGGACAAGGCTGGAGCACGGACGGAGGACCCATAATGATTGACCACGTCTACATCTCTGTCACCCACATCGAGAAGTCCTTGGCCTTCTACGCCGAGGCTCTAAAGCCGCTCGGCTGGAGCTTGTCCGGCAACTACGACGCTGCGGGTGGCCCCGAGAACGTGCCCGACCTCTACGGTCTGGCCGATAACGCGTACGTCTCCGGTACGGGACTTGGTTCAAGTATCTGGCTCCGTCAGCGCAAGCCTGGCGAGACCGGCCTCTACGTGGGCCTGGTGTGTGACAGCAACGAAGCTGTGGATGCTGCGTACGCCGCCGCCATCAAAGCAGGTGGCACCGACGAAGGTGAGCCCGCCGACCGGACCTACTTCGCGCCCGGCTACTACGCCGCCAACGTCGCCGACTTTGACGGCAACCGCCTGGAATTCGTGCACAAGGCTTGGAACCCGCGCGCGAGCTGACCCTCTCGCCCCTGCGCATCCGCATCTGACCCCACGTCAGACGAGCGGAACGCCCGACGGTACTTCCAGTTGCGAGGACAACGATCGCGACCGAGTCGGCGATCGGAGCGGCCGCAACCCTTAGCGACAACCGCCGCAGTCCGCACCGGGCAGCAGCAGGGCCGTCTGCGGTTCTGGGAACCCGGCCGGCTGCGCCGAGTGCCGTAGCCCGCCGGGGCTCCCCACCGTAGGCACTCACGGTCAGGTGGCCGTGGGTAAAGAACGTTCCCCGGCCGGGCGTCTTCTTCTAGCCGGCCGCGGAAGGCCCGGCGGCAGGCAGGCGAGTCCCTAGCCTCGGCGCGCGCCTCAGAGCTCGCTGAGCGCCCGCATGTGAACCAGCAATCCGCGTTCCACCTCGGCGAGGGCCGCTCGCACCTGGTCATCGTGTTCCTCCGCGAGCGCTGCTGTCAGGTGCTGCCCGAGCCGGCCGAGATCCTCGCCGACGATGCGGCGGACCTCCTCGTCGCTGGCGGCCCCATGCCAGGGGTGCGGAGGCGTCCGGCCGGACCCGGTCGACATGCTCGCCAGCGGCGACACCCCGAGCGCCTGGTCCTGGTCGGCCAGCAACTGGGCCCAGGTTCTCAGGTCGGCGAGCAGCTGGTCGAGCTCGTTGTGCAGCGCTTGCGTCTCGGGGACCCTGCGGAGTGCCTGCCTGACGTCCAGGATCGCGTCAATGACCTCGTTGAGCACCTGATTCAGCGCTACGGCGGGATCGTCGCGCCGGGGCGGGCTCACGCCGATACCGATCGAGGCAGGCGGCCCCCGGATGCCCAAAGCCGGGCTGCTTGGCTGCGCCATCGCACGACCGTGGACCTCCCTGTCCGTGACCAGGGCTCCCCTTCGCGGTCGGCCCCGATGGAATCTG
>Ga0335077_10007906_pt1 | contig 13182 bp, 12 predicted proteins | sample Lox_Sample_31_FD_207151 | JGI IMG/M metagenome (GOLD analysis project Ga0335077, IMG submission 207151) | Soil microbial communities from Loxahatchee National Wildlife Refuge, Florida, United States - Lox_Sample_3.1 | ecosystem: Environmental > Terrestrial > Soil > Wetlands | place: USA... | reverse complement strand
CGAGCGGCCCACCTGGTATGGCGTTTGGCCGAGCGCGTGGATGATCTCGGTAGCGCTCGAAATCAGAGAGACGATACGGGGCACAGAAGATCCGCGAAGATAAAGTCGCCGTCCTCACGGAGAGTTCCCGCGTCAACCGCAATGGGCCGGCTGAACATGGGTCCGTCATAGACGAAGGAGTGGAACTCGCCATTCTCGCCGCACGGATCGACGGCTGCCGGGAGGTCGGCGATGAAGCTCGCGTCGAACTCACGCCCGGCGAAGGAGGAGTTGAGAACTTTCCGGTCGATGCACGCCACGCGCGCCCGCAAACCACCTGACAGCATCTCCCGGGCAAGAGCGTCCGTCGGCGCGCCCCACAACGGAAACACGGGATCGAGGCCCGTTCCTGACAGCATGCGCTCACGATACGCCCGAATGTCGGGTAGAAAGAGGTCACCGAAGATCATGCGTTCGATTCCGGCGTTCACGGCGCGCCGGCACATCTCCGCCATTGCTTCTTCGTAGCGGGCGTTCGGACAAGGCCAGGGTAAAGGGGCGGTCCACAGCGGCAGGCCAATCGACCGCGCCTGCTCTTCGATCAACTCGCGTCGCACGCCGTGCATCGCCACACGATCGCCCTTTTCGTTGATCGTGGTGAGCAGGCCGTCGACTTGGATATCGGTTGCGCGTAGACGCTCGAGCGCCCAGGCGCAGTCCTTCCCGCCGCTCCAGCACACCAGCGCGCGTTTCAAGCGGCTTGCGGCACCCGCTCCGGCGTGTAAACCCTGCGGCTCAACCACGCATGCAGGCCGAACAGTACGCCAGTCGTCAGCAGGTCACTCACCAGCGTGGGCGCAAAAAACGGAAGCGCCAGCGAGTAGCATTGCACCAGGCCGGCCCACGTGTGCGCGAATCCGAACCCTAACCAAACCGCAAAATTGGACAGCAGGAAAAATTGCCCGCTGCACAAAACCGCGGCCGCGCCGATGCGCAGCGGGCTTTCGGATTTGCGCAGCCGCCGCCCAATCCACACGTTGATCAAGAAGCTCAGGTAAATAAACGGCGTGGCCCGGCTGTAGCCGCCCACTAGCGGATCCGTGACCGCCATCAGAACTATGGGCATCAGGTACGCCTGCCACCCCCGCAATCGCGCGCCCGCAAAAAGGCTCATGCCGCCTACAGGCGCGAAATTCCACGGATGCGGCGCCAGCCTCGCCAGCGCCCCGGCTATGGTGAGCGCCAGTGCCAGCGGTCTTCGATTCACGTTCTCCATGCGTTCTCCTTCAAGATTGCTGATCGCGCTGCCCGGATGCGGCGCGGTTGGGTTCCCACAGAATCTCTGCAACTCCTAGTGTATGACTGGCCCACCGGCTCCATACAAACAGCGCATCGCTCAGCCGGTTCAGATACCGCACGATCTCGCCATCCACCGGCTCGCTGCACGACAGAGCCACACAGAGCCTCTCCGCCCGCCGGCAAACCGTCCGGCAAACGTGCAGCTCGGCATTCAACCGGCACCCGCCCGGCAGGACGAACGAGCGCAGCGCCGACAAGCCTTCGTTCATCTTATCCATCTCGGCTTCAAGCTGCGCAATCTCGGCCTCGGTCACCCGCGCCTGCCGCGGATGTACATCGGCGGGAAGAGTCGCCAGAATCGACCCCACATTGAACAACTCGTGCTGTACCCTTTTCAGGATGGCATCGAGCTGCCCCAGCGCCGGATATTCGGCCGCCATTTTCCCGGCGGTATCGCGGGCCACGCCAATCTGGGCGTTCAGCTCGTCTACGGTGCCGTAGGCATCAATGCGCACGGAGTCTTTCGGCACGCGCTGTCCCCCTGCCAGGCTGGTCTCGCCCCTGTCGCCGGCGCGCGTGTAAACCCGGTTGATGGCCAGCCGCGGTTCGTCGTACTTCACGTTCTCCATTCTCTCACTCACCGCGACCGGGAAAACGTCCACTTCACTCCGCTAACAAAATTCAGCAGGGGCGATGGGTAGCCCAGAGCTTCTTCGTAATGCCAGTTGAGCGCGTTGCGCAGGTTTCCGTACAGCGTCACCCCTCCCGGCAGCGCGTAATTCAGGTTCAGGCCGAAATTCGCGAAACCGGAGTTATAAAACACACCGTAGGCCGGGCCATAATTTGGTTCGACATCCAGGTCCTTCCCGCGAAAATATCCCGTGACATTCGCCGAAAGTTTGCCGCGCGAAAACGTGGCCACCATCGTGCCCGAGTGTCGCGGCCTTCGTGCCAGCGGTTGCCCCACCACGAAATATTGGGGCGCGAGATTGGTCGAGCCGCTGAGTGACAGGATTTCGGAATCGAGAAACGTGTATGTGCCCGCCACAGAGATCCAGCGCGCGGGCCGGAAACGCACGGCGAATTCAGCTCCCTGCGCGCTTGAGTTGGCTAGATTATCCGACTTGAAGCTGCTCAGGTGCGTGAGCGAACCTCCCAGCACAACGATCAAGTCGTAGTAGCGGTTGTAGAAGTACGTGGCGTCGAGTGAGACCTGATTGTGGAACAGCCGATGTTCGATTCCGGCGTCGAAGCTCGCGGTGCGCTCCGGTTTCAGGCGGGGGTTATTGTTGTCGAAGGCAAGCTCAAATCCAGACGGTGGGCGAATGCCGGTGCCGGCGGAAGTGTGCAGGCGCGTGCCTTCGCGCAGCGAGTACGCCACGGCGAGCTTGGGATTCAGTTTCAGGATCGTGTCCGGCGGAAATTCGGGACGCCCGACCACCGGGTCCGCGGCGACACGGCCTGTTTGAATGATCTCCTCGCGCGCTCCCGCGTTGATGAACAGCCGGCCGCCGAATTCGAAGCGGTTCTCCCAATAGATCCCCTGTTGATTGCGCTGGAGCGGGAAAACGCCGGCGCTCGGGTCGTTGATATACGTATTTCTGAGCTCCTCCCGTGCGAAGGCGTAACCAAGTGCCATGGTGTAATGCGACGTCACGTTCACCACAGTCCGCTCTTCCAGTTGTCCGCGATAGTTGTTGTTGTAACTGTCGCCGTACGGACTAACGTAGAAGCTGTTGCTCCAGAAGATACTGGCAAACAGTTCCTGGCGCACACGCGGTGTCACATCGATCTGGTAATGCGCCCCATAATCGGAAAGGTCGACGCGGCTGCGGCTGATGAGATCGATGCCCGTGAATAGATGTGCCGGATCGGAGCCGTACGGCCCCGGCTCTCCGACGTCGCTCGCGTTGAAGTTTCCGTTGGCCGCGAAGCTTTGCCGGCCAGTGTTGCGGGTCAGTGTGAGGAACAGGTTCTTGTTGTGGTAGTCGCCGTTGGCCACCGGCCCGTCATCATCAAGGCGGGAGAGGTAGGCCCCGATTCCGAAGCCGCGCAGCGTGCCAGAGCCTCCCAGAGCAAAGCGCCGCTCATAGTGGCTGCCGCCCTCGGCCAAAGCCTCGAATTCCGCATTCTCCTGGGGCGAACGCGTAACAAAGTTCACCACGCCGCTGTTGGCGTATGCTCCATAGACGGCTGACTGCGGGCCTCGAATGACTTCTATGTGATCCAGAAAGTCTGTGGGGACGTGAGCAAAGTCCACAATTCCGCCGAACCAGTCGATCGGGACTCCGTTGATTTCCACCAGACTGAAGTCGTAGTCCCCGCCGCGCATGAACACCGATGTGTCCGCGCCGCGTCCGCCCGTCGCCGCCACGTTGAGGCCCGGCAGGTACCGGATCAGGTCGACGGCCTGCGCCTCGTTGCGACCGGCGATCTCTTCGCGTGAGATGATGCTGCCGCTTGAGCCCTGCTGACTGAGCGGGATGTCCATAGTCGAGCCCGCAACGGTAATCGAATCGTTCTGTGGCGCGATGGCGAGCCTGATGACGGCTGATTGCGCCAAGGGAACCCTCTTGGTCTCAAAGCCCGGAGCGGTCACCAACAAATTCGCCCCCGCGGCATCCGCCACCGTAATTTGAAATGCGCCGGTCGCATCGCTCACGGTTTGCGCGATCACTCCTACACGGCTGACCGCCGCAACGCGCGCGCCGGCGATGGCCGCGCCCGACGGATCGGCAAGTTTACCTTGAAATGTTTCTGCCTGCACCACGGGCGCCGCGCACAGCAGGAGAACCCAATGGAATAAGAGTGGACGTGTCATGGTCCGGCAGCCCTCCGCTGCCCGATTTCACGCCCTGCAATTGGTTCAACGTGTGGTCCGGCGATAGGCCGGATTCATGCTGAATCCCGACGGTCGGTCTCCTGACTCGCGCTTCATCGGGCCGGCCAGCCTTCCCATTCCCTGCGGAACAGTGGCTTTCTTGACCGGTCCTCCACGCTCACAGTGGCGGGGCCGTGCCGGATTTTCACCAGCTTCCCATACTTCTCACCGCGGGCTTCCAGGACTTTTCGAGCATATCACAGACCCTTCCGTGGTATCCTAGGAGACTGAAAACTCTTTAAGGACAGGCATCTAAGAAGAATGGCAAATCACTATTCCGCGTTGAAGCGGGTACGGCAGGCGGAGAAACGCACGGAGTTCAACCGGCGCAGCAAGACACGCTTGCGCCATCAGATCCGCGCCATGCGGCAGCTGATCACGGAGAAGAATGCATCGGGCGCTCAGGCGCTGCTTGCGGAAACATTTTCTGTCATCGACCGCTCGGCCAAACTCGGCGTCATCAAGAAGAACACCGCCGCCCGTTACAAATCTACTTTGCACTTGCGTGTTAAGTCGCTGGCTAGCTAGTCAGTTCCAGAACAAATCGCTCCATCACAATGCGATCGTCGGGCCGGGCGCTGCGAAGGTCGCGGTCTGCCGCGAAAATCAGTTTCAGCCCGCGTTCCAGCTGCGCCTTGGAAAACTTAGAGACCGTTTGACCGATCTGCTCGGCTCGCGAATTCCACATGGGAACGCCGGCGCGGGAGAAGTGACCCTGGATCTGCTGCGGGCTACGCAGCCCGCTTTCTTTGGACACCAGCGCCAGGCGGAATTGAGTCGAGAGAAACGCGAGAGCGAGAGGTAAGTATTCGCCTCCACGGCACAGCGTGTCCAATAGCGCCAACCCCCGCGCGCGATCGCGGCGTCCCAGCGCATTTACCAGAGAAAAGACCGTAGTGGATCGCGCATCGGGCACCAGCGCGGAGATGTCATCGATCGAAACCGGCCGGCCACCGGCGCTGAATAGCGAGAGCTTCTCGATTTCCACGGCAATGCGCGCCATATCGCCGCCCAGCGCCTCAACCAGGAGATCGAGCGCTGCGGGATCGATCGCGATTCCGGCACGCCGGACCAGGGCCTGCGCCTCACCGCCGGCTTCCCCGAGCGAGAGGCGCTGCAGTTCCACCGTTTCGGAAAGTGCGGAGTAGAATCGGCGCACCCGCTCCAGCTTTTTCTTCTCCTCGCCCTCGAATTCATAACGCGTCGCCTCAAACAGCAGCACTACTCCGGGCGAGGGGTCTTTCATGTATTCGGCCAATTCGGCCGCGCTGTTGGCACCGGAACCGGCGGCTTCGTCATCGTCTTCGGACTTTCCACGGGGCAAAGCGGCTTCGGCGTTAGAGACCTGGATCACGCGTTGCGCGGCAAAAAGAGAAAGGGACCGTGCGTCGTCCACCACCTGGGCCAGTGAACTCTCGGTCAGGTCGTAGTGCGTGAGGCCATTCTCGCGACCGTCCGGACCCAGCACACGGTCCAACAGCTCTTCGCGCGAACGGCGAGCCTGGTAGGATTCCGCGCCCAGGAACAAATAGGCAGGCGCGATTTCGTTTCGCTTGACGCGGCCCAGGAATTGCGCGGGAGTCATTAGAAATTCTCCAGCACGGCGCTGACGACAGTGCGTGCCACATCGCGGCTCAAACGATCCATAGCGACATCGCTCTCGTCGAAGTAGGTCGCGGCATCCACGCTGATTTCGTAAGTCTGACGAAACTCCATGTGAGGACGATCGAACAAAACCGCGTTGGTCGACCGGTCGCGGAGTGAGAGAGCCAGGTAGACGACCACTTGCACGCCGGCGGCACGGCCCGTTTGAGGGTCGAAAGTTGTGGGATACGCAAAAAAGTTGACGACTGATCCCGACAGCACGGCATCGGCGTTACCTGGTTCCGCGACGATCGTATAGTGTGTCCGCGAGATGAATTCGCGAGCCACCGCGGAGGTCACAAGCTCGGAGATCTTGTAGCGGGTGGTGTTGTTCTTAAACGCAGGGACGGCAATCGTCTTGACGGTCTTGGGAAGAACGTTGTTCGTGCCGGCCACATGGTAACCGCACGAATTCCACGAAAGGGCCAGCACACAGAGAGCACACGGCAAAACGAAACGTGGAGCCCTCATAACAATTGCTGCGCCACGGAGACCGCGTTCTCAGCCCGGAGCCGAAGGTTGTCGGTCACAATCCACAACCATGCCGCTTTTGGATTGTTGCGATCGAGAGCAATGCCACCCACGGCCAGTCCGGACTGACCCGCCATGCCGACCGCGTCCGGCGGCTCTCTATCACCCGCTCGAACATCAACGCTATCTCCCTCAAGCGTCTGCTCGATGATGGCGACGCCGGGATTGGATTCGAACTCAATCCAGAGTGAGATGCCGTATCCGTGAAATACCGGCGCCTGGATGAGGCGCAGTGACGGGATAGGGGCATGTCCGGAGTGCGAGAGCAGCGTCGCAAGATGCCGCTCGATACGCAATTCGAAATCCTCGAGCGCCACGGGCGCTTCTTCGCCATACCGGACGAGCATGTTGAAGGCGAGTTGCGCGTCGAAGACGTCCTTCGGCTGGCCCTTAAAAGACAGCAGGCCGACGGTTTGCTGCTGAAGCTCCTGGACGCCGTTCGAGCCCCGTTCGCTTGCCGGCTCGAAAACGTGCGCCAACGCGCGCACAATCTGGTGTGCTTCGTGAAGACGGTTCAGCACCAGCGTGATGGCGAGGGAGGAGCTGTTAGCAATCACGTGGATGGAATCGTTAGGAACTTCGTATCCGGCGGGCTCAACCATGGGGGCCCGCAGGCGTGCTTGCGGCTCGTCTTCCAGGGCGTAAGTGAGATCAATCAGAGGCACGCCTGGCGCAAGTTCACGCGCCTTTTGACTCACGTCCGGAGGCCCCGCCAGGAAAATCACACCCGCGGATTCCAAGTTTTCTTTTTCAAGCGCGACCAGAAATGCCGGTTCGCCGCCTTGTACCGTCAGTGTGCCGGCATCCTCGCTTACCGCTGCGATGAGTTTGAGATCTTGCCCCAGGGAGTTGGACGAGAGCAGATCACGAATCTCGCGCCCCATCAGAGACTCGCTGCCCACCAGTGCCAGCGTGCGTGTCCTAGCCAACCTGATGCTCCGGCTGCTCTGGGCGGGTGGGGCGCAGGTATCGCCTGACGATTCCCCCAATTCGAATGACAATGCCGCTGGCGACGTAAGTGGCGGCGCATGCCAGCAGCACCGGCTGTGAGTAGTTCCAGATGAGATAGATAAGGCCGCCAAGAAGAATGACCGTCAGCGGCGATCGCGGCCGCATTAGGTTCAGATCCTTGAAACTGTAGTAGCGCCACGTACTCACCATCAAGAATGAAACCAACGACAGCAAGGCCAGCCAGCCCACGGTCCAGGGCCAGTACGTCACCGGCACGGAATCTGCTGCGTAAACGACGGAGGCAACCATCCCGGCAGCGGCCGGGATCGGCAACCCGACGAAGTATTTCCGGTTAGGCCGGCCCGGATTCTTGGGGATGGGATTCTTCTGCACATTGAACCGCGCCAGCCGTGCGGAGCCGCACAGCAAGAACATGAATGTAATAAAGCTGCCTACCGCGAGGATGTGACGGTGCAGCCATGGCCCCAAGCCGGGATCGGTAAACTGGACGCCCCATGTGTACGCGAGCACGGCGGGCGCGATGCCGAAGCTGATCACATCTGCCAGCGAATCCATCTCGCGGCCGAAATCACTCGTGGTATTGGTCAGGCGCGCGATGCGGCCATCCAGGCCATCCAGCAGAAAAGCCAGGCCGATGGTTTTCGCGGCGATCTCGAAGTGATGCTCCGCTCCGGCCGTGCCATCATGGGCGACCATGGCCCCCTGAATGGACTGCATCACGGACACAAAGCCCAGGAAGATGTTGCCGGCCGTGAACAGGGTCGGCAGCGCGTAGGCAGCACGGTGCGGGCGGCGTTCGGGCGACCGCGGATCAATCAGGCGTTCTCTGAGATTCAGCCCCGGCATGCCACCGGCTCCAAGGTGCCGACCTGCGCCGAAGCATCCCTCGTGCGCTCGACATCGTTGCGTCGCGCGAGCACGGTCGAGCCAGCCATCACACGCATCCCCTCACGCACCAGGAGATCCCATTCCGGCCCAAAAACCACGTCGACACGCGAACCAAACTTGATCAGTCCGATGCGCTCCCCGGTTGAAACCTTATCCCCAGGCTTTTTGTTGCAGACAATCCGCCGTGCTATCAAGCCGGCAATCTGCTTAAACACCACCCGCGTGCCGCCGCCTTCGACCTCCACCGTATTCTGCTCGTTAGCGATGGAAGCCAGCTCCTTGCTCGCCACCAGGAACCGGCCCTTCTGATATTGCACGCGCGTTATGGTGCCGCCGATGGGCGTGCGATTTACGTGAACATCGAAGATGTTCAGAAAAATACTGACGCGTTGGCCAGATACGCCCTCAGGGCGCACCGCCACAACCTTGCCGTCCGCCGGCGCGACTGCCACCGGACCTCCTGGAATCTGGCGCTCCGGATCGCGAAAAAAATACAAGCAGAATGCCGCGAGAACGAACAGCGGCAACGCGAACCATGGTTGGCCCAGGTACGACAAGAGGACGCCGGCGGCTACTAGTGTCGCGCCATAATAGAAACCGTCACGAACCATATAGGGTCAAACCAATTTCATTTTCGCATGTCTCCAGGAACTTACCGAGCGTCGTGAGCGGGTAATGCAGGCTACTTTGGGTCTGCGACGCCGTGCCCGATCTGTGCCGCGACTTTAGCCAGTTCCTTGCGCAAGAGCGAGTTTTCGGGGTACTCAGAAGTCAAACTGGCCAGAAGGGTCTGTGTCTCCTGGGGTTGCTTTTCCCGCAAGTAAACCATGGCCAACAGAATCTTGGCGAACGGACGAAGGTAATGTCCCGACCGCGCCACCAACTGCAGATTCTGAATGCCCGTGTCCTTGCTGCCGTTCACACCGTCGAAGTGCACGAACCAGCGGAGGTAAAAAGGCAGGCTGCCAATCAAATACTCATTCAAGCCCGTGGTCAGATAGGCGTCGTAGAACTGCGGATTGATCTTTAGCAGCCGCTGTGCGTAGTTGTTGGCGCGCCGGGCGGAACTGAGGCTGCTCAGCTGGCGCTTTTCCACCAGAGCCGTGTAGTCCATGGTGACGCCTTGCGTGATCGCCATGGCAAACAAAGAATTCTGGTCGTTTGGATTCGACTCCAGGATCTTTATCGCGCGCGACTGCGAGTCTTCAATCGTCCGAAAGAGCTTTTGTCGCACGTCCGCATCCGGGGCCAGCTTCTTCTTCTCGATGATGCGCTTATCATCGGCGAAGAATTCACTTTCCAGAATCCCAAGGCGGTAGAGTTCGGAAAACAGGTAAGCGCTGGCGCGCACCGCGTAGCCCATCGGATCGGAGGATTGCGCAGAGATATAGTGGTCCAGCAGCGCGTGGGCTCCGCGGAAATCGGTGTTGTACATGCGCGTGAACGCCTGATCGATTTCCGGCGCGGGGCGTTCGCCTACCGGAGATGCAGCCATGCCAGGCAGGCACGCCATCATGGGTACCAGCAACCAGCGCAGCAGCATCCTAGCTGAACACCCGATCATAGAATTCTCTCGTACGCTCACGGATCTGCGCTAGTTTAGCATCCAGGCCGCGGTCATGCAGGTGCTCCGGCGTCCAACGGTGCACCAGTTCCGTGAGAACCCGCATTTGCTCGGGGGCGGCCGGCAGGCTGCCCTCCGCGTGGCCTGCCGCGATGCGCAAGCCGTGATCGATGGCGCGGTAGAACGTTGCCGCATCGCGTAAAAACTCAGCATCCTCCCGATCGAGATGGCCCATCTTCTCGATGACGTCGATGCGTTCCGGGGTATTCAGCACCTTAAAAAAGATGCCCGCTCCCTTCAGGCGCAGGTACATGAGAGCAAAGTCAATATCATAATAGCCGCCCCGGCCGGCCTTTAACGGGTTGCGGGCGCCCTGCTCCTTCTCTAGACGTGTACGCATCTGCGCAAGTTCCTTGCGGGAGCGGCCGCTCTGTCCATACCGGCGCCAGTCCACATCCTGCAGGTCGTGCAGGAAATCTGTGGCACGCGTCACATTCCCGGCCACGGCGCGTGATTTCATGTATGCAATGCCCTCCCATGCTTCCGCGCGATGAGCAAAATAATCCTTGTAAACCGACTCGGACTGAACCAGGGCGCCTTCCCGCCCGTTGGGTCGCAGCCGCGTGTCCACAGTGAAAATGACGCCCTGGCCGGTATACGCGCTGATGGTATGGATCATGCGCTCGGCCACGGCTGTCCAGAAGAGCCGCTCGGACGTATCGGCGTCCGGCAAGACGAAAACCAGATCGGCATCAGAGGCCAGATCGAATTCGCGCATGCCCAGGCGCCCCAGCGTGATCACCAGCATTTGATCCTCCGGTGTGTACGCCGCGCTGCCGGGTGGGTTGGAGGTCTTCGTTTCGGCGAGGGCGATGCGATAAGCCGCGGCGATGACGGCGTCGGCCAGATCGGAGGTGTGGATAAGGGTGGTGAAAATCGGGTGCCGCAGGAACACGCTCTGACACTGGATGCGCAGCATGTGCCGCAAATAGAAACGGCGGACGCCATCGGCATCCCCGGGCGATTCGGCATCCAGTTGAAACTCCGCGGCCCCGCAGGCGCGGGCGACCTCGTCGAGCAGTTCCGTATGCCGGATGATCTGATCAGCGAAGTAAGGGCTGTGCTCAAACATATCGATGGCGCAGCCGGCCAGGCGCGCATCTGACTCAAGCTGTGTAAGCCATCCGGGATGGGCAATCACTTTTTCCAGAAAATACTCGAAGCGGTCGTGCCCCCGCCGCAAGGGCGCCTGACTCAGAATCTCCGCCAGATGCGGCGCCTTTTGATCCAGCAGGCGAATCAAGTTGGTGGAAGGCACCGGGCGCTGCTCCGAAACGGGAGACGGCTCGGCGCCGGGTAAAGGCGGCTCCGCTGGAACCGGTGAATAATACATCGGCTTGTGCACGCGAATCAGACGCTCGTACAGCTCCTGCACCTCTTCGAAATGGGCGTCGAGTTCCCGCTCTAGCGTATCGGCGGTGAGCAAAGCGGCTGAGGGACCGGCAGGCATGCGACGCGCCAGGCCTTCCAGCGCCTCCGTATCCTGGGGCAAGGCATGCGTCTGGCGATCCTCATCGAATTGCAGCCGGTGTTCGAGATTTCTGAGGAACTGGTAAGCCGAAGCGAGCCGCGCGTACTCCAACCCGGAAAGCAGCGACTTGTCGCGGAGCCGGAATAAAGCGAACTGCGTGCCGCCATGCCGCAGCCAAGGCTCGCGGCCGCCGTGCAGACGCTGCAGGCATTGCACCAGAAATTCGATATCCCGAATGCCGCCGCGAGCCAGTTTGATGTCGAGGCCGGCTGTGGCACGCCTGCCGGCCAGCTTTTCATGGATACGCGCGCGAGTCTCCGAAACCGCCTCCACAGCGCGGAAATCAAGCGTGGTCGAATAAATCAACGGCTCCACATAATCCAACAACACGCGTCCAGGCTCATCCTCACCGGCGGAAACGCGGGCCTTGATCAGCATTTGCAGTTCCCAATCGCGGCCGCGCTGCTTGTAATAGGAGCGGGCGCCTTCAACCGAGATGGTTACCTCGCCGAGACGCCCGTCCGGGCGCAGCCGCAGATCGACGCGGTAGCACTGGCCTTCAGCCGTGTAGATGGAGAGCAGCTCGGTGTAGCGGTTGGCGACCTTCTTAAAAAACTCCTTATTGGTGATGGGCTCGGCGCCGTCGGTCTCACCGTTCGCCGCGTAGATGAACATCAGATCGATGTCGGAGCTGTAGTTCAGCTCCTGGCCGCCGAGTTTTCCGAGCGAGATCACCGAGAAACCGCACGGGCTCCCGTCGGCGAGACGCGGTACGCCATGGCGGGCGGTCAGTTCCTCGCGGATGCGCTGGTACGTCAGATCCAGAATCGCATCCGCAAGGTTCGAAATCTCCTCCGTCACGTCGGACAATGATGCCTGTCCCAGCACGTCGCGCAACATGATGCGAAGCAATTGCTGGCGCCGGAAACGGGCCAGATCCAGCGGCGCAGGGACGCCCGCTGGCGCCACAAACGCGCGAAGACGCTGCGCATACTCATCGGCCGCGAGCACGCGGTGCAGATCACCGGAGGTGGTCAACTGCAGCAGCCACTCCGGATGATGCACTACGGCTTCCGATAGAAACTTGCTGTAGGAAAAAACCGTGATTAGGTGACCGAGCGCTGCGGGCGAACTGGCGATACGGTCGAATCCGGGCGCGTTCTCGCTGCGCAGGCGTTCCAGATAATGCGCGGCCTGATCGGGATCGGGGACGGACGCCAGCAGTACCTGGACGCGGGTGAATACTGTCTCGGGAAGGCCCTCGCCCAGTCTGGCCATCTGTTCGCGGGCGCGGCTGGGATTCTGGAACTCGATCTCTTCGAGGAGACGCGGCATGGCTTAAGAACCCCAAGCCGGCCTCAAGCCAACTCGGACTCAAGGGTGATTATATCGTTAGCGCGGATCAACCCGGTATGTACCACCGCCGCATAAAAGCCGCTCATGGCCCAGCGCGGCGACGAGGTGTCGCCGGCTTTCACCTGGGCGTCATAAACTTCCGCTTTGATGGATGCGCCGTAGATATCGAGTTGCAGGCACGGACCTCGAACTTTCGTCAGCTCGATCAGCGCCGAACCAACCCGGAACCGTTGGCCGACGCGCAATAGACGCCGGTCCAGCCCTCGTGTAGTGAGATTTTCGCCCATGGCACCATAATAAATTGGGTAACCGCGCATGATCAGCTCGTCGATGGTTTCGGCGGTGATGAGCAGCACGGCTTGCCGTAGGCCACCGTGGATTTCAGGATGCGCCTGGGCGTCGCCCTCCAGGCCGAGAGGAGTGAGTACAGCTTCAGTAACGGGGCGTTTTGGAAGTCCGCCCCGCGAGAGGTTGATCTGGACGATAGAGCCGGTCAAGAAACGGGATGGCGGCGGGCCACTCGGGAGGAGCCGGCCA
>Ga0335077_10007905_pt1 | contig 13184 bp, 14 predicted proteins | sample Lox_Sample_31_FD_207151 | JGI IMG/M metagenome (GOLD analysis project Ga0335077, IMG submission 207151) | Soil microbial communities from Loxahatchee National Wildlife Refuge, Florida, United States - Lox_Sample_3.1 | ecosystem: Environmental > Terrestrial > Soil > Wetlands | place: USA... | reverse complement strand
AAGAGTGAATCCGGATCCGTCGTGTCGAATGCCAGGCAGCGCTCGAAAGCATGGATGGCATCCGCTCTCCGCCCCTGTTTCTCGTACGCCTTGCCAATCTGCGGGCAGCCTTCATAGGGCAGCGGGGCGTGCTGCATGAACTGCTCCCACATCGCCGCCTCCTCCCGGTATTGGCCCAGGCGATTGTGGATGTCCGCCAGCCTCTGCATGTAAACCGGATTCTCCGGATACGAGTTGTAGAGCTTTAGCGCCGGCTCCAGCGCTTCTTTGTATTCCCCTTTGCGGAACCTGGCGTCGCTCAAAGCCGCCAGCTTCTTTACTTCTTCAGGAGGCAACGCCCGCGGATCCGTCTGGCCCGTGCTCGACACGCCCATCCTTGACACAAACGGGCTCGTGAATAGATCGACGTAGAGCAGCGCCACCAGGAACGGCGGCGTCACACGCCAGGTTGCTTTGAGAATCGCGCGCATCAGAAACGGTAAGTCAGGCTGCTATCCAGCAAATAGTGCATCAGCGTATTGCGATTCAGCCGGTCTTCGCTGCTGGCGCCGGCTCGAAAATTGAAATTCCAGCGTCGAAACAGCGTCCGGCTCATTTCCACGGAGCCCGATGTCGAGCCGAGCAAATCGAGGTCAATGGCGCGCACCGTTTCGAATAGCGATGATCCGCGGCCGAAACGAAATCCGAAGTAATCGCCTTTGCCGTTCAAGTAACGCCGCGCGGAAAAGTAAACGGAATGCGAAAGGCCGCGAACGTCAGGCGACAAGTAAGTTCGTCCCGTAAATAGCCAGTTGCCCTGATATCTCCCCAGCGAAGCCGTGTACACGTTGATGTTGGTGGAAAAAGCCATGTGCCGGATGCCCACCGAACCCTCCAGCCTCTGCGGAAAGTTATGATACAGATCCGCATTCAGACGGTAGTGCGGGTATAAGTTGGCATCCGGCGAGTATCCCGCGCCGAGATACGCGTAAGTGCCCCGCCGCAAATGCCAGTAATACTCCAGTTCTGCCTGGTCGCCGAGAATGCCGTAATGCTGCGCACGTGAGAAGCGAAAGATTAACGAGCCGTATGGAATGCGCCGCCGCAGCGCGATTTGCGATTCATCCCAGCCCCCGATCTTAGGATCGGTGAACCACTCATGCGTTTGGCTGACGCTGGCGCTCCACTCGCGGCCTTGGTCTTCCAGGTCTTGCCGCATCTGCGCGGCGCGAGGATGATCCGGTTGCAGTTCGAGCAGACGGTCCACCAGCTCGATCGCCTCGCGTTCCCGATTTAACGCTTTGAGCGCGCGGACGCGGTTATACAGGTACTCCGTGTCGTCCGGCCGGTTGCGCAACGCGATGACGGTGAGCTGGTCCACACGGTCCGGATGCTCGGACCACAGCTCCAGGTTGATCAGCGCCCGCAAGGCGTCGTCATAGTCGGGATGCGTGGCCAGCACGCGTTTGAGTTGCTCCCGCGCCTCGCCGTAGCGCCCTTCCCACGAGAGGATGAGCCCGTAGAGCAGCCGCGCATCCACGTCCGAGGGATGCTCCCGCAGATGGTCCTTGAGCATGGCAACCGCCTCCGGGCGCATATGATTCGTTGCCAGTTCCCGTGCGCGGCCCAGAAGGTCGTCACCGGGCTCTGACGTGGCCCTCAGCACCGTTGCGAAAATGATAAATAGAAACAGCCGCAGGTTTTTCACCTTTGGAGACCATGGAACCTCTTTGTATCGGTAAATTTTTACTGTTAAAAGTGGCCCAATAGCAATTCTTGGTTATCATTCAGAGTTAGTCTAGATGCCATTAGATAAGGCCTTGACACTGGCGAAAGGTAACCTATTGCAGATGGCTTTTATGCGGAGAATCTTTCTGGCGGCGTCTCTTGTCTCGTGCGCTGCGCAAATCACGGTGGATAGCCGCCCCGCCGTGGTTCTCGATGGCCACGCGGCTCGCGTCGCCGTCGATCTCGGCGGCGGCTCCATCGTCCAATTTCAGATCGCCGGCCAGCCCCTGAATCCGCTGACGTGGACATCCGGTGAGCCCGAGCCTGCGCATCCGATGGGGCACTTTCTCTGCCTCGACCGCTGGGGCCCGCCGTCGGAAGCAGAGAGCAGGAACGGCATGCCGTTCCATGGAGAGGCCGCTCACGTCGTCTGGAAAGTTGTACGCGCCCCCACCCATTCGGGCGGTGAGATCCAAACCGCGCTGGCGGCCACGCTGCCTATGGCGGGTTTCGAAGTGACTCGGCGGATGCGTTTATCGGACGGCGCGGCGCTGCTGCGGGTGTCGGAATCCATCAGCAACACCAACAAGCTCGGCCGCGTCTACAACATGGTCCAGCACCCCTCCATCGCCCCGCCATTCTTGGACGAAACAACCGTCGTCGATGCCAATGCGCGCCAAGGTTTCATGCAATCAAGCCCTCTGCCCAATCCCGAGCAGCCGGCCATTGTTTGGCCGCATGCCCTCAAAGACGGCCAGCCCGTGAATCTTCGCAACTTGACTAATGACGCCGCGCCCGAGGTGGCTTCTTTCACGATCGAGGGCGAATACGGATGGGTGACTGCGAGTGCCGCATCGAAAGGCTTGCTTATCGGCTACATCTGGAAGACCTCGGATTATCCGTGGTTGAATATCTGGCGCAACGTCGTGAACGGTAAGCCCGCCGCGCGCGGTCTGGAATTCGGCACCACCGGACTCCATCAGCCGGTGGGAATTCTGGTCGCCAAAGGTAGGATTTTCGACCGGCCCATTTACGTCTACATCGATGCCGGGCAAACCGTCACGCGTTCCTACGCGGCGTTTCTATTTAAGATTCCGTCTGAGTACCGCGGCGTGGAGCGGGTTTCGTATGATTCTGGCCGTCTGACCCTGCATGAGCGCGGCAGCGGTCCGCCGCGCGACTTGTCGATGGCGGTCGGCGACCTCTTCGGCGAATTGGCGCCGGGTCAGTGAGTCTGATGCTTGTCGCACATCAGAACGTTCTTACCAGAGCGTCCGTATCGGATATTGCGTAATCAGTTCATCCGGCGTGAGAATCGTCAGGCTATGAACAATCGACTGGCAAATCAGCATCCGGTCAAACGGATCGGCATGCAGTTTGGGAAGTCGGGGGACATAGAGCGCGGCTTCTTCGTCAAGTGGAAAGCTGCCCACTCCGTACCGCTCACGATACGACGGAACCAGTTTCGAAGAGGCTTGCGGAAGTTTCAGCTTTCCTGCCGCCTCCTTCACCGCCATCTCCCAGCATGAAATCACACTCAGGAAGACTTGATTGTCCGGATCTTCAAACAACTTCTTGGCCGCGGGAGTCACCTTGCTCGGCTCCGTCGCCAGCCAGATGAATGTGCAGGTGTCCAGCAAAATCCTCACGGCTTTTCGCCATTGAAGTACGCCAGGAGTTCATCAGGCAGCGGCTCGAAGAACTCAGGCCCGAGTTGGATCTTGCCCTCATCCAGCCCGATTGGCCGCGGTTTTTTTCGCTTCGCAGACAGCGGGCGGATCTCTGCTATGGGTTCGTTGCGCCGGCACAGCAAAATGGTCTCCCCCTTTTCCAGCTTTGCTAAGTATTTGGAAAGATGGGTCTTGGCCTCATGAATATTGAGCCGGATCATGATCTAATAGTAAACTAGATTTCGGCCTAGAAGCAAGCGGTAGTGTCTGAAATGTGCGTTGAAGCGGTTCGATTCTATCGTGGCTCGTGCTGAGACACCGGACTGGCGACGGGGCCCCCAGGGATCGGCGTTCGGCGGTGATTGACGACGTAGAGGGCGAGTACCAAAAGCAAAAGTACAATGATCCAAGTCCCGCTTGACGCCTTCGCTTTTTTTCTTTCGTAGTTGCGTCTGTTCGTTTCCCGATTAAGCTGTTCGTTTGCGAGGTACTCAGCCCGCGCTCGCTTATTCGATTTGTAGGACATTTGTGGCGGCCTCCCCTTTCCTGGCTCCAGATCATATCTGAAACGAACACGGGGGGAAAGCCCTTCAAACCGGCTCAGTGAAAAGCAGTTCGCCGAGGACGCCTTTGAATCCTGGAGTAATTTCCCATGAGTGCAACACACCTACATGGTCTCGTGTACACGCATAGTGAACCAGTTCAAGGGCAACCAGTTTTTCAAGGATGCCACGAAGGTCGGAGCCGCTAATCCCCGCCATCTGGAAAGTATCATCATACTCGCGACCGGCGACTTGATAACGTTGGACGATTTTGTCTCGTGTCCATAGGTGCCGCAAGACTTTCTTGGCATCATCGGACAAACCGGCAAGCACATCTTTCGCAATCCCATGGTGGTAGGCTTTTGCTGGATCGCGCTTCCGTTCGAGTTCAGCCTGCAATCCGGTAATTCTGGCATCACGTTGCAAAATTTCGTCTTGGTGTTCGGCGCGCAACGTCGCAGTGCGCTGTTTCGCTGATTCTCGTAACATTCTCGCTCGGAGATGCCTTCGATTATCCAGCTTCACTGGTGCGCGGATGGCGTTGAAGACAAGAGCCACAATAAGGAATACCAACCAGGGGATGGATGCCACGAGGACCGTCCATAAAACGCTCCCTCTTGGTATCCAGCCGACTTGCCGACTGACGAGCGCGCTCGCGACACCAAGGACAGCGCTCACGATATGCCCCCAAGCCAATCCGAAAGTGTCGGCACAAATGCGCTGCACCAAGCGGATGTAATACATCCCGATGTTCGGTACAGGCTCCCATGGACGCGCCATATATAGTCTTGCATTTGGGCGTACTCCATCGTATGATCTGAGTGCTCACCCAAACCGACAGTTTTAGAGAAGGCCGGACCTCTAATCCGGCCTTTTCCATTTTCGCTGTTCTGATTAGATCCTACGCCGAAGATTTTTCTTACGCCAGCAGTTCTGCGATTTCCCAAACGTGGTCCGTGATTCCAGCTTGCATGGCGGGCGTCACGCGGATGGAGCTGTGAATCCGGCAGAAATTGTAGAACGCGAAGTACAACGCGAGTGCGGCCCAGTGGTTTTCGAATTTGCGGCTGAAGCCATTCGTCAGCCTGGTGAAACGTCGAATCTGCATCCGCATGGTGAGATTCTGACGCTCGACGTGCGAGGTGCAAATGCGGGTCGGATTGGGATCTCCGATAACTGGGACCACCTCCGTTGAAACCACCTCAGCCGGTGAGTAGCGGGCTTCGCCTGCTACCGATGCGCGGTAGACCTTGATGAGCTGCGCGAAGTCTACGCGGTCGCTGAGAGTGTTTTCGATGGCTGAAACGTAGGGCTTGAAACCGTCCGTCGTGATCTGGAAATTGCGAGAAGCGGTGGCGTGCCGAAGTCCCTCGATGAAAATGTCTGTGGTGGCCTGGTCGCGTTTCCCGAGAGCGAAGTTCAAAACCAGTTTGCTGTGCCGCTCGATTGCCACGAAGCAATACGCATCGCCAAAGTTGGGATCGTCGCCAAGCTCAACGGCCTTTTCTTTTTTCTGGATGAAGCTCCAAATTTCATCGCACTGAACATCCTTCACCGGCACCTTGACAATCAGACGGCCCATGAGCTTTTCGCACTTCTCACCAGCCTTCACCAGGATCTTCATCAAGGTGTTGATGTCTAGGTCTGTGATGCGCTGCGTGCTTCGCAGGCTGTTACCTTCAAGCAGGAGCCCGAGCGCCAGTACAACGCGATCCTGAGGGATGTAGCTGCCTTCCAGGGCAGGCCTGTGGGCTTCGGTGTACGTCTTGTGGCACTGCGGGCAACGAAAACGGCGCAAGCCATTTCGGTGCGTGCCGAAGCGTTGGCACTTCACATCGCAAGCTTTGCAGGTCATTGCGATTTCGGCTTTTACTTCGCTCTTCATGATTAAATTATACAGCTTACGCTGGCTGTTTTCAATAGAAAAGAACACTGTTTTTCAATGATTTTTTGTCTTTACTTTGAATGGCTTAGGGAGATAAAATCATGGTGCGGACGGCGGGAATCGAACCCGCAAGCGCCCGTCAGAGCGCGGCGGTTTTAAGGACCGCTGTGTTTGCGTTTCACCACGTCCGCAAAAGGTCCGAAGGGGAGCGGGAGAACCCGCTCCCTTCTTCGTTTCTGCTCGGTGGTCCTCGGATTTAGAGCACCTGCGTCTCCTTCACTTGCAAGTTTTAACCGTTTCTTATTGAATCCACAAGGAATGTAGCCACTAGATTCCTTAGCTAACCTAATGTGACGCAAGAGGGTAAGTGCTTACGTCACAAAAAGTAACGTAAGGGCTGAGCGGCTTATATTACTTGCAAACCGGACTCTTTTAGAATCTGCAGGACGATGCGTTTGATGCGGGAATCGGTATAGCCTCCCGATGCAAGTTGCTTGTAGGGGACGTTAAGGCAATACCGGCGAGCTGCCCATTCGTAGCGAAGATCGAGTGGTGTTGTGTCTCTCACTGGCTTGATCTTCGTCAGGCTGCCTTCGTTCAGTTCCTTCTGAAATCGTTCTCGAAACATGCCTTTGTACCTGTCCAGTAATTTGTCCAGGTCGCTGTGCGTCCTAGCTCGCCATTCAGCCTCAGATTCGTAGAGCGGGCTAAATGGTGGAATAGCCATTTTTTCCTTGATGGCGTACCGGAATCCGTACTCAGGCGGGAGATTCAGTCCGCTAAACTTCGGCCATAGTTTGCGCGGGATGTCGATTCTTTCGCAGGCTTGCAACAAGCGCAATTGCGCCCAGTGCTTCGGTCCCTCGCTCTCCAGTAAGGCCGTCGGAAAATATCTGTATGGTGGAATTTTGAAGCGCGATAGCGGAGGCAAGGTTCTCCCTCTTGCATCCGGCAAGATGGAGGGCTAGGATGAGGGTGTCTCAAGTCCGCATCGAAGAGCCCCGGCCATCGCGCCGGGCTTTTCGTTTTCAGGGACCATTCTATCGAAGGCAGAAAGCACGCGACCATGCCGGATGAACTATCACCGGGACAGAGAGCAGCACGCACAAAGAAGCGCCGCGCAGCCGCGCGGCTGGCGGTCCAAACCAAGCGCCGGATGAGCGCCTTTGCCAAAGCTCGCGCTGCTGAAGCAGCCAGCAAGGAAGCCTTGCGAATCTACTGCCAGGAGCACGGATGGAAGATAGCGTTCTTCGAGGGAGCAACGGGATCACCGCGAACCGGCATCATTGATGCGGTTGCCTTTCGGCTCGGACGGAAAGATGCCGATGCGCTCGAAGTGCGCCTGATTCAATTGAAGGGCGGTCACGCTGGTATCAGTGGTCCTGAAATCTCCAGGCTAAAGAAAGCGGCTACTGAAGCATCGGTAAACTGGCTTATCGCAGCCTTCGACGGCGAAGTACTTCAGTTGGTCCCAGAGGATGTTTGAATCTTTACTCGGCTTGCTTGCGCGGCCTTCCACCGCCCCGCGTCTTGCGTGCGGCTGCCATCCGGCGGTAATGCTCCGGGCCGAACCTTCGCGCCGTGGTACTGCCGCCCTTATGCCCTAAGATGGCACCCGCCGCAGTAGCCGTCATGCGCTGCTGCTTGATGAGATCGTTGACAAGGGCCAACGCTGTGCGAAGATTTTCCCGGCAATGCGCGGTGCGATTCTGCGGAAGGTTGGGAATCGTCTCCAGGGTGAGATCCGTATCAGCGATGAGGTTGCGGAGGGCCAACAGCGAGCTTCGATCAGATGGCATACTCCCATGGTGCGGCGGGAGCGCTCGAAATGCAATCGCTGGCTATTTCTCGGTCAACGCACATTTCAGACACTACCAAGCAAGCCTCCTCACATTTCAACCTTTGCTCTGTGCCAAAATGAAAGATACCCTTTTCCCGAAGGACCTCTGTGACAGGTAACGAAATCCGCCAACGCTTCCTCGACTTCTTCTCCGCCCGCGGGCACCGTTCCGTGCCCAGTTCCTCGCTGGTGCCGGCCAACGATCCCACTCTGCTGTTCACCAACGCCGGCATGAACCAGTTCAAGGACGTCTTTCTGGGCCAGGAGAAGCGCGATTACAAGCGCGCCGCCAGTTCGCAGAAGTGCGTGCGCGCCGGCGGCAAGCACAACGATCTCGAAAACGTCGGTTATACCCGCCGCCATCATACGTTTTTCGAGATGCTCGGCAATTTTTCTTTCGGCGATTACTTCAAGGCCGAAGCCATCGAGTTCGCCTGGGATCTCATCACCAAGGAATGGGCGCTGCCCAAGGATCGCCTGTATGTGACGATTTTCCGCGAGGACGACGACGCGGAACGACTCTGGCAATCCGTCGCTGGCGTCCCTAAGGGCCGCATTTTCCGCCTCGACGAAGCCGACAACTTCTGGCAGATGGGCGAGACCGGCCCCTGCGGCCCCTGCTCGGAAATTCATTACGATCTCGGCCCCGCCGCCTCCGAATCCGGCCGTGAGAATGAGCCGTTTCCCAGCGACGCCGGAGGCCGCTTTGTCGAGATCTGGAACCTGGTTTTTATGCAGTACGATCGGGATAGCAGCGGCAAGCTGACACCCCTGCCGCGTCCATCCATCGATACGGGGATGGGTCTCGAGCGCGTTTCCGCCGTGCTGCAAGGCAAGATCTCGAACTACGATACCGATCTGCTGCTGCCTATCATTCACCGTGGCGCCGAATTGTTCGGCAACCTGGCTTACGGATCCGACCCGAAGGTCGACACCGCTCTGCGCATCGCCGCCGACCATGCCCGCGCCACGGCATTTCTGATTCATGATGGCGTGCTGCCGTCGAACGAAGGCCGGGGCTATGTGCTGCGCAAGATCATGCGCCGCGCCATGCGCCACGCTCGCATGGTAGGCGTCGAGGAGCCGTACCTCTACGAACTGACCGGCTTCGTTGCCGAAGTAATGCGACCCGGTTATCCCGAGCTCATGGAGAGCGTGCAGAGGGTAGCCCGCGTCGTGAAGGACGAGGAGCACCGCTACACCACCACGTTCCTGGTGGCCGAGAAGATGTTCAACGACGAGGTGAAGTCGCTGGCCAACGGCATCCTCCCCGGCGCGGTTGCCTTCAAACTCTACGACACCTACGGCCTTGCGCTCGACGAGCAGGAAGACATGGCAAGGGAGCGCGGCCTCGAAATCGATCGCGAAGGTTTCGATCGCGAAATGGATGAGCAGCGTCGCCGCGCGCGCGCCAGCTGGAGGGGCGCGGAGAAGGGCGCGGTTCCGCCGGCTTATCAGACCCTGCTCGAAAAGGGACGTACACGCTTTGTCGGCTACGAACATCTTGAAGCTCACGCCCGCGTGATCGGGCTCCTGGTCGATCAGCAGCTCGTCGACCGCATCGATCCTGGAATGCACGCCGAGATGGTAATGGACGAGACCCCGTTCTATGCCGAAACCGGCGGACAGGTTGGCGATCAAGGCGCGCTCTATTCCGAGACTGGTCAGAAGCTGGCCGACGTCGAGACGACATATCCGGCCATCCCCGGACTTTCGGTTCATCGCGTCGTGGCGCATGCGCCCATCGTCACCGGTGACGAACTCTGGGCGCGTGTGAACGATCCAGTACGCCACGCGACTATGCGCAACCACACAGCCACGCACCTGCTGCACGCTGCCCTGCGCAAAGTGCTCGGGCCCCATGTGAAACAGGCTGGCAGCGTCGTCGCGCCCGACCGGCTGCGCTTTGATTTCACGCACTACACTGCCATGGACCGCGCCGAAATCGAGGAAATCGAGCGGCTCATGAATCACGAGATCCTCGAAAACACTCCGGTCGATACCGAGATCATGCCGCTCGATATAGCCGTCTCCACCGGCGCCATGGCCCTGTTTGGGGAAAAGTACGGCGACCGTGTGCGCGTCGTTTCCATACCCGACTTCAGCAAAGAGCTGTGCGGCGGAACGCACGTCTCGCGCACCGGCGACATCGGCGTGTGCAAGGTCGTTTACGAGAGCAGCATTTCGGCCGGCGTGCGCCGCATCGAGGCCATTACCGGCGAACGTGCCGTTGAACAGTATCAGCACACCACGGACGCTCTCAAGCGGATTGCGGAGATGATGAAAGTCTCGGAGCCGGAACTGGTCGAGCACATTGAAAAACTGCTGGCGCGCGACCGCACCTTGGAAAAACAGGTCGACCAGCTTAAGAACCAGGTGGCGCAATCGGCGGCGAGTGATCTCGAAGGTCAGGCCCGCACGGTTGGCAACGTCCGCATCCTCGCCGCGCGCGTGGATGGCATGGACCGGCAGCAGTTGCGCGCTCTCGCGGATTCGCTTCGTAACAAATGGAAAACCGCCGTTGTGGTTCTGGCCTCGGCCGAGGATTCCAACGTCGCCATCATCTCCGCCGTCACCAAGGACCTTAGCTCCAAGGTGCATGCCGGCAAGCTGGTGGGCGCGGTGGCCCAGGCGGTGGGCGGCAAAGGCGGTGGCCGGCCCGACATGGCGGAGGGCGGCGGCAAAGACCCGAGTGCTCTCTCAGCCGCACTCGAGCATGTTTACGCCGAGGTCGAGAGCAAGCTGTGAACCCGTTCGATGCCATCGTGGTCGGCGCCGGCCCCACCGGCCTCGCCTGCGGCATCGAGCTTAAGCGGCGCGGCCTGAACGCGGTCCTGATCGAAAAGGGCTGCGTCACCAACTCGCTCTACCACTACCCCACCAACATGGTCTTCTTTACCACTCCCGAGTTGCTGGAGATCGGCGACATCCCCATGACCAGCTTGAATGAGAAGCCCAACCGCACCGAGGCGCTCAAGTACTATCGCCGCGTGGCGGACCACTACAAGCTGGATATCCACCAATACGAAAGAGTGGATAACCTGGCGGGTGTGGATAACGCCTTCGAGGTTCGTACCACGGACCGGTACGGATGCCACCACACCTACGCGGCCCGCAAGATCATTCTTGCCACCGGCTACTACGACATACCCAATCTGTTGAATGTTCCGGGCGAGGACTTACCTAAGGTCCTCCACTACTACAAAGAAGCTCATCCGTATTACAACCAGGATGTTGCGGTGATTGGTGCGAAAAATTCCGCCGCCATCGCCGCGCTCGAACTTTTCTGGACTGGCGCGCGAGTTACACTTATCCACCGCGGCGGCCAGATATCCGAAAAAGTGAAGTATTGGATCCGGCCAAATATTGAAAACAGAATTAAGAGTGGCGAAATTAAAGCTTACTTTCATTCTCAGGTTGTGGGAATCCGGCCGGACAGCATTTTGCTGAACACGCCGCAAGGTGAAGTTTTGTTAAAGAACGACTTTGTTTTCGCGCTGATTGGCTATAGCCCGGACCTCGAATTCCTCAATTCTATTGGGGTTACGCTCGATCCAGCCACTCAGCGGCCACGCACCAACCCTGCCACGCTGGAGAGTGAGCGTTCAGGTGTTTACCTGGCCGGAGTGATTGTTGCCGGCATGCACACCAACGAGATCTTCATAGAAAACGGGCGCTTCCATGGTACCCAGATCGCGGACGACGTTGCGGAAAAACTGGGTCATCTGAAACGCTAAGCTTCCTCGTATCACTATAAGACCATAAGGACACTGGAGTTGCTGGTCACCAATGTGATTTCGCTTGTTAAATGTAGGAAATCGATGGGACTTTCGTTCTATTACTCACGGGTTGGTAGTTACCTTGAAACTCCTATCAGATATCATGTATCTAAGTAAGGGAGAGGACAATATCCTATGTTAGCGTCCCTGCTCAATTCGGTATTTGGCTGCTCACATCGGCGAACTACATTTCCGCTGACGCCTAGCCGCAAGATGGCGACGGCCAGCAATCGTCACGGCACCTACGTTGTTTGTCTGGATTGCGGCCAAGAGTTCCGCTATGACTGGAAAGCGATGCGCGTCGGTGAGCCGGTTACGCCTCGCACAGCGGCGGCCACGACGTCCCTCTCTCCGGCGAACCACTGAGTAGAGCCTCGGGCTGTATAATGCCCGAGGTGCTTTTTGGTGAATTCCGGCGTTTCCCTGACACTCGAAACAGTTGATCAAGGCGTAAGAGCAGAGCGACGGGCGCTGGTGTGCGTGTGCGCCGTCGCATTTGCTTTCTCGGCGAATTACACCAACCATGCCCCGCTCGCGGGCACGCTGATGCGCCAGTTCGGTTTCGGTCAGACCTTGGCCGGGCTGCTTACCACGGGCATCTTCTTTACACATGCAGCCATGCAGCTACCCGGCGGCCACCTGGTGGACCGGATGGGCGCCGCGCGCGTTCTCACCTTCGCCCTGGCGTGGGTCGCCGCCGGCAATTTTGCGATTGCCTTCTCCGGCGCTTACTGGCAGCTTCTGGCCTGGAAAATCTTCGTTGGCGTGGGGACCGGAACCTGCTTTGTCGCGGGCGCTCGCTACATTCACGACGCGCTTCGAGCGCGACGATTGAGCTTCGGGCAGGGACTGTACGGGGGATCGATTCTTCTGGGATCGGGTTTCGTGATTTTCGCGATGCCACGTATTTCTGCATGGTTGAGATGGCGAGGCGCCTTCCTCATCAGCGCCGCTGTGGCCGCTGCCATCTGGATCTTGTGGGTTCGGGCAGCTCCGCCAGCGCCATCGGGTATGCAGGCGCGTGGGCGCTTTGGCGACGTGCTCCACACACGACAACTCTGGCTGCTGGGCCTGATGCAGATGGCCTCGTTCGGGCTGGCGATCGTGGTGGGCACGTGGATCACCGCCCTGCTGAGCAACGAGTTTCAAATGCCGCCAGCCAAAGCCGGACTGGCCGGGTCGTTCGTGCTGTTGCTAGGGATCGGGATGCGCCCGCTGGGTGGACTGCTGAGGAGGCGCGTCGGGATTCGGGTTTTGCTCGCCGCGAGCTCCTTGATGAACGCACTGGGGTGCTTCGTGCTGGCGTCGGGCGGCCACAGCCTTTCGCTCGCGGTGGCCGCCATAGGGCTCATTGGAACGGGCTGCGGGCTCCCCTACGCGGCCTTGTTCACGCGTGCGGGGGCGCTGGTTCCGGGCCGTGCCGGCGCTGCCATGGGGCTGATCAACATGCTGGGCATCGTCATGATCCTGGCAGGGGCGCCTCTGGCCGGCCGTCTGGCGGATTGGAGCGGCAGCTTCCGGTCGAGCTTCCTGGCGCTGGCGGTTTTCTCGCTGGTAGCCTGGGCCGCAGTTTCTTTGATCAGCCGCGATGAACCTGCTCCATCTGTTTGATCACTCCCTGGTGGGCCGCCGCGATCAACCGGCGTTCGAGTTTGTCGCTTGCGACGGCCGCCGCGAAGATCGCACTTTCGGCGAGATCGAAGACGCCAGCAACCGCTTCGCGCACGCGCTCGCAGCACGGGGCCTGGTCGCGGGAGACCG
>Ga0335077_10007904_pt1 | contig 13186 bp, 1 predicted proteins | sample Lox_Sample_31_FD_207151 | JGI IMG/M metagenome (GOLD analysis project Ga0335077, IMG submission 207151) | Soil microbial communities from Loxahatchee National Wildlife Refuge, Florida, United States - Lox_Sample_3.1 | ecosystem: Environmental > Terrestrial > Soil > Wetlands | place: USA: Florida... | reverse complement strand
TGTGCCGGGGGCGGTTGGATCTCCGGCAGGCGCCATTATTGCACGTCGAAGTGGTCGCTGATCCGCGTAGCACTCAGTGTTACGCGTTACTCCAGATTCATCACCTCGTGTGCGATAACCGCGCCCTGAGCAGCTTGGTTGCCGAGGTGATAGCTCATCTCGAAGGCCGAAGTCAGGACTTGCCCGAGCCCGTGCCCTATCGTGAGCATGTGGCGCAAACACTGGCTTCTACAGACACACGGGACACCGAGAGCTTCTTCCGCGCCAAGCTCGGAGACATCGACGAGCCCACGGCGCCCTACGGGTTGTTGAATGTAGATGGAGATACCGCTCGAGGTCCCGAGGTACGGCAAGTGCTCGAGGCTAGGCTTGCGGACCGAATACGCGCTCGTGCACGTCGCCTGGGCATAAGCGTCGCGACGTTATTTCATGCTGCCTGGGCGCTGACGGTATCGCGCACCAGTGGGCGCAATGATGTCGTGTTCGGCACAGTTCTACTGGGCCGGCTGCAAGGAAGAGCAGGTGCCCAGCAGAGCCTGGGCATGTTCATCAACACATTGCCGCTGCGCCTGAGCCTTCAGTCAGTCACTGCCAGAGAGCTGGTAGAGCAGACGCAGCGGGAGTTGGTGGACCTGTTGGATCACGAGCAGGCCTCTTTGGCGGTTGCACAACGGTGCAGCAGCATAGCTGGATCTACTCCTCTGTTCAGCTCGTTGCTGAACTACCGACACGGTCCGTCCACGCCAGAAGCTCAATGGTCCAGCGCGGAAGGGCTTGCCCTGTTGACTACTGAAGGCAGCGCCACCTATCCATGCTCTCTGTCAGTGGATGATACGAGCGAAGGATTTGTGCTGACGATGGAGACTGATGCGCGGATCGACGCGCGGCGAATGATCAGCTACATCTCTACGGCATTGCAGTCTCTGGTGGACGCACTGGAGACGAAGCCGGAAAAGCCAGCTTTGTCTGTGTCAGTGGTGCCCGACAACGAGCAACGGCTGTTGATCGAAGAATTCAAAGGCACGACTGCGGCGTATCCGCAGGAGCTGATTCACCAGTTGTTCGAGGCGCAGGTTCAGCTGACCCCCGATGGGGTGGCACTGATGTGCGAGGGTGAGTCGCTCACGTTCAGCGAGCTCAATGCCAAGGCTAACCAGCTGGCGCACTATCTCCGGACCCAGGGAGTGGAAGCCGATCAACGGGTGGGGATCTGCGTGGAGCCTTGCCTGGAGATGGTGGTGGGGGTGCTCGGAATCTTGAAAGCGGGCGGCGCTTATGTGCCCCTCGACCCGAACTCGCCCCCCGAGCGGCTGGCATACATGATTCGTGATGCGGCCCCCCGAGCGCTGCTCACACTGGAACACTTGAGAGAGCGTTTGCCGCCCAATGATGCCCCGGTCATTGGCTTGGATGGGCAGTGGAGTGAGATCGGGCAACAGCGCAGCAGCGACTTGGATGCCCGCGAGCTGGGTCTGCAACCTCATCACCTCGCGTACGTGATCTACACGTCAGGAACGACCGGTACGCCTAAGGGGGTGATGGTCGAACATCGACAGGTCACGAGTCTCTGGCAGGGCTCCCAGAGTGTCTATCGTCGATCAGCACGTTGTCAGCGAGTTGCCTTGAATGCGTCGCTCATTTTCGACGCGTCCGTCGAGCAGCTGGTACAGATGCTATCGGGGCGCACCCTCGTTCTGCTTCCCGAGGAGTACCGCAGGGATGCGTACAAGCTAGTGCGGTTTTTTGCGGACGCGAGAATCGATGCAGTGGACTGCACTCCCTCGCAGCTCAAGACCTGGATCAGGGCTGGCTTGCTCGAGGCCGAAGCTTGTTTACTGCGCGTGGTGCTGTTGGGCGGGGAGGCTATCGAAGATGAGTTGTGGGCACGTCTGGCCGCATGCTCCGGAACTGACTTCTACAATGCGTATGGACCAACCGAATGCACCGTCGACGCGACGGTTGCTGCTTTGAAAGGTGACACGACAACACCTCACATCGGGCGTCCGATGGAGAACGCGCACATTTATGTGCTCGACCGCAATCACCGGCCAACACCTATTGGGGTAATTGGAGAGATTTACATTGGCGGCGCCGGTGTCGCACGCGGCTATCTGAACAGGCCGGAACTGACGGCGGAACGGTTCATCCAGGATCCGTTCAGCGAGGACCCCCTAGCGCGGATGTACAAATCTGGAGATCTGGGTCGGTGGCGAGCGGATGGGACGTTGGAGTACCTGGGTCGCAATGACCAGCAGGTGAAGATCCGCGGGTATCGGATCGAGCTGGGGGAGATCGAAGCGGCGCTGGCCACTCACCCAGGCGTGCAGCAGGCAGTGGTGCTTGCGCGAGAGGACGAGCCAGGTGAGAAGCGTCTGGTGGCCTATGTGGTGCCAGCGGTCGCTCCTGCGACGCCGGCGGTTACAGATGCTATCGCTGTTCCAGCGATCGCGGGGACTTCCACGGCGGATCTGAGTGCGGAGCAGTTACGCGCCTATCTGCAGCTACGATTGCCCGAGTACATGCTGCCGAGTGCCTGCGTGATGCTCGAGAGCCTGCCGCTGACGGTGAACGGGAAGTTGGATCGGCATGCACTGCCAGCTCCGCAGCGGCATGCCCATGCAACTCGGCAGTATCAGCCGCCCCAGGGAGAAGTCGAGGAGATCCTGGCGGGTATCTGGCAGGGACTGCTGCGGGTAGAGCGCGTTGGCCGCCAGGACAACTTCTTCGAACTCGGCGGCCACTCGCTGCTGATCGTACAGATGATGGAGCAGCTGCGCCGGGTGCGCTTGTCCACCGAGGTGCGCAGTGTCTTTAAGACAACCAGCCTGGCAGCGCTGGCGAGCGTGCTGAGGCGCGGTGGTGAGTTGCAGTTCGAGGTGCCACCCAACCGGATCCCTCCCGGATGCACGGCGATCACGCCCGAGATGCTGCCACTGGTGCAGCTGCAGCCGCAGCACATCGAGCGGATCGTACGGGCGGTGCCCGGGGGCGCTGCCAACATCCAGGACATCTATCCACTGGCACCGCTCCAGGAAGGCCTCCTGTTCCATCACCTCCTCGACACCAACCGAGGAGATCCGTACGTACGGACGACGCTGATGTCGCTCTCTTCTCGAGAAAGACTCGAGGGGTTCATCCAAGCACTGCAGCACGTGATCGATCGACACGATGCGTTGCGGACGGCGGTGCTGTGGGAAGGTTTGCCCCGGCCGCTTCAGGTTGTCTGTCGCCGCGCCCGCTTGATCCTGACTGACTTCGAGTTACATCCGCATCAGGACACCATCGAGCAGCTGCGGCAGCGAATGGCTGCGGATCGGTATCGGCTGGACTTGCGCGAAGCGCCGCAGATGCGGCTGGAGATCGCGGTCGATCCACACGGCGATCAGTGGTATGCGTTGTTGCGGACGCACCATCTGGTTTGTGACAACGTCTCGTCAAATCTTCTGATCTCCGAAATGATGGAGTGCCTTGAGGGTCGTGCTCACAGTCTTCCGCAGCCCGTGGCTTATCGCAACCACGTCGCGCGTGTGCTGTTCAATGAGCGAGCATCGGAAACGGAGACCTTCTTCCGCTCCAAGCTCGCAGATATCGACGAACCGACGGCGCCGCTCGGTTTCCTGGAGGTACGCGGCGACAGCAACCGAAGGGACACGGTAAGTCAACCTCTCGAGCAAACACTGGCCGAGAGAATTCGCATCCAGGCAAGTCGCGCCGCCGTTAGCGCGGCAACTCTGTTCCATGCTGCCTGGGCCCTCGTGGTGTCCCGCACCAGCGGACGCAAAGATGTCGTGTTCGGCAGCGTGCTGTTGGGCCGGCTGCAGGGCAGCGCGGGTGCTCAGCAGGTTCTGGGAATGTTCATCAACACTCTGCCGCTGCGGCTGAGCTTGCGATCTGTCACTGCCCGAGAGCTGGTGGAGCAAACGCAGCGGGAGTTGGTGGAGTTGTTGGATCACGAGCACGCATCTCTAGCGGTTGCACAGCGCTGTAGTGGTGTTGGCGGATCCACACCTCTCTTCAGCAGCCTACTGAATTATCGCCGCGCCTTGCAAGGTCAGGTGACTGACTGGTCGGATGCCACCGGCATCGAGGTGCTCGACAGTCAGGGGGGTACCAACTACCCGGTTCTCTTGTCGGTAGATGACGCGAGCGAAGGATTCGTACTGACGATGGAGACGGATTCACGGATCGCGGCGAGCCGGATGATCGGCTATGTCCGCACTGCGTTGGAGTCGCTGTGTGAGGCATTGGAGGCGGCGCCGGAGAAGTCGGCATTGTCACTGTCGGTGGTGCCTGAGGGCGAACGGCAGCAGTTGATCGAACAGTTCAACAGCCGACCCGTGGCGTATCCGCAGGCGCGGCTGATTCACGAGCTGTTCGAGGCGCAGGTGCAGCGCGCACCGCATGCGGTGGCGGTGTCATACGAAGGTCAGGCACTGAGCTATGCAGAGCTGAACGCACGCGCCAATCAACTCGCGCATTACCTGGTAGCGCATGGAGTGGTCGCAGATCAGCTGGTGGGGATTTGTGTCGAGCGCAGCCTGGAGATGGTGGTCGGGCTGCTGGGAATCCTGAAGGCCGGCGCGGCGTATGTGCCGCTGGATCCGGGCTATCCGGTCGAGCGGTTGCAGTACCTGCTGCAGGATGCGGCCCCGAAGGTGCTCCTGACCCAGTCGCGTGTGAGGGCGCGCGTTGGGGACACGCAAGCGCAGGTGATCGAGTTGGATGGGCAGCGGGGAGAGATTGAGCAGCACCCGCGGGGAAACCTGCCGGCAAGTGAGCGGGGCGTGCGGGCAGAGCATCGGGCGTACGTGATTTACACCTCCGGATCCACCGGTCGGCCTAAGGGCGTACAGATCGAGCACCGGCAGGTGACTCGGCTGTTTGCCGCGACCGAGAAGTGGTTTGACTTTGGCGCTCAGGACGTGTGGACGATGTTCCACTCGTTTGCCTTTGACTTTTCGGTGTGGGAGCTCTGGGGTGGGTTGCTGTACGGAGGCCGGGTGGTGGTGGTGCCGCAGCAGACGGCGCGCTCACCGCAGGAGTTCTATCGGTTGCTGTGCAAAGAGGGGGTGACGGTGTTGAACCAGACCCCGAGCGCCTTTGCGCAGCTGATCGAAGCGCAACCGCTGACCGAGGCGCAAGCACCCCGTGTACCACGGCATGCCTTGCGCGTGGTGATCTTTGGCGGGGAAGCACTGGAGCTGCACACGTTGCGGCCATGGGTGGCACGCAATGGGATTGGGCAACCGCGGCTGGTGAACATGTACGGGATCACCGAGACGACGGTACACGTGACGTATCGGGAGCTGAGCGAGCAGGAGATCCAGGCAGACAGTAGCGGCAGTCCGATTGGTCGGGCAATCGACGATCTGCAGTTGTATGTGTTGGACGGGTCGGGTGAGCTGGCGCCTCTGGGGGTTGTCGGCGAGCTGTATGTGGGAGGGGCGGGAGTTGCGCGGGGATATCTGAACAGGCCGGAGCTGACGGCTGAGCGATTTGTGCCCGATCGGTTCAGCAGGGATCCCGCGGCGCGCATGTACAAATCCGGGGACCTGGGTCGGTGGCGAGCGGATGGGACGTTGGAGTATTTGGGTCGCAACGACCATCAGGTGAAGATCCGGGGTTATCGGATCGAGCTGGGGGAGATAGAGGCGGCGCTGGCCACTCACCCAGGCGTGCAGCAGGCGGTGGTGCTTGCGCGAGAGGACGAGCCAGGTGAGAAGCGCCTGGTGGCATATGTCGTGTCAGCGAGTGCCGTGAGCGCGGAACAGCTGCGCGCCCATCTGCAACCGCGCCTACCGGAGTACATGGTCCCGGCGGCGTTTGTGTCGCTGCATACCCTGCCCCTGACGGTGAACGGCAAGTTGGATCGCGCGGCGCTGCCGGCTCCGCAGCAACAGGCCTATGCGAGGCGGCAGTACGAGGCACCGCAGGACGACGTGGAGGAGATCCTGGCGGGCATTTGGCAGGGACTGCTGCGTGTCGAGCGGGTAGGCCGGCAGGACAACTTTTTCGAGCTCGGCGGTCACTCGCTGCTGATCGTGCAGATGATGGAGAGACTGCGCCAGGTGGGATTGTCCACCGAGGTGCGCTGCGTGTTTGAGAGCAGCACTCTAGCAGAGCTGGCTGCGCGGCTCAGGCGCGGTCACGGATCGCAGCTGGAGGTACCGCCCAACGGCATTCCCGCCGACTGCACGGCAATCACCCCACAGATGCTGCCGCTGGTGCAGCTGGAGCCGCAGCATATCGAGCGGATCGTGCAGGCGGTGCCCGGGGGAGCTGCCAACATCCAGGATATCTATCCGCTGGCACCGCTCCAGGAGGGACTGCTGTTCCATCACCTGCTCAATGAGCGGGGAGCTGATGCGTATCTGGTGCAGAGCCTGTTATCGGTCAGCTCGCGTGAGCGGTTGCAAGAACTGCTCCTGGCACTGCAAGCGGTGATCGATCGGCACGATGCGTTGCGCACGGCGGTGCTGTGGGAGGGGTTGCCACGTCCACTGCAGGTGGTCTATCGGCACGCGACGCTGCCGGTGAGCGAGCAGGTGTTGGATGAAGGGCAGGAAGCGCTGGAGTTTGTGCGCGGGCGGATGTGCCGGGGGCGGTTGGATCTCCGGCAGGCGCCATTATTGCACGTCGAAGTGGTCGCTGATCCGCGTAGCACTCAGTGTTACGCGCTAGTGCAGATACATCACATAGTTGACGATGCCACATCCCTGAAGATTCTCGTCTCCGAAGTGGTAGCACATCTTCAAGGACACGCACAGTTGCTGCCCGAGCCCGTGCCCTACCGCGAGCATGTCGCACACGCACTGGCTTCTACAGACACACGGGACACCGAGAGCTTCTTCCGCGCCAAGCTCGGAGACATCGACGAGCCGACAGCTCCCTTCGGATTGCTGGATGTGCATGCCGACAACAGTGAGCTGGAAGAAGCTCGAGAGGAGCTGAAGCCCGAACTTGCAGAGCGCGTGCGCCTCCAGGCGCGCCGTCTGTGTGTAAGCACGGCAACACTACTACATGCAGCATGGGGATTGGTCGTTGCGCACACGAGTGGGCGCGACGATATAGTGTTCGGCAGTGTTCTGTTGGGCCGGCTGCAGGGAAGCGCAGGCGCCCAGCGGGTCATGGGGATGTTCATCAACACACTGCCGCTGCGACTCGATCTCAGGGCTGTTACCGCGCGGCAGCTGGTAGAGCAGACGCAGCGGGAGCTGGTGGAGCTGCTGAGTCACGAGCAGGCTTCTCTGGCGGTCGCACAGCGCTGCAGCAGCCTCGGTGGATCGACACCTCTGTTCAGCGCGCTGCTGAATTACCGGCACGCTATGCAAGATCGAGGCGAAGACTGGTCGGACGCTGCCGGCATCCAGTTGCTAAACACGGCGGACCGAACCAACTATCCGATCGTTCTATCCGTGGACGATCTTGGCGAAGGGATAGCACTGCTTGCGCAGACGGACCCGAGGATCGAGGCCACCCGCGTGGTCGGCTATGTCGCTACTGCGCTGCAGTCATTGGTCGATGCATTGGAGAGCGCGCCACAAACACCGGCCTTGGCGCTGCGGATCCTTCCTGAGAGCGAGCAACATCAAGTCATAGAGCTCTTCAATGCGACGCGAGCGGTCTATCCGCAGGAGAAGCTGATCCACGAGCTGTTCGAGGAGCAGGTGGAGCGCACGCCCGAGGCGGTGGCGGTCGTGTGTGAAGGCCAGTCGCTGACATATAGGCAGCTGAACGAGCGGGCCAACCAGCTGGCGCACTATCTCGCCGCTCAGGGCGTGCAGGCGGGGGAATACATCCCGGTTCTGATGCCCCGAAGTCTGCACATGCTTATCGCGCAGATCGCGGTACTGAAGTGCGGCGGTGCGTATGTACCAGTGGATCCGGCCCTCCCGGTGGAGCGGCAGGCTTTCCTGCTGCAGGACTGTGCAGCACGCCACGCCCTGACTGACCGTAGTGTTCTCGCGGAGCATCCTGATGAGCAGATGGCGTTGGAAAACGCCACGTGGATCGACTGTGCCTCCCTGTCCGCGACACTGGAGCAGCTGCCGCGTCGCAATCCGGGCGTGTCCCTGGCGAGGCCCTGTGCGGCGTATGTGATGTACACGTCAGGGTCAACTGGCACCCCGAAAGGCGTGGTTGTTCCCCATCACGCAGTTAATCGGCTGGTGATCAACAACGGCTACGCTCAGATTGAGAGCTCCGATTGCGTCGCTCATTGCAGCAACCCCGCATTTGATGCGTCAACGTTCGAGATCTGGGCGGCATTGCTGAACGGCGCGCGCGTGCTGATCGTGCCCGCCCAGGTTGTGTTGGAAGGATCTCGCTTTGCGCAGGTACTTGCGCACAATGGAGTCACCGTCCTGTGGATGACGGTCGGGCTGTTGAAGCGATACACGGAAGAGTTACGCGATGTGTTCGGTCAGCTGCGCTATCTGATTACCGGTGGAGATGTCGTCGACGTCGGTATGGCCCGGAGGATCCTGCGCAACAACCCGCCGCGGCAGTTGGTCAACGGGTACGGCCCGACCGAGTGCACGACATTCAGCTCGACCTACGAGATCGTGACCGTTGGCGAGGAGGCCAGAGACATTCCGATCGGACGACCGATCGCAAATACGCGGATCTATGTACTCGATGAGCATTTGCAGCCGGTGCCGATCGGGGTCGCCGGGGAGATTTACATTGGTGGCGACGGGGTCGCCTCGGGGTATCTGAACCGGCCGGAGCTGACGGCCGAGCGTTTTCTCCAGGATCGGTTCAGTGCCGATCCAGCGGCGCGGATGTACAAGAGCGGCGACCTGGGTCGGTGGCGAGCGGATGCGACACTCGAGTACCTGGGACGCAATGACCAACAGGTGAAGATCCGGGGTTATCGGATCGAGCTGGGTGAGATTGAGGCGGTGCTGGCGAGCCACGCGGGCGTGCAACAGGCGGTGGTGCTGGCGCGCGACGACGAGCCCGGTGAGAAGCGCCTGGTGGCGTACGTGGTACCGGCCGGTGCGGGTGAGGTACCGACAGCGGAGCTATTGCGTGCTCATCTGCAAGCGCGCCTGCCGGAGTACATGGTACCGGCCGCGTACGTGTTGCTGGAGAAGCTGCCGTTGACTGTGAACGGGAAGTTGAATCGGCGTGCGCTCCTGGCTCCACAGCAGTCTGCCTATGCAAATCGAGACTACCAGGCGCCTCAGGGCGATTTGGAGCAGATCCTCGCCGGCATCTGGCAGGAGCTGCTGAAGGTGGAGCGGGTGGGGCGGCAGGACAACTTCTTCGAGCTCGGCGGGCATTCGCTGCTCGCGCTACAGCTGTTGGTGAAGATCCATCAGGTACTCGGGCAGGGTCTGAGCGTGACCGATATCTACAAAAGTCCGATTCTGCAGCAGCTTGCCGCACGCATCGTGGCGGGTGACAGCGCGGACGAGCTGGTTGATCTCTCGATGGAAGCGCAGCTCGACGCGGCGCTGGTCGGCAACGCGAGGGAAGGCCGTAGGGTTCCCGCCCGAGCCACCTTGTTGACAGGCTGTACCGGCTTCGTAGGTCGCTTCCTGCTGGCGCAGCTGCTTCGAGATACAGATGCAACTTTGTATTGTCTGGTTCGGCCGCACGCAACGCAACGAGCGCGGGCGCGACTCGAGGCCACTCTGCGCAAATGGGATCTGTGGAGTCCGGAGGCGGAGCGGCGCGTCGTCGCCGTCCCGGCCGATCTGAGCCGGCCGAAACTCGGTCTTCGTGATGGAGTGTACGAAGTTCTCGCCGAGAACGTCGACGATATCTACCACTGCGCCACCAGCATGAACCATCTCGAAACCTACGCAATGGCGAAGGCCGCCAACGTGGAGGCTACGAGGGACTTGTTGAAGTTCGCGGCACAGGGTCGGCCCAAGCTCATCAACTACATCTCCACGTTGTCGGTGTTCGGTGAAATCGCCGGCGGCGGATCCCGCCTCGTGACGGAGGACACCCCGATAGATCGGGAGCGGCATCCGGCATCGCACGGGTATGCGGCCAGTAAGTGGGTCAGCGAGAAGATGTTCATGACAGCCGCAAAGCGGGGGATCGCCTGCAACATTTTCCGCCTGGGTCTGGTGTGGGCCGATGCGCAGCACGGCCGGTACGATGAGCTACAGCGCGAATACAGGATGCTTAAGAGCTGCCTGTTATCCGGTCTGGGCATCGAGGAATACGGCTACGGTATGGCGCCGATGCCGGTGGACTATGTTGCGCGCGCAATCGTCGCTCTGGCCCGTCAGTCCCCCGAAGGTGGCAGCATCTATCACCTCGCCTCTTCCGGCCAGAAGGTCGGCGGCCTGTTCGAGCAGTGCAACGAGATCGCGGGAGTCACTCTGGAGCTTCTGCCTCAATACGAGTGGACCAGGGCGATCAGGCGCCTGCACGACGCCGGAGTTCCTCTGCCCGTGGTTCCTCTCATCGAGTTCGCATTCCCCATGACCGAGGCGGCGTTCAACAAGTATCAGCGCGAGATCAAATCGTCCACCACGTGGTTTGACTGCTCTAGAACGCTGTGCGACCTGGAGCGAGCGGGTGTCGAGGCGCCTCGGTGGAGCGTCGATCTGCTGAAGAAGTGCCTGGTCAGCATGATTTCCCGCGACGCCGAATTGCTGCGCTGGGCCGAGGGCCAGTCGCGAACGGCCCGGAGAAAGTACGGATGAGCGCGCAAGTGATGGAAGGCACGACGCCGCCCAACAGCGTTTCAGGGGCACTTCCGGCGTGTCGCGTCGACTCGTGCGGGCGCCCGCATGTGGATCAACGCGCGGTACTTGCGCTGGCCGTTCCACTGATGGCGAGCAACGCCATCCAAATTATCCTCAATCTCACTGACGTCTGGTTTGTCGGACACATTTCCGCCAAGGCACTCGCGGCGGTCGGGGCGGTGCAACTGCTCGTGGCCGTCATCATGTGTGTCCTAGGCGGCGTTGCTGCTCCTGTGCAGACAATCGTCGCTCAATCTGTAGGATCACGCCGGCATAGACGAGCATCGCAGGCCGTCTGGAGCGCGCTGTGGGCAACTCTATGCGTTGCACCATTGTTTGCCGCCATCGCGCTTTGCGGCCACATCATCCTGAGACCCTTCGGCCTTGATCCGGAAATCGAGAATCTCGCCTGCCAATTCTGGTTTCCGCGGATCGCGGGTTCACTGTTGGGTGTCGCAGTTTGGGCGATGCTCGGATTCTTCAGTGGCATTGCCCGGCCAGGCATCACATTGATGATCAGCATTGTGACGACGGCGGCGAATATCGTGCTCAATGCGATGTTCATTTTCTGGCTGCACTGGGGGATTGCCGGCTCGGGATGGGCGACAACCGTTGCCCAGGGATGCGGCTTGCTCCTTGCTTTGGCGATACTGCTCAGCTCGAAGTTCCGGCAACGCTACGGCTCGCATCTCACGTGGTGTCCGCGGCAATCGAGGCTGTGGCAGCTGATCAGGCTAGGCGTGCCGATGGGTCTACTGCCCGCGGGAGACTTTCTGGGATTGTGGCTGTTTCAGACCATGCAAGTCGGTCTTGGCACGGCAAGCGGTGCCGCAACGCAGATAATCCTGATGCTGACTTCAATCTGCTTCCTTCCCGGAGCGGGGATCGCTTCCGCCGGTACGACTCTCGTCGCAGAGTCGATTGGAGCAGGTGATCGCCGCTGGGCGATGCTTGTTGGAACGCGAGTGATTGTCCTAACCATGTTGTACATGGGAGGAGGCGGGCTTCTCCTTGCTCTAGCCGGGCCCTGGGTTCTCCCATGGTTCACCGCCGCGAGCGACCCTGACAGCGCGGCCACCGCCGCGCTGGCTGGTCAACTTCTGTGGTTGGCTGCGGCTTATCAGCTCTTCGATGGCCTGTACGTGGGGGCCGCGGACTGTTTACGCGGTGCCGGGGATGCCACCGTGCCAGCAGCTTTGGTGCTGCCGGTGTCGTGGCTCATCTTCGTGCCCTTGGCACATTCGTTGACATTCTCGCCAGGCCAGGGTTGGGTCAATTTCTTGCCGCAGCTCGGCTGGGCTGCGCCCGGCGGTTGGCTGGCTGTCGTGATCTACATCGTTCTGCTCGGAACCACGCTGTCGCTGAGATGGCGTTCCGCGGCATGGCAATCCATTCAAATTTGAGAAGGCGATCAATGGACTCACTCGAGGTTGTTGACTTGGAGACTGCCGCCGTACCGTCGGTACATCCGCGGGCGGAGTTGATCCATGAGTTGTTCGAGGCGCAGGTGCAGCGCGCTCCCGATACGGTAGCGGTGTCCTACGACGGGCAGTCGCTGAGCTATAGAGAGCTGAACGCGCGTGCGAATCAGCTGGCGCACTACCTGGTGGGGCGGGGAGTGGGCCCGGATCAGCGGGTCGGGATTTGTGTCGAGCGCAGCCTGGAGATGGTGGTTGGGCTGTTAGGGATTCTGAAGGCCGGAGGCGCGTACGTGCCGCTGGATCCGGGCTACCCCACCGAGCGGCTGCAATACCTGCTGCAGGACTCCACGCCTGAGCTGCTCCTGACCCAGTCACGCGTGCGGGCGCGCTTCGGGGAGACGCAAGCGCAGGTGATCGAGTTGGATGGGCAGTGGGGGGAGATAGAGCGGCAACCGCGGAGCAATCTGCCGGCGAGTGAGCTGGGGGTGCGAGCGGAGCATCTGGCGTATGTGATCTACACCTCCGGATCCACCGGTAAGCCCAAAGGGGTGATGGTCGAGCACCGACACCTAGTGTCATCAACCATCGCGCGGCGGCACACTTACGGATGTTTCGGCCGATTCCTGCTTCTTTCACCGTTGTCGTTCGACAGCTCGGTTGCGGGAGTCTTCGGCACTCTCACCGGTGCGGGGACTCTGGTGATTGCCTCCCAGGAAGCGACTCGCGACCTCAGTCTACTAAGTGCCGCGATTCGCGACTTCAAGATAACGAGCCTCCTGTGTATACCCAGTTTGTATCAGCGGCTGCTCATGCTGGCCGGAACGGAGCTCAGTCAGACTGCTTTGTCGCGTGTCATAGTGGCTGGTGAAGCGTGTCCGCCTACATTGCCACTCGAGAGTGCGCGTTCCGCACCCGGGATCACTGTATACAACGAGTATGGCCCTACCGAATGCACAGTATGGACCACGGTATACAAGTGTCCTGCGCAAGACTCGCCCACGAGCATTCCCATCGGCCGCCCCATTGCGCACGCACGGGTGCACATCCTGGATG
>Ga0335077_10007903_pt1 | contig 13187 bp, 10 predicted proteins | sample Lox_Sample_31_FD_207151 | JGI IMG/M metagenome (GOLD analysis project Ga0335077, IMG submission 207151) | Soil microbial communities from Loxahatchee National Wildlife Refuge, Florida, United States - Lox_Sample_3.1 | ecosystem: Environmental > Terrestrial > Soil > Wetlands | place: USA... | reverse complement strand
CGAATAACACGAGTACAATAAATTCTTTTGCTAAAAGATTGGCAATACTGTTCACACTTGCTCCGAGTACTTTGCGTATGCCGATCTCTTTTGTTTTTACCTGTGCCGAATACGTTGATAAACCGAAAAGCCCCAGGCAGGAAATAACAATGGCCACTATAGAAAATACATTGAACAGGACACCTGTGCGTTGTTCTGCATGGTATATTTTGTCGAACTCGTCGTCGAGAAAAGAATATTCAAATGGGAAATCGGGAACATATGTTTTCCAAATTTTTTGAGCGGCTGCGATTGCTTTGGGGGCATCTTTCCCCGTCGTTTTTATATACATGAGCCAATTCTCAGGGCCATAATAAAATACGGTAGGTTCGATGGCATATTTGAGGGAAACGTAGTTAAAATCTTTTACGACGCCGATGATAGTTCCCCTGGTTTGCCAAAGCGTAAAAGTTTTTCCAATCGGATCTTTAATGCCGGCCTGCCTTACTGCGGTTTCGTTTAAAATAACGTGTGCAGAATCGGATTTTGATCCAGTGAAATTATTTCCTGCGGCCATTTGCATTTTTAAGAGGGGGATAAAATTCTTATCAATTCCATTCGGATGAATTAAAAATGTTCTGCCTGATTCTTTGCCTTCCCAATCAGTATCACCTGTAGTACCTCCTACACCGATGACATCATTGTTTGAAGTGGAAACACCCAGTACGCCGGGTTGTTTTAAAAGTTCATCTCTTGCCGCATCAAGATGATCATGTAATTCACTTCTTATCCAAAAAGAAAAAACATATTCCCGGTTATATCCCAAATCTTTTTCTTTTATATATTTTAATTGACTGCTGATGACAATGGTCGCAATGATCAAACCAACAGAAAAAGTAAATTGAGTAATGACCAATATTTTCCTGAATGAACTATTACCGATTCCCAATGAAAGTTTTCCTCTCAATGCCTGGACCGGTTTAAAAGATGAGAGCAATAGTGCAGGATAGATGCCTGCTAAAGACAATGTACCGACAATAGCTCCGGTCAATACAAGCCATACGGCCTTGTTAGACAGATCAAAAACAAGATGTTTGCCGGTAAGATTGTTGTATAGGGGAAGAAGAAAATATATAAGGGCAAAAGCAAGTGCCGAAGCAAACAGAAACAGTAAAGCCGACTCCATGATGAATTGAATGAATAACTGCAATCTTGCTGCGCCGATAATTTTCCGCACACTTACTTCTTTTGAGCGAACCATCGACCGGGCGGTGGAAAGATTTACATAATTGATACAGGCGATAAATAATATGAGCACGGCAACCAGGAGAAATATTTTTACAGTCTGCATGGCGCTGTCATTGCCATCCGCTGCAATGAGATGCTGGGTTTTCAAAGACTGCAGTTGGAAGAAATCATTCTTGACGCCGGGTTCATCGGGCCTTTTATCGCGATACAATTTTGTTATCTTTTTCCCGATTGCCTCTGCAGAAGCACCTTTCTGTACTTGCAAATAAATTTGGTAGAAATAATCCCCCAGGTCCTCATCAATTGTTTTCCAGGGACCATTACCCCCAAAATTTTTCGCGAATAAGCTCATGGGGTAAAGCATATCATATTGCATGGAAGAATTCTCAGGAAAGTCTGCTACAATACCCGAAACAGTAAAATTATTCTTGCCATCTGCAATCAATACTTTACCAATGGCGTCTTCGCTTCCGAAATATTTCTTTGCCACTGAGGAGGTCAGGATAATCGAATTGTTATCTTTAAAAGGTTTGGCTTTGTTTCCCTTCAACAGTTTGAAATCGAAGACTGAGAAAAAAGAGGGGTCAATGTAAGCGGATTTTTTCTCAAGAAATTTTTTATCCCGGTAGGTAAATAAAACCTGATCTTCTCTGTTCAGTATTCTTACCGAGTTGACAACTTCTGGAATGGATTGTTTACAGAAAACAGCGAGAGGAGCAGGTGAACCTTCCCATACCTGGGCACTTGAACCCGTGCCAAGATGGGAATTGATTCTATAAATGTCATCGGCCCTGCTGTGAAACCTGTCGAAGCTTAATTCATCTTCCACCCAAAGCAATAACATGATGCCCACTGCAAGGCCGATCGCCAAACCGCTGATATTAATGGCGCTGTAGAATCTGTTTTTCACCAGATTCCGCCACGCGGTTTTAAAATAGTTTTTAAACATGTCAAAAGCGTTTAACCGTCACCGAAAGCTATTAGCCTTTGTGTAATAAGCATCGCCAATGGCTAATTGCTAATTTCTAAAAACTCTTTTATAAACCGGGGTATCAATTACACAAGAATATTTTCCGTAACGGTTTGACCGTCGAGCATGCGGATAATTCTGTGACTGTATTGCGCATCGTGCTCCGAGTGCGTCACCATAATGATCGTTGTACCCAGTTCGTTCAGATCTGTAAGCAATTGCATGACTTCATTCCCATTGCTTGAATCGAGATTACCGGTAGGTTCATCCGCAAGAATTAATTTCGGCCTGTTCACCACGGCTCTTGCTACGGCTACACGCTGTTGCTGACCACCTGAAAGCTGCTGCGGGTAGTGGTTGCGGCGATGCATGATCTGCATCTTGTCCAGTACCTCTTCGACTCTTTTTTTCCTTTCATCGCCTTTAACACCCAGGTAGATCAGGGGCAGCTCTACATTTTCAAATACAGTCAGCTCATCAATCAGGTTAAAACTCTGGAAGACAAAGCCAATGTTTTTCTTACGCAGATCTGCTCTTTTGCGCTCATTGAAATGAGCTACCTCAATGCCATTGAAGAGAAAACTGCCGGCGTCGGGATCATCTAATAATCCGAGTATATTCAATAAGGTGGATTTTCCGCATCCGGAAGGCCCCATGACGGCAACAAATTCACCTTCTTTCACTTCAAAAGAAAGTTTATTCAACGCAATGGTCTCCACTTCTTCGGTCCTGTAGATTTTTTCGAGGTTGGTGATGTTGATCATTTATTTTTTATTTATGGTGAATATTCAAAATTGTATTCTTCAATCGTCTATTCAAATTTGCCTGAAGAAGAAATGAGTGAGCGGTAATATTTCTACCACTTCTTCATCATCTCCGGCAGAAAGTTTTTCATCTTCCGCAACCATCGTTTTTGAGGACTGCATTTTGCAGGGAACATTGTCTTTTCCCGCAGCCGTATTGTTTTTTGATGAAGCTACCAGGCTTATACAAAAAACAATCACCAAACAGTAGATGAATTTTATTTTCATAAAATGGTTTTTAAAGTTTAATGGTTTGATTATATAAGGAGTGCAGGGAATTGACGTCACCCACACTTAATTTCCCAACTCCATTCACTTAAATACCAGTTCCTGCATGTTACCATAGGTTTCGTAACTGCTGGTAACCACCTTATCTCCCGGTTTCAATCCGGATAATACTTCATAATAATCCGGGTTCTGGTTGCCGAGCTGGATATCGACCCTGTATGCTGTTTTTCCATCATCACTGACCTTAAATATCCAGTTGCCTCCTGTTTGCTGGAAGAATCCTCCTCGCGGAACCAGTATTGCCTGCCTTTCATCGCTCAGGGCAAGGAATATTTGCAGGGTCTGTCCTCTGCGGATACCTTGCGGAACCTTACCGATGAATTTCATGTCCACCTGGAAAACGCTGTTGGTTACCTGTGTATATACTTTGTATATCTGAAGATAAAAAGTGTCGTTTGCGTTCCCAAAAGTGAACCATCCCTTGAGACCGGTAAAAATGCGCGAAAGATAATGTTCGTCAACATCCACGCGGACTTTGAATCCATTCTGCTCATCGATCTGTCCAAGCCTGTCCCCCTCCCTGATATTCTGGCCAATTTCTGCGTTCAATGAAGTGAGTTGTCCATCGGCGGGAGCGCGGACAATCAAATCCCCCACTTTTTTATTCATTACAGACAAAGCGTCCTGTGCACCTTTCAAAGTTTGCTGTGCCTGCTGCAACTGTTGTGCATTGGAGGCAGAATCCTGCTCCATGATCTGATCGGTTAAACTTTTTCTCTGCAACTGGTAATTATAATTATTTTCAGCCGCTTTAAATTCCTGGTAACCGATCACTTTTTGTTCATAGAGACTTTTATCCAGCGTATATACACGTTGAGCCTCTACAAGCGCGCTTTCCACATCAGTCAGCTGATTTCTCTTCGTCACCGTATTCTGAAGCGCAGCATTATGAGCGATCTGCATTTGCGTAATATTATTGTACACGCTTGTCTGTTGTGTTACGAGACTCAATTCCAAATTGGTATTCGACAATCTCAGGATAGGCTCGCCTTTTTTCATCATGGTTCCATCTTCAACATACTTTTGTTCTACACGCCCGCCTTCAAGAGCGTCAAGGTAAATACTCGTATATGGCAGAACCACCCCGTTCCTGGGAATGGTTTCCTGGAAACTTCCCTTGGTGATTGTGCTGATGGTTATCCTGTCCAAATCCACGTTCACTCTCGATTTTCCCGATGTGAAATAATAACTGCCTGCAATGAGTAAAACGATGCCTACAATACCCGCTATGGTTAAGATCCGCTTTGTTGTCCACGTCTTTTTCTTTCTGATGATGTCTACCATTATTATTTCTTTTCTGATTCTTTTGAAGATTTTTTAAAAGCACCCGGTATAAAAATACCCGGTGGTGATTCTACTACTACATAAGAAAATTTCTTCTTCCAAAACTATCAATCACATGCCAGAAATATAATAATGATGATATACAGCATGTTAAGTGGCCAAAATCTACGAATTAGTTCGTTTCCGATACACAGACTGTCCGCTTTTGATACACTTCTTTTTGGCCCCTTTTTTATAAAAAATTAATTGCCACGCCATTATATTAAAGTAAACTTGTGGCATTGTTTTGTTGCATATGACGAGTAAAAATTTTTATTGTTACACATGGCCCTAAAAAATGCATCGATACTGGTAATTGACGATGACCCGGATGTGCTGACTGCCGTGAGGTTATTGTTGAAGACGGAAGCTGCTGAAGTAGTTACAGAAAAAAATCCCGAAAATATAAGGTCCCAGCTTTCCAGGCAACCTTTTGACATTGTGTTGCTGGATATGAATTTTAACAGCACCATCAATACGGGAAATGAGGGACTATTCTGGCTGAAAAAAATAAAAGAATTTGGATCTGAAGCGGTGGTGGTCATGATCACGGCCTATGGTGATATTGATCTCGCTGTCAGGTCTTTGAAAGAAGGGGCTGCCGATTTTGTAGTGAAACCCTGGCACAATGAAAAGCTGATCATCACAATCAAAGACGCTTTAAAGAAAAAAGACGGCCATAAAAGCAGCTCTGCACCGGTAATTTCCGGCGATTCAGTTATTGGATCCGAATTGATCGGGGATTCGGAAGTGATAAGGGATATTTTTTATAAGATTGAAAAAATTGCCCCGACGGATGCCAATATCCTGATTCTTGGTGAAAACGGAACCGGTAAGGACCTTATTGCGAAAGCCATTCATCAGAAATCATTGCGTTCAGATAAACTTTTTATTAAAGTTGATGTGGGCGCGTTGACGGAAACCCTTTTTGAAAGTGAATTGTTCGGACATAAGAAAGGAGCATTCACGGATGCAAGAGAAGACAGGGTAGGACGATTTGAAGCGGCAAATAATGGCACACTTTTTTTGGATGAGATCGGGAATATCACTCTTCATCAGCAGGCAAAGCTTTTATCCGTATTACAAAACCGCCAGATCACAAGATTGGGTACCAACCAGGTGATTCCAATTGATATCCGGTTGGTATGCGCTACGAATCTGCCATTGAGCGAACTGGCCAATGAAAACAGGTTTCGCAAGGACCTTATTTACCGGATCAATACGGTTGAGATTATTGTTCCTCCCCTGCGAAAGCGCGGAGATGACATTATTCTGCTGGCAAAACATTTTGCGCGTATTTATGCAGCCAAGTATCTCAAGCCTGCAAATGATTTTGAACCCGGAGCACTTAATAAATTAAAGGCTTATCATTATCCCGGAAATGTCAGGGAGTTACAATATACTATCGAACGCGCGGTGATCATGTCTGAAAATGACAGACTACAGGCTTCCGACCTGATCTTTTCACCGATAGAATCTGTTAAGGATATGCCCGTTGAAGCGCAGGACTTTACCCTCAGCACAATGGAAAAAAATACCATTCTAAAGGTGATAGAAAAGCACAATGGAAATATCTCAAAAGCGGCAAAAGAACTCGGACTGACACGCACTGCCTTGTACCGCCGATTAAGCAAGTACGATATTTGAGATCCTTGAATATTAAGAAGAATCTGATCAGCCAAATTAAATTTCCAAAACCTATGTGTTTCTATGATTTCTATTGTGTCAATGTGGTAAATTTAACCACATAGGATCACAGGCACATAGATACACATAGCCGAAAAGTCAGCTACAAGCGGGAGAATATCCAATATGTTTAAAAGATTTGAATTACGCATAGCCATCAGGGTGATATTGATGTTTGTTTCATTAAGCGCAGCTTCGTTTATTTTGGTCAGGGGAGGCTATGTCTATTTAACGCTCCTGGTTCCCGTGATCATTTTCCAGCTTGTAGATTTTTACAGGCTCAACCTCAAGGCCCATGATGAAGTGGAGCAGTTTGTGGAATCTGTGCATTACCGGGATTTCTCCCGGTATTTTGATGAGAAGCATGCGCCGCTTGAATTGAAACCCCTGCGTAAAGGATTTAACGAGATCAACACCACTTTTAAAGTTATCAGTAAGGAAAAAGAGACGCAGTATGTATATCTCCAAAAAATACTGGAACTGGTGGACACAGGAATTCTGTCTTATGAACACAAGACCGGTGAAATCGGATGGATGAACGAATCATTCAAAAGAATGCTGGGCATTCCTTATCTCAAAACCATTCATTCGCTTGCCCGGAGAGATGACATGCTTTATCATGAAGTGCTAATTTTACGCCCCGGCGAAAGCAAAGTGATTTCGATCACGAAAGACAACGGCATTTTCAAGGCGCTGTTGTCGGCCACTGCATTCCAGACCGACGAAAAAGTATATAAGCTGATTGCTTTTCAGAATGTCAATGAAGCTTTGGATGAAACTGAAGCCAGGGCCTGGCAGAAATTACTGAGCGTGATGACACATGAAATCATGAATTCGGTGGCGCCGATATCTTCACTGGCGGATACGATGCTGGATCGTTTACACAAGTCCGTTACTTATCTCAGGGAACAGCCTGCAGCTATTGAAGACCTGGAACTGGGCATCGGCACGATCAGGCGAAGGAGTGAGGGCCTGCTTAAATTTGCGGAAACCTATCGCAACCTCAATAAGATTACTTCTCCCAATCTGAAAAAAATCTACGCCCGCGATCTGTTCGAAAACCTTCACCAGCTGATGCAGCCTACCCTGGAACAAAAAAATATTGAAATCGAAATCATACTCAAAGATCCTGACCTGTCGCTGGAAGTGGATGCCAGTCTGGTGGAGCAGGTGTTGATCAACCTGATCGTGAATGCCATGGAAGCTGTGAAGGACAGGACACATGGACGCATTGTACTATCTGCAGGACTGACCAGCACCAACAAAATCTTTATAAAAGTGGCGGATAATGGGATCGGAATTCCTGCCAGCCTCCTGGACAAAATCTTTGTTCCATTTTTCAGTACCCGAAAAGCAGGCAGCGGAATCGGACTCAGCCTCTGCAAGCAGATCATGATGTTGCATAAGGGGAATATCCAGGTGCAATCCGTGGAAGGAGAGGGGACAGCGTTTTTGCTGCATTTCTAGACAAAAGTTGGCAGTTGTCAGTTGACAGTCTGCGAAAGTATTGGTCATAACTAGTATTCGACTGGTAATGACAATACATAATATACAATATGCAACACTCAATTCTTAACAACTATTATTGTGCACTTAACTGACAACTGTCACCTGACAACTGACAACTACTCTCTACATCTCACTAATCCACTTCTTAAACGATGAGGAGTTTTCCTGGCTAATGATGATTTCCTCATTGATGGGCAAATGTAATTCCACACTGAGTTTGCTTCTGTCGAGAGGTTTGAACCGCTTGATGAAATTGGCATTGATAATATATTTTCGGTTGGCGCGGTAAAAAAGATTTTTATCCAATTCCTCCTCCAGCTCGCTCAGGTTGTTTTTTTCGGCAAGGTATTTCCGGTTGTCCTTGTCGACAAGAAATACCAGTTTGTGCTCCGTAAAAAAATACACAATATCTTCTGTCCGGACAGTTTGGAATTCCATTCCTCTTTTTACAAGAATCCTTGATTTCTTTTTGTCCTGGTTATTCAGATACTCAAGGATCGCTGAATGGTTGTTTACAAAATAGTTTTGCAGGTTCTTATATTTTTTAATTGCATTTTTTAGTTTGGTTTGATTGATGGGTTTCAGCAAGTAGTCGATACTGTTATAGTCGAATGCCTGGGTCAGGTATTTATCATATGCCGTAATAAAGATCACCGGGCAAGTGATGTTACAGGACTGAAATATATTGAATGAAAGGCCGTCGGACAATTGGATATCCATCAGGATCAGATCGGGCTGCGGGTTCTGACTCAGCCACCTGATACTTTCATCCACGCTGGTGCATGACCCCATGACCTGAATATTTTCATCAATCTGCCATAATTCTTCGGCCAGGCTTTCAAAAGCAGGTTTTTCGTCTTCAATGATAAGCGTTCGCATAATTAAAATTTTAAGATGGGTAGTTTTACTACAAAAAATTTAAAGTTATTTTCAATGATAATATTGCGTTTGGTAATTAATTTATACCTGTTGTCGAGATTATTCAACCCGGTCCTCGAAGTCGGGGGAGCATAGGTTTTGGGCTTGATTGGATTTCTGATGACCACATAGTTCGATGAAACAGATACATTAATGGTCAGCGGATTATTATCGGTGAATTCATTGTGTTTAATTGCATTCTCAACCAGTGCCTGCAGGGAAATAGGGGGAATAAGAAAATCTTCTGCTGCGAGATCAGTGATCTCTATTTCCATATTCACTGCTTCACTGAAACGGATTTTCAGCAGATAAAAATAGTTACTGATGAATTCAACTTCCTCACGCAGGAGCACGAGATCTTTATCTTTATTGCCAAGAATATAGCGATACACTTTGGCCAGTGTATCATTGTATAGACGCGCGTTTTGCGGATCACGGGTAATCAAAAAAGAAAGCGTATTCAGCGAATTGAAAATAAAATGAGGGTCAATCTGGTTTTTCAGCGCTTCCAATTCGGCCTGCGCTTTTGCAATGTTGAGTTGTTCAGCCCTGGTAAGATTATATTCGCGCTCCTGATTGAGATAAACAATCTCATAAATATTCGTAATAAAACTGGCTACAATAATAATAACAAGCGTAGTGTTAACGATGGGTCCCCAGTCGGTGTAAGTTTCCTTTGAAAATATTCTCCACAGGTCAAGTAGAATAATTGACATCAGACCTGAATACAAAATAATTACTGCAAAAAGGAACAGGATGTTTATGTAATACCGATTATATCTCCACTCATATTTTTTCCGGATGAAAAACAGAAGCCAGACATTTCCCTGCCATATCAGCAGCGACAGGATGATAAAAAAAGCGTAACAAAGAAGTAATTCCGAAATAGTATAACGGGAATTGGTAATGAGACCTGCAATATTGGGAACGATGATTCCTAAAAGCGGGGCACCAATCAGTTTAATAGTGCGATCACGTATAGTATCCTCCCTGTCCATAATCAGTTGAGTTAGGGTAATAACAGCTTCGGTGATTTAAAATCCAGCCTCGGTATTATGTGCAGTAGAAGAGACAGCAAGTAGTTAATTTAAGCCGGTATAAAAAAGTTAATTGTTATAAACGGAAATTTTAGGAAATAATGTCCATAGACAGCCAGTATGAGCGAGAATTCGGAATGGGTCTGACAAGACAGCTGATAACATAAAGAAAGAACCAAAGAGAGAAATTTTTTATTCCTCTGATTGGCTCTTCTCTCCAGCGGTTGAATTGATTACAATTAACCGGTGGGTTCGCTTTAAACTGTGGGCAGATATTGATTAATAATCGTCTTCGATAAAGCCGGTTCTTGCTGTTCCGCTTATCACATAGTTATCTGTTGAATCATCGGAAAAGGTAACCTGCATATAAAGGCTGTCAGTTACATTGCCTGCCCTCGATTTTCCGGCTTTCGGTAAAATTTTGCCATTCGCTATATTCACTGTAATGGCATAATATTCATTTGCAGCTGCGTTTGCAGAAAAACTCAGGTTTGATAAATTGATTGGCGCCTTAACTTTAAAATCCCATATGTGGCCCAAATCGTCAACCCATATTGTGTCGGTGTTTGAGGCGGTATTGTACGTTGAGAAAAACACATGGCCAAGATTATACACGTCAGCACCGTTCAAAGTGAATGTCACCCACCAGCCATTGGAAGCAGCAGTCAGATTTGTTTTGCCTGCATCAAACGTAGATTTTGTGCAAGAGAGTGAAAAGACAATTACGATTATTGGAAGGGCATATAATACTTTACGCATATTCTGAATTTTATTATTGTTTGACGAAGGTTCTTAAAGAGGTTCCATATCCTCCTGCATGAAATACCCATGAATAAGTTGGCGGCGGAGGCGTGAGTGAATAAGTTTCATCCGATGAACTGACTTCCCCATAATCCGGAGAAATTTGGTGGGGGATTGATATCATCGTTCCGGTATAATTCACTGCAATCACGTGCAGGCCTGCACCTACCGAAGCTCCTCCCGGATTTTCAACCGAATATACACCACTGGAATCTTTTGTCCAGGTACTCGTCACACCCGTGGCTGCTCTCAGGTAGGTTCCTGAAAAATCATTTCCCGCTACATCGCTTCCAATAACGACTACCGTTCTCCAATCTGAAGCAGAATAGCCTTCAGGATTGGTTGCCGTGTATTGCAAACCATACACTCCGGGTGTTGAGGGATCAACTGTGCCTGTAGTAGTGTACTGAACCGATTGACCATTTAGTATTGCAGTTGCTCCCGGATCTGTGAATGCACCGCCCTGGTCCATGATGATTAATCGTTCACCATTGATGCTGACAGAAGGGAAATATATAATTTTTGAAATTCCGACTGTGCCTGGTGGGTAATTAAAATCAGTCTTCTCGCAGGAATACAGGAAAGTCAAAGCGAGAAGGAAAAAAGATAGAGAAATTATTTTCATATCAAAATGTGTTTTAATCATTATAAATTATAGTCCCCACCATACTGCAGTTGTACTTGGAACGGGGGAAGGTGAATTTTCATTTCTGGATGTTTCGTCATAAGGAAAGACAAACCGTTTCGGAACCAGACCTGTCCCTAAGACTGAATTTTTTCCAATCACCAGTTGTCCCGCTACATAAGTAGGTGTATAATATCCATCGCTGCTTTTTGGAAATCCTGTCCTGTTTTTATCAAAATAAGATTCGATTCCATGACAGCCATAAGCACAGGAAGCCCATTTCTGACGAATGATTTGTTCAATTGGTCCAAGCGTAATTCCTCCTTCCACTTCGGCACCCCATGCGTATACCCCTCCGGGAGCAATAAATGACGAGCCGTCGAGTGGTGTGTTATTAATTTTCAACTGTGCAAAAGCAGCCAATACTCCCTGCTCGTAAAGACTCTGGGCATTTGCCCCTCCGAAAAATCTGACATCGGCTTCTGCCTGCAGGAAATAAGATTCAGGAAGTGAAATAAATTCCACCGGATCAGTTGGTGTTTGTGCAAATACAGGAGCAGCCTGGTAGGTTGGGTTATTGTTGGTATAATCGCCCTGATTGATCGAAGAGGGATTAGTAGATCCATAATAATATACAATTCTCGGATCAGCGTTTGCTTCGAGCCAACTGACAAAAGTGGTACTAGCTTTCAGATTGGAATTTGTGTTTAACTGGCGTTGATTTTGTTCATAAAAAGGATTATCCAGCCCTGGGGCGTCAGTAAAATTTGCGACGCTTGCATCAGTGGCAAGGAAGGTCGGATTAGTTGCATACAAAGCAGTAATTCCTGCAGTGGCTACATCCATATGGGCATTCACCATGCGTAAGTATAATTTTAAAAGCAGTGTATTCGCGAAGGCTTTCCACTGATCCATGTTTCCATTAAAAATCATATCCTGGCTTCCCGGAGCCGTATTGGTGCTTGCGCTGAAATCCTGGTTTAACGCAGTATCAATGCTGTTGATCAGACTTTGATAAATAGAAAAACCATCATCAAATTTTGGATCGAGATTCGATGCACCCTGCAGAGCCTGTGTGAAAGGAATCTGATCATACAAATCGACCAATACCTCAGTAGTATATGCTTTCATTACAGTTGACATCAGATAATAGTTCCAGTCGCCCGAAGCTTTAGCTTTATCCATCGCAGCCTGGTAATTTTTCAACCCATTCGTAAATAAAAGATCATATGAAGCGTTTACATAAGTACTCGTAGAAGGCATATTATACGACTCGATAGCAGTGTATTGATTGGCCAGAGAAGACTGCGTAAAAAACTGCGACCATATTCCTCCGACAATGGCCAGATCGCCGCCTACTTTTCCAGTTGTTGCCAGGACGGCTGCAGGGAACAAAAGTGCAGGAGTAGCCTGATCAAACGTCGGGAAATTGGGATTCTGATTAATATCCAATTGCTTTTTGCAACCGGTAGTAAACAGAAGCGCAAATGAAAAACAAAAAATAGCAACTGAACTTTTATTATAGATTATCATTTTCATACATCAATTTTTTGGCTTAGAAAACAACTTTTAATATCACACCATATTGTTTTGAAAGAGGCGCTGAAGCAAATTCTCCCAGCTGTCCTGTAAGATCATTGCCCAGGTTGGTGGCTTCCGGATCAACATACACATTTCCTTTTGGTGTCCATAACAGGAAGTTGCGGCCATAGACTCCGAGAGAAGCATTTGTTGCTTTGATTTTGGAAACCCATTGATGAGGAAAAGAATAAGAAAGATTGATATCCCTCAACTTGAGAAAAGACCTGTCGAATATTCTTTGATAATAAGTAGATCCCTGGTTTTGCGTGGGATAATAATATCCCCAGGTATTGTCAGACTGGTTGTTTCCGGTGGCGCCGACAAATGTTTTGTTTTCAACATAGACTGTCTTTCCGCTTGCATCAACTGTGGCATTGACTGAATTGGGAACAACGAATGGACGACGGTCATTATATGTC
>Ga0335077_10007902_pt1 | contig 13187 bp, 10 predicted proteins | sample Lox_Sample_31_FD_207151 | JGI IMG/M metagenome (GOLD analysis project Ga0335077, IMG submission 207151) | Soil microbial communities from Loxahatchee National Wildlife Refuge, Florida, United States - Lox_Sample_3.1 | ecosystem: Environmental > Terrestrial > Soil > Wetlands | place: USA... | reverse complement strand
CAGGCGTAGTTGAGCGCATCGAGGCCGCGCGCGATGAAGGGATCGTACAGCGTGCCGATGGGCAGCAGCCGTTCGCCGTTGATCGAGTGCGACTGGCCAAGCGCGGAGAGCAGGATGAACAGGTTCATCTCGGCGATGCCGAGCTCGATGTGCTGGCCCTTGGGCGAGAATTCCCAATTGAAGGTCGAGGGGATCCGCTCGCTCTTGAAGGTGTCGGCCATCGCCTCGCGCGCGAACAGGCCGCGCCGGTTGACCCACGGTCCGAGATTGGTGGAAACCGTCACGTCCGGCGAGGTGGTGACGATGCGGCGCGCGAACTCGCTGTCGGCGCGGCCGAGTTCGTTGAGGATGGCGCCGAAGCCGGTCTGCGTCGACGTCGTGGCCTGGAACGTGACCGGCAATTCGGCCGGCACCTCGATGTCTTGGCCCTTGAGCCGCCGTTCGCTGCCCGACGCGAAGGGCACACTGTCGAGAAACTTTTGCAGCCGTTCCGCCGGCAGCGACAGGCCTTCGAACTTGTCCCATTCGTGGCCAGGCCGCACCGCCATCGCCTTGCGGAACGTCTCCATCTGCGCCGGCGTCATCAGGCCGGCATGATTGTCCTTGTGGCCGGCGAAGGGCAGGCCGAAACCCTTCACGGTATAGGCGATGAAACAGGTCGGCCGGTCGCTGTCGGCCTTGTCGAAGGCATCGAGCAGCGACGGCAGGTCGTGGCCGGCGAGATTGTTCATCAGCGCCGCGAGCTCCTCATCGGAGCGCTTGGCGATGAGCCGCGAGACGTCGCCCTGGTCGCCGATCTCGTCGTTGAGGCGCTTGCGCCAGGCGGCGCCGCCGGCGAAGACCAGCGCCGAGTAGAGCGGGTTGGGACAGCGATCGATCCATTGCCGCAGTCTGTCGCCGCCCGGCTCCTTGAACGCCGCCTGCTGCAGCGAGCCGTATTTCAGAATCACCACGTCCCAGCCGAAATTCTCGAACAGGTGCTCGTAGCGCTCCCACAAGCCCTCGCGCACCACCGCGTCGAGGCTTTGCCGGTTATAGTCGATAATCCACCAGCAATTGCGCAGGCCCTGTTTCCAGCCTTCGAGCAGCGCCTCGAAAATGTTGCCCTCGTCGAGCTCGGCGTCGCCGACCAGCGCCACCATGCGGCCTTCCGGCCGCTGTGTGCCCCAGCCGTGCGCGCGCACGTAGTCCTGCACCAGCGAGGAGAACAGCGTCTGCGCCACTCCGAGGCCGACCGAGCCGGTGGAGAAGTCGACGTCGTCTGCATCCTTGGTGCGCGAGGGATAGCTCTGCGCGCCCTTGTAGCCGCGGAAGGCTTCCAGCCGCTCGCGCGTCTGCTTACCGAGGAGGTATTGAATGGCATGGAAGATCGGCGAGGCGTGCGGCTTCACCGCGACGCGATCTTGTGGCCGCAGCACGTCGAGGTAGAGCGCGGTCATGATGGTGGCGAGCGAGGCGGACGAGGCCTGATGGCCGCCGACCTTCAACCCGTCGGAATTCTCGCGCAGGTGATTGGCGTTGTGGATCGTCCAGCTCGCCAGCCAGAGGATCTTCTTTTCCAGTTCGCGCAAGGTTTCGACGTTGCCGGCCATGGCGGCAGTCTAGCGCGATCGCCGCACGCCGGGAACCTCGCCGGCACGAATGTTCAAAATGCTGCGATCAAGCAGGTCGATCGGTCGCGGTCAGCGCTGCGCCGCTTGCGGATTGGCCGGCGCGTCAAGCACCGTCTTGCAGGCGGGCGGCAGGTCGGCGAGCGTGATCGGTTTCGGCGGCACTTTCGGCGGCGGCCCGGGCTTCGGGTGCAGCACCGAGTCCTTGAACCAAAAGGCGAGGTCCTTGTCGCTGCAGCCGTCGCCCGCCGGCACCGGCTCCTGCTTGCGGCAGTGCGGCGAGTCGGCCGGACATTTCAGCCGCACGTGGATGTGGTCGGCATGGCCGTACCAGGGCCGCACCTTCTCCATCCAGGCGTCGTGGCCCTTCGGCTCGACGCGGCACAGTTCCTTCTTGATCGCGGCATTGACAAAAATGCGCTCGACTTCGGGCTGCTCGGCCGCGGTGCGGATGAAGGCGATATCCGAGGGCGTCCAGGTTTTCGGATTGACGTGGAGGCCGTCGGCGGCGACGAGATTGCTCGCCGAAATATCCTCGCGCTCCTTCGGACTGAGCTCGTGGTTCGGCATCGGCATGAACCAGATGTCGACGTCGAGCCCGATCTGATGGCTGGCATGTCCGAACGGCAGCGGGCCGCCGCGCGGCTGCGCCATGTCGCCGACCAGGATGCCGTGCCAGCCGGTGGCCTTGGCGGCGAGCGGGGCGAAGCGCTCGAGGAAATTGACCAGTTCGGGATGGCCCCAATTGCGGTTGCGCGACAGCCGCATCACCTGCCAGTTCGGGCCGTCGACCGGCAGTTCGACGCCGCCTTGCAGGCAGCCGCGCGGGTAATAGCCGATCGCCATCGCATGGCCGAGCGACGGCAGCTTGACCGCCGAGAAGAGCTGCTTGGCGGGCAGCTTTGCCTCCGCGACCGCCGGCTTCGCCGGCGGCGCAGGAACGGCGACCGCGGGCGCTGCATTCGCTCGCGTCTGCGCCAAGCCGCTGCCGGTGGATGCGGCGATGCAGGCGAGCGACAGGGCGAAAACGGCGACGATTCGGCGCGTCATGCTTCTTCCCATTTAACGATTCTACCGGTTCTTGTCAGGTTAATTGCGCGGAAATCGCCGCGCCTCCCAGGGTAGTAACCAAAATTGCGGGATTTTAGGCAAAGTTCACAAAACCTTGCCAAGATGACGCCGCTCCGGGGGGAACTTGCGATGCCGCGATTTGCCGTTGTCCTTGCCGCAACCGCCGTGCTGTTCGGCGGTCTCGCCTCCGCCCAGGCCGCCGTCGTCGTGACGGTGGACAAATCGGCTCAGGAACTGTCGGTCACCGTCGACGGCACGCCGCGTTATCACTGGCCGGTGTCGACCGCGCGCATTGGCTACCACACGCCGAACGGCACCTATAAGCCACAGCGGCTGGCGCGCAAATGGTTCTCGCGCAAGTACGACTGGTCGCCGATGCCCTATTCGATCTTCTTCGACGAGGGCTACGCCATCCACGGTTCGTACGAAATCTCGCATCTCGGCCGGCCGGCCTCGCATGGCTGCGTCCGCCTGCACCCGGATAACGCCGCGCTCCTGTTCGCGCTGGTGAAGGAGCGCATGGACGACACCACCATCGTGGTGACCGGCGAGCGGCCGGAGAAGGTGCGCGCGCGCCAACGCGACGAGGACGAACACGAGGTGCGCCGCCGCCGCGTGCATCGCGAGCGCCGCGAGGCGCCACGCGAGGCCGAAGCGCGGCCGCAGGCCCAGCGCTTCGGCAATCAAAGCAACAGTTGGCACAGCGGCCAGCAGCAGTTCTTCATCTTCGGCCCGCCACCGGGCCAGCGCTGAGCAGCGTTGCCCTAGTGCCCGCGCGCCTTGCGCGTGCGCGCCGCCGCCGAGCGATGCGCCGAGGCGCGGCCGCCGCTGCGTCCGCCTTTGCGCGCCGAGGCGTGGCTTTCCTTGTGGCCGCGGCCGGAGCCGCTGCGCTTGCCGCCGCCGGATTCCTTGTTGACCGTCGCCCAGGCGCGGCGTTCGGATTCGCGGCGCGACACGCCGCGGCGTTCGTAGCCCTTCTCGATGTGACGCGCCTTGCGCTTCTGCTTGGTGGTGTAGCTCGCCTTGCTGCCGCGCGGCATGAGTTGTCTTCTCCTCACGTGATCATTGTCTGGTTGAACGCTTGAAACTGCCGCGTGGTTCCATGCTCTCCGTCCGTCGTTGCCGGGCTTGACCCGGCAATCCATGCGGCGGTTCGGCAAGGATCGATTTACGTAAGGCTGGCGCGCGCTGACGTTCGTCATGGATGCCCGGGTCAAGCCCGGGCATGACGATCATGCGGCTATGTCAGCGGCCTGCGCAGCGCGGCGACGCTCACCTCGCGGAATGTCGGCCTTGCCGAACTGCCGCATGCGCTTTTTATCTTCTCATCTCGCTTGTCGGGCAGCTTGCGCTTGCGCCTGGCGTCACCGCCGGAAAATCACATCCGCCTGCAACGTTCGTCCGGCAACGGGCGGCTTGCCCTCAATACCCCATGCGGCCGTACATGCGCGCGGCGATCGCGGTAAGACCCGCGGTGAAGGCGAGCAGGACGCCGAAATCGAGCAGAAATCCGTAATCCGACGCCCCATGCGTCAGCATCAAGGCTCTGAGAACGTCGACCTCATAAGTGAGCGGATTGACATGCGAGACGGCGTTCAACCAGTTCGGCATCAGCGATAACGGATAGATGGCGTTGCTGGCGAAGAAAATCGGCATGGTCAGGACCTGGCCGATCCCCATGAAGCGCTCGCGTGTCTTGACGATGCACGCGATGATCAGCGACAGCGTGGAAAACAGCGCCGACCCGAGCACGATGGCGGCGGCGACGCCGAGGATATTGAGGGGATGCAGATCGATGCCGACGCCGATCAGCATGGCAAGCCCATAGACGATCAGCGCTTGCGACAGAGCGCGCACGCCGGCGGACAGCGCCTTGCCGAGCACCAGCGCCGAACGCGGCGCCGGACTGACGAGATAACGCTGCAGGACTCCGAGATCGCGTTCCCAGATCGCGGATATTCCATAGAAAATCGCCACGAACAAAGCGCTCTGCGCGAGAATTCCGGCGGCGAGGAAATCGAGATAAGGAATATTGCCCGGCGCGACGCCGCGGACGCGGGCCATGACCTCGCCGAACAGCATCAACCACAAGACCGGCTGCACCGCGCGGGTCAGCAGCTCGAGCGGATCGTGATAGAGCTTCTGCACCTCGGCCGCGGCCACCGCCATGGTCTGGGTCGCATAGTCGCCGAGCGCCTGCCCGAACGACCGGTCAGCCATGCTCACTGGCTGCGCGGCGGTCTCGCCTGACATCGCGATAGCTTCCCTTGGTTTCGGTTTCGCCTGTTGCGGTGGTAAGCCCGATGAAGACGTCGTCGAGCGTGGCATCGGGACCGACATGCGCCTTCAATTCGGCGGGCGTGCCGACGGCGACAATGCGGCCGCGGTCGATGAGCGCAATGCGGTCGCAGGACTTGTCGACTTCATCCATGTGATGCGAGGTCACGACCATCGTGCGATGGAACCTGTCCCGGAGGTCGAGCACGCGCTCCCACACCGTCTCGCGCGCGGCGGGATCGAGCCCGACCGTGGGTTCGTCGAGAAACAGCATCGGCGGCCGGTGCAACAGACTTTGCGCGATCTCGAGCCGCCGGATCATGCCGCCGGAATAGTGCCCGGCAAGATGATGCGCGACCTCGGCAAGTCCCATCCGCGCCAGCGCCCGCGAAACGCGGTCCTTTCGCTCGCGCCGGGGAACGCCGTAGAGGCGCGCCGACAGCAGCATGTTTTCGTATCCGGTGAGCGAACCGTCGGCCGACAACAGCTGCGGGACATAGCCGATTTGTCGGCGCACGTCGGCGGGTTGGCTGACGATATCGTAGCCGGCAATCGTCGCCGATCCGGACGTCGGCGGCAGCAGCGTCGTCAGCATTTTGATCAGCGTGCTCTTGCCCGCGCCGTTCGGGCCGATGAGACCGAAAATCTCGCCGCGATAGATGCTCAGCGTGACGCTGTCGACGGCGGTGAGATCGCCGAATGTCCGGGTGAGCGCGGACGTCTGCAGCACGATATCGGGTCGCGCGATATTCGTCTTGTCGTCCGGCATGAGCACAAATCCCCGCGCGCCCCGGTGCGACGAATATACCAGAACGCGGGGCGTTGTCGGCGGCGAAACGCTTACGCGTCGACCCAATGGATGTCGGCCGCTTTTCTGGGAACCGGCGGCGGCCCGGCTTTCGGATGCCCGACGATGATCGGAGCGACCGGCGTATAATTTTCCGGGAGTTTCAGCGCCGCTTTTCCTTCAGGCGTGACCAGCCATTTCTGCGCGAAGCCGATCCAGCAGGTCCCCAATCCGGCGGCGCGCGCCGCCAGCATCAGGTTCTCGGCCGCCAGCGAACAGTTTTCGACCGCCCACGGGCTTTCCGCCGCGCTCGAGATCAGGATGAGCACCGGCGCGTGATAGAAAATATTGAAGGCCGGATTGCTCAGCCGTTCCTGAAAATGCGGCAACAAAGCCGCCGGCGAGGTCCGCAGCATATGCGCCTTCGCTTCGGCCGAGATGCGGGCGAGAACGGCCTGGTCGCGCACCACGCAGAATGACCACGGCTGTTGATTGACCGCGCTCGGCGCCTGAATGGCGGCGTCGATCAATTCGCGGATGGTTTTTTCATCGACCGGCTCGGCGGTATATTCGCGCACGGCGCGCCGCGTGTAGATTGCTTCCCGGAGGTCCATGACCGACCTGCCTTGCTTTTTTCGGATCGGCGCATTGTAGGCAGGCAGCGGATCGATGCATTGATCCTGGTCAACTCCTCACACATCCACCTTCAGCGCGGCGATGAACGCCTCCTGCGGGATGTCGACCTTGCCGAACTGGCGCATGCGCTTTTTGCCTTCCTTCTGCTTATCCAAAAGCTTTCGCTTTCTTGTGGCGTCGCCGCCGTAGCACTTGGCGGTGACGTCCTTGCGGAAGGCGCGCACGGTCTCGCGCGCGATGATCTTGCCGCCGATCGCGGCCTGGATCGGCACCTGAAACATGTGCGGCGGGATCAGCTCCTTGAGCTTCTCCGCCATGGCGCGGCCGCGGCTCTCGGCGCGCGTCCGGTGCACCAGCATGGACAGCGCGTCGACCGGCTCGCCGTTGACCAGCATCTGCAATTTGACGAGATCGGCCTCGCGGTAGTCGGTGAGGTGATAGTCGAACGAGGCGTAGCCGCGCGACACTGATTTCAGCCGGTCGTAGAAATCGAACACCACCTCGTTGAGCGGCAATTCGTATTTCACCATGGCGCGGCTGCCGACGTAAGTGAGCTCCTTCTGCACGCCGCGGCGGTCTTGGCAGAGCTTCAGCACCGAGCCGAGATATTCGTCCGGGGTGAGGATGGTCGCCTCGATCCACGGCTCCTGCATGCCCTCGATGTGGTTGGGATCGGGCATGTCGACCGGATTGTGGATCTCGAGCTCGCGGCCGTCCCGCAGCTTGATCTTGTAGATGACCGACGGCGCGGTCGCGATCAGGTCGAGGTTGAACTCGCGCGACAGCCGCTCCTGGATGATCTCGAGATGCAAGAGGCCGAGAAAGCCGCAGCGGAAGCCGAAGCCGAGCGCGGCGCTCGTTTCCATCTCATAGGTGAAGCTCGCGTCGTTGAGGCGCAGCTTGCCCATGGCGGCGCGCAGATCCTCGAAATTGGCGGCGTCGACCGGGAACAGGCCGCAGAACACCACGGGAATCGCCGGGCGGAAACCGGGCAGCGGCGCCTCGACCGGCTTGCGGTCGTCGGTGATGGTGTCGCCGACGCGGGTATCCGCCACTTCCTTGATCGAAGCGGTGATGGCGCCGATCTCGCCGGGGCCGAGCTCGTCGACCGGCGTCAGCTTCGGCGTGAACACGCCGGTGCGGTCGACGTCATAGGCGGCGTTGGTGCCCATCATGCGGATGCGCTGGCCCTTCTTCAGGGTGCCGTCGACGATGCGCACCAGCACGACCACGCCGAGATAGGCGTCGTACCAAGAGTCGACCAGCAGTGCCTTCAGCGTCGCCTCGCGGTCGCCCATGGGCGGCGGCAGGCGCGTCACGATGGCTTCGAGCACCGCGGGCACGTTCTGTCCGGTCTTGGCGGAAATCTCGATGGCGTTCGACGCATCGAGGCCGATGACGTCCTCGATCTGCTTCTTCACCGCGGCGGGATCGGCGGCCGGCAGGTCGACCTTGTTGAGCACCGGCACGATCTCGTGGCCGGCGTCGATGGCGTGATAGACGTTGGCAAGCGTCTGCGCCTCGACGCCTTGGCTGGCGTCGACCACCAGCAGCGAGCCCTCGCAGGCGGCGAGCGAACGGTTGACCTCGTAGGCGAAGTCGACGTGGCCCGGGGTGTCGATGAGGTTGAGGACGTAGTCCTTGCCGTCGCGCGCCTTGTAATTGAGGCGCACGGTCTGCGCCTTGATGGTGATGCCGCGCTCGCGCTCGATATCCATGGAATCGAGCACCTGCTCCTTCATCTCGCGCGCCTCGAGCCCGCCGGTGAGCTGAATCAGCCGGTCGGCAAGCGTGGACTTGCCGTGGTCGATATGCGCGACGATGGAGAAATTGCGGATATTCTGGATCGGGACCGCCGTCATGGCGCGGCAGATAACACTCAGGGTCGCGGGCTTCAAGCAATCTCGGCGTCATTCCGGGGCGCGCGAAGCGCGAACCCGGAATCCAGAGCCATTTACGCCTGTGCGTCCGGCCCTGCGGGCCGTCCCGGAATGACTGGGAAAAGAGTTTAGCGGTCGCCTCCTCCCCCGTTCATTCCCGCGAAAGCGGGAATCCAGACTACACTTGCCGCGTCTTGTTTGGTGCTTTAGCTGGGTCCCCGCTTCCGCGGGGACGAACGGGGTAAGGTCAGCTGCATGCGTCTGCTTTCGCCCATCGACCGTCTGCGCGCGGCGCTCACCGATCCGGTGCGCTCCGAGCGCGCCGTGCTGGTCGCGCTCGCGGTCTACCTGCTGCTGTGGACGCTCTACGGCAGCATCGCCAAATCGAGCCAGGGCCTGCACCCCGACATGACCGAGGTCATCGCTTGGTCGCGCGATCTCGCCTGGGGCTACAAGCACCCGCCGCTCGCCGCCGCCATCGCGTGGGCATGGTTCAGCATCTTTCCCGTCGCCGAGTGGTCCTACTATCTGTTGGCGATGCTGATGCCGACGCTGGCGCTGTGGATCGTGTGGCGGCTCACCGCCGATTATCTCAGCGTTGAAAAGCGCGTCGCCGGCCTGGCGCTGCTGATGTTCGTGCCGTTCTTCAATTTCCACGCGCTCAAGTTTAACGTGAACACGGTGCTGCTGCCGACCTGGGCGGCGGCGACGTTCGCTTTCCTGCGCTCGTACCGGACCCGCAGCGCGGGCTGGGCCGCACTCGCCGGCCTCGGCGCCGCCTTGTGCATGTTGGGCAAATACTGGTCGATCGTCCTGCTCGCCGGTCTTGCGATCGCCGCGCTGACCGATCGCCGGCGCGGGCTCTACTTTCGTTCCGCCGCGCCATGGATCACCGTGGGCGTCGGCTTGATCGCCATCGCGCCGCATCTCCTCTGGCTCTATCACCATTTCTCCGAGCCGTTTGCCTACGCGATGTACGTGCATGGCGACAAACCGTTCGGCGTCGCGATCTTCAGCGTGCTCGGCTATCTCGCCGGTTCGCTCGGCTACGTGGCGATCCCGCTGATCGTGGTGTTTCTGGCAGTGCGGCCAAGCTGCGCGACGCTCGCCGACATGCTGTGGCCCGCCGACGATGACCGGCGGTTGGCGGCGGCGGCGTTCTGGGCGCCGCTGCTGCTGCCCGCGGTTGCGGCGCTCGCGAGCGGCACTGAAATCACCTCGCTGTGGTCGATGTCGGCCTGGACGCTGCTGCCGGTGCTGCTGCTGTCGCCGCCAACGGTGACCATCCGCGACGTCGACCTGCGCCGTATTCTCGCCGCCGGCGCGGCGATCCCGGTGGTGATGCTGATCGCCTCGCCCGCGATCGCCATCATCGCCCAGCGCAACGGTCCGCCGCCGAATTCGGCGCAGGCCGCGCTGCTCGCTGGCGAGGTCGAGCAGCTTTGGCATCAGACGATCCCGCAACCGCTGCGTTTTGTCGGCGGCGCCGGCGATCTCGCCGACGGCGTCGCCGCCTATGCCGTCGAACGGCCGCGCGTGCTGACCGACATGCCGGCGCCGGACGCGGCGGAACTCAGGCGCGACGGCATGGTCATCGTGTGCTTTGCCGCGGACGCCGCCTGCCTTGCCAAGGCGGCAGCGCAGACTGCGCCGGTTCGCCGCGTCGAAACCGAGATCGTGCGCAATTTTCTCCGGTTCCCAGGGCGGCCGCAGCGCTATACGATCTTGATCGTGCCGCCGCTGCCGTAAGCATCGGCGTGATCCGTTTGAGTGGGGGATAATGGAATCGGCCGAGGAGTTGGTAGGTTCACGGGCGCTGCACGCCGCCCTCAGGGCCATTGAAAGATTGATCGACGCGCTGATCGATCCGCTGCGGCGCGAGCGGACGATGCTGGCGTTGCTGGTCGCCTATGCCGTCATCTGGACGCTTTACGGCGTGATCGCCAAAGCGAGCCAGGACATGCAGGTCGACGCCGCCGAACTGGTGTCGTGGTCGCGTCATCTCGCGCTCGGTTACGCCAAACACCCGCCGCTCGCCGCCTGGCTGGTGCGCGCCTGGTTCACGGTGTTTCCGCTCCGCGACTGGGCCTATTATCTGTTCGCCATCGCCTACGCGACCATCGGACTGTGGATCGCCTGGCGGCTCTACGGGCGCCTGCTGGCGCCGGACAAGCGCATCGTCGCGCTCGCCTGCCTGACGCTGGTGCCATACTTCAATTTCCACGGCATCCGCTTTGACCACAACGCCGTGCTCGGACCGCTGTGGGCGGCGACCGCCTACTGCTTCATCCGCTCTTTCGAGAGCCGTAGCGCGTCGTGGGCGGCGCTGGCCGGCGCGGCGGCGGCGGCGGCAGTGCTCGGCAAGTACTGGTCGATCTTCCTGCTGGCCGGTCTGGCGCTCGCGGCTCTCGTCGATGCGCGCCGCGCAATCTATTTCCGCTCGGCCGCGCCGTGGGTCACCGTCGGCGTCGGCGCGCTGCTGCTGGCGCCGCATCTCGTCTGGCTGCTGCAGCACGATTTCATGCCGCTCACATATGCGCTCGGCGCGCACAGCGTGAACACGTTCGGCGACACGTTGATCACCGCCGGCCGCTACGTCGGCGGCGGCCTCGGCTATGCCGCGGCACCGGCACTCATCGTCCTCGCCCTGGCCCGCCCGCGCGGCGCCGCATTGGCCGACATGCTGCTGCCGACGGCGCCGGAACGCCGCTTTGTCGCGGTGGCGTTCTGGGCGACGCTGCTGCTGCCGGTTCTGGTCGGGCCGCTGTTGGGCATCGACCTCAATCCGATCTGGACGATGCCGGACCTCATTTTGTTTCCGCTGGTACTGTTATCATCGCCGTTGCTGACGCTGAGCCGGCAAGTGCTCGGCGCCATCGTCGCGCTGGTGATCGTCTTGCCGGTGGCAATGCTGGCGGCCTCGCCTGCCATCGCGATTGCGATCCATATGGCCGGTCCGGATCCCGTGTCGGCGCACGCACAGCTTCTGGCCGCGCGGGTCGATGAGGAATGGCATCGCACCAATGCGCGTCCCTTGCGCGTCGTTGGCGGCGACTTCGGCCTCGCCAACGCGACGGCGTTCTACCTGCCGGACCGGCCGTCGCCTTATCCGGTGCTGGAGCCGGAGACCGAGGACTGGGTGACGCCCGCGCTCATCGCCCGCGACGGCGCAGCGATGGTATGCCAGCTATATCCCGGCTTTCACGTCTGCACGACGCTGATCAGGCTGGCAATCGACAAGGCGATCGCCGGCAATCCGCCGCCGCGCAATGTCGAGCTGACGCTCACGCGCAGGTTCTGGGGCATCGCCGGCAAGCCGCAGCGCTACCTGATCATGATCGTGCCGCCGGCGACGTAACGCCGGAACGCGAGCTGCGCCGCATCAGTAGCGATAATGATCGCTCTTGAACGGGCCGGCCTGCGGCACGCCGATATAATTGGCCTGCTTGTCGGACAGCCTGGTCAGCTTGACCCCGATCTTGTCGAGATGCAGCCGCGCCACCTTCTCGTCGAGGTGCTTGGGCAGGGTGTAGACTTGGTTCTGGTACTTGCCGGGATTGGTCCACAATTCGATCTGCGCCAGCGTCTGGTTGGTGAAGGACGACGACATCACGAACGACGGATGCCCCATGGCGTTGCCGAGGTTCACCAGGCGGCCTTCCGACAACAGAATGATGCGCTTGCCGTCGGCGAACTCGACCTCGTCCACCTGCGGCTTGATGTTGTGCCATTTCAGATTGCGCAACGAGGCGATCTGGATCTCCGAGTCGAAGTGGCCGATGTTGCAGACGATGGCACGGTGCTTCATCTTGCGCATGTGGTCGAGCGTGATCACGTCGACATTGCCGGTCGCGGTGACGAAGATGTCGGCGCGCGGCGCGGCGTCTTCCATGGTCACCACCTCGTAGCCTTCCATCGCCGCCTGCAGCGCGCAGATCGGATCGATCTCCGAGACCATCACGCGGCAGCCGGCCTGGCGTAAGCTGGCGGCCGAGCCCTTGCCGACGTCGCCGAAGCCGGCGACCATGGCCACCTTGCCGGCCATCATCACGTCGGTGCCGCGGCGGATGCCGTCGACCAGCGATTCACGGCAGCCGTAGAGATTGTCGAACTTCGACTTGGTGACGCTGTCGTTGACGTTGATCGCCGGGAACAGCAGGCGGCCTTCCTTGGCCATCTGATAGAGCCGGTGCACGCCGGTGGTGGTCTCCTCGGTGACGCCGCGCACTTGCTTGGCGAGCTTGGTGTACCAGCCGGGCTGCTCCTTCATCCGCTTCTTGATGGCGGCGAACAGCACTTCCTCTTCTTCGTTGCCGGGATGCGCGAGCACGCCGGGGTTGGTCTCGGCCTGCAGGCCGAGATGCAACAGCAGCGTGGCGTCGCCGCCATCGTCGAGGATCATGTTGGGGAAGCCGCCGTCCGCCCATTCGAAGATGCGGTGGGTGTAATCCCAGTAGTCCTTCAGACTCTCGCCCTTGACGGCGAAGACGGGAATACCGGCCTGCGCGATCGCCGCGGCGGCGTGATCCTGCGTCGAATAGATGTTGCAGGAGGCCCAGCGCACGTCGGCGCCGAGCGCGGTCAGCGTCTCGATCAGCACCGCGGTCTGGATGGTCATGTGCAGGGAGCCGGCGATGCGGGCGCCGCGCAGCGGCTGCTCGGGGCCGTATTCCTCGCGCGTCGCCATCAGGCCGGGCATCTCGGTTTCGGCGATGGCGATCTCGTTGCGGCCCCAGGCCGCGAGCGAGATGTCCTTGACGACGTAGTCGGCGGCCTTGGCCTGCGGCTTGGCGGAAGCGGTCATGACGATCCTGTGCGCGTGTGAAATGTCGATTGGGTCGGGCCGAGCCTATAACAGGCCGGCGCCGCTCCCGCAACGCATATATAAAGGTTTCTTTATATTTAGTTGACTCGGCCGAGCCGGCC
>Ga0335077_10007901_pt1 | contig 13190 bp, 8 predicted proteins | sample Lox_Sample_31_FD_207151 | JGI IMG/M metagenome (GOLD analysis project Ga0335077, IMG submission 207151) | Soil microbial communities from Loxahatchee National Wildlife Refuge, Florida, United States - Lox_Sample_3.1 | ecosystem: Environmental > Terrestrial > Soil > Wetlands | place: USA: Florida... | reverse complement strand
GGCACCTTGAAGCTGGGCACCATGGTGCGCATCCCATCGGCGGAAGCCACGAACGCTCCACGTCCCCCCATCTTGATGATGACGTTCGCGGGGCCACTCTTCAGCAGTTCTTCTGCGTAATCGCCGACGTTTCTCTCGTTCAAGTCGCTAACAGCCGTGCCGCACAGCGCGGAGGCCTCGGTTTCATTGGGGGTGAGATACGTAATGCGGCGCAGCACCTCGCGTGGAATGGGCCGCGCGGGCGCCGGATCAAGCATCAGGGGAACCTTGTGCCGTTCGGCGATCTCCGCGAGATGCTCTACTGTCTCGACGGGGATTTCCAGTTGTGTCAGGATCATCCCCGCGAAGCGCAGATGCGGCAAAGCTCTGTACAGGTCGCGAGCCAGCAGCTTGCCGTTCGCGCCGGGGACGACGGTGATGCTGTTCTGCCCGTGGGCGTCCACCGAGATCAACGCGACGCCTGACGCCGTGCCCCGGGCAGTGCCGACAAAGGCAACGTCCACGCGGGCGTCCCGGAGGCCCTGCCGCAGGCGAGCGCCGAATTCGTCGTCGCCAACCTTGGCGATCATGCTCACGGGATAGCCAAGCCGACCAATGGCGACGGCCTGGTTCGCGCCTTTGCCGCCATGAAACGTCTGGAATCGATCGCCGGTCACCGTCTCGCCCGGCGCAGGGATCCGCTTGCCGGTGCAAACCAGGTCGAGATTGACGCTTCCCACGACAACTACGGATTTCATAAGCTACCACCTAAAACTTCACAATAGGAGCAATGGCCACGCCGCTCAACCCTACAAGGAAACAGAGAAACATCAAAACGAGCAATCGCCGCGCAACGGGCGGTGCCCCGGCGAATTCGCGCCACACAAACACGCCCCAGATGGCCGACACCATCGTGGCGCCCTGGCCCAGCGCGTACGCGGTCGCCGGCCCCACCATCTGCGCATAAGATGCGGCAAAGTTGAAGATCATTCCGATGCCCCAGATGATGCCGCCCAGCAGCCCCCAGAAGTGCATCGAGCCGCGGCCGCGGAAATAGTCGGCAATGGCCACCGGCTCGCCCGTAACAGGTTTGCGCATGAAGATGTAGTTCACAGGAATGGTGCAGGCGAGGACGCCGAGCGAAAACACGAACGCCACCGTATAGGGGCCGAGGTGGTTTTCGCCCGTGGTTGCCTTGGCGACAAATGGATAGAACAAGCCCATGCCCACGCCGCACAACAGGCTGAGCATGATTCCTTTTGTGCTGAGGCTGAGGTCCTTTACCAGCTTTCGGTAGGCGAAGGCGTCGAGAATGATGGCCACCACCACAAGAGCGATCCCGCCGAACAGCAGCAGGGGATTGCCCTTGGGCAGAATGATGTAGTTGAGCACTGATCCGATGACCAGCGCCAGCCCGATGCCGATGGGGAAGGCAACGGCCAGGCCGGCAATCGCGATGGCCGCGACGAGGAGAATATTCGCGACGTTGAACACCACGCCGCCGAGAAATGCAAGGAGGATGTGGTGGCCGTCCGCCGCCCTGAGGTTGGCCATGAAGCTGTCGGGGCTCGCGGGGTCGTTATTGCCCATGATGAATCCGAGCAGAACCGAGATCAGGACAATGCCGAAGACGTAGTCCCAGTAGAACAGTTCGAAGCGCCAGCCCTTGCAGAGCTTCTGCGTGTTGGCCCAGCTACCCCAGCAGATCATCGTCACGATCATCATGAACAGCGCGAGCGGGTACAAACCTGGTATGAACATTCTTCCTCTTCGAACTCCCGATCAAAATAACGTTGACGACAACAAAGGTTTCGCCGAGTTGCACGGCTTCGCGCGGACCAAGGGACTGCACCGTTTCCTGCCCGGTATTCTTCGTTAGCTGTGAATGCCGTGTTACCAGCTTTCCCGGCGCGACGCTCCGCGGTTCCGAACAACGTCACCTCGCGATGGCGCAGGGAGGCGAGCACCGTAGCGATGGTAGCGCGGTTGAACCAATCGTGGGTGGGCGTTGCTTCCGATAGACCGTCCTGGCCAGCGTTTGCTTACATTTGCACCTGAAAGCTGTCCAATGCAATAGTCTTTCGTTGTCACCTTCAAAATTCCGCAGCTCTGTCAGGATGGGCGACTCATGGAATGGCGAGTGACGTTTCTTGCGCTGCTGGCCGCGCTTTCTGCCGATCCAAATGTCATGCTCCGGGCGTAATCTGCGGGTGCGGTCCGATCAGTGGAGGCCAGGGCGGGAACGCCCATTCAATGTGCGATGGACGTGCGCCGCTTCGGCTCGCACGGTTACGGAATGCTGCTCGCCGAAGTGGGCCTGCCGCCGGGCGCGGATGTGGACCGCGCCTCGCTTGCGAAGGCCCTCGATAGCTGGACCGTTTCCCGCTACGAGCTCCAACCCGATCGCATCATCTTTTATCTCTGGTCGTGGAGCGCGGAGGGCACGCATTTCAAGTTCGCGTTCACACCTCGGTACGCCATTCACGCCAAGGCCCGCGCCGGCAACGCTGTTTGACTACTACAATCCCGATCTCAAGGTTGTGCTCGCTCCACAGATGTTCGCGGTACGGTAACATCGAAGCCACAGAGAAACAACCTGGCGGCCTGTGAGGACTTCTTTCCAAACATTGTTTCTTACTGCAACGCTGCTCATTGCGCCTGGCGCTGCACGCGCCCAGTACGCGGCCGGCTGGACTCCGGCTCTCAATGAGGCCGCGCGCGCCGCCCCCGAGGCCAGGATCATTGTCCTCGATCTGCGCGATGGCCGCCTTCTTGCGGCGCGTCATCTCGACGAAGCCGCGCGCACGCTCGCCGCGCCCGGATCCACGCTGAAGCCGTTGATCCTTTATGAGCTGCTCTGGTCCCGGCGATGGAATGCAGAACGGCGCATCGCCTGCGATCGTTCGCTCGTCATTTCCGGCCGGAGGCTGGCGTGCTCTCATCCCGTGGCTCCGCCGTTCGACGCGCGCGCGGCACTCGCGTGGTCGTGCAACAGCTACTTCGCGGAAGTCGCGCGCACTCTGCGCCCCGGAGAACTCGCGCCCCTGCTGCGCGCGACGGGCCTGCTCAGCGCCACGGGCCTGGCGCGCGGCGAGGCTTTGGCAGAGCTTCGAGAACCGCGCTCAACGGAGGAAATGCAACTGGGCGTGCTGGGTGTCGAGAACATCCGGGTGACGCCGCTTGAGTTGGCCTGGGCATATCGCCGGCTCACGAATGAGCTCGTTGCACATTCCGGCGACATCGCAAGCGGCACCGTACGGGCGGGCCTCGCCGATTCAGTCGAATCCGGCATGGCGCAACCGGCCAGACAGAAAATGATCTCCGTGGCTGGGAAGACCGGCACCGCGGAAAGCGCGGGTTCGCCGCAAACGCACGGCTGGTTTGCCGGCTTCGCGCCTGCGGATCGTCCCCGGGTGGTTATCGTCGTCTATCTTTCCTCCGGCCGCGGAATGGATGCCGCGCACATTGCCGGGCTGCTTCTTGCGCACGCGCCGCCGAACGCAAACAGGGCGAACCGGCCATGAATACCGCGGCTCTCCCGTTGCTGGTCGTGACGGCATTCGCGCTCGGGGTAATTTCCGTGGAACTCGAAACGCCGCATGCCTCCCCGTCCACGGTTCGCGTCGGCATGTGGACGCTGTGGCACGACCGCGAAGTCACGTTGACTCCCGCATCCGCCACGATGCTGCAGACCTGCGAGCAATGCGCGAAGCATGCGATGCGCCAGGCGTTGATCCTTCGCGCGAACGAACGAAGCGGCCTCACTCTCGTCGCCGGCAACCGCTCGCGCCCATTAAAGACGGTCCTGCTCTCGGGCGGCGTCACTCTCAGTGCGCATTCCGAATCGGCAGCAGTTCGCGATCCCGTCGAGATCACCGGGCGCAACGGAACGCTCATTCTTGCAGTCACCATGCCGGTAGAGCGCTATGTAGAACAGGTGGTCGCCAGCGAGAGCGGCGCCACGGACAGCCTCGAATCGCTCAAGGCGCTGGCGATCGTAGTGCGCTCTTACACGCTGCATGAGGACCACGGCCATCCCGATTACGATGTTTGCGACTCGACGCACTGCCAGCTTCTGCATTGGCATACGAATCAACGCTCGCGGGCAGCGCACGCGGCCGCGCTGGCCACTGCGGGCGAGACGCTCTGGTTTCACGGCCGGCGCGCGCAGGCATACTTCAGCAAGGATTGCGGAGGCCGCACCGCATCGGCCGTCGAGGTGTGGCCGCGCATGCCTTCCCTTCCGTATCTTGACTCGCGCAATGATCCGTACTGCAAACAGGAGAACAGCGGATGGGCGACGGAACTGACACAAGCAGAGTTAACAGCGGCGCTGGCAAGGCACGCACTCGCCGCTCCCGGCTGGAAGCATCTCGCAGTCGATCGTCGCGGCACATCGGGTCGGGTAGTCACGCTCCAGGTGGACGGAGACAAAATAACCGCTGAGGATTTCCGCATCGCCGTCGGCGAGTCGCTCGGATGGAATCGCATTCCGAGCACGTGGTTTGAATTGAGCCAGCAGGGCGATCGCTTCTTCTTTCACGGGCGCGGAACCGGGCACGGCGTGGGACTCTGCCAGAAAGGCGCTTCCGTGATGGCCGGGCAGGGCCGGTCCGCGCACGAAATCCTGGGGCAATATTTCCCGGGCGCCGAAGCCGCCGATGAAGTCACGGGCAAGAGCTGGCGGAGTTTTTCGCGCGCGGGCTTCACGCTGGAGACGCTGAACTCATCCGATGCCGCTTTCCTGCCGGAGATCGAGCGTGCCCGCGCGGAAACATCTGAGCGATCCGGCCTCAACGCCTCCGGGCCATTCGTCGTGCGCGCCTTCGGTTCAACTTCCGCGTTCCGGGACGCCACGCTGGCTCCCGGATGGACGGCCGCATTCAGTGAAGGCGACTGGATCGCGACGCAACCGCTTGCCAAACTTGCGGCGCACCGCCTGCTGGTCCCGACGCTGCGCCACGAATTCCTGCACGCGCTGGTCGAGCATGAAGCCGGTGCGCGCGCGCCGTTGTGGTTGCGAGAAGGCCTGGTTGAGCTTTGGAGCGGAGATGACGAGGCCAGCACCCGAAGCCGTACCGCGCTTATGACGGTCGATGCGGTGAATGCGGCACTTTCGCACCCGGCCGGAGAAACACAATCCGCTTTAGCACACCGCGACGCCGCGATTTACGCGGCACGCCTGCTCGATCACTACGGGCGAGGGCAGGTCCTCGACTGGCTCCGTTCAGGCGTTCCTGCTGACGCCGTGGTCCGCATCGGGCAGCGGTAAGCTCTCGAGCGGCGACACGATCGCGGGCTCGGAAACCGGCTCGCCGTCGTCATCCTTTCCGCCTCGCGGAGCGTTGTCCAGCAACCTCGCCGCCCAGCCCAGCAGCTTTACCCAGCACACCATCGCAAGCAGGTACGCCGCCAGCAGCTTCCAGATCACACGCGTTATCTGCTCGTGGACCGTCCCATGCGGCTCTGATTCAAACCAGGTCTGCGGCCAAGCTTCGCCCACCAGCGCACACCCTAGAACCGCGGGCCACCAGCGCCAGTCGATGAAGAGACGCAGGACGCGCCGCCACGGCAGCCGCCGCAATCCCCATGCTGAAGAGGATGCGAGCGGCATCAGCAGCCCAGGCACGATCACCCATCGCAACGTCCAACCCACCCAGTTCAGATCTCGAGACAAACGTCCGTAACTCGCCCAGTGGGCGCGCGCATGCTCGCCAGCCTTTGAGTTGAGGTAGTCTGCCCAATCGATTATTTTGTCGTCGAACATATCCAGCAACGACCACAGCACCCATCCGATTGCAATCCAGATCACGAGGGTGCATGCGCCCCAGGCGAGCGACACACGAGGCTCGTCCTGCCGGCCGGATTCGGATACAGGGTGCAGAAAGCTGCGAAACGTCCCGGCCTGCAAGACTACAAACGCGGCCGCAACGACCACCGGAACCAGCAGGGTAAGCAGCAGCTGCCAGAGATGCTTCTCCGGGATGCGCGTCCAGAGGAGCCCGATCGCGATCAACAACGCGACTCCGACGTTCTGGAGCACGATCCACAGCCACGCGCGCCTCACGCGCCGCAGCCAGTCTGCAATCATGTTGCGAAATTGTGTGAACAGCCGGGGCGTCATGGCAGCACCTCCAGCACAGCGGGATCGGTCGTAGCCTGTTTTTCGGGTTCATACATCGGGCCCGCCGACGCCGGACTGACGGCAAACCTGCCCGGGTTCACCACCTTCAGCAGGTAGACGTACTCGCGGCGACCGTTGAAATCTGTATTGAAGAACGCGGCGCGATCGTCGTGGAATTCCTTGCGCGTGAACCAGTCGGCCCACCAGTCCGGCTTGCGGTTGAGTGTGTACAGCCCGGTGTTGGCAAGGAACTCCGTGCCTGCGGGGATCGGGTCTTCCGCCATCAGGTACTTCCATTCGGTGCCGCCCAGCGTCAGCCGCACGGCTACGATGTCGCCCACATGCACCGGCCCGCTGAGCGGCTCCAGGTCGTAGGTAATGGGATCGGTCGGGTTGTCCTGCTTTTTCTGAAGCAGGAAATAGTCGCGGGCGGCATTCAGTGATACCTTGCCTTGCTGGTACAGCCTTTTGTCCGGCGAGTACCACGCGTTCTCCGCCGACCAGTAGGTGATTCCGTTGCCGCTCTTGCGAATCGTCAATTGGCCGCCGTTGCCGGCCTGCGCGGCGCCGATGGTGATCCGCCAGGGCAGCGCAAATCCATCGCCCGCCGCAAAATGCCGCTTGCCCACGCTTGTACGGTTCACCAGCACCTCGACATCGGACTCATTTGCCAGTTCGCCGCTCAGCAGAAGGTAATCTGTCAGGCCCTCGATCACCATCGCCGTCTGCTTGGTGGTGTACCAGTAGCCACCGTTCCGATGCTCGCCGAGCCAGCGCGCGGCCCTGGGGAGCAAGGCGCTTGCCTTGTCCTGCTTCACAATCAGCTTGAGAGCGAAGGCGGTCGTCTCGTCGGACGTATCGGCCCAGTATTCCAGCATGCTGTCGTACGTGCCTTCCCAATGCGCATCCGAATTAGTGACCTTTGCCTTACTCTCGAGCTGGATCGCCGCCTCGTGCGCGCGCGGATCTCCCGCAGAATCCAACGCCAATCCCAGCAATGCCAGACCTTCATCGCTCAGCATGTTTCTTTCGGTCCAGGCCTTGTCGAGCGCGTCCTTCGATGCGCCTCCTTCGTTGGCCAGCGCGAAGAGTACGTAGGCGCGCAGATCGGGAATCATGTCGGGATGGGCCGCCAAGGCAGCCGTGAGCCACTTCCGGCCGTTTTGTCGGCGGTTGTCGTCGATGGAGTATCCCGCGTCCTTCGCCTGTCCAAGCCCGCTGACGACATACGCCGTCATGAAGACGCGGCTTTGGTCATCCTGCCACCAGCCCCAGCCGCCGTCATCATGCTGGAAGCTGTAGAGCCGCTCCAGGCCCGCCTTCACCATGTCGTCCAGCGTCTTGCGATCGGTGGGCGGCTTCACGTGCAAGTTGTCCACCGCGCGCGACACAACGAGGTCGGGCAGGAAGCTCGACATGGTCTGTTCCGTGCACCCCCACGGATAGCTGACAAGGTAATCGAGCGCATCGAAGACTGCGCCGGCAATCGAAGGCGCAATCGTGATGGTCAGCCCGTGCGAGCCTTTGTCGGAGTTAGCCGGGTAGCCATATGGCCATTGGTTCTGCCCGTTGCCGGAGAACACCACGCCCGAACCCGCCGCGCGCTGCTTCACTCCAAAGGGCAGGATGGGCAGCGTGATCTCGAGGGCATCCGACTCCTCATTCGTCAGCGCCTTGGCGGTGAGCACTGCGTTCCCGGTTGTTTTCGCGCGGACTCGCCAATCCACGTAGTTCTCGCCCTTTGCGGGAATGGTGATCTTCTGGGTCTGCCCGCTGACCAGGTCGACGCCCTGCAAGTCCAGCGCAAACGTCACTTCCTTGGCGGAATCGAGATAGTTATGCGCAATCACTCGCAGAACCGTCTCGTCGCCCTGCCGGAAGAACCGGGGCGCCGCCAGCCGTACGATCAGGTTTTTACGTACCAGCACGCGCATCACCACGGCCCCGCCTTTACCGTCGTCCGTCATACCGCGAATTGTCGTTCGCCACGTGGTCAGCGCATCGGGAAAACTGAACTCCACCTTCGCGTGGCCGTCGGTTCCGGTGTGCACGCTGGAGTTCCAGTAGGCCGTGTCGGGAAATGCCTTGCGGATCTTGGGTACAACGAGATCGGAGCCGGGCTTCACCTGCGCCATGCGCGGATGGTAGAGCGATCCATTCACAGCCAGCAGCGGGCTCTTCGTCCCCGCCCGGCCGGAGAAGTAGAACTCGAACGAGGTCTGCGGCTGCATGTAAACGTACCGCTTCGGATAGAAGTAGCTCACGATATCGCCGCTGGTGTCCTGCCGAACGGAGTAGAGCGCTTCGTCCACTTCGCCGAAGCTCAGGTCCGCCTGCACCGGATTCCCCCTGGAGTCGGCCGCGAACACGTCGAAGCTCCCTTTTTCGCCGGGGAGGAATTTGTCCTTGCTGGGCGTGGCCGTAATCTTGAGGGTGCGCTCCACCAGCGGAACCTTCAGGCTTTTCTGGGCCGTCATCACCTGATCGTCGCGTACGATCATGGCGGTCACCACCACGTTGGGCTGCGACTGCCGCGTGATGGGCACGTCAAACGCGACGTTCTCGCCCGTGGCGTGGAGCACGCGCCGAGATTGCACAGAGTTGCCTTCCACCGTCACCACCGCCCACGACTCTTTGGCGCCGCTTACCAGCAGAAGATGCGCGGTATCGCCTACCTGATAACTCTTCTTGTCGGACACGATCTGGATTTGCGTGTTCGTGTTGTACCATTCGCCCGCGCCGTTCCAGATCCACACCCAAGTGCGCCCTTCCACGGTTCGCTGCTCGGGCGTCTGGGCCGTCGCTTTCACCTCGAAGTCGCCGCTACCAGAGATGCCCAGATCCACCAGCGCGGCTCCGTCCGCGCCCGTCGACGCATCTCGGGCGGCAGCCTCGGCTTCAGATCGCTGGTGCGTCACTGAATCCCACTTCACCAGCCCCGCGGTCACGTGCACCTGCGTCTGCACCGGCTTGCCGTCGTAGTCCTGCGCGGTCACCTTGACCCTGACCGCATCCCCGCCGCGGAACACGTAGCTTGTCGGCTCGACGCCAACGCGGAACGACCCGTAAGTTGCCAGAACCGTTGCGTGCCCGCTGACTTCGCGATTGGCCGCGTCGGTGACGCGCGCCTCGATGCGGGAGTCCTGATCCTCGTGCTTGCTATCCACCGAGACGGGAAGGCTGATGCTCAGCCGCCCGTTCGCGTCGAGCACGCCTTCGTGTTCCTGCTGCTCCGTGGCTCCGTACGCATCTTCATTTTCGTCCGGGGTCTCATCTACGCCCTGGGTGTCGGCGTTGTCATCGACCTCTTCCTGGTCCCACCAGTAGTGCGGCGTGGTGTGCACGACATACTTCACCCTGGCCCCGGCCACGGGCTCGCCGAAGAAATAGCGGGCCTCGATGGTTGCCTGCATGGTGTTGCCCTGCAGCACGCGCTGGGCGGCGGGTTTCACCGTCACCTGGTACTCGGGCTTCTTGTACTCCTCCACGTAGAAGTTGCCGCTGGTGAACTGGCCATCGAAGCGCACGTAGTAGAAGCCCAGCGCGGTATCGGACGCCAGGTTGAGGTCGGCCGAGACTGTGCCGTGGGACGACACGGGTACATCCTGCTTGAATACCACGTTGCTGTCGGGGCCGGTCACCTCCAGCGTGACCGACTTCTGCTCGGGCAACAGGACCTGATCATCCTTGTTGCGCCGCAGATAGCCCTTGAGGTGCACGGTGTGGCCGGGACGATAGACCGGCCTATCGGTATAGAAGAAGGCGCTCATGTCCGGGTGCTCATTCTGCATGAAGGTGTAGCCCCAGGGAGTGAGCAGTGCCGCGTCGGCGCCATGCCGCGCCAGGATCCAGACGTTCTCCGGCTCGGCCCCCTGGGCACCGCCGCGAATCTGCATGGACAGGTTCGCCAGCCCGTCTGCGTCGGTTTTGCCGGATGATTGCTGCTTGCCGCTGGCCCACAGCACCAGATCTGCATTGGCCACCGGAGCGCCCGTTTTACGATTTGCAACGAACACGCCTGCACTGCCAGGCAGGTGGCGTTCGACAACCGCGAGGGCCGTGACGATGGCCACGGTGTAGGCTTTGTAGTTGCCGTCGGTGGCTTCCACCAGGTACACGCCCGAGCCCAGCGAGTCGATGGGCAATTGCTGCGTTTCACTCACCACCGCGGGCGGCGTTTCCAGCTTCCATCGCGCGACCAACTGGCTCTCGTTCAGAACCGGGACCTGCGCGAACTGCGCCGCGCCCACCACGCGGCTGCGCTTGCCCAGCTTCCCCTGTTGCTCGCGGAAGCTGTCGCGAGCTTCGTCAGTGAACTGGCCGCGGAAGAAGTGGCGCATTTTCCACCACAGGTGTGCTTTCCAGTCGTGAATTCGTTCCAGCATGGTGCGGCGCTCGAGCTGCTCTTCGGGAGAACGGCCTTCTTCTCCAAAGGTGTGCACATCGCGGAGGCTGGCGAAGAATTTCTCGACATCGCGGACCTTGTAGACGCGGAACTCAAGGGCCGGAACGTTGTGCGCTAAGAGCTGGATCTTGACGCTCTCCCCGGGCGCAAAGGTCCGCGAGGTCGAGAGAGAGAAGGAACGCGGCTCATCCTTCGCGGATGACGCGGCGCAAATCAGCAGGAAACAAACAGCAACAAGCACCTTACGGACGTTCATGAGGTTCCCCGCAAAATGTTCCAGCGAAAGACACCGAGAAAGTTGGGATTGCCCGGGACGGGCCGCCACTCCGGCTGAGGATGGTCGAGCAGGTCGGCAATCAGCACGCGTCGAAGCTCTCCGGGCCCATCGTGGTTGGGGCCGGTGTGGTAAACCACCACCGCACCGTTCCCTGCCTGGGTGACGATCATCGAATGCCACGGCGACGAATGCCCGAATTGGCGGTAAAAGAGCAGATCGCCGGGGAGGGCTGCGCGCACGTCACGGCTGACCAGGAACGTATTCCGTTCTACGATCGTTTTGACGTCGGCAAACTGGGCAAAGCCGCCGGCATCCAGGTCCGCCGCGGTAAACGGCCCCGCCTGCACGCGGAACAGCGCGAGTCCTAGCGGCGTGTCCGGGTAGTGCCATTTGCGGATCTCGCCGGGAGGGGCGCCGACCTGTACGCCCGTTGCGGTGAACCAGGCGTCGTCGTGGCGGCGCATGGACTCGCGGTATGCGTAGCGCAGGAGGCTGGCGCAATCAGTGATCTCCGGCGGTACATCCTTCGCGGGCCGGCCGGCTGCATCTTCGGCAATCAGTGTGAACCAGCGCCGGAAGGCTGCCTGGTCGGCCGGGTCGGTCAGGCGAAGAAAATCAGGCGTGCCGTCGGTGAAACGGTCCCGGAAATCCAGGGCGGCGGCCTTCGCAACAGGCGGCTGGTTTGTATGGCCGGAATGCGATACCCGGCCGGTGAGCCAGAACAGCCGGATGAGCACCAGCACGATGAGTAGCGCCAGCACTGCGATCAGTACAAAGCTGACACCCAACGCACGGCCGCGGGAACGCGGGCCCCGGGTGACCGACAACTGCACGGCGCGTCTGCTGCGGTGCTTCACCGAAGTGAGAGAGTGAATCGTACCATCCTACCGCGAATCGGGCGGATGTGCAGTGGACCCGTCAGAGGCGTTTCTCGTTTCCGTTTGCGAGCACGTCCTCATGCGGCCGCAGGTCGCGGTCGCGCACGCCGATCAGGTAGAGCAGGCCGTCAAGGCCCAATTCTGAGATCGCCTGGCCTGCACTGCGCCGCACCAGCGGCTTGGCGCGGTACGCGATCCCCATTCCGGCAAGGCTCAGCATGGGAATGTCATTCGCTCCGTCGCCCACAGCGACCACCTGATCCAGCGAGAATCCTTCCCGCCCGGAAATCTCGGCGAGCAGTGCCGCTTTCAATTCGCCATTGACGATGGGAGGAATCACGCGCCCGGTGACGGCGCCGCCAACAATCTCCAACTCGTTGGCGTGAACGTAATCGATTCCAAGGCGTTCCTGGAGGGAACGGGCAAAGAACGTGAAGCCTCCGGAGAGAATGGCGGTCTTGTAACCCAGCAACTTCAGCGTCCGGACGAGCCGCTCAGCGCCCTCGGCCAGCGGTATGGTTTCGAGCAGCGAATGCACGCGCGCCTCCGGCAGCCCCTTGAGCAGCGCGACGCGGCGGGTAAAGCTCTCGTCGAAGTTGAGCTCGCCACGCATTGCCCCTTCGGTGACGCGAGCCACCTGCGCGCCCACGCCTGCCAACTTCGCCAGCTCGTCGATGACTTCGCCCTGGATCAGCGTGGAATCCATGTCGAACGCGAACAGGCGGCGATTGCGCCGGAAGATACTCTCGCGCTGAAAGGCGATATCGATCGAGAGCTCCTGCGCGGTGCCGAGGAACTCCGCGCGCATGCGGACCTCGCGCGACGGATCGCCGCTCACGGCCAGCTCGACGCAGGCATTCCCGCCGGGCACCTGCGGCGAAAGCTCGGCCGAGAGCCGGTCGATGCGATCGATGTTCATTCCGTGGGCCGCGATGATTCGGCTTACTCGTGCGAGCTGATTCGGGGTGATCGATCGCCCGAGGATGGTGATGAGGAAATGCTGATGGTGCAGGCCGTGCATCCAGTGGCGGACGGCGTCCGGTTGCACCGGCGTGAACCGCGCCAGGAGACCGAGCGCGTGAGCGCGGTGGTGCAGGGCGGCCCTGAGTTCGCGATAGATGCTCTCATCCAAGACTTCCAAAAGAATTCCGAGGGAGAGCGTCTCGTGCACCACCGCCTGGCCAATGTCCAGGATCTGAACATCGCAGGCGGCAATCACGCCGGTGAGCTCGGCGGTGAGCCCCGGTTTGTCCGGGCCCGAGAAATGGATGAGGAAAGTGTGAGGAAGCGACGGGAATGACATGCCTGCGGCTACTATAGCGGACCGTCCGTCGGGCAGCGGACAGGCGCGGGCGAGATGGGCTGCAGAGTTCGCTAAATGCAGGTCCTTCGCCTGATCACTCCGGGAACGAAGACCTGTTCCTGGGGACCCCGACTACGCCGGTCGCGTCAAGCGCGACCGGCTCCGCTCAGGATAAAACCTTTAGGTGGTTGTCTCCCTTAATCTGGCCGGGGCTACTGCTTCGC
>Ga0335077_10007900_pt1 | contig 13190 bp, 12 predicted proteins | sample Lox_Sample_31_FD_207151 | JGI IMG/M metagenome (GOLD analysis project Ga0335077, IMG submission 207151) | Soil microbial communities from Loxahatchee National Wildlife Refuge, Florida, United States - Lox_Sample_3.1 | ecosystem: Environmental > Terrestrial > Soil > Wetlands | place: USA... | reverse complement strand
GGTGGGCCGCAGCCCGTCCACTCTTGGTTCGAAGAGCCGGATGGGTGTGGGAGCCGCAGCCTCACCCCCCGGCTCTTCACCGTTCTGGGGAAGCGAGCAGTACGGCGCTACCCGCGCATGAAGCGCACGGCGTCGAGACGCGAGCCGTAGCAGCGCATCCCGACGATCTTGCCGCCGTCCACCGTCAGCACGTGGTACCGGGTCTGCCTCGTCCCGTCGACGTTCATCCAGTCGAGCGTCCCGACGATCTTGTCGCCCACCTGCGTGAACTCCGGCGGCCGGTCGATCGTCTGTCCGTTCCGCTTCCGGATCTGGTGGCTCAGCACCTCGCGCGCCTCGTCGGGCCCGTGGCACCGCGGCGCGATGTTCCACCAGAGGAACTTCCGGGGAACTCCGCGCCATTCCGCGTCCTCGGCGAAGAGCGACGCGAACGGATCGGGATCGCCCCGGTTCAGCGCCTCGGCCGCCGCCCGAAGCTCGTCGATCATCGCGCGAGTATGCCAGAGCCGTCGTCGCGCAGACCCGGGCGCGGGTGCCACAATCGAGGACATGGTGGTGGAGCGAGCCGGCGCGGGGCTGCCGACGTGAGCGACTACGACGTGATCGTCATCGGGGGCGGCTCGCCGGGCGAGCACTGCTGCGGCGCCCTCGCCGAGGGCGGACTGCGCGTCGCGCTCGTCGAGCGGGAGCTCGTCGGAGGCGAGTGCTCCTACTACGCGTGCATCCCGTCGAAGACGCTGCTTCGTCCCGGCGAGGCGGTGCACGCCGCGCGCGAGGCGGCGGCAGAGGCAGAGGTCGACGTCGAGGCGGCGCTCGCGTGGCGCGACTTCCAGGTCTCGGACTACTCGGACGTCGGCCAGGAGCGCTGGCTCGCGGACAACGGCATCGACCTGATCCGCGGCACGGGGAGGCTCGACGGCGTCGGCGCCGTCGAGGTCGACGGCGTGCGCTACACGGCGGACAACGTCGTCCTCGCGAACGGCGCCGACCCGGTGATCCCGCCGGTTCCCGGCCTGCGCGGGCTCGAGGGCATCTGGACGAACCGCGAGGTCACCGGCATGAAGGCGGTGCCGCGCCGCCTGCTCGTGCTCGGCGGCGGCCCGGTCGGCGTCGAGATGGCCCAGGCCGTGCGCCGCCTCGGCGGCGAGGTCGCGCTCGTCGAGGGCGGCCGGCACGTGCTCTCGCGCGAGGCCGCCCCGCTCGGCGACGCGCTCGGCGAGGTCCTCCACCGCGACGGGATCGAGGTCCGCGTCGACACGCAGGCGACCGCCGTGCGGCGCGACGACGAGGAGTTCGTCCTCGAGCTGGACGACGGCGTCGAGCTGCGCGGCGACCGGCTGCTCGTCGCCACCGGCCGCCGGCCGCGTGTCGAGGGGATCGGCCTCGAGACGGTCGGCGTGCAGGCCGACCGCGCCGTCCCGGTCGACTCGCGCCTCCGCGTCGCAGAGCGCCTCTGGGCGATCGGCGACATCACCGGCATCTGGCAGCTGACGCACGTCGGCAAGTACCAGGGCGAGATCGTCGCCGCGAACATCCTCGGCGAGCCCCGCGAGGCGAACTACGACGCGGTGCCGCGCGTCGTCTACACCGATCCGCAGGCCGCGTGCGTCGGAGCGAGCGACGCGCCGTTCAGCGGGACCGTGCCGATCAACGGCATCGCGAAGACGGAGACGTACACGCGCGCGTACGCGCAGAGCATCGGCTTCCTGACGCTGCTGAGCGACGGCGAGCGGCTGACCGGCGCGTACGCGCTCGGCCCGGAGGCGGGCGAGTGGCTCCAGCAGGCGACGCTCGCGATCCGCGCCAGCGTCCCGCTCGCCGTGCTCGCCGACACGATCCAGCCCTTCCCAACGTTCTCGGAGATCTACGTCGGCGCGCTGAAGCGGCTCCGCGCCGCCGTCGCCGAGTCACGAGGAGTCGTCCATGCGTCCTGACATCAAGCCCGGAGCCGTCTTTCCCGACTACGAGCTCCCGGACCAGACGAGAACGATGCGGACGCTCAGCGAGATCCAGGGCGACGACCCGCTCATCCTCACGCTCGCGCGCGGCCACTACTGCCCGAAGGAGCACCAGCAGCATCTCGAGCTCGCGGCGTTCTACCCGAAGATCAACGTCGCGTACACGCAGATCGCCACCATCTCGACCGACGACCACCACACGAGCCAGGACTTCCGCAACTCGATCGGCGCCCCGTGGCCGTTCCTCGAGGACCCCGGCCGGATCGTCCAGAAGGACCTCGACATCCAGGAGTACACCGATCCCGAGCACGACCCGATGATCCCGCACACGCTCGTGCTCAAGCCGGGCCTCGTCGTCCACAGCATCTACAACGGCTACTGGTTCTGGGGCCGCCCGTCGATCGTCGACCTGTGGCACGACCTGCGCGCGGTCAGCGCCGAGATCCGCCCCGACTGGGACCTGAGCACCCCGGGCCTCCGCGAGGCGTGGGACGCGGGCGACCTCTCGCACTTCCACGGCTGGAGCAAGCGGGCGGGCGCGGCCTCGACCGCCTGAGCTCAGCCGCCGGAGCCGACGAGCGCGCCGTCACGGAGCGTGAGCCGCTCGTGGGCGGCCGCCGACCCGCCGACGGTCACCTTCCCGCTGAACCCGACCGGCGCTCCGGCCCGGGACACGCGGACGACGCCGCTCAGCGTGAGGCCGGGCGCGATCGCGTAGCGCTCGAGGACGAAGGAGGTGCGGTAGGCGTCGACGCTGCCGCCGTCGAGGCCGGGCGCGGTCAGGCCGCCGCTTCCGGACCCCGCGGCGAGCAGCCAGATCGCTTCGGCGTCGTGCAGGGTCAGTCCGGCGAGCGAGCGCGTCGCCCCGGCGTCGAGCCGCGCCGGCGAGTGCGTCGGGTACGCAGGCACGGTCGTCACCAGCGGCTTGGCGCGCGGACAGCTCGCGGGCGGGGTCGCCCCGTACATCCAGTGGAGGACGACGCGCTGGCTGCAGCCGGAAGGATCCATCGTCAGCGCGCTGTGGCCGACGCCCGGGACGACGAGCAGGTGGCCCTGCGGGAACTGCGCGACCACGGACGCGGCCCAGGAGGTGGGGGTGCGGAAGTCGAGGCCGCCGCTGAGCGCCAGCACCGGGACGTCGGGAAACGCGTGCGGCGCGAGGACGGTGCCGCCGGCCGGGCTCGGCCAGCCGAGGCAGGTGGACGCGGGGCCGATGGCGGAGGCCCAGGGACCGAACGGGCCGAGCAGGCCGCCCGGCGCCGCGGCGAGCGTCGCCTGGAGGCTGCTCGCCCGCTCGCCGAGCGGCGTCTGCGGCTGCCACGGAAACGGCACGTCGTGGCAGGTGGTCGCCAGGTAGAGCGCGAGACTGAGGTCGGACGGGACGCCGATGGAGCCCTGGAGGGCGATCTCGTCCAGCCGCAGCAGCGGCCGGGGCTGCCCCCGGCGCGCCGCGCGCACGGCGGCGGGCAGCTCCGCCGCGAGACCGGGCTGGAGGTCGGCCGAGAGGACGAGCTGGAGAAAGTCGGCCGCTCCGAGCCGAACGTTCGTGCGTCCCTTCGCCAACGCAACCGACCCCACCAGGGGAGCGGCGGCGAGGGCGTTCGCGAGCGCGACCACGTCACCCGGGAAGTCCGGTGTGGCGGCGCTGCAGCTCGAGCCGGGGCAGTAGGCGGCGAGCGTGCCCGGCATCGCCTCCAGCTCGTCGGTCGCGAAGGGATCGGGACGGTCGAGCGGCACCACCGAGTCGAGCAGCAGCCGTTCGACGCGGTCGGGATAGGCGGCCGCGTAGGCGAGGGCGAGCTTCGTCCCGTAGGAGACGCCGTAGATGGCGATGCGGTCGACGCCGAGCGCCTGCCTGACCGCGTCGATGTCGTCGACGTCGTCGCCCGTCGCGTAGAAGTCGCGCGCCGGGCCGAGCGCGTCGGCGCAGCCTCCGATCAGGGACGGGCTCTGATCGGCGGCCGGGTTCGTCTGCTCGGCGTAGTCGAGCGCCGGACAATCGAGCAGCCCGGAGTCCCCGGTGCCGCGGTCGTCGAATGCGACGAGCGTCCACCCCGGGAACAGCGAGCCGAAGAACGACGCGTAGCTCGGGTCGCGCAGGTCGAACGACCGGGCGGAACCCTGACCGGGGCCGCCGGCGACGAGGAAGATCGTCCCCTGCGGCGGACCGCTCTTGCTCGGCAGGACCTCCACGTGGAGGGCGACGCTGCCGGGCATCCCGCCGCTCCGGTCGAGCGGAACGGTGACCGTCCGGCACGTGACACCGTCTGTTCCGCAGCTCGAGGACGCCGCCCTGCCGAGCGAGGCCGGCGACGGATGGAGCAGGAGGCTCAACGCCGCGAGCGCAGCCGGGACCGGGCCGAGCGCCATCGCAGCCCGCTACGCGACGAGCGCCGTCGCCGCGGAGGCGGCCTGTCCGGTGCTGATGCTGTTGGCGGCGCTGACGGTCACCTGCAACGTGAAGCCGGCGTCCGCCGACCCGACCACGTACGTCGAGCCGCTCGCACCGGCGATCGACGTGCAGTTCGCGCCCGTGGCGTCGCAGCGCGACCAGCTGTAGGCGAGTGCGCTCGGCGAGCCGGTCCACGTGCCGGCGGCTGCGGTCAGCGTCTGCCCTTGCGCCACTGTGCCGGCGATGGACGGAGCGGCCGCGTTCGCAATCGTGAATCCGGCCTGGACGTGGTGCTGGAGCGCGCTCACCGCGCTCGTCGCTGCGGACGAGCTGACCGATGCGCCGAACGGCCCGATCAGCAGGTCGATCGTCACGATGCGATCGCCCTGGACGAAGCCGAGCGACATGTGCACGGTGCCGATGTTCGTCACGACCGTCACCGGCAGTCGGATCGCCGAGCTGCCCGACGCGACCGGTGCGCCGACGATGGTCTTCTTCACCGTGGGCGCCTTCTTGCCGGCCCCACTCGCCATGCCCTTGACGAAGGCGAGGCCCCACGCCTTCGCGAGCGCCTCCCGGCCGGCGGCGCTGTGCGCGGCAACGCCGAGGGACGCGAAGTCGGCCGCCGCGCTCGGCGCGTCCGGCTCGAGCATGACGACGGAGACGGCGACGTCGAGCGTGCTCCCACGCAGGTGAGCACCGGGCCGGAACACCCGGATCAGCGTCGGCAGGCCGCCGGCCGTCGTCATCCGGTTGCTCGCCACGGAGGCCCCGGAGTCGAAGTCGGCCGGCACGAGGGCGAAGGCCGAGAGCGAGACCGGCGGCTCGGCGGCGCCGGCTCTCACCGTGGCCGCGCCCGCGCTGCCGGCGACGGCTGCGAACGAGATGACGACTGCGACGACAATCCCCTTGAACATCGGATCTCCCCGGCTCGGCGACCGGTTCCGCAGCCACCGGCCAAATGTCAAGTCTGCGTGCGCCCGAGTATCGGGCAGCCGGGGAGCACTCCTTTGGAAAGTCCCTCGTTCGAGTCACGGGCGCCGCGGGGGGCCGGCCGTGGGCCCCCCGCCGGCGTCCGGGTCAGTGGTGGTGGCCGTCGTCGACGTCTGCGCGGACGATCTCGCCGCTCGGCGACGAGAAGCCGTGGTTCGAGATGTAGAGGTCCCCGTCCGGCCCGAACGTCATCGCCGACGGGAAGCTCAGCCCGGCGACGACGACGGTCTGCGAGCCGTCGCGTTCGATGCGCACGACCTTGCCGCTCCCCTCCTGGTTGGGGGCCGGGAACGGGATCGTCGTGTCGGTCATCGACTCGAGGACGTAGAGCCGGCCGTCGTGCCAGGCGACCCCGAGCACCGTCGTCAAGCCGGCGGCGTAGAGCGAGAGCCGTCCGCTCGGCGACAGCTTGTAGACGGCGGCGTCGCCCGGCGTGATCGGAAACGGACTCAACGTGCCGACGTAGAAGTCGCCGTCGTGGTACGTGATCGCCGTCGGCCCGATCCACTCTCCGCGCGCGTCGGACTGCGCGGACATGTCGAGGATGCGGGTGACGCGGCCGTTCGGGTCGATCCGGTCGACCTCCTGGTGATTCGACTCCGTCGCGTACAGCGCGCCGCGCGCAGCGACCATGCCGTACCACGTCCCGTCCGGCTCCCAGTCGTTCAGCTCGAACGTCCTGTCGGCCGGAGGGTGCGCCGCGAGGTACGCGGAGAGGTCGACGACCTGCGTCGTCTTCCCGTTGCCGTGCACGGCCAAGAGGCTGTTGACCGTTCCGGCCAGTCCGTGCGAGCAGCCTCCGCCCGCGGTGACAGCGTAGAGACGCCCGTCGAGGAACGACACTGCCCCGACGCCGAGCACGTCGGCGCCGATCGTCGTGACGGACGACGGCAGGCCGTCGACGACGGTCGTCCGACTCCCGTGCCGGTCGATCCGCGAGATCCGGGCGGTGAGCCCGCCCGTGTTCGGGCCCGGACCCGTCGGGCTGCCGTTGGACGGCCCGGGGATCTGGTCGCAGAGCGGCGGGACGTGCGCCGGCGGCCCCGTCGAGCTCGTCCCGCCCGTCCCGCCCTCGGCGACGTAGAGCAGCCCGTCGGGCCCGAACTCGAGCCCGCGCGGGTTCTCGAGCCCGGAGGCGACGACGGTGAACCCCGTTCCCCCGTCGTGGCCCGAGCCGCCGCCGCGGGTCGCCGCGGTCGCCGCGCCGGCGAGCGCACCGACCGCGAGCAGCAGCGCCGCGGTCGTCGTCATCCTCTTCATCCCTGCCTCCCCTAGGTCGTGGACCCTTCATCGGGAGGCTTCGCCCGAGCTCGCCGGCGGGCAATACGACATTCGTCATAGACCGCGTCGGCGACCAACCGGACCGCCGCGGTTGCGACGCTGTCCGGCGCGCCGGCGCACCGCGCCCGGCGGCCTCCGGGGGAGAGCGGACGACGGGGCTCGAACCCGCGACACCTGGCTTGGGAAGCCAGTGCTCTACCAACTGAGCTACGTCCGCCGGCGGGCTCGATTCTACCGCGCAAGAAACCGGCCCCTGCGGCGTCTTCTCCTTCCATGAGGGCCGCAGACCTCAGACACAACGCGCTTTGGGGTAGGGGTCGGGTTCGCGCCCGGTAGGCCGGCTGCCTCTCCCGGCCGGATGCGCCGCTTCCCGCTTTAATCCAGGGAAGAAGGCATTCGGAAGGAGAGAGGCAGCATGGCCCACAACAACCTGCACGAGACCGCCAGCGCTCTGGTCGCCGAGGGGAAGGGAATCCTCGCGGCCGACGAGAGCAGTGGAACGATCAAGAAGCGCTTCGACACGATCGACCTCGAGTCGACCGAGGAGAACCGGCGCGCCTACCGCGACATGCTCTTCACGACGCCGGGCGTCGAGGAGTACATCAGCGGCGTCATCCTCTACGACGAGACGATCCGCCAGAGCGCGCTCGACGGGACGCCGTTCCCGGAGCTGCTCGAGTCCAAGGGGATCATCCCCGGGATCAAGGTCGACCTCGGCGCGAAGCCGCTGGCGCTCGCCGAGGGCGAGACGGTGACCGAGGGCCTCGACGGGCTCCGCGGCCGCCTCGCGGAGTACCGCGAGCTCGGCGCGCGCTTCGCCAAGTGGCGCGCGACGTACTCGATCACCGACTCGCTCCCGAGCGACGACTGCATCTGGACGAACGCCCACGCGCTCGGCCGGTACGCGGCGCTCTGCCAGGAGGCAGGGATCGTCCCGATCGTCGAGCCGGAGGTGCTCCAGGACGGCACGCACACGATCGAGCGCAGCTACCACGTCACCTGCCGCGTCCTCGACGCCCTCTACACGGAGCTGTTCGACCAGCGCATCGACCTGTTCGGGACGCTGCTGAAGCCGAACATGGTGCTGTCCGGCTACTCCGCGTCGGACCGCGCCGGCGGCGAGGAGGTCGCGGACTGGTCGCTGAAGGCGTACTACAAGCACGTGCCCGCGGCCGTCCCCGGAATCGTCTTCCTCTCCGGCGGGCAGTCGGACGAGGACGCGACGGCGCACCTGAACGCGATGAACGCGAAGGGCCCGCACCCGTGGGAGCTGTCCTTCTCGTACGGCCGCGCGCTCCAGGCGCCGTCGATCAGGGCGTGGCACGGCAAGGCTGAGAACGTCGAGGCCGGCCAGCGCGCGTACTACCACCGCGCGAAGATGAACAGCGCCGCGCGCACGGGCGCGTACGCGCCCGCGATGGAGCGCGAAGCAGTAGCCGTCTGAAGCGCGGCGCGATGAGAGCCCGCGGCTAACGCTGCGCGTTAGTCGCGGGCGGAGGAGCGGGTGACCCTGCTGGAAGCACGATCGCCCGCGCGGGGGAGCCAACTCGCCCGCAGCCGGCGTCGAATGACCGCCCCGTTACGCGCGGAGGGGAGACCGCGCTCTCCCCGGAGCGCACGACCAGCTCCGCCACGCGCGCCGAGGAAGGGGGCTCGTGGGGGAAACGCGGTTTCCCCCACGCTTCTAGCGGTATTCGAGGCCGGTCAATTCGGAGAGCTTCTCGAGGGCGTGCTGCGCCGTGATCCGGCGCACCGTGCCCGAGCGCGAGCGCATGACGATCGAGTCCGTCGTCGCGCCGCCGGGCCGGTACCGCACGCCCGCGAGCAGCGCACCCGTCGTCACGCCGGTCGCGGCGACGAACACGTCGTCGCCGGCGACGAGGTCGTTCGTGTGGAGCACGCGCACGGGGTCGAGCCCCGCGGCGAGGAGCCGCCGGCGCTCGTCCTCGTCGCGCGGCCACAGCCGTCCCTGGATGCCGCCGCCGACGCACTTCAGCGCCGCGGCCGAGATCACGCCCTCCGGGGTGCCGCCGATCCCGTAGAGCATGTCGACGCCGGTGCCCGGCTGCGCCGCCGCGATCGCCGGCGCGACGTCGCCGTCGCGGATCAGCCGCACGCGCGCCCCGGCCGCGCGCAGCTCGGCGATCAGCGCCTCGTGCCGGTCGCGCTCGAGGACGACGACGTCGACCTCGCGCGGCGTCTTGCCGAGCGCGTCCGCGACACGGCGGACGTTCTCGCCCGGCGACTGCGTGATGTCGATGACGCCGATCGCGGCGGGGCCGACGGCGATCTTCTCCATGTAGACGGCGGCGCCGGGGTAGAGCATCGTCCCCCGCTCGGCGACGGCGATCACCGTGATCGCGTTCGGCTGCCCGTACGCCGTCAGCCGCGTCCCCTCGAGCGGGTCGACGGCGACGTCGACCTCCGGCCCCTGTCCGTTGCCGACCTCCTCGCCGTTGTAGAGCATCGGCGCCTCGTCCTTCTCTCCCTCGCCGATGACGACGACGCCGCGCATGGCGACGGTGTCGAGCATCCCGCGCATCGCGTCGACGGCCGCCCGGTCGGCCGACTCCTTCTCGCCGCGGCCGATCCAGCGGGCCGCGGCCATCGCCCCCGCCTCGGTGACGCGGACGAGCTCGAGCGCGATGTTCCGGTCGGGGCGACTGCCGTGCGGGCTGCTCACCGGCCGATCCTAAACCGCGCGCTCTAGCTCTTCTCGATCGGGTGCGTGACGAACCAGGCGATCACGAGCTGGAGCAGCAGCAGGACGACGGCGGTGACGACGCCGCCGACGACGGCGCCGCGGTTCGTCCGTGCGGTCGTCGCGACGACGAGGCCGAGGAGGATCCCGAGGAACGCGATCGCGACCGCAACCGCGCCGCCGCCGAGCGCCGCGACGACGAGCGCGAGCACGAGCGACGGCCCGATGCCGCCGCCGACCCGTACCGCGAAGATCCGGAACCGCTCGCGCCGCGTCAGCAGCAGCAGATCGGTCATCCCGGGAGTGTGCTACATCCGCTCGGGCGCGTCCACGCCGACGAGGTCGAGACAGCGCGCGATCACGATCTGCGTCGCGCGGCAGAGGCCCAGACGGAACGCCTGCTGCTCGCTCTCGAGCACGCGGTGCTCGTGGTAGAAGCGGTGGAAGTCGTCGGCGACGCGGATCGCGTACGCGGGGACCGCCTGCGGCCCGCGCTTCTCGGCCGCGTCGGCGGCGACCGCCGGCAGCTCGAGCAGCCGCTTGACGAGCTCCCGCTCCTCGGCCGCGAGCGGCCCGACCAGCACGTTGTTGCTCGGGAGGTCGGCTGCGTTGCGCAGGATTCCCGCGATGCGCGCGTGCGCGTACTGCACGTAGTAGACCGGGTTCTTCTGCGAGCGCTCGGCGGCGAGGTCGACGTCGATCTCGATCGTCTGGTCGGGGCCGCGGTTGACGAGGTACCAGCGCGCCGCGTCGACGCCGATCTCGTCGACGAGCTCGTCGAGCAGGACGATGTCGCCGCGCCGCTTCGAGATCTTCGTCTGCTCGCCGCCCCGCGTCAGGTGGACGAGCTGGTAGATCAGCACCTCGACGCGCGCCGGGTCGTAGCCGAGCATCGCCGCCGCCGCCTTGAGGCGCGCCACGTAGCCGTGGTGGTCGGCGCCGAGGACGTAGATGGCCGTGTCGAAGCCGCGCTCGAGCTTGTCCGCGATGTACGCGACGTCGGCGGCGAAGTAGAGGTACGAGCCGTCGCTCGAGCGCACGAGCGGGCGGTCCTTGTCGTCGCCGTACGCGCTCGTGCGCGCCCAGAGCGTCCCGTCCGCCTCGTAGGTGTCGAGCCGCGGCAGGAGCCCGGCCACGTGGCCCTCGATCTCGCTCTGGTTCGCCCACGAGTCGAAGTGGATGCGGAAGCGCTCGAGCGACGCCTCGATCTGCGCGCGCATCGCGGGCACCGGGTCGCCCGGCCGGCCGGCGAGCTCCTCGATGTACGCGCCCCGATAGCCGTCCGGCGGCGTCTCCTCCCCGCGCCGCGCCGCCTCGACCGAGGCGCGGAAGCGCTCGATCTGCGCGCCGGCGTCGTTGTAGTAGTACTCGCGCTCGACCCCGTTGCCGGCGAATGCGAGCAGGCGCGCGACGGAGTCGCCGTACGCACCGTTGCGCCCGTGCGCGACCGTGAGCGGGCCGGTCGGATTCGCGGACACCATCTCGACCTGGATGCGACGCGCCTGCGCCGGCGCGCCGCCGCCGAAGGCGGCGCCGGCGTCGAGGATCGAGCCGAGCGCGCCCGCGACCCACTCGTCCGAGACGAACAGGTTGACGAAGCCCGGACCGGCCACCTCCGCCGCCTCGACGCCGGGGAGCGAGGCCGCCTGCTCGGCCACCTCGCCGGCGAGCTCCCGCGGCGGCTGCCGCCGCGTCCCCGCGAGCCGCATCGCCGCGTTCGTCGCGTAGTCGCCGTGGGACGGGTCGGTCGGCCGGTCGAGCTCGACGGGCGCGCCGACGGCGCCGCCGAGCGCGTCGGCGAGCCGTGTGACCGGGTCAGCCGACAACGGCCTCGCCCGCGGCGAACAGATCCTCGAGCCGCGCGATCTCGTCCGGCGTGCCGACGCCGATCAGCACGTCGCCGGCCTCGATCCTGACGTCGGGCTCGGGCGTCGTGTCGAACGTGCCGTCGGGCTTGCGCAGCGCGACGATGATCGCGCCCGTCTCGTGGCGGACGCGGAGATCGCGAATCGTCTTCCCCGCCTGCGGGCACGTATCCGCGATCTCGATCTCGGCGAGCTGGAGGTCGGGGCCGGTCGCCGTCGTGACGACGTCGAGGAACGCCGCGACGTGCGGCTGCAGCACGAGGTTCGCGATCGTCCGCCCCGCGCTCGCGTACGGGAGCACGACGCGGTCGGCGCCGGCGAGCCGCAGCTTCTTCTCCGCGTGCTCGTCGGACGCGCGCGCGACGATCGTCAGGTCGGGCCGTACCGAGCGGGCGGAGAGCGCGATGTAGAGGTTGTCGACGTCGGAGTCGGACGAGACGACGAGCCCGCGCGCGTGCTCGAGGCCAGCCTTGACCAGGTCGCCGTCCTCGGTGCCCCTCCCCTCGATCAGCAGGTCGCCGTGCAGCTCCGCCGCCGCCTTCGCCACCTCGCTGAAGTCGAGCACGACGTAGGGGACGCCGGAGGCGCGGAACTCCTCGGCCACGCGGCGGCCGACCCGCCCGTAGCCGCAGATGATGTAGTGGTCGCGCATCTTCTCGATCGTCCGCTCCCGTCTCCGCTCGGCCAGCACGCCGGTGAAGACGCCGCCGGCGATGGACTCGACGATAACCGCAGCCGCGTACGCGATGATCGTCAGACCGGCGATCACGAGCACGATCGAGAGCGCCCGGGCGCCGTCGCTCGACGGCACGGAGTCGAGCCCGGTCAGCGTCGCGGTGACGACGGCGCGGTAGAAGGACTGGAACCACGACTCGGAGAGGATCAGCCGGAAGCCGATCGTCCCGACGACGAGCGTGACGACGACCGCCACGCTGACGAGGGCGATCTGCCTGAGCCGGAACCGCTCCTGCACCGGGCCTAGTATGGTGGCCCCGTGGACGACGAGAGCCAGCAAGGGCCCGGCGAGCGCCGGCTCAACATCCACCTCGATCCGACCCAGATCGGGGGCGTCTACGCGAACTTCGCCAACATCACGTTCTCGCGCTACGAGTTCACGCTGACCTTCGCGCGGATCGAGCACGAGGTCGAGGAGGGCGACGTCCCCGGCGCGGTCGTCGCACGGGTCAACGCGTCGCCGCGGTTCGTCGAGGAGCTGATCGCCGCGCTCCAGGACTCCTGGTCGAAGTTCCAGACGACCGAGGGGATCCGGAACCTCCCCGAGGCGCCGGACCACTGAGCCTCGGGCTCGCGCCGTCCTATGCCGTGCTCTGCGCGGTGCAGGCGGCGGTGGTGGCCGCGCCGAGCCGGACGGCCGGCCCGCGCGGGCGCGGCTGGATCGGGATCGCGGTGCCTGCGACGCTGCTCGCGATCGGGGTGGCCGTGATCGACCGGGCGAGCTGGGGGCCGCACGCGCTCGCCCTGCTCGGGTCGTTCGCGACGCCGGTGCTCGCGGCGGGCGGCGGACTTCTCGGCGGCCGGCGGCGCTGGTGGCTGTGGCCGCCCGCGGCCGGCGGGCTCTGGCTGCTCGCCTGGCGCGGCCACGGGCTCTGGGCGGAGGCGGCCGCCGTCGCGCTCGTCGCCGGCGCCTGCCTCGCCATCGCCGCGGCGGCGGCGCTCGTCGCGCCGGCGTGGTCGCTCCAGCTCGGCCTCGTCGCGCTCGCCGCGCTCGACGTCGTGCTCGTCTGGGGCACGCCGCAGGTGGAGCCGGCCTCGAAGGCGCTCCACGGCGTGACGCTCCCGACGGCGGCGGGCGCGACGATCCCGAAGCTCCAGGATGTGACCTTCGGCTCGGCGACGATGGGCTGGCTCGACCTGCTCGCGCCCGCGCTCCTGGGCGTCGCCGTCGCGCGGAAGGCGAAGCTGCGCGCCGCCGTCGTCACCGGGGTCGCCGCCGGCGCCTGGGGCCTGCTCCTGTTCGTCACTTCGACCGTCCCGGCCAC
>Ga0335077_10007899_pt1 | contig 13190 bp, 11 predicted proteins | sample Lox_Sample_31_FD_207151 | JGI IMG/M metagenome (GOLD analysis project Ga0335077, IMG submission 207151) | Soil microbial communities from Loxahatchee National Wildlife Refuge, Florida, United States - Lox_Sample_3.1 | ecosystem: Environmental > Terrestrial > Soil > Wetlands | place: USA... | reverse complement strand
CGAGCATTCCGCCGCCGGTAGCGGTGATGATTTTGTTGCCGTTGAACGAGAAGACGGCGATGTCGCCGAGGGTTCCGGCGGGCCGGTTCCCATAGGCGGCGCCCAGGGCTTCGGCGGCGTCCTCCAGGACGGGCACTCCGTAGCGGCGGCAAAGCCCGAGGATCGGGTTCATATCGGCGCACTGGCCGTAGAGGTGAACGACGACGACGGCGCGAGGCAGCGTATGGGAGCGGGCACGCCGGACGAGAGCATCTTCGAGGAGGTTGGGGTCGAGGTTCCAGGTGGCGTAGTCGCTATCCAGGAACACCGGTTCGGCGCCGAGGTAGCGGACGGGATTGCAGCTTGCGGCGAAGGTGAGTGTAGGACAGAAGACTTCGTCGCCGGGGCGCACGCCGAGGAGGCGGAGGCCGAGGTGGATGGCGGCGGTGCCGCTGGCGAGCGCGACGGCGGGGCGTCCGATGCGGGCGGCGAATTCGCGTTCGAAGGCGGCGAGGTTGGGGCCGACGGTGGAGAGCCAGTTGGAGTCGAAGGCTTCGCGGACGTAGCGTTGTTCGGCGCCGCCCATATGGGGGACGGAGAGGTGGATGTGGTTCATGTTCAGTTAAGGGCTATCGGTCCGGTAGGGGCCTGGCGGGCACTCCCACAACGGTGCGGCGCGCCGGCGCCGACTCGAGAACAACGGCGCCGCCGCCGACAATGGCCTCCTCGCCGACGGCGGCGCCGGGGAGGATGGTGGCACCGATGCCAACGTGCGCGTAGGCTGCCACGCTGACGGCGCCGCCGAGAACCGCGCGGGGAGAGATATGAACGTGGGCGCCGATGGCGCAATCGTGCTCGACGATGGCGCCGGTATTGACGATGCAGTTTTCGGCTATGGACGCGCCGGCATTGATCACGACCCCGGGCATGACGACGGTTCCCCCTCCGATGCTCGCGGAAGGAGAAACGATTGCGGCCGGGTGAACCAGAGCCGCGGGGACGAGGCCGCTTTCGAGCGCGCGGCGGAAACACAGGGCGCGGGTGCGATTATGGCCCACAGCGACAATGAAGGAAGCGCCGGCGAAGCGAGGGAGCTCCGCGGGCCCGCCGGCCACCGGGCAACCACAAAAGTCGAGGCCGGACCTGGCGGGGTTGTCGTCGAGAAACACGATGTGTTGGAAGCGCCCGGCGCCGCGGGCGACATCGAGAACGACTTTGCCGTGTCCGCCGGCTCCCCAAATTACCAGGTGCATAGGATTAGTTGTCAGCGTGCGGTGCCGGTGAATTCGGGCATGGTGGCGTGCCCGTTCTGGCTGATCCCTTCGCGCCGGATCACCTTCCGCACGGTCAACCAGAGGATTTTGATGTCGAGCCAAAGACTGCGGTGGTCGACGTACCAGACGTCGAGATCGAATTTCCGCTCCCAGGCGAGGGTGTTGCGCCCGTGGATCTGCGCCCAGCCGGTGATGCCGGGTTTGACCTCGTGGCGGCGGCGCTGGTGCGAGTTGTAGCGTGGGAGGTACTCGGGCAGGAGCGGACGGGGGCCGACCAGGCTCATGTCGCCCTTGAGGACGTTCCAGAGCTGCGGGAGCTCATCGAGGCTGGTGCGGCGGAGGAAGCGGCCCAGCGGCGTCAGGCGTTGCTCGTCGGGCAGGAGGCGGCCGGCGCTGTCGCGCGCGTTGCTCATGGTGCGGAATTTGGCGATCGAGAACGGGCGGCCGCCGCGGCCGATACGCAACTGGCGAAACAGCGCCGCTCCGCCCGTTGAGAGGCGAATAGCGAGAGCAAGGACAGCCAATCCAGGCGCGAGCACCAGCAGCCCGCAAGCGGCGGCTACAAGGTCGATGGCGCGCTTTGCGATCCGATACATGTCGATTGATTGAGCGCCGTCTGAAACACACGTTCGAAACGGCTGACGCCTTCAGACAGCGACATTTCCCGGTGATAAAACTCAGAACCGGCGCGCCCCATTTCCGCGAGCCGCTGGGGAGGGAGGGACGCCAGTTCCGCGACCGCGGCGGCGATGCCAGCCGGCGATTCAGGCTCGCAGACAAGCCCGGAGCCGGAACGCTGGACAAGTGCCGCGGCGTCGCCGCGCACCGCCATGAGGATGGGCTTGCCCGCTGCGAGATATGCCTGCGTTTTCGAGGGAATGGTTATTTCAAACAGCGGATCGTTTTTCAGGTGGACCAGCAAAACGTCGGCGGCGGCCAAAAAACGGCCGATTTCGCTCATCGGCTGCCGCGGCAGGAAACGAACGTTGGAGGGCGCAATTTCGGACGCCAGCCGCTCGAGGCGCTCGCGATCCGCGCCACCGCCGACGAAGACAAAGCGCGCTTGTGGAACCGAGCTGGCGCAGATGCGCGCGGCCTCCAGCACCGCAGCGAGCCCCTGGGCGAGGCCCATGGTCCCGGCAAACAGGATGTTGAATTCCCCCGGAGAGCCGAGAGCAACGGGAGCGCCGTTCCTGCCGGACGGCACCTCATCGCACCAGTTGTAGATGACATCTACCTTGGCTTCGGGGACACCGCGCTGCACTAACGCGGCCTTGAAGCCTGGTGACAGGACCACAAGACGGTCGGCACGGCGGTACACGAACCGGCACCAGCGTCCAAGGACACTTAAAACTGCGCTGCTGTTTACCATTCCCGTGACTGCGACGGTATCGGGCCAGAGATCCTGAACATCGTAGACGATGGGAACACGGTGAAACATTCGTGCCGTGGCTGCGGGAAGTCCGATCGTGGCCGGGGGGTGGTAGACATAGATGACATCGGGACGCTTGACGAACACGCTGCCAATGGCAGCGCTGAGGGCGAAGGTCCCGTAGTTGGCGATGCGGCCAGGCACGGACCGGTCATGACTCGGATAGAGCGGAACCCGAAGTATGGGAATGCCGGCGATGGACTCGCGCTGCCACGGGCGGATGCGGTATCCAGGATAGACGTTGCCCCCCGGATAGTTGGGAAATCCAGTGAGCACCTCAACCTCGTGACCTCTGCGCACCAACTCAGTAGCGAACGCCACACCCTTAAAGAACGGTTCGGGATCAAACCACTGCGAGAGGATCAGAATGCGCATAGGTGCGGCAAAGGAAGAAGCAGGTGCTTACTCCATCTTTTTCCAAACGACGTTGTTGACGTAATCCGTATAGCTCAGAATGATCCGAATGACCTTCTCCGATACGTTCGGCACATTGTAGTCAGCCACCATCGACAGCGTCCGAGCCGGACCGACCGGCTGGGTATCAAGCACCGTCATAGCATCCAGAATCCTTTTCGGATCCAACCCAACCATTATGACGGCGGCTTCTTCCATGCCCTCGGGCCGCTCGTGCGCTTCGCGGATATTGAGGGCGCGGAAGTTCAAAATGGAGGACTCCTCGGTGATTGTGCCGCTATCGGAGAGCGTGGCGCGGGCCGCCATCATGAGGTGGACGTAATCGGAAAATCCGAGAGGTTTCATCAGCCGGACTTTTTCGGGAAACGCGATGCCCTCGGAATCGATGCGCTTCCGAGTACGAGGATGGACCGAAACGATGACCGGCAGGCCGTAATTCGAAACGAGCAGATTCAGCACCGTTACGAGATTCCGGAACTGGCGCGGCGAATCGATGTTTTCTTCGCGATGCGCACTGACGACGAAGTACCCGCCGTGCACGAGCCCAAGGTGTTCCAGAATGCCTGAGTGGTCGATCTTCGAACGATAGTACGTGAGAACCTCGCACATCGGACTGCCGGTTTTGACGATGCGATCCGGCGGGATGCCCTCGCGCAGCAGGTACTCGCGCGAAATATCGCTGTACGGCATGTTGATGTCGCTAATGTGGTCGACAATCTTGCGGTTGATTTCCTCCGGCACCCTCTCGTCGAAACAGCGGTTGCCTGCTTCCATGTGGAACACGGGAATTCTGCGGCGCTTGGCCGCGATCGCGGCAAGGCAACTGTTGGTGTCCCCCAGGACAAGCACGGCATCCGGCCGAACCTCGCCGAGCACCTCGTCGCTTTTTGCGATGACGTTGCCGATCGTCTCCGCAGGGGACTTTCCGGCCGCTTCGAGGAAGCATGACGGCTGTCGTATTTCCAGATCTTCAAAGAAGATGCCATTCAGCTCGTAGTCGTAATTCTGCCCGGTGTGAATCAACGTGTGATCCATGTGCCGGTCCAGGGCGGCCAAGACACGCGAGAGCCGGATGATTTCCGGGCGAGTTCCAACAAAGGTCGCGACGTTCATGCGATTACCGGAACCTGGATTTCCGCGGGCGCCAGAACGGGGAGGAACCAGGTATCCGGCCGATCCGGATCGAAGATCTCGCTGGCCCAAAAGAGCGTAACCATGTTGCCGGATCCGATGTTTTCGATGGAATGGGTATGTCCGGGCGGAATATCGATCACGTCGAAGTCCCCGCCGTTCACCCGGTATTCCACCACTTCGGCGCGCTCGATCTGCCGCAGCCGAATGACGGCGTCACCTTCGACCACCAGAAACTTTTCGGTCTTGGCGTGATGGTAATGGTTGCCGCGAGTTATGCCAGGCTTGGTGCGCGAGATGAAGATCTGCCCGAAGTGTCTGGACTTGATGAACTCGGCGAGGCAGCCGCGCGGGTCAGACCTGATTTCCAGATGCTGCCTTCGATCTTCATCCGGCACGTAGGAAAGGTAGGTTGCGTAGAGTTGCTGGTTGAACCTGACCGCGAAGTCAGGAGCGAGCAGGTTGGTACGCATATCGTGGAACGATTGAATGCGGCCGGCCAGATCTCCGAGCGTCAGGCTGAGTGACGGGATCTCGCGATGGCCGTCTGACCCCTCGAGAGGCAATTCGGCCAGAAAGGCCTCGACCACATCATCCACACAGACCAACTCAAGCTCGCGGCGGGGATCGGAGATCTGAATGGGCAGATCGTTCGCAACATTGTGGCAGAAGGTCGCCACTACCGAATTGTAGTTCGGACGGCACCACTTACCGAACACGTTCTTCAAGCGATGAACACGGACCTGCGCCCCACACCAGGCCGACCACTCGTGCAAGGCCTCTTCCGCGTGCCGCTTGCTGATTCCATAAGGATTCTCCAGAGCAGCCTGGATGGAGGATGACATCACAATCACGGGGCTGCGGCCAAGCTCTCGCAGAATCCCGCAAATATCACGCGTAAGCCCCGCGTTCACGGTCTCGAACTCGCCGGAGGTGAGCGGACGGTTGACGCCCGCCAGATGGTAGACGATATCGGCCGTCTCCAGTCCGGCACGCAAGTCGGCGGACGGGTTGTCGATATCGAACAGGGTCAGAGTGCAGTCCTCGCGGGCCCGCAGACGGGCGACCAGATTTCTGCCGATGAAACCGCGAGCACCAGTAACGAGGATGTTCATACGGCTACCGTACCCGCTTTCAATGCCTGGTGCACGCAATCGAGTTTCAACAGGAGTTCGACCATCTCGGTCCGATTCATCCTGCGGGTATTGTGAGATGTGTACTCTTCAGCGAACGAGACATCCAACTGCCCTTCACTGAAATAGAGGGAGTAGTTCAAATCGCGAACGTCGGCCGGAATGCGATAGTACCCGCCGCGATCTTCCGCTTTGGCCATCTCTTCCCGGTTGAGGAGCGTCTCATACAGCTTTTCACCGTGCCGGGTCCCGAGAATCTGGATCTCGTTGTTGGCTTCGAAGATCTGCTTCAAGGCCTCCGCCAGGACCATGATGGTAGCGGCGGGAGCCTTCTGCACAAGGATATCGCCCGCCCCGCCGTTTTGAAAGGCGTAGACTACGAGGTCCACTGCATCTTCAATGGTCATCATAAACCGCGTCATGTTCGGATCGGTGACGGTGAGCGGCTTCCCGGCCAGGATCTGGCTGATGAAAAGAGGAATCACGGAGCCGCGGGACGCCATGACGTTGCCATACCGAGTGCCGCAGAAGACCGTGCCGTTGTCGCCGTACATGCGGGCTTTGGCGATCATGAGTTTTTCCATGAGCGCCTTGGACATTCCCATGGCGTTGATGGGATAGACCGCTTTGTCGGTGCTGAGCACGATGACGTTCTTGACACCACAGGCCAAAGCGGTGGACAAGACGTTCTCCGCGCCCAAGGTATTGGTTCGAACCGCCTCCAGCGGAAAGAACTCGCAGGAGGGCACCTGCTTGAGAGCGGCGGCATGAAAGACGTAGTCGACACCTCGCATGGGCGCCTGAAGGCTGGTGGCGTCGCGAACGTCGCCAAGGAAGAACTTCAGCCGCTCGTTGCGCAGGGCGTTTCGCATATCGTCCTGCTTCTTCTCGTCACGACTGAAGATGCGGATTTCGGCGATGTCGGTCCTGAGATAGCGACGGACGACGGCGTTACCGAAGGTGCCGGTGCCGCCGGTGATGAGGAGAGTGCGTCCTTTGAACATAGAGTCCGGTTATGCGCTTGCTGCATTCTCGGAATGTAGGTGCGTTTGGGTGGAATTACATTCCTGGGCGAACTGCAAGGATTTCGCTTGTCTGGTCCAAAGGGATACCGTCAAGCGATGTCAACCGGTAGCCGCAATCGGCCAGGAAGCTGCAACACCGTTGATGCACTTCAGATCCGTGAGTCGCGAGAAAAATGGTTGGGCCGTATTTAGCGAGCGTGGCCGAAGCACCTAAGAGAGCGTCATACTCACCGCCCTCAATGTCGCACTTGATGAGATTCGGCGGCGGCAATTTGCCGATGGCCACGAGATGATCCAATGCTACTGTGCGAACGCGAATGGCTGTGGCATCCGATTCGGTGGTCAAGTGACCCATGGAAGCATTCGGCCCTGGCCCGAATTTCGCGGTTCCGGAGGCGCCTGCCACTGCGACTTCCCAAACCGAGCAGTTCGTGAGTTTGTTCAATTCCAAATGCCGACGGAGAAACTGGAGATTCCGGGGTACAGGCTCGAAGCTGAACACTCTTCCTTCCGGACCGACGAGGACACCGGCTAGCAATGAGTAAAAACCCACGTTGGCTCCGAGATCGTACACTGAGTAACCCCGGCGAAGCGCAGCCGAGAAAGCCTTCTGCTTGAGGTACTCGTAGCTGCCGAGCCAGCACCCGTGATTGCCGGAGCCCGCAATCCATCTTTTCCCTCGCAGCGGTCCTTGCAGAATCGGCATCTGCGCGTTGGAAGGAATCAGCCTGAGCGGGAGACGCAGAGCTCTTCCGAAAACGTTCCGGTCAGATACGCCAGAAAAATTCATTAGACTACTTTCGGCCCCGAGATCAGGCCAGATCCCAGGCCAAGCGCGTATTGAAACAGCGCCCGGTTCTCCTCGATCACATTCGGGTCGTTGGCACGACGTTCTGCAAACTCAGTCGCACGGGCGCACATCACTGCGTGTTCTTCCGGGCCCATATCGACGCAGTGTTGGAGGACTTCCCGGAACCGCGCCGAGGCTGTGAGCGGGAGGTCCCACCCAACCCCCAATGCCTCAAGGCCTCGCCAAGGTGTTTGATCGCTGATCAACACAGGACATCCGGCAAGAAGCGCTTCTGCGATGACGTGGCCAAAGTTCTCGCCGAAAGTAGGAAGCAGAAAAAGCTCGTGGGTCGCAAAGGCCAGTCCGATCTCTTCGTGCGCGATCTGGCCCAGGTATCGAACCTGGATATTCTCCGGCAGTGCCGAAATCAGATCCCGGCACTCAGCCCAGTAAGCCGCGTCTTCCAGGGGGCCATAGAGGTCGAGAGAAACCTGCCCCGATATACCGGCGACCATTTTTAGCGCTCCCGCCAGGTTCTTCATGCGCGAAAGCCGCGATACAAAAACGATGTGAAGCCGGCCCGGGACTTTGGGCGGCCGCTGCCGCTGTGAAGACGGAACCGCACTGGCGAGGTCCGATGCGATGGCAACCTGGCTACGGCGTTTCTTTCCGGCATGTCCATCCGCACTGGGAATAACGGATGCAACACGCACACTCCTGGATAGCGAGAACTGACGTGAGATGTCGACAGCTTCAAATTCGCTGGAGGCGTGCCAGATCAGGCCCTGATACAGCCCGAGGCTTTTCGCGAGACGGATAAACAGGCGTTTCCGTACACTCTTGATCCGCAGCGCTCCCGCTGAGAACTCGCCGCGCGGCGCAATAATGACGCTTCTCGGACGGCAGAGGCCTAGCCACCGCATAAGCACTGGCAGCATGGAGGCGCGTCTAGCAAAGAAGCTGTTCAGATAGAGGCCGGAGTTCCGATCTATCGAACGAAGGAGGCGACATATGCGCAGCAGGCCGAGTATGCCCGGCCGCAAATACATGACGTCCGCGTGACCTACTCGGACCCAACGATTGGCAACGATGCCGGGAAATGGCGAATGTTCCCCCAGGTCGCGGTCGAGCGTCACGATTCTGAAGGTCACTTCCTGACCGAGTGCCGATACCAGATTTGCGATGCTGCGGATGGGGCCGCCGGATTTGTAACCGGGCAGGTACGACCCCAGAATGACCAATAGTGTGGGCCGCATGTCGAGCGATAGCAGGGCCGACTGTACTTCAGCTAACTCCTGTGAAGCGGGCATTCGAGTATGAGCCGGGTTTAGGTCTTACGTCTCTACAATTATTTTCGAGTTACGGGCAGCACCAGGGTGGTGTCGGGCGGGGTGCAGCCTCATACACGTGCTGCAGGACACCGGCGAAGTAGTCAGCGACGGGGCCTCCCTCAAGACAACTCGACCAGCTCTTGATCCGCTCAGTAAGCTCAGAAGTCCGTTTCCCGCGCTTGATCCATTTTGTCAAGGCCTCTCCTAAGCTATCAACCGAACCGGCTTTGAACACTTCGCCCCGGATAGGGTCGGCCAGGAGATCGCGGGCACCGCATTGGTCGCTGCAAAGCACGGGGACACCTTGCATTAGTGCTTCATTGACGACTGCCCCCCAGCCATCGTAGCGGCTTGGGAGGACGAGAAGATCAGCAGAGCCGATGATCTTCCGTCCATCTTTGTTCGGCAGGGCCCCGGTAAAACTCACCTTGTCAGAGATACCCAGCATTCGCGCAAGGCGTTCCCAGGCTGCGCGACATTCTCCCTCTCCCATCATTCTCAGCCGCCAGTTACGTTCGGTCTGAGATGCAAGCGCCCGCAGGAGGAGATCGCCACCTTTTCGAGGCACCAGTTGCCCTACAAATGCGATACCGAATTCCGCAGACATCTGCGGTCGAGTTTCCTGCGGGATACACCCGGCTTGGGCTTCCGTAACGTAGGCGAATGGAAAGATCTTCGACTCCTGAAAACGGCATTCGCGATACCAGGCGACACCCTGGCTTCCCATTGCGAGGATGAAGTCCAAGTTCGAACCATATCTGAGACTTCCGCACGTATAGGCAAAGCGACGCAGATGTCCCCCGATGCCATGCGAATTCACGGCCTCTGAGATTACCCCCACGCGAGCTGAGCGTCTACTGAGTATGGGCAGTACCGTTCTCACTATCGAGCGACCTCTTATTCCCTCAAGAAGATGAATTGTATCGTGGCCAGATTCTGCGATGGCAATGGCGACAGCGTCGGACCGCCCGGCTGGAATCATGATCTTGGCCCGGCCCAGATCAGGAACCGACCACCCGAGCGCTGTACGATCTGGTGTTATCTGGTGCTCCGCCACGACCGTGACACTCCATCCAGGCCGACCCGCCAAAGCACGGATGTAGGATCCTTGATGCGGACTTAGGATGCCCTGCCAAAAGACTAGCCGCATCTTTCCATGAGGCGCTGCTCCGTCCGACTTTGCCCATAGCAGCAGGCGAAGAGCAGCCACATATACATTCCCAGACCGCCGTTCGAAAAGAAAATCATCTCTCCGAAGTTGATGAAAAGGGCAGTCCAAAACAGTCCGACCACCGCGGGGGTGCCGTATTTTGCAACTGGAAAGGCCAAGGTGGCAAAAAACAGAAGTAACGGCACTGCCCCTAAGATTCCAAGCTGGTTCAGTACGGCCAACGGCAGGAAGCCCTGTTCGCTCGGGGCGCTTACCGCCAGACCAGTAAGCTCATCACGCTCCGTGACCTGCTCAAGAGCGGCCGGGGAAAGTCCGAAGCCAACCCCGGTTATCAGGTTTTGTTCGATGCTGGCCAACAATGCATCAATCTGGCTCTGCCGCGATGACCCGATGGTACCCACGCGCCCCCCCTTCGTAATAAATTCCCCAAACGCTCCCATCAGCTCATTTGCACTGGTCGAGAACACAGCCAGGGCAACGAGTCCCACGAAGCAGACGGTCAGGATCACAGGCCTGCCCCGGTTAAGGCTGCGGCTCGTTCTAGGAAGAAGCACCATAGAGCCCGCCGTCGCTGCGGCCGATAGTCCTACAGCCAACAGAGCGGTTCGGCAACCCGAGGCGAAAATCGAGTACCAGGCCCAGGGCAAAACCGCCAGCAGAAATCTGGAGGAGCCACGAACTTTCACGAGGAATGTGACGGTCAAATAGACAGTGATGGGAACTGCATAGACTCCGTACGTCTGAGGGTGCGAGAAGATGCCCTGGAAACCTGTGCCATTGAGATTCCGTCCCGCCGGAAGAAAGATTAGCGGCGCACTCAAGAGGAGAACCACCAGGTAGACAGTAGTAAACCAGTTGAGCCAGTACCTTGGCGGGTCACCTCGATCCGTCACACCAATTAGGGCGACAAGGACGCCAACAGCAAAACTTGCGAGCTTTTGCAGAGATAGCGAGCGGTCCCCGCTGACCTCGACAGCGAGGCAGAATGCGACCAATGCGAACGCCGCAAAACAGCCGAACCACCTCGACGAAGTTCCAGGTCGGGGCCTCCTCTCCAGAAGGATTCTAGCCAGGGAAACGAACAGGAGTAACCATTTGAGCAAAGGAACAAGCGACTGATCGCCAATCAGAGCCGGGTTCGCAAGAGTCAATATCACCGATACGGTGGTTGCCTGCACAGCAGACCGGGCGCCGCGGCACGCCCAGGCGATCAGAACGGCCATCGTGCCTGCTGCTACGTACGGCACCTTCAAGACCTGTGCGATCAGAACCAGAACGACAAGGACACTCTCTTTCCACAAGACCCGGACCCCTAAGGAGTCGTCTTGTCCTGAGTCTGGATCGCTGAGCATCACGGCGCCAACTCTCCGGGCGGGGAAACGGAGCCATTGGAGACTTGGGCTGGGCCGGTGATTGACACTTTCGTATCGCTCCTTCGCTTGGAGCCCGAGATTTTGGCCAGACGTCAACATGTAGATTCGGCATCGACCTGCGGCATGATACGAGGACCTATCCTGGCTAGAATGGTCTGGCGTGTTGACCCGAGGAAGAAAGTCCAGACGCCCGTTGACGAGGTCACCAGTGCGACAATCCCGGTTTCCATCCACCTGATCGGTGCAGGGCCCCACGCTAGCCGGTGGGCGATTAGCGCCGCGACACTCGTCATGGAGGACACCAGTATCAGGGAGGCCCACATTCGAGTGGCGAAAGCAGAGTAGACTTCACCAACAGCGGCACATGAATCCTTCAGCACAAAGTGATAGCACGAGACAGCCTCGCCGAGGATTAGACCGACTGCGGCTGCAACGGGCCCGAGGCGTTTAACGAGTAGCGCGGTAACGGCTGTCGCTATTAGCGCCGAAAAGAGGTATGATTTCGCTAGCGCTCGATGCCTGTTTGTGGCGATCAGCACCATGGAACTCGCGACCCATAGCGCCTGAAAAACCGCCGCCACTAAGAAGACTCGCAAGAGGCGGATATCGCAGCTCAGCCGACCCCTGGTCCACACTGCTATTATTTCAGGACCCTCGAACCAAATTGTCGATGCAAGTGCAATAGAAGCCACCATTGACACTGCAATCAGGACGCGATGGGTTGTACGGAGCGCACTGCGTGCCCCGGCGGCATGCATTCTCGTGAGGTGCGGCCAGATGGCAGTTGTCAGAATACTCTGAGCCTGCCGGACGACAGTAGCGAGAGTGCGGGTGGTGACCAGGAGCGTTACCGCTGCTCCTCCGGCGACGCTCGAAACCGCAACAACGGGTCCATTTAGTGCGACTGCTGATCCAACCGTAATTAAACCGAAAAACAGGCTTGGACACAGGAGATTCCGAATCTCGATTCGATTCGCGGTTCTTAGAGTAGGCAACAACTGCGGATAGCGGCGCCTGAGCCAACCCCAGGCCGCCAAAGTTACAGCCAAGAACGGCACCATAGCCCATAGCGCTACCGTAGACGGGCTGCCTCCAAGGGCCACTGCGCAGCACGTTGCCAAGATGCCACCCAGGAACTGGACATTCCACACCCACTGGGTCGTCGCCTGGTCCCCCATGGTTCTAAAAATATTCCAGATTTGTGCCGCGGGCATTTGCCACATAAGTCTAAGCGCCATGATCCACACAATTAGTGCCGCAATATGCTGTTGAATGTGCGTCACTCCCAACCACCGAGAGAGGGGAAAGAACAAGCATGCGGCACCGGTGAGCGCGCTGACTGCCGCCGCTAAGACCATGTAAAAGACCATGGCTGAAGACTGCACAGACTGGTACCGTGACTGATCGCCATGTGCGTAAGCTACTACGAGCGAATTGCCTGTAGCTGCATTCATTCCCATGTCGAGACTGGTCAAGTATGCCACCGCCGCGGACAAGGCCATCCACTCCCCATAGACCGCGCTTGACCAATGTGCCAGGAAAAGGGGAACGACGGCGAGATTGCCGAAGATAATTATCATCTGACCCACCGTAATGGCGGTGGCGCTGCGCAAGAGGTTCCTCAGCATTCGAGAGCGCTCATCAGGAGCTATCGGCCTGTTATACGGAGGATAGGGAGACTACATATCCCTGTTTAGTTGTGGTTTGAAAGGAACACGGCATCTTTCTCGATCCTTGCCTCCCGGAACGCGCTGGTATTGACTCCCGAACGAAGCCGGTTGCTCGTCTCTCTTGGCCCCGTAGTAGTGATTGCCGTAGCCGCGGCAGTAGCCGTAGCCGTTCGAGTAGACGTAATAACCGTTGGGCGACTTTTTCGGATTCCAGTCGTTGAGAATGATGCCGAGCACCCGGGTGCCGTCTTCGCTGAGGCGCTCGCGGGCGGCGTCGCGGGTGGTCTGGCCGGCGCGGCCGATCCGTGGGTCTCGATCGCGGTGACGGCAGCCGGCGCACCGCGGCGGACGGACGTAAGTATGTTCCCGTCGATGACGGCGCCGTCGGCGTGAATGTAAAGGGCGGAGTGATCGTGCCTGACGTGGTTCGGGTCGTCTCCGTTCGCCGCGAAGACGCAGTGAGTGAT
>Ga0335077_10007898_pt1 | contig 13191 bp, 9 predicted proteins | sample Lox_Sample_31_FD_207151 | JGI IMG/M metagenome (GOLD analysis project Ga0335077, IMG submission 207151) | Soil microbial communities from Loxahatchee National Wildlife Refuge, Florida, United States - Lox_Sample_3.1 | ecosystem: Environmental > Terrestrial > Soil > Wetlands | place: USA: Florida... | reverse complement strand
GGCTCGCCCCAATGGGCCGCTCTGCTGGCCATTGCCGGCCAGAAGGCCGGATATAGCCTCGGCTACATCAACACCGCGCTCTACCACATCGGCCAGGCCCAAAGTCACTATTCGGCGTCGTTCTTCGACGTTACCAGCGGCAACAACTCGTTCTTCAGCATACCGGGCTTCAGTGCGGGACCGGGGTGGGATCCCGCGACCGGCCTCGGCTCACCGTCCGCCGCACAACTCGTGAACTATCTGATCCAGTTCGTCTCGCCGGGTGATGGCGTTTCCGCGATCAACAGCACCAAGCCGCATCCCAACGGCAACCCGTCCGCGCCGGGGCACCAGCGGCCACACTAACGGGAACTGTGCGCGCTCATCGCGGGGAACGCGGCATGGCGAAGAACTTCTCAAAGAACGCCAGCTTCGCCGCATCTCCGGCCACCGGAATGGACGCGCACCGTTCGCCAATCTCCATCGTCGTCCGGGGCTGCTCACCGACCGCTGGCCAGTGCGGCAGCCCTCTTCCGTTCGGGTCGCCCGTGCGGATGAAATTCGCCCAGAAGGACGACACCATGTCCGCGATTTTGTGGTCCTGGTCCGTGAAGGGCCGGTCCGACATCGCCAGCGCGTTCATCACATAGGGAACTTCCGAGGTGTGGAACGCGCCGTAGAGGTCCGCGTCCGGCCCGGGCATCGCGTGGTCCCAGAAGTACGTGTACGCTTTCGTCATCGCCGTCTTGCCGCGATTCAGGGCCCACAAATAGGTCGACACACGGCTCGAGTCCCAGGCGCTGTCGTTTTGTGCGACCCGCGCCTGCTCGTCAGTCGCCGCCGGATAGAGCGCCAGGAACTCGTCCGCCAGATCGCCGTAGCGTTGCCGCGCCTGCCTCTGGAATGCTTCCGCCGTCGTGTTGGGGTGCGTGGCGGCGCCGCCTTCGTGTTTATTGGAACCGGTGAGGGTGGGAACATCATTCTGCTTGCCCTGGGCGAACATCTCGCCCGCGGGCAGCGGCTGCACGTACCCGTCCACCACGACTCCGAAGCGGAACTGCGGGCCTCCCTGGTTACCGCCGGCATTTGGCACCGGTGCGGTCAGCTCTTTCCAGGACATCTTGCGCAGGTCGGCGATCGAGTGTGCCCCCTTCGCTTCGGCGAACCGCTCCCCGGTCTTCTCCTGCTCGGCGAGAGTGCGCGCGGACATCAGTCCCAGTCCGCCAACGCTCGATCCGCTCTCGGCGATGGCCGCGTGAAACAGACCTTTGGCGAGCGGCGACGCGACCAGGCTGTGCACGTTCGAGGCGCCGGCCGATTGGCCCCCGATGACCACGCGGTCCGGATTCCCGCCGAACCCGCCGATGTTGTCATGGACCCAGTGCAGCGCCGCGATCAGATCGAGGAGTGCGTAATTTCCCGAGGCGCGCACGTCCGATTCGGCCGTCAGTTCGGGATGGGTGAAAAACCCGAGGATCCCGAGGCGGTAGTTCACCGTCACCACCACGATGCCCTTCTTCGCCAAGCCCTCGCCATCGTAGACCGGGACAGCGCCCGAACCCTCGGTATTGCCGCCGCCGTAGATGTACACGTACACTGGCCGCCCCTCTGCCGCGGACCGCGCGCCCGTCCAGACGTTGAGATACAGGCAATCTTCGTTTACCCCGGTGTGGGTCATGAACTCGTACGTCCAGGGCTTATGCTCATTCACGATGTTCTGCATGCAGCTATCGGAGAACCGCTCGGCCTTGCGCACTCCCTGCCAGGATGGCGCCGGCTTGGGAGCCCGCCAGCGCAGGTCGCCCACCGGCGGCGCTGCGAAGGGAATACCTTTGAAGACGGTGATCGAAGAGTCCTTGCCGGGCATGCCGGCGACAAGTCCGCTCCCTGTCTTGACGGGCTGCTGAATTGCCGCATGCAAGCCGGCGAGAGTATAGATGGATACCATGAGGCTGCGTCGCTTCATGGCGTTCATCTTAGTTCAAAACACCGCTCAGGACACTCCCTCCGGCGCTTCGTCGTCCCACACGATCCGGCGGTCCTCGGCGCGCCACGAGTCAATCCGCCCAAGATAGCGCTGCTCCAGCTTGGTGCGGCGGATCTTGAGCGTCGGTGTGATCAGCTCGTTGTCAATCGTCCAGGGGCCTCGCACCACTGCCAGAAACGCCACCTGCTCGTGCGTTTCGAGCGCGGCGTTCACCAGCACCAACTGTCCTTCCAGCGATTCCTCGAGGCCCTTGCGTCCGCTCGCCTCGTCCGCAAGCTGCGCCCGCGCCTCGGGAGTCAGGACAATCAGGGCAAACGGGCTCGGCAGGCCGGCTCCCATCAGGCAGCAGGCTTCCACGCAGGGATGTTCGGCCAGACGGCTTTCGATCGGCGCCGGAGCCACGTACTTTCCCTTGCTGGTCTTGAACTGTTCCTTGACCCGGCCGATAATCCGCGTCTGCCCATCCGGATCCATGCTCACGAGGTCCCCGGTGCGGAAGAAGCCGTCTTCATCGAACGCCGTGCGCGTAGCTTCCGGCTCTTTGTAATAGCCGATCATGTTCATCGGACTCTTGACAAGCAACTCGCCGCCCTCGGTTATCTTGGTTTCCACGCCGTCGAGGGCAGGTCCGACATATCCCGGGCGGACGTGAGCCGGCCTGGGAAGATGGGTGATCAAGGTCTCGGTCATCCCATAGCCTTCCGCCAGCTCCAGCCCCAGGCTGCGGTACCACAGCAGAACATCCGCGGGAAGCGGCGCCGCGCCGCTCGCGGCCATCCGTACCGTACTCAGCCCAAGCGCGGCCAGCACTTTCTTCCGGATCACGCGGCCGATCACCGGAAGGTGCAGTCGCTTCTCCAGTTTTTCTCTTGGTATCTTCTGGAACACGCTCTGCTGGAACTTGAGCAGCAGGCGCGGCACGGAAAGAAAGACCGTGGCCCGCGCCCGCTTCAAGTCGTCGAGAAACGTCGCGATCGCCTCGACAAAGAAAATGCGGGAGCCCAGCAGCAGAGAGGTGATTTCCAACCCGCTGCGCTCGACAATGTGCGCCAGTGGCAGGTACGAAACAAACCGGTCTTCTTCCGTTGCCTTGACCGTTTCCCGCAAGGAAAGCGCGTCGGACGCCAGTGCGCCGAACCGGTGCATCACTCCTTTGGGCGCGCCCGTCGTGCCGGACGTATAAATGATCGTGGCGAGATCGTCGGAAGCCCGCGCAGGATTCCCGGATAGCGGCTCGGTGGAGCGCACCAGGTCTTCCCACGCCGCCTCACCCGGTTGTGGCGCGTTCGGAAACGAAATGCGATACACGCCGGCGGGAATTCCCGAGCGCGACGCTTCCGGGTCGTCCGTGGGGCCGAAGAAACAACCCGCGCATTCGCTGTGCTCCAGGATTTTGCGCACCGTGTGCGGTTTCAGCGAGGCATAAACGGGCACCGTGACGTGCCCCGCCATCCAGATGGCCAGATCGGCCATGATCCACCAGGCACAGTTCTTGGAGAGGATCGCGACGCGTGTTCCGGGCTCCCAGTTCCGCTGTCCCAGATGGGCGGCAATACGCCGGATCTCCCCTGCCGCCTGTGCCCAACTCCAATCGTGGACTTTTCCCCCGCCGTAGGGCTGCGTCAGGAAGACGCGGTCCGCCGCCAACCTTTCCCAATGGTAGAGGCGCTGCAGAGGCAAATCGTCATCAGTCAAGCTCAGGTTCATACGAAGCTCCCCGATGCGGGCGCCGGCGCGTTCGCCTTTTTTTGAGCCTCCGCGCGATTTTTGTTGCGCGGAAACTTACCGATCGGTAAGATATCAGTTACCGCCTGGTTCTGTCAAGATCGGGCGCTATCCTGATGGCCAGAGGCATCGAAACTGCTCCGCACGTGACCGCATTCGCCAACCGGCGAAGGGATCCAGCCACCAAGCGCGAAGCCGTTTTGCAGACCGCTGCCGAATTATTCATCGAAAAAAGCTACAGCCGGACCTCGATGAACGATGTCGCGGAACGCCTCAGCATCACCAAACCTGCGCTCTATCACTATTTTCAGAATAAGGAGCAGATCCTGCTCGAGTGCTACCGCCTGGGCACGGCCTTGATCGAAGAGACACTGACCGAGATAGCAGCGCATTGCGGTAGCGGCGTGGATAAGGTGGAAGCTTTCATCTACTCCTACGCCAATGTGATGACCATCAACTTCGGGCGCTGTGTCATGCGGCTGGATGAGGGCGACTTGTCCGAAGAAGCACGCCGGGAGGTCCGCAGCTACAAGCGTAAAATCGACCGCCACTTGCGTCGTTTCATTCAGGAAGGCATCGACGACGGCTCCGTAACCCCTTGCGATCCTAAGATCGCGGCCTTCTCGGTAGCCGGCGCCCTCAATTGGATCTGCCACTGGTACGAACCCGACGGTGCGCTCTCCGCCGCGGAAATCGCAGCGCAATTCGCGCGAACCCTCACCCAGGGTCTCGCATTCTCACGTGGGGCAGGCTCCCGACCTGCCCTGGACCGGGCCGGCCGGAAGCCCGCCCTGAAGAGGAGTCAACCGAATGACTAGTTCTGTTGTGCAGGACGAAACCCAGGCCCGGCATACAGCCTCGTCGATTCTGATCCGCAAGGCGGCCGTGCTCGGCGCCGGCACCATGGGGTCGCGTATCGCGGCTCACCTGGCCAATGCGGGCCTGCCGGTCGTCCTGCTGGATATCCCGGCGGAAAAGCCCACACGCAGCGCGATCGCGGCTCAGGCTTTGGATGCCCTCAAGAAGAGCAAGCCCGCCGCCTTCTATGATCCGTCCGTTGCGTCGAGAATCACCATCGGCAACTTCGACGATGACCTGGGACTGCTGAAGGACTGCGACTGGGTCATCGAGGCCGTGACCGAAGATCTGGGCATCAAGCGCGCCCTGCTTCAAAAAGTGGTGCCGTTTCTGAAAAACGACGCGCTTCTGACTACAAATACCAGCGGCCTGCCGATAGCCACAATCGCGGCGGTGCTCCCCGAGCACCTGCGGCGGCGCTGGTTCGGAACTCATTTTTTCAACCCGCCCCGCTACATGCGCCTGGTGGAGGTGATCGCCACACCCGAGGCCGACCCCGCGGCGGTGGAGGCGGTCAGCCGCTTCTGCGACCAGCGGCTCGGAAAAGAAGTCGTCTTCGCGCGCGACACGCCGAACTTCATCGCCAACCGGATCGGCGTCTTCTGCATGCTCGAGACCGTCCGCCTCATGCAGGAGGAAGACCTCACGATCGAGGAGGTAGACCTGCTCACTGGGACGGCCGTCGGATGGCCGCGCACCGGCACCTTCCGCCTCGCGGACCTGGTAGGCATCGACGTCCTCGCGCACGTGGCCCGCAACTTCCCGCAGGCCGGCCTCTCGCTTCCGCCCTTCCTGCAGACCATGCTGGAGCGCCGCTGGCTGGGCGACAAGACCCGGCAAGGCTTCTATCGCAAGGAAAAAGATGCGCAAGGCAACGACGTTCGTTATGCCCTGAACTGGAAAACCGTGGAATACGCTCCCGCAGCCAAACCCAAGCTGCCCTCGGTCGAGATGGCGAAGAACGCCGAACGGCTCCCCGACCGGCTGGCGCAATTGCTCTCGGGCGACCCGCGCAAGGACAAAGGGGTCAGGTTCCACTGGCGCCTGCTGACCAGCCTGTGGAACTACGCCGCGGACTGCCTGCCCGAGATCGCCGGCAGCGCTGCCGACATCGACCGCGCCATGCGCTCCGGCTTCAACTGGGAGATGGGCCCGTTCGAACTATGGGATGCCGCCGGATTTCCAGGCACATTGGCCCGCATGCGGGAGATGGGAATGCGCGTGAGCGAGGTTGCCGCCCGCCTGGAGACCGCCGGCGGCACGGCATGGTATCGCAATCACGGCCGCGAATGCTTCGACCCGGCGAGCGGCAGCTACCGGCCGCTCCCTGCTCCGGAGGGAGTCGCGCGCGTCGCCACCTTCCGTGCTTCCCATGGCGTAGTGCGCGGAAATCCCGGCGCGTCCCTGATCGACCTCGGCGATGGCGTCGGCTGCCTGGAATTGCATTCGAAAAAGGATGCCATCGGAGAAGATATCGTGCGCATGGTCACTGACACCCTGCGCCCCGACACCCAGGCAGTCCGCGACTTCGAAGCCTTCGTCATCACCGGCGATGGCGGCAACTTCTCGGTGGGCGCCAACCTGATGCAACTTCTGCTTAGCGCTCAGGAAGGCGAATGGGACGAGGTCGATTTCGCCGTCCGGGCGTTTCAGCGCATGACCGCGTCGATCCGCTTCTGCCCGCGCCCCGTGGTCGTGGCGCCGTTCGGATTCTGCTTCGGCGGCGGCGCGGAGATTGCCTTGCACGCGGTGCGCCGCCAGGCCCATGCCGAGCTGTACATGGGGCTGGTGGAATCCGGAGTCGGCCTGCTGCCCGCCGGCGGCGGTTGCAAGGAAATGGTCCTGCGGGCCATCGATTCCGCCGGCACGCTGCAGGAGGCCGCTCTGCGACGCCATTTCGAGAGTATCGCGATGGCGAAGGTCTCCACCTCGGCTCTGGAAGCGCGGCGGCTGGACTTCCTGGAACCCGGCGACCGCATCACTATGAACCGCGAGCGCCTGCTGAACGACGCCAAACAATTTGCCCGCGACATCGCCGCCGCGGGATATGCTCCGCCAACCCCGCGCGCCGATATCCCCGCGCCCGGGCAGAGCCTGCTCGCCACGTTCCGGATCGGAGTTCGCATGATGCGCGAAGGCGAGTACATTAGCGACCATGACGCGAAGGTCGCCAACAAGATCGCTCACGTGCTCTGCGGCGGTGATATCACCCCGGGGGTTCCGGTCAGCGAGCAATACTTCCTGGATCTGGAGCGTGAAGCCTTCCTCTCGCTTTGCGGGGAAAAGAAGACCCAGGAGCGGATCGCCTTCACGCTCAAGACCGGAAAGCCGTTGAGGAATTGATCATGAGCAGAACTGCAGTCATTGCCAGCGCGGTGCGAACCGCCGTCGGGAAGGCTCCCAAGGGCACCTTGCGCGCCACGCGCCCGGACGACCTGGCCGCCGCCGCCATTCAGGGCGCGCTGGAACGCGTCCCCAGCCTCGACAAAAAGCAAATCGAGGATGTCATCATCGGCTGCGCCATGCCGGAGGCTGAGCAGGGCATGAACGTCGCCCGCATTGCCTCTCTCCGGGCGGGACTCCCCGTCGAGTTGGGCGCGATGACCATCAACCGCTTCTGCGCGTCCGGCCTGCAATCCATCGCGCTCGCCGCCGAGCGCGTGGCCGGAGGCGGCGCCGACGTGATCGTCGCCGGAGGCACGGAGTCCATGTCGCTGATCCCCATGGGCGGCCACAAGGTCTCCATCAATCCCTGGATCGAGCAGCACTATCCGGATTCGTATCTGTCAATGGGCTTGACGGCGGAGCGCGTCGCGCGCCATTACGGCATCACGCGCGAACAGTCCGACCAGTTCGCCTTCGCCAGCCATCAGAAAGCGCTGGCCGCGCAGAGCGGCGGCAGGTTCGGCAATGAAATCGTGCCCGTGAACGTGACTTTCGCGCATCCGAACGGCGGTAGCCGGCTCGAACGGGCCGAGGTGCGATTCAAGACCGACGAAGGGCCGCGCGCCGACACCTCTCTGGACGCGCTGGCCAAGCTGCGGCCGGCGTTTCACGCCAAGGGCACGGTCACGGCCGGCAACTCCTCCCAGACGTCCGACGGCGCCGCGGCGGCCGTCGTCATGTCCGAGGAATGCGCGCGCTCGCTCGGAATCCGGCCCATGGCCCGCTTCGTCGCCTATGCGTACGCCGGCTGTCTGCCGGAAGAGATGGGCGTCGGCCCGGTCTATGCGATTCCCAAGGCGCTGAAACTGGCCGGACTGAAACTGGAAGACATCGAGCTTATCGAGCTGAATGAGGCCTTTGCCGCCCAGGCCCTTTCGGTAATCCAGATTCTCGGTCTGGACACGGCCCGCGTCAATGTCAACGGGGGCGCGATCGCGCTCGGACATCCGCTGGGTTGCACCGGAGCCAAGCTCACGGCAACCCTGCTGAGTGAGCTGAAGCGGCGCAACGCGAGATATGGAATGGTCACCATGTGTGTCGGCGGCGGCATGGGCGCTGCCGGTATTTTTGAAAATCTGAATTGAGGAGTACGAGATGGCAACCGTAAACGCACCCGCAACCGCTCGCCCCTGCAAAGGCGGCAGCTTCCTTCTCGAACAGCGCGGTCCGGGCGAGATCTTCACCCCGGAAGACTTCTCCGACGAGCACCGGCAGATCGCCAAAACCGCGATCGAGTTCGTCAACAACGAGGTCATGCCTGCCGCCGCGGACATCGAGGCCAAGAATTTCGAAGTCACCCGCAAACTGCTACGCAAGACCGGCGAATTGGGCCTGATGGCGGCCGATGTCCCAGAAGCCTACGGCGGCTTCGAAATGGACAAGGTCACCTCCGCCGTGATCGCCGAATCCATCAGTAAGCTGGGCAGCTTCTCGGTCGCGTTCAGCGCGCACGTCGGCATCGGCACCCTCCCCATCGTCTGGTACGGTACCGGGAAGCAGAAGCAGATGTACCTGCCGAAGCTCGCTACCGGCGAATGGATCGCTGCCTACGCCCTCTCGGAATCCTCCTCCGGCTCGGACGCCCTGAACTGTCGCGCGCGCGCAACTCTCTCCAGCGACGGTACCCAGTGGATCCTGAACGGCGAAAAGATGTGGATCAGCAACTCGGGTTTCGCCGACCTGTTCACAATCTTCGCCAAAGTCGACGGTGAGAAATTCTCGGCCTTCCTGGTGGAGCGCGGCACGCCGGGGTTCTCGGTCGGAGCCGAGGAGCACAAGCTTGGAATTCGCGGCTCCTCCACCTGTCCCCTGATCCTCAGCGATTGCAGGATCCCGGTGGAGAACCTGTTGGGCGAAGTAGGCAAGGGGCACCACATCGCGTTCAACATCCTGAATATCGGCCGCTTCAAGCTCGGCGCGGCAGCGGTTGGCGGCGCCAAGAACAGTCTCAACGATTCCATCGGTTACGCCAGGGAGCGCAAGGCGTTCGGAAAATCGATCTCCGAGTTTGGGCTGATCCAGGAGAAGCTCGCCGAATGCGCCACCGGAATCTTCGCCGGCGAGGCGCTCGTTTACCGCACCATCGGCATGATCGACGCGGCGTTGGCAAACGTGGACACCAAGGCCGAGGGCGCTTCCAGGGAAATCCAAAAACGGATCGAGGAGTATGCCGTCGAGTGCTCGATCCTTAAAGTCTGGGGATCCGAGATGCTGGACATGGTCGTTGACCATGCCGTCCAGATCTACGGCGGCTACGGCTACGTCGAGGAATATCCCGCCGAGCGCGCCTACCGCGATTCGCGCATCAACCGCATCTTCGAAGGCACCAACGAGATCAATCGCCTCATCATCACCGGCTTCCTCATGAAGCGCGCCATGACCGGCCAGCTTCCCCTGCTCGGCGCCATCAAGCAACTCATGGACGAGGTGATGTCCGGCCCATCGGCGCCCGTGGAATACGAAGGACCTCTGGCCGCCGAGCACCAGATGCTCGCCGCCGCCCGGAAACTGACCCTGTTTGCGGCCGGCGTGGCCTCGCAGCGCTACATGCAGGCTCTGGCCGATCAGCAGGAAATCATGGGCGCCCTGGCCGACTGCATCATGGAGGTCTACGCCATCGAATCCTGCATCCTGCGCACGGAAAAGATGCGCGCCGCCAGAGGCGAAGGTCCAGCGAAGCAGTCGATCGCCATGACCCGCTACTACGCTGCCAGGGCGATGCAGACCGTCGAGATGTCCGTCCGCAAGATTGTCGCCGGCGCCGCCGAAGGCGACATGCTGCGCACCCAGATGGCCATCGTGCGCCGCCTGGCCAAATACGAGCCGGCCGACACCATCTCCACCGGCCGCCAGATCGCAGGCGCTGTCATCGCCGCCGGACGCTACACGCTTTAGCCGCTACTTTCGCCGCGCCGCTTCGGCCCTGCGGATGAATTTCTCGCGAAGCTCGTAGGCTGCGATCGCCTGCTCGGACCCTTGCCGCGCCTGGGGTACGCTGAGTCGCCGCTCCGCCTCGTCGAACGTCTCCTCGGCGGTCATGCGCGCTTGAAATGCTTCGTCGTCGGCTTTCTTCAGTTTCGCCGCGAATTCCTTGAGTTCGGCGGCGACATCCTTCGCCTCCTCTACGGCCTTTTCGTAGGCATGTCTGCTGCGGGCGTTTCCGTCCAGATTGGAATGCGCTTGCAGTTCACGGTATGCCCGCCGCAAATCGTCGCCCCAGGAGCCTTTTACGTCCTTCTCCACCTCCTCCAGGTCCGCCCACGCCGCGTCGGCGGCCGCCCGCACCCGCTTCTTCTCGGTGAGCCATCGCCAGACTCCCCAGTCCTTGGCCTCGTTGAGCAGGGCCTTGGCTTTTTCCACGGACTCGATCGCTTTCATATCGGACCTTGCAATCCTGATTTCAGACTAATGAAAACGTGGGCCGAAGTCGAGAGCGGAATTCGCAATTCAATTTCCCGCCATTCCGCAGTACACTGAATCGGAGCTCCTTGTATGAAACTGGTGCTCGTTTTCCTGAGTGTTGCAGCTTCCCTGCCCGCTCAATCCCCGCCACCGGCGACATCCCAGGCCTTCGACTGCTATGTCGAGGGCGCCGAACACAGAATGCAGGCCGCGCCACAATTCCTCACCGTCGATACCGACGCCGCGCTCCGCGATCAACTGACCCGCGGCCGCAGGATTCTGACTGTTCCCGGCAACGCGCCCAATCCGCACAAACTGACCGGAGGCATGATTTACGATTGGATCGGCACCGTCTTCATCCCCGGTGCCACGCTGGAACGCGTGCTCGGCATGCTCCAGGATTACGATCGCCGCGCGCAATACTTCCCCGAGATTGTATCTGCCTCTAAACTGCTCTGCCGCACGGGCGACAACCGCTTCGGTTTCCGCATGACGTTGAAGGAACCCTCGGTCATCGAGACCGAAAACGACGTGGTCTGGGAGCGCCTGGACCAGAACCGCTGGCGTTGCCGCTCGTATTCCACCAAGGTCCGCGAGATCGGCAAACAGCACAACTACCTGCTCCGCCTGAATTCGTACTGGAGATTCGCCGGCACCGAACAAGGTGTTTACGTGCAAGGCGAGACCATCACGTTGAGCGGCGAGTTCAGCTCGCTGATGCGTACCATCGGATCGCTCGCCGGGATCAATCCCGAGAAGTCGCTGCGCAAGACACTTGAGCAGATGCGTGAATCTCAAGCGAGATCGGGCGCCGAGTTTCCCCGTCCGCCGGGCGGCCTGCCGGACTGCGGCGCCGCTCTGCCGACATCCGGATGTCCCGCCTCCTCCTCTCGGTGATCGGCATGCCGTCGTACGATTTCGACTACATCGTGATCGGATCGGGCTTCGGCGGAAGCGTCTGCGCCCACCGGCTCACCGAGAAAGGGTACCGCGTGGCGGTGATGGAGATGGGCAGGCGCTGGACCCCTGAAAATCTACCCCGGAACAACTGGATGCTCTGGCGCTGGTTCTGGCGTCCTTCGCTCGGGCTTCGCGGGTTTTTCAGCATTCAGTGGTTCCGGCACGTCGCCATTCTGCACGGCTGCGCTGTCGGCGGCGGCTCCATCACCTACGGAGCCACCCTGCTTCGGCCCAAGGACCACGTCTGGGACAACGGGTCCTGGAGCGGCCAGGCGGACTGGCATTCGGAGATGCCGCGCCATTTCGAAACTGCCGAGCGGATGCTCGGTGTCACCGAGAACCGCATTCTGGGGCCTGCCGACCAGCTCCTCAAGCGCGCCGCGGTCAACACCGGAAGGGGCGATACGTTTTACCCCACCAGGGTTGCCCTTTTCGAAGGCGCCGGCGGCGATCCGGGCGGCACCGTCTATCGCGACCCCTACTTCGGCGGCGAAGGACCCGAGCGCGCCACATGTATTCGCTGCGGCGGATGCATGATGGGCTGCCGTTACAACGCAAAGAACACACTCGACAAAAACTACCTCTATCTGGCCGAAAAACATGGCGCGCAGGTGTTCGAGGAAACCCGGGTCACTGCCGTGGAGCCGCTGAATGGTACCGGGGACGGCAGCGCCGGATACGAGGTTCGCACGGTGAAATCGACCGCGTGGCTCCGCCGCAATCCGCGCCGGTTCACCGCCCGATCGGTGGTCTTCGCGGCATCCGCGCTCGGCACCATGGACCTGCTGTTCCGCCTCAAGCAAAACGGCAGCCTGCCGCGAATCAGCGGTCAGCTCGGAAACCGCGTGCGCACCAACGCCGAGTCCTTGATCGGCGTCCGCGTGCCGCACGGCCTGGATGACCTCTCCGAGGGAATCGCCATCGGATCGGGAATCTATCTCGATGAGCACACCCACATCGAAGCCACACGCTATCCCGCGGGGTCGGATTCCCTGGGCCTGCTCTCAACGCCCCTGGCCGGCGGGCGTCCGGGATGGAACCGCGTTCTCACCTGGCTCGGAGTGCTGGCCCGCTCCCTCCTTTGCCACCCCCTGCGGACCGTGCGCTGCCTGCATCCTTTCGGCTTCGCGCGCGAGACGCTCATCATGCTCTGTATGCAGTCCACCGAAGGCCACATCGAGATGCGCTCCGGCCGGCCATGGTATTGGCCCTTCCGCAAATCGCTCTATAGCCGCGGCAAGCGCGTCCCCACGTTCATTCCGCAAGCCAACGAGTTTGCCCGCCGCACTGCCGCGCTGATCGGCGGAACCGCCATGAGCATGATCACCGAAATCCTCTTTGACATTCCCGCCACCGCCCACGTCCTAGGCGGATGTCCCATGGGCGCGTCGCCGGATGAAGGCGTGGTTGACGCCGGTCACCGGGTGTTTCGCTACCAGAATCTCTATATTTGCGATGGTTCGGTAATTGCCGCGAATCTCGGCGTCAACCCGAGCCTGACCATCACTGCCCTGGCGGAGCGCTTCATGAGCCAGATTCCGCCAAACGGCCAGGTTCACCTCTGAGCGATATTCTTCCCGAAATTGAAGCACGGTCCGATCGAGAAGCGCACCGTATTCCTCGAATCCGTGAGAAGATCGCTGAACAGGTGGTCGTGCACGAAATCGCCCTGTATGCGCACGGCAACGTGCTTGGAAAACAGCAGGTCGATGCCGCCGCCGAACCCGTAGAAGATTACGTTGTCCTTCTTTTCTCCCGTCGGCGCCAGCTGCGCCACAACTGCCGCCGCAATCGGGTCGCCCGCGTGGGGTGTGGCCGTCTCCTTGATGATCCCG
>Ga0335077_10007897_pt1 | contig 13192 bp, 14 predicted proteins | sample Lox_Sample_31_FD_207151 | JGI IMG/M metagenome (GOLD analysis project Ga0335077, IMG submission 207151) | Soil microbial communities from Loxahatchee National Wildlife Refuge, Florida, United States - Lox_Sample_3.1 | ecosystem: Environmental > Terrestrial > Soil > Wetlands | place: USA... | reverse complement strand
CGCTGGTTTCGTGGAATCCACGGTGGACGCACAGCGCCGTCTTTACCGACTGAAACCAGGACCATTTCAGGAGGTGGATGGCTGGCTGGCTCAGTTCCGCCGGTTCTGGTCCGCTCATATCGAGGCTCTCGAACGTCACCTCGATCGCATGGATCAACGTACGCACGGATCATCGACACCAGCGAAAAGCAAGACGACGCGACCCAAACCGCGACGTGGCCCAGGAGAAACGAAATGAAAATCAAAGTGACCAGCTTATACGTGGACAACCACGACAAAGCCCTGCGCTTCTATACCGAGGTGCTGGGCTTTGCCAAGAAAACCGATTTCAGTCAGGGCCCATATCGCTGGCTGACTGTGGCCTCGCCCGAGGAGCCGGACGGCACGGAACTGCAACTGGCGCTGAACGACAACGCCGCGGCCAAGACGTATCAGCAGGCATTATTTCAACAGCACCAGCCCGCGGCCATGTTTTTCACCGACGATCTCAAGGGCGACTACGAGCGGATCAAGGCCCGCGGCGCCGAGTTTACGATGCCGCCCACCGACGTGACCGGATCGACCATTGCCATGCTGAACGACACCTGCGGCAATTTGATTCAGCTCACCCAGCTGAAGCGCTGGTAGGGCTGGCGTTCAGAACGCGGAGAGCCAAGGTAGAGAAGATGACCGAACCTGAACTGTACGCACCCGGTCCCGCCAACTTGGCACGGGTACAGAAAGACGGAGACAAGTGGACGCTCATTCTCGTCCGGGAACTGCGCCACGCGCCGGAAAAAGTCTGGCAGGCGCTTACCGACCCGGCGCAATTGCGCGAGTGGGCTCCCTTTGTGACCGATGGAAGCCTGGGTGCGGTTGGAACCGTCAAGCTCACCTGGGTGGGAAACCCCACGCCGATCGAAACCAAAGTCACGCGGGCCGAAGCCCTCAAGGCACTTGAGTACGGCGACATGCGTTGGCAACTCGAGGCCTCGGGTGGGGGCACGCGCCTGACGCTTTGGGCCAAAATCGATCGCCGCTTCATCTCCATGGGGGCTGCGGGGTGGCACATTTCTTTCGATGTTCTGGATCACCTGCTCAGCGGAACTCCCATCGGCCGCATCGCCGGTGGCGATGCCACCAAGTTTGTCGGCTGGCAGCGTCTGAACGCCGAATACGCCAAGCAGTTTGGTATCGAGGCACCGAAGTGGCCGCCACAGGCGGCTCAGAAGTCGTGAGTCGAGGAGGATCGCACCCATGTTGAAAGAAGCCACCAAACGTTCTATTTTTCGCTGGATCCACATCGTCTTTGCCATTCCGATTCTCGGATACATTTATGATTCGCCTTCGGACACCCCGAACTACGCATTTTCGATTCGATATGTCATCGTCCCTGTGTTGGTCCTTTCGGGATTGTGGATGTGGAAAGGTCATGTGGTGCGACAACTGATTTGGAGAAGATCGGCGAAACCAGGCGCCCCGGGTTCCGCGTCGCCGCGCAGCGCTAACCTGGGATAAGATCACCTTTTTCGGAGTACCAAACCATGAACAGAATGAATCCCAAGGTGGATGGACTTTTGAAAAAGGCCAACAAGTGGCAGGAAGAATTTGAGACCTTGAGAGAGATTGTTCTCAGCTCTCCGCTGACCGAGGAGGTGAAGTGGGGCCAGGCTTGTTACACCTCTGAGGGAAGAAACGTAGTCTTAATCCACGGATTCAAAGAATATTGTGCGCTTCTGTTTTTCAAAGGCGCCTTGTTGAAAGATCCCAAGGCCATTCTCGTGCAACAGACGGCAAACGTGCAGTCAGCGCGCCAGGTTCGCTTCACCAATGTTCGAGAAATCGTTGCCATGAAACCCATCTTGAAGGCCTATATCCAGGAAGCGGTGGAAGTGGAAAAAGCCGGCTTGAAGGTGAAGCTCAAAAAAACCGCCGACTTCAAGGTGCCGGAAGAATTTCAAAATAAATTGGATGAAAATCTATCGTTGAAAAAAGCCTTTGCGGCACTGACCCCGGGACGGCAAAGAGGATACCTTTTTTATTTTTCTGCCGCCAAACAATCCAGAACGCGGGAGGCGAGAGTTGAAAAAAGTATGCCGCGAATTCTCAAGGGCAAGGGACTGGATGATTAGGGGGCCGACAATGTAGGGACAGACGAGGCGTTCACCAGTCCTTCCTTCGGCTCAATGGCATAGAGAAACTGGGTCACGCCCGTCTGCCCCCCCGGTTTCTCCACGCCTCCGAACCATCTCTGGCGACCCTCCTCGCCACCTTGGTCAAGCTGGGGCAGGTGCAGAAAAGCCCGTGACCCCGGGTACCGATCTATAATCAGCCCATGAAAAAGACTATCGGTGCCATTAGTTCGGCATTGCTCGTTATTCTCGGTTCCGTGGCGTCGCTATTTGCGCAAATGCCTGGCCAGCCGCAACCGCCGGAGTTCGTCAAACAAGGCCAGCAGTTGATGAAGGACGGGAAGCTGGAAGAGGCGTTAGCGCTCTATCGCCAGACGCTGAAGATGTCGCCGGATTCGCTGGCCGCAAACCTTGCAGCAGGAAGCGTACTCGATTTGATGGGCAAGGGCGAAGAAGCCCGGAGGTATTTCACCAAGGCGATTGAGGTGGCGGAAACGCCCGAGAGCAAAGCGTCCGCCAAGCGAGCCATGGCGATGTCTTACGCTTTTGAGGGGAATAGCCAGAAGACCGTTGAGTACGAGCAACAGGTCTTCGACTTCCATGGCAGCGCGAAAAACTTTTTTCAGCAAGGAGAGACCGCGGATGAAATGGCCCGCGTGTGTCTCGATTCCGGGGACCTGGATGCGGCCTACAAGTGGTACCAGACCGGCCATGATACCGGCCTCAAGGAGCCAGACATTAAGCCCGCTCGGGTGGACCTGTGGAATTTCCGCTGGGAGCACGCTCAGGCTCGCATTGCTGCCCGGCGCGGCGACCAGGCAGAAGCGCAAAAGCACGTTACTGCGGCCAAGGCCATTCTCGACAAGGGCGCTATTCCCGAGCAGGCGCCCTTCTTCCCCCAGTTGAAAGGCTACGTCGCGTTCTACGCGGGAGATTACAACCAGGCGCTCGAAGATCTGAAGCAGGCGAATCCGAATGATCCATTTATCCAGTGCCTGCTTGGCCAAACCGCCGAAAAGTTAGGAGACAAGAACAGCGCTATGGAGTACTACCGCAAAGCCGCAGCCGCAACATCACATAATCCCGCGGCGGCGTATGCGGTTCCGTTTGCCAAAAAGAAGCTCTTGTAGGGCGTAGACGGGAGTCAGGAGAGTATGGTGCGCCCGGACGGACTCGAACCGCCAACCCTCAGCTTCGTAGGCTGATGCTCTATCCAATTGAGCTACGGGCGCATACGTGGGACTTGCGGTGAGCCCGATTATAACGGAAAGCGGTGGCGCGATGAAAACCCGACGACGTAATTCTTTCCCGCCCTTTGAAATTCCTACCAGGTTACCGCCGCCAGCCCGTGTCCTATTTTCAGTACCTTATGATTGGCAACTCGGATGCATCTAAACACGGCAGACGAAGTGGCGCGCAACGGGGCGTTCTTGAAGATAACTTCGGCCAGAGGTTTTCTTGAACGCCCCTTGCTTTTCCTCCTGACTTCGGTTGGCCGAAGGCAGCCCTCCCCCGGGACGCTCTAGGCCAGCGCCAACTTTGCCCCGATATCCACTCCCGCTCCGCGCAGCAATCCCGCAATCACCGGCTCTTTCATGCGAGACGCGTCGAACTCAACCCGCACGATGCGCTCCGTCTCGTTGAAAGTGATGCGGCGGATGCCATAGACCTCGCGCATGCCGGCCAGCGCCCGCATGGTCTTCTCTCCCGGAGTTCCGTCGTAGTGGTAAGCCACTTCCAATTGAGTCATAAAGGCCGTTCCCTCTCTCTTAACATACAACAATCGAAATGCTGCGCGGAGTAATCTATAGGGGTTATGGCCGAAGCGTTCGCCGTGGGAGCGAAGGACAAAGACCCGGTCTGTGGGATGACGGTTGACCCGGCAACAGCCAAGCACCGGCGCCAGCACGCAGGCCAGACCTATTCCTTCTGTTGCCCAGGCTGTGCGGAGAAGTTCCAGGCCGATCCGCAGAAGTATCTGGCGCCGCGGGCAGTTCCCGCCATGATCCAAATCGCCCCCGCCAAGCCGCAGGGGCTGGCAAGGCAGTACACCTGCCCCATGCATCCCGAGATTGTGCGCCCGGGACCCGGAACGTGCCCGATCTGCGGCATGGCGCTGGAGCCGCGCACCGTCACCGCCGAGGAAGAAGAGAATCCCGAATTGCGGGATATGAGCCGGCGGTTCTGGGCCAGTGTGGTTCTGACCGTTCCCCTACTGGCGATCGCCATGGCCGACATGTTGCCAACTATGCCGCTGCCGCATGCGCTGCACAGTGGCTGGCTGTCCTGGGTCGAGTTGCTGCTGGCTAGCCCGGTAGTTCTTTGGGGAGGATGGCCATTCTTCCAGCGGGGATGGGCGTCGGTGATGAATCGCTCCACCAATATGTTCACGCTCATTGCCATGGGCACGGGAGTCACGTATCTGTACAGTTTGGTGGCGACGCTGGCACCGGGAATATTTTCCGGGGCATTTCGCGGCATGGAGGGAACCCCGCCGGTGTACTTCGAAGCGGCGGCGGCGATTGTCACGCTCGTGTTGTTAGGGCAAGTTCTCGAATTGCGTGCCCGCAGCCAGACTGGTGCGGCAATCCGCGCCCTGCTCGGACTGAGCCCGAAGACTGCGCGAATCCTGCGCAATGACAAAGACGAAGATATCGCACTGGATCAGGTCAAGGTGGGCGACCGGCTGCGGGTGCGTCCGGGCGAGAAGATTCCGGTGGACGGTATCGTGCTCGAAGGCAGCAGTGCGGTGGATGAATCCATGATTACTGGCGAGGCGATCCCGGTGGAGAAGCCGCCGGGCAGCCGAGTTGTGGGCGCGACTGTGAACGGAACTGGATCGTTTGTGATGCGCGCAGAACGGGTGGGCAGCGAGACCTTGCTGGCGCGGATCGTCCAGATGGTGAGCCAGGCCCAGCGCAGCCGCGCCCCCATCCAGCGTTTAGCCGATCGCGTGGCGGGGTGGTTTGTGCCGGCGGTGATCGGCGTTGCTGTGCTGACGTTTGTTGTCTGGAGCTTTCTCGGTCCGCAACCGCGTTTGGCACATGCGCTGGTGAATGCCGTGGCGGTGCTGATCATTGCCTGTCCATGTGCCCTCGGACTGGCAACTCCTATGGCGATCATGGTCGGCACAGGGCGCGGTGCACATGCCGGGGTGCTGATCCGCAACGCCGAGGCTCTGGAAACCCTGGAGAAAGTTGACACCCTGGTGCTCGACAAGACTGGAACCCTGACCACTGGCAAGCCGACAGTGGAAGCGGTGGTGGCGAGCGCAGGCTTTGACGAATCGGAAGTGGTGCGCCTGGCTGCCAGCCTGGAGCAGGGAAGCGAGCACCCGCTGGCGGCCGCACTGGTGACCGCTGCGACGACGAACAATATTGTTCTGTCAAATTCCTCGGAGTTCCAATCGAAAACGGGTGGCGGCGTGACTGGCAAAGTGGCAGGCAAGGCTGTGGCCGTCGGCAACGAAAGGTTTCTCACCGAGTCGGGAATCGGCGCGCTGACCCTGGCCCCGCGAGCGGAAGAACTGCGACGCCAGGGACAGACCGTAGTTTTCGTTGCCGTGGACGGCCGTGCTGCCGGAGTGATTGGCATTGCTGATCCGGTCAAGTCTTCCACCCCGCAGGCGCTTCGCGATCTTCGGGCAGCGGGGTTGCGTATCGTGATGATAACCGGCGACAGTCAGAGCACGGCAGAAGCCACGGCTCGCGTCTTAGGCATCGGTGAATTTCACGCCGGGATCCGGCCCGAGCAGAAGGCGGAAGTGGTACAACGTCTCCAAAAAGAAGGCCGCATTGTAGCCATGGCCGGCGACGGCATCAACGACGCCCCCGCGCTGGCTCAGGCCGACGTTGGCATCGCCATGGGTACCGGGACGGACGTCGCCATGGAAAGCGGTGGAGTCACTTTGGTAAAGGGCGATCTATTGGCGATTGTGCGCGCGCGCAAGTTGAGCCAGGCCACCATGCGCAACGTCCGCCAGAATCTGTTCTCTGCGTTTATCTACAACTCGATTGGGGTGCCCATCGCGGCGGGTGTGCTGTATCCCCTCTTTGGATGGCTGCTGAGCCCGATTCTGGCGGCGGCCGCCATGAGCTTCAGTTCAGTTTCAGTGATCGCGAATTCTTTACGATTGAGGAGAGTTGAACTCTAACTCCTTCTAAGGCGTGCGTGCCCGCCTGGCGACTTCCGGCCCGACCCGCCGAAACTGCTTCAGGTTCCATAAGGCTGTGCGCCGCACACGCGGCTTGGGACGGATCGGCGCGCGAGTAGGCCGCCAGGCTAGCGCTCGTGATGAGCGTGGTCATCGATAAAGACATTTGACACTCGCGCCTGGCTGCTCAACAATGTACACAACTAAAACCCACACCATACCCAGGAGAAGAACCTTATGCCGGACGAGGGCCAACAGATCGCTGAAATCCACACGGAATCCGAGGGCAACGCCGGAAAGTGGATCCTGCTGTTGCTGGCGGTGATCTACGTCGCTGGTTCGATTTATTTTTTTTACACGTTGCGCGGGCGCATTGACGAACTGTCCAAGGGACAGGGTGCCAGTAACGCGCAGATTGCCGAGCTTACCAAGCGCATGCAGTCCGCAGAATCCGACTCGGAAGCGCTGGCCACGCAACTGGGCATGACCAAGAAAGAGCTCGCCGACCGCTCCGCTCAATTAACGCAGCAGCAGCACGCGGCCGAACAACGGCTTGCGGAAGAGCAGAAAAAGGAGGCCAGCCGGATCAGCCAAGTCAGCGGCGACGTAAGCAATGTGAAGACGGATGTCGGAGGCGTGAAAACCGATGTTGCCTCGACCAAGGCTGACCTCGCCGCTACCATTGCCAGGCTGCAAAGCACCATCGGCGACCTGGGTGTGCAGAGCGGTCTGATCGCGAACACCCGCGCCGACCTCGAGGTTCTCAAACACAAGGGCGATCGCAATTACTACGAATTCACCCTGGTCAAAGGCGCCAGCCCGCAGCCGGTTTCTACCATCAGCCTGCAACTCAAGAAAACCGATCCCAAGAAGGGCAAGTTCACCCTCAACGTGACTGCCGATGATCGCACCATTGAAAAGAAGGACCGCAACATCAGTGAGCCCATCCAGTTCTATACCGGGCGTGATCACATGTTATATGAGCTGGTAGTGTGGTCGGTGGACAAGAAGCAGGCTACCGGCTATCTCAGCACGCCCAAGAACGCGCCTACTCCCGTGACGACCGGCGAATAGCTCGCATGTTTCCCGGCGTGCACGTACTCGGCGAAATCGCGCTACGGACGGGGGTGATTTACCTCGTCGTCCTGACGGGTGTGCGCCTGAGCGGTAAAAGGGAAGTGGGCCAGATGACCCCCTTCGACCTCACTCTTTTGCTGCTCATCAGTAATGCGGTGCAGAACGCCATGACCGGCCCAGATACGTCGCTGATGGGCGGCGTGGTGGCTGCCTCGACACTGTTATTGCTGAATTATCTGGTGGCGGAACTCTCCGGCGGCAACCGCCGCTTCCGTAAATTCGTTCAAGGCCAGCCCAGCCTGCTGGTGCACGACGGCGAAGTCATCGACGCCCATATGGTAAAAGAGCATGTCAGCATGGATGAGCTACAGCGTGCCCTGCGCGAGCACGGCATCGCCAGCGCCAAGGATGTTGCGCTGGCGGTTTTGGAGGTTGACGGTTCCATCAGCTGCCTGAAGTACGACGAGATTAAACCCGACGCCGACACTCACCTGGCGCGTAGACGAAGATTCCTGCAGAAGCATTAGCGATACAAACTACTTCTTCAACCCTGCGATCCAGTTAGTGACCACGGTCATGGGCTGATTGACTTGCTGAATGACCACGGGCAGAAGGGTTCCCTTTCGAAGGTCGCAAAGAAAATTGAATTCGCCACGCTTCTACTTAGTGAGCACCAGCGGAACTGGCTGATCGTAGGGCTGGATGGTGACTCTTAGCAGTTTGCGGCTCGCGAAGGCTTCCGGAGTAACCGGAAAGCTCACGACAATGGTTCCCTTCGCCTGACTGCCTACATCGACCTTGCCTTCACGCCGCAGAGGAGTTCCGGCGTACTGCTTCAACGAAGGAAACGCCTGGTAGTAGCGGTCCAGATCCACGGCGGATGCTGCGTCAGAAGAAAAAGTGTTGTCAGTCGTCTGCAGGTCGGCTTTGATGGTCTGAATCCAGAACGGCTTGGCGCCGTTATTCTGAAAAGCCACATTGATCGCCACCATCACGGCGTGCTGATTGGGAATCTCAACCGAAACCACTTCACCGATCGCGCCGGTTGCCGAGGGACGCGGCCGCTGCAAAAAAGCTGCAATCGCCCAGACCACGACAATGATTCCGATCCCGATCCCGATAATTTTAAGCGGCGGAAGGTTTTTCTTCGCGGTGCCGAACTCTTCGCCGATGCGAAAATTGGTGCGCGGTTGAGCAGGAGTCGGTAGGGGCGGCGTCGATGGTGTTTCTTCGGTCATCGTGCTGCTGTCATTCTAGTCGTTTCGCCTTTTCGAATCTGCAGTGGATGGGCTGGATACTGAAGGCGGACTGCTGACGGCTTCTTCACGCCCACCCATGTTTCATCGCTTTGGCAAATCTCTCGACCGGCAACGTATTGAGCACATCTTCTTTCGTGAGCCAGGCACGTCGCGCTTGCAGAATGCCGAAGCGGATTTTGTCCAGGTGCGAGGTATGGTGCGAGTCGGTATTGATAACGACTTTCACGCCGTACTGCTTGGCCAGCCGGAGATGGCGGTCGCACAAATCCAGCCGGTCGGGATATGCGTTCAGTTCCATGGCGACCTTCTGTTTGGCAGCAGCTTTGAGCACGGCATCCAAATCGAACGAATACGCTTCGCGCCGGAGCAGCAGCCGGCCTGTTGGGTGGCCAATCAGGGAAGTATTCGGATTCTCGACCGCCTTCAGCAAGCGCTCGGTCATCTCCGCAGGGCTCTGGTTGAAGTGCGAGTGTACGCTGGCGATCACCAAATCCATTTGTTCAAGCACGGAGTCGGATAGGTCGAGCGTCCCATCCGCCAGAATATCGACTTCAATTCCCGCGAAGATGCGGATGCCCTCTCCAGCAGCGCTAGCCGCGCGGATACGCTTCACGTGCTCGACGGCGCGCTTGTCATCGAGGCCATTGGCGAACGCCAGGTTCTTCGAATGGTCGGTGATGGCCATGTACTTGTAACCATGCTCACGCGCTGCCTGCGCCATTTCTTCAATCGTGTTCCGGCCATCAGTTTCCACGGTGTGCATGTGCACATCGCCCTGCAAGTCGGCCTGGGTAATCAGCACCGGCAGCGCGTGCGCTTCCGCAGCATCAATTTCGCCGAGATTCTCCCGCAGTTCCGGTGGGATGTAGTTCAGCTTGAGCTTGGCGTAAATATCTTCTTCGCTTTTGCCAGCGGCCACTTTCTCGTTGTCCAGCCGGGCCAGACTGTACTCACTGAGCGTGTAGCCCATCTTGAGCGCCCGCTGGCGCAGGGCCACGTTGTGTGCTTTGCTGCCGGTGAAGTATTGCATGGCGGCACCAAAGGACTCAGGCGCCAGGAAGCGGACATCCACCTGCATGCCGCCTCTCATGCGAAAGCTGACCTTGTTCTCGCCACGGGCGATGACGTCCATGAGTCCGGGCAGCTTGATGATGTGATCAATCAGTTTCTGTCGTGCCGCATCGTTGCAGCACGCTTTGCCGGTGACCAGAATGTCGAGGTCGCCCACGGTCTCGCGTCCGCGCCGCAGGGAGCCGGCAGGAGTAATTTTTTCCACTCCCGGAAATCCGTGCAGGTGATCGATGATCTTTTCGGCTTGGGTTTCGGCAGCGTCCAGCAGGAAACGTCCAGCAATGCGGCGATAGTCTTCGATGGCCTTCAGTAGTTTGGCTTCCTGCTTTTCGCCCATTCGCGGGAGCTCGCGAATTTTGCCCTCGCGCGCCAGCTTCTCCACGCCTTCCAGATCGCTGACCTGGTAGGCGCTCCAGATGAGGGCGATCGTCTTCGGCCCTAGCCCTTGAATCTTCAAGAGATCAAGCATCGAAGGCCGGTACTTCTTCAGCAGGTCGACATGAACCGAGAGCCGCCCGTCCTTGAAAATCTCCTGCAGGTTTAACAGCATTCCTTTGCCAATACCTTGGATCTCCAGCACCTTCTTGGGTTCGCTGATCAGGTCGGCAATCTGTTGCGGCAGGGCCTCAATCGCCTGAGCGGCGTTGCGGTAGGAGCGAATGCGAAACGAGTCTTGGGCGTCGATCTCAAGCAGATCGGCGGTCTCGTACAAGATGCCGGCAATGGCCTTATTGTCCATGCGCTATCCAGAGTAAATAAGATTGCGCCGAAGAGAAAGAGAGACCAAGCCTTCGCCGGACACACGACCGCCTCTGCGTGCCAAGGTATGAAACTTCCACCACGCGCTGGAGGGGAAAGCTTTCGCGCGGTAGCCGGGAAGGTTGTAAGATTTCCCGTAGCTTAAGGTTCTACTTCAAGAAGCCTTTGTAACATTGGCTGCTTGCGGACCCTTAGGGCCCTGGGTGATCTCGAACTCAACTTGATCGCCTTCTTGCAGGCTCTTGTATCCTTCGGTGGTGATGGCACTGTAGTGGACAAAAACGTCCGCTCCATCATCACGTCCGATGAACCCATAGCCCTTGGCATTGTTGAACCACTTGACGGTACCTTTCAAACGTTCCACGTACGCCCCCTAAGGCGTGACCTCAAACGGTGTGAAGTCATGCGTTCCGACTTGTTGTCATTTTCCGGCTAGGGGCTGATGGTGTCAAGGGAGGACGTCTCTGGAAGGGAACTACTTCGAGCGCGCTTTCCCATGATTCCGTTCCTGGCTGAGCCACAAGATCGCGGAAATAGTCTTCGCGTCACGGATCGTGTTCCGCATAACCATCTTGAGCGCGACCGGAAGAGGGAAAAATCTGGTTTCGATCACCTCGTCTTCCTCCGGCTGTGCTTCTCCTGCATGCAGGCCGCGGGCCTGGTAGACGGCCATGGTTTCCGCCACGAAACCTGGGCTGGCGTAGAACCGGAACATGCGGAACCAATGTTTAGCGGTGTACCCCGTCTCTTCCAACAGCTCACGTTTGGCGGCGGCCAGCGGGTTTTCACCGGCATCGATGCGGCCCGCGCAAAGCTCCCATAAATATTGCTGGGCAGCATGACGATATTGCCGCAGCAGGAGAAGCTCTGGCTCACGTCCAGTATCGTCGACAGCAAGCACCACAACTGACCCCGTGTGGTGCACGATGTCCCGCCTTGCCTGCACCCCGCTTGGTTCCAGGACCTGATCCGTCGTCACCCAAAAAGCCGGCCCCCGGTAAGCCACTCGAGAAGAAAGTACGCGTGCCTTCTTGTCCTTTGCCATCCCAACAATATAAAGCCTGTCCGTGTTTGCGGCTTTGCCTTCATTTTTGAGCACTGATCGGATTCGCCAGATCAGTACCGGTTTTTGAATTCGGAGCAGTGCCTGAATATTCTTTGGGCTTACTCCCGTCTGTTTTGCCGTCGGCTAACTGGCCTGCTATGCTGCCCTCGATGCCCGCGAAACCCACCGTCGCAATTATCGGGCCGGGAAGGCTGGGTACGGCACTGGCGTTGCAATTGACCAGGGCGGGATACCGCATCGCGGAAATGGTTTCGCGGACCCCCGCTTCCGCGCGTCGGACTCGGGTCCTTGCGCAAACGCTGAAGGCCCGCTCCTCCCATTACCAGAACGTCAGTCTGGACGCCGGTCTCATCTGGCTGTGCGTTCCTGACCGGGAAATTGCACTTGTCGCGGGCGACCTTGCCGCACTGGAGATCTGGAAGGGGAAAACAGTCTTCCATTCGAGCGGTGCGCTTGGCAGCGACGCGCTCGCCGCACTCCGCAGGCGCGGCGCAAAAGTTGCTTCCGTGCATCCCCTGATGACGTTCGTGAGGGGAGCCGTTCCAACGATGAAAGGCATTACCTTTGCTCTCGAGGGGGATGCTTCGGCGTTGCGCCTGGCGCAGCGAATCGTGCTTGACTTCGGAGCGCGCACCTTTCTCATCCGCAAACAGAATAAGGCCGCCTACCACGCCTGGGGAGCATTCACGTCTCCTCTGTTGGTGGCTGTTCTGGTCACCGCGGAGCGCGTGGCCCGCTCCGCGGGACTGAAGCCTGCCGAAGCCCGTCGAATGATGCTGCCCATTGTCTGCCAGACGTTCGTGAACTATGCTGCATTGGGCCCGGCTGGCGCGTTCAGCGGTCCACTGGTCCGCGGCGACGCAGAAATTGTGCGCAAGCACCTGCAGGCGCTGAAGAAGATTCCGGAAGCGAGAGCGGTGTACGTTGCCCTTGCAGGCACCGCCCTGCGGCACCTGCCGGTGGAAAATCGCCGGCAACTGGAAAGAGTCCTGAAAAGCTGACCCCGCGGCTTCAACTTACCATCAAACGCTGAATCGTTCTCGCTCGTCCGCTGGTCTCGTCACAATCCACCACCACGGCGCACAGACGGACATCTCCGGTTGCGGCTTCGAATCGGGTGGGCATGTTCTTGAGAAACTTGCCCACGATCAATTCCTTTTTCACGCCGATCACGCTATCGTACGGGCCGGTCATGCCGACGTCCGTGATGTAGGCGGTTCCGTTCGGCAACACTCGCTCGTCGGCGGTTGGAACATGGGTGTGCGTTCCGACGACCAGGGTGACTCTGCCATCGAGGTACCACCCCATCGACATCTTCTCCGAAGTCGCTTCGGCGTGGATATCGACCAGAATCACTTTCGCAGTGATTTCCTTCAATAATTGGTCGGCGACGCGAAAGGGATCATCGTTCGAGGCCATGAACACACGTCCCTGCAAATTGAGCACCGCATAAGGAGTATTGCCCTTACGTCCCTGATACATTCCGGCTCCCGGCATTCCCGGGGTGTAGTTTGCCGGCCTCAGCAGCCGCCGCGCCGGACTGTGCGGATTCCCATCTGCCGACTCAAAATAATCGATGATCTCGCGCTTGTCCCAGATGTGATTGCCGGTGGTGATGACGTCGATCCCCAGCTCGAACAGATCTTCCGCCAAGGGCGGTGTGATTCCGAACCCGGCGGCGGCGTTCTCCCCATTG
>Ga0335077_10007896_pt1 | contig 13192 bp, 7 predicted proteins | sample Lox_Sample_31_FD_207151 | JGI IMG/M metagenome (GOLD analysis project Ga0335077, IMG submission 207151) | Soil microbial communities from Loxahatchee National Wildlife Refuge, Florida, United States - Lox_Sample_3.1 | ecosystem: Environmental > Terrestrial > Soil > Wetlands | place: USA: Florida... | reverse complement strand
GTCTTCGGCCCGCCGCGGATGTTCCAGGTGCCGCCGCGCACGGCGCCGCAGCGCGCCGGCCAGTACGACACCCTGCGTTTCGTCGGCCTCCTCGACATCGCCCCCAACCTGGCCAAGCTCCGGGTCGCGACCGGCGCGGCGGTTTCGCCGGACGGCGCCGTGCTGGTGGTGCGTACCTACTCGAGCATCCACTTCTTCCGGCTGCGGGGCGACTCGCTGCCAGCTCCGCTGACGCCACCCGAGGGGCTCCTGATCCCGTTCGTGGAGCCGCAGGGCGAGGGGGTCGCATTCCTGGCGCCCGATGTGCTGGTCCTGACCTCCGAGCGGGGCGACTCGGACCGCGGGACCATCGCCCGGCTCCGGGTCACCGGCCTGCCCGTCCCCCTCCCGCATGCGACGGGCCGCCCCTAGCTTGGTGCCGAGCACACGCATAAGTTTGGCGGCCGTTTGAGGTGCGCCACGCCCCCGTTCCCCGGGAGGAACGCCTGACCCTTCCCACCGCCCACCGCGTTCCGGTTTCGTGGCTCCTCCAGTACGGCTGCCCCGCCATCCGCTACCGCACCCTCACGGAGATCGTCGGGACTGCCGAACCGGCACAGCTGGAGGCCCTGCGGGCGGAGATGCTCGATTATCCCCCGGCGCGGCAGATAGCCAAGAAGCAGAAAGACACGGGCGTCTGGGGAGCCAACCTCCTCGGCGTCGCGCCCAACAAGACCGCCGGTATCAAGGACGTCGGCACGATCCACCAGTATCGCCGCCTCGTGGAGCTCGGTTGGCCGCAGGACAGCCGCCCGATGAAGCTCGGCGGGCGGTTGCTCTTCCGGCTGCTGTCGCGCGACAGCGATCCGAAGCTGCTCTTCGAGTTCCAGAAGTTCGGCGCGGCGGAAGCCGGCGCCGAGCCTTGGATTCGCGAGATCGTGCGGGAGGCCGCGGCGACCGCGCTGGCGCACGCCGGCTACGGCGACGACCCCCGCGTGCGCGGGGCCGCGCACCGGATCGCCAACGCCATATCCCAGTTTCTGCGCAGCGATCTGGTCGAGGACCCGCTGGTGAAGGTTTCGCGCGCCTGGGTCCTGAATCCGCAGGCCTACCCCCCGACGATGTTCTCGGTGGCGCTCCTCGCCATGCTCCCCGCCGTTCAGCGCGAGCGGGCGGGCCTCGTCGAGCGGCTCGGAGCCTACCTGGCGCAGCCGCCCAGCAAGAAGAGCTTCGGGGTCGTCTGCGGGAAGAAGATCCTCAAACCCAACTTCGTCCTCCTCGGCGATCCGCTGAAGGTCTCGGCTTCAGGACAACCGGACGACCTGCCCCTCGCGTTGTACTGGATGGAGACACTCGCTCGACTGGGCGTCCTCCAGCACTCGGCGACTGCGGCCCGCATCTGGGCGAGACTGGTCAAGGAGTGCGACGAGCGTGGTGTCTGGAGTCCCAAGAACCTCCGCACACTCCCCAAGCGCAGCGCGCCTTGGTCCTACCATGCCTTCCCGCTCCAAGCCGACGCCAAGAGCCCTGAGAGCCGTCAGGCGGACGTGACGTTCCGCATGGCGCTGATCGCCAGGCTCTCAGGCTGGGAGATCGCCACCGTCTAGCCTGGCACCATCAGGCGCTGTGGGCTATTGACGTATCTGCAAGTAGTAGCTAGTGCTACTACTATGGATCTCGCTCGGTTCGGCTTTACGAGCACCGAGGCCAAGGTCTATCTCGCCCTGCTTCGCCTCTCTCCTGCGACGGGCTACGCCGTCGCCAGGGAAGCCGGCCTGGCGCGGGCCAACACGTACGGCGCGCTCGAAACGCTGGCCACTCGCGGAGTCGTGGCCCGCCTGCCAGGCAGGCCGGCGAGGTTTGTCGCGGAGGATCCGGAAGCTCTCGTCAGCAGACTAGGCCGCCAATCGCAACGGGACCTGGAGCAACTCGCTCGACAGCTCGCGACCGTCGAGAGGCGCCGCGACGGCACCCAGGCGCCCGCAGTCGCGTTGCTCGCGGACCGCCGTGCCGTCCTCGAACGCTGTGCCTTCTGCGCCGAGAGCGCCCGTGAGGAGATCCTCGCCGTGGTGGGGCCCTGGGCGCCGGAGCTGTTTCCGGCGCTCGGCGGCCCCGCGCGCCCCCACCTCGTGGTGAAGGTCCTGTCCCTCGGCTCCCCGGCGCCCACGGGCGCCATCGTGCGACCGGTGCCGGTTCCCGAGATCGAGTCCTACTGGGGTGGTCTGCCTATCGCACTGGTCGCCGATCGGCGCGTCGCCGTGTGCGCCGTGGCGTCAGCTGGCGCCGCGACAGGCGTGAGCTCCGAACATCCTGCGCTCGTCCCGTTCGTCCGCCACCTGCTGCGTCGCGAGCTGGCCCTCGGGGCCACCCCGCATCCGTCCGACGCGCACTCCGACCGCGAGGCCCGCCGTGGCACCTGATCCAGAGGACCCGCTCGCCCAGCAGCTGCGCCAACTACGCCGCGAGTACCTTCGCGACTCGGGCAAGCGTGTCGAGGAGCTCCGCAATCTGAGGATCCGGGCCGCGCAGGAGGGTCCGCCGGCACTCCCAGACCTGCGCCAGGCCTTCCACCGCCTGGCAGGCTCCGGCGGTTCCTACGGCTTCCCGGACGTCAGCACGCGCAGCAGAGACGCCGAACACCTGGTGGCGGACATGATCTCGACGGGGCGAAGCCCAACGGCAGCGGACCTGGCCGCGCTCGATAAGGCCATCGAGAGCGTGGCAGCCGCCTTCCAAGACGCGATGCGAACGATCGGTTAGCACGACGCCAGCAGTTGACGCCGCGACGGCCGGCGCCTAGGATTGCCTGTCAACCATGGGGTTGAACACCAGAACAGCACCCGACCAGCCGCCATCGAGGCGCCAGCGCATCCTAGTGGCTGCAGAGGCCGAGTTTGCCGAGCACGGCTTTGCCGGCGCGCGCGTCGCCAGGATTGCCGCCGTCGCAGGCGTCAATAAGCAGTTGCTGTTCCACTACTTCCAGTCGAAGGCCGGCCTCCACGAGGCCGTGGCCGCCTCGGTCGCGAACCGCGCTACACTTGAGCCGCGTCAGGGCAAGACGCCCGGGGAGAGACTTCGAGCGACCGTGCAGGACCTCGTGCGCACCGCACAGGACCACCGGGCTCTGCTCAAGGACGGCTGGCTCGCGCAGGCGACCGACCTCGTCGCCTCCATCATCGAGGACGGCCAGCGATCGGGGCACTTCAGGGACGACATCGACCCTGAGGCAATAGCTGAAGTCGTTGTGGATGCATCATTTGGCAAGGCATTCAGAGGCCATGACAAACAGCGAGCCGGCGAGAAGTTCGCCGGCTCGCTCACTCAGCTCGTCATCGACCACGCCACCTGGCGCTAATGATCAACCATGCGGTTGATCTGATCCTGCCCTAGCGAGCCCCCGAGGACAGCAGCTCGTCCACGGCCTTGGCGTCCGGGCTTCGGAGCGCGATCGCGAGCACCTCGTCGAGCGTCTCCACCGGGTGGAATACCAGGGTCTTCCGCACGTCCTCCGGCAGGTCTTCGAGCTCGGGCTCGTTCTCCTTCGGCAGCACGATCTCCACGATCCCGGCGCGGGCCGCGCCGAGCACCTTCTCCTTGAGGCCGCCGATGGGCAACACGCGGCCACTCAAGGTCACCTCTCCGGTCATGGCCACATCGTGGCGCGCCGCCCGCTGCGTCATCGCGCTCACGAGCGCCGTCGCCATGGTGACGCCGGCGGAGGGCCCGTCTTTCGGAATGGCCCCCGCAGGCACGTGCACGTGCACCTCGCGGTCCTTCAGCGCCTCTTCGGGCACGCCGAGCGCGGCCGCGTGCGTCTTGGCGTACGTGAGGGCGGCGCGTGCCGACTCCTTCATCACGTCGCCGAGGTGGCCGGTCAGCACGAGATCTCCCTTGCCCGGCATGAGTGACGCCTCGACGAACATGATGTCGCCGCCGGTCGGCGTGTAGTACATGCCCGTCGCGGTCCCGACCGCGTCGCTCACCGCCGCGCGCTCGGGCCGCACCTTCGGCCGGCCGAGCTGGGCGCGGACCTCGGCGCCCGTGAGCACGATCCGCTCGCCCCCGTCTACCACCACCCGCCGCGCGATCTTCCGGGAGAGCCGCCCGAGCTCGCGCTCGAGCTGCCGCACGCCCGCCTCCCGCGTGTAGCCCCCCACGATCTCGCGCACGGCCGAGTCCTCGATCAGCAATCGCTCGGGCGTCAGGCCGTTCTCCTTGAGCTGGCGCGGCACCAGGTACTGCCGGGCGATGGCCAGCTTTTCCTGCTCGGTGTAGCCGGTGAATTCCACCGTCTCCAGCCGATCCAGCAACGGCCCGGGGATGCTCTGGAGAAAGTTGGCCGTGGCGATGAACAGCACCTCCGACAGATCGAACGGCACGCCCAGGTAGTGGTCGGTGAACGAGTCGTTCTGCGCCGGATCGAGCACCTCCAGGAGCGCGGCGGCGGGATCGCCCTGGAACGACACGCCGAGCTTGTCCACCTCGTCCAGCAGGAAGACGGGGTTCTTCGTGCCCGCCTGCTTCATGCCCTGGATGATCCGGCCGGGCATCGCGCCCACGTACGTGCGTCGGTGGCCGCGGATGTCGGCCTCGTCACGGGCGCCGCCGAGCGAGATGCGGACGTACTTGCGGCCCATCGCCCGGGCGATGGACTTCGCGATCGAGGTCTTGCCGGTGCCGGGCGGGCCCACGAACAGCAGGATGGGCCCCTTGGCGAGGATCCGGTCGTCGGCCTGCCCCGGCACCTTGGCCTCCGCCGCGGCCTGCTCGGTCTTCTCGTCGCGTTCCCGCAACTGACGCACCGCGAGGAATTCCAGCACGCGCTCCTTGACGTCGCGCAGCCCGTAGTGGTCCTCCTCGAGGACCTGCTCCGCGCGCGCCGTATCGAGCGAATCGTCCGAACGCGCGTTCCACGGGAGCTCCGCGATCCACTCCAGGAAGGTGCGGATGACCTGCGCCTCCATCGAGTCCTTGGAGGCCCGCTCCAGCCGGCCCAGCTCGCGGTCGACCTCCTTCTGCGCCGCCTCCGGCAGGTGGAGCTGTTGCAGCTTCTCGCGCAGCGCCGCGAAGTCGCGGTCGTCCTCACTGTCTCCGAGCTCGTGGCGGATCGCCTTCATCTGCTCGCGCAGGTACATCTCGCGCTGTCGCTCGCCCAGCTCCTCCTGCACCTGCGACTTGATGTCCTCCTGCGCATCGAGCACGCCGATCTGCCGCTGCATCAGGATCAGCACCCGGCGCAGCCGCTCCTCCACGCCCAGCATCTCCAGCAGTGCCTGACGCTCGGGGGTCTTCGCCTCCAGGTAGCCGGCGACCATGTCGGCGAAGCGACCCGGGTCCGTCACCGACGAGAGCACCGACTGCACCATCTCCTCCGGGAGCCCGCTCTTTTGCCCGAGCTCGCCCGCCCGCTCCCGCGCTTCCTTGTACAGCGCGAGGAACGCCGAGTCGTTCGGGTCCAGCGGGGATTGATCTTCCGCTTCCCGGACCACGGCCTCGAGGTATCCATCGCGCTCGGCGAGATGAATCGCGCTGGCGCGGAATTCTCCCTGCAGCAGCAGTTGCACGCCGGCCAGGCCGCGCTGCATCTGCCCGATGCGCGCCACGGTGCCGACGGAGTAGAGGTTCTCGGGAGTCACCTGCTCGACGTTTTCCCGCTGCGCCACCGCGAAGATGAGCCTTCGCTCGGACTTCAGCGCCGCCTCGATGGCCTTCAACGTGCCCGCCCGCCCGGCACTGATGGGTGTCGTGACGCCGGGGAAGAGGACCATGTCACGCAGAGGAAGCAGGGGAAGGGTCATCCGTTCGGTCATCCAGTCCTCGCACTTCTCGTCCGGGGTGTGTCGCTTCCGTTGCCTTGCACGAACAGGGCACCGATCGTGCCACCAAGGGGAGTGGGTTTTGTGCCATTCTGGCAGCGCGCCTGCGGCCGTCGCACCGCCGCGGGGCGACTTGGCACCGCGCTGGGCCGCGCGTGGCAGGGATTTCGCGGTTGCCCTGCCTGTGGTGCGGCGCTAATCTAAGCCCCGCTATGGAGCGACCTTGCCGATGAACCCCACCGACGGCGACCGCGCGCTCGAGGACAGGCTCACCGCCGCCCTCGCCGACGCGTACACGATCGAAGCCGAGGTCGGTCGGGGCGGCATGGGCGTGGTCTACCGTGCGCGCGACGAGAAGCTCAAGCGCACGGTGGCCATCAAGGTGCTCCCCCCCGAGCTCGCCTACCGGCGGGACATCCGCGCGCGGTTCATGCGCGAGGCCGAGACCGCGGCCCGCCTCTCGCACCCGAACATCGTGCCGATCCACAGCGTGGGCGAATCAAACGATCTCGTCTACTTCGTGATGGGATACGTGGACGGCGAGTCGCTGTCGCTGCGCATCAAGCGCCGCGGCCGTCTCTCGATGGAGGAAGTGCGGCGGATCATGCGCGAGACGTCCGACGCGCTCTCCGCCGCCCATCAGCAGGGCGTCATCCATCGCGACGTGAAGCCCGACAACATCCTGCTCGAAGGCACGCGCGGCCGCGTGATGGTGACGGATTTCGGGATCGCCAAGGCGTTGAGCGCGGAGGGCGGCACGCTCACCGACACCGGGATCGCGATCGGCACCCCGGCGTTCATGAGCCCCGAGCAGGCGGCCGGCGAGCGCGTCATCGACGGGCGGTCCGATTTGTACTCCCTCGGCGTCGTGGCCTACCAGATGCTGACCGGCGAGCTGCCGTTCAACGCGCCGACGGTGCCGGGCCTCCTGATGAAGCAGATCGGCACGCCAGCCGTGCCGGTGGACCGGCTTCGCCCCGACACGCCACGCGACCTGGCCCTCACGGTGATGCGGTGCCTCGAGAAGGACCCCGAGGACCGGTGGCCCACGGCGGACGCCTTGCGCCGTGCGCTCGAAACGGGCAGCTACGTCCCGCCGGTACCACGCCCGGGGTCGCGCCGATCCGTGCCGGCGGCCGAGGGCCGGCCCGCGGCGCCGGCATCGCGTGCCATCGACGCCTCACAGTGGCTGGAGGATCGCCGGAGCCGCCACGCCGAGCGCGCCGAGCGCATCCGCAGCCGGCTCGAGCAGCGCATGGACAGGGTGGATCGCAAGCTCGAGCGAAGGGAACAGGAGCGGCAGGAGGTGGCGCAGCGGGCCGCCGAGACCGGCGAGCCGGTCATGGTCGTGCAGCTGCGGCATCGCGTCGCGCGGTACGCGTCGGTCATCGGGCCGCTGATGCTGATCAACCTCACGTTCGCGGGCGGCATCCACAACCCGTGGTTCCTCGTGCCGGCGCTCTGGATGGGGTGGGGCCTGGCCCGCGACTACTCGCGGCTGTGGACCTCCGGCTATTCGTGGCGCGACGTGCTGCACCGTCCCCCGGCGCCCGACGCGCTGGAGGCCAAGATGGGCCGCGCCGCCGGAGCCCTCCCGTCGCCCGGGACCCCGGAGGAGTTCGGCGCGCATGCGGCCGGCATCGAGCAGGCGCGGCGCGACCGGGCCGCCATCGTCGGCATGCTCGAGCGCCTGCCGAAGTCGGAGCGCAAGATGCTTCCGGATATCGGCCCGACGGCCGACCAGCTCCTGGAGCGCGCCACCGACCTCGCGCGCACGCTGTCGGCTCTCGAGCGCGACATCGACACCGCGGCGGAAGACAAGCTCGATGTCCGCATCGCGTCTCTCGAGCAGGAGCCGCCCTCCGCGGACCGCGAGCGCCGGCTCGGCCTGCTCCATCGCCAGCGGCAGACGGTGCACGACCTGATCGCGCGCCGCGGCGCGCTCGAGTCGCAGCTCGAGGCGTGCCTGCTCGCGATGCAGAACGTGCGCTTCGACCTGCTGCGGCTGCGCTCGGCCGGCGTAGCCGAGGCACTCGGGGACCTCACGCAGGCTACCCAGCAGGCGCGGGCCCTGTCGCGCGACGTGGACGCCGCGGTGTCCGCCGCGGAGGAAATTCGCAAGCTCACGGGTCGCGAACCGAGGGCGCAGGAAAGCTGACGCCCGCCCGCGGCGTCAGGCCGTACGCTTGATCAGGCAGGACCGAATCAGCGGGAAGATCTCTCCGGCCGTCCACCCGAATCGCCCCAGCTCCAGCGCGGCCTGCTCGGCCTGGTCGCACGCCGCGCCGCCCGCGCGCGCACCCACGACCGCGCTGCCCCAGTAGCCGGTCTGCCACGCGGGTCGAGCGGCGATCGCGGTCGTGAAGACGGGCGCGGCCAGCGCGGGAGGCGCGCTCTGGGCGAGGGTGACGGCCGCGCCCTCGAGAGCGCCGGGGAACGGGCGCTCGAGCGTCGGCCGCAAGGCCGCAAGCGACCGCGTCAACTCCGACGCGGCGAGGGCGTAGTTGCCGGCGTTGGCATCGAACTGCGCCAGCACGGCCAGCGCGAATGCGGAATCTCCCCCGGCCGGTCCCACTCTTTCGAGCATCTGCCGCGCCGGCGTGGTGTCCGACAGCGCGAGGGTGCTCAGACCCGCAGAGAGCAGCCACTCCGGCTCGGAGGGCCGGGCCCTCAGCGCCGCGTCCAGGTGCTCGGCGGCGGAGCGGAAGTCGCGCCGGTCGAAGAACACCATTCCGAGCTGCGCCTCGTAGGCGGGGTCGCGCGGCGCCGCGTGCACTGCCAGCTCCGCGGAGCGCAAGGCTTCGGGCTGGTCCCCGGGCAGCGCCGCGGCGTAGCCGGCGCGCCACGCGCCCGGCGCCAGGAGCCACCCGTCCAGCACCGGCAGCGAATCGCCCACGTCCGCCTTCAGCGCCAGCAGCGAATCGAACACGGCCGCCGATCTCGTTCCCGCCAGGAGGGACCGGGCGGCCTCGAACTCCAGCGCGGGGCGGTCGTCGGTGTGCCGGAACGGTGCGCCCCTGGCGAGCGCTGCGGTGCCGCGATCGCCCAGCAGGAAGTGCCCGAGGAGCTGCGCCGGTTCGGTGACCTGTAACCACATCCGCAACGCGTTGGCCGTCCGGGTGCCCGGCGTCAGCGCCGCCGCGATGCGCGCACCGCTCCAGCGGATCGGCTCGCGCGAGCCCAGAACGACCAGGTCGCTCGAGTTCGCGAACCAGATCTCCACGTGCGGGAACACGGCCCGGAGGTTGGCGACCACCACCGCGACGGCGCCCGGCGTGACGCGGTACATCTGCAGCCACTGGCAGAAGATCCCGCCGGGCGCCAGCCGCCGGTTCACGACGGCGAAGTAGTCGCGCGTGAAAAGCGAGGCCACGCCGGCGATCCACGGATTCGACGGCTCGGAGACGATCAGATCGTACGCCGTGTCCTGCAGCATCAGCGCGCTGCGCGCGTCGTCGGCGATGATGTGCACCCGGGGGTCCGACAGGACGTCGCGATTGACGTCGCGGAAATCGGGCGCCGCGTGCAGCACGGCACGCTCGATCTCCGCGACGTCGATCCGCGTCACGCCGGGCACGTCGGCGATGGTGCGCGTCGTGGCCCCGCTCCCGAAGCCGACCACGAACACGCGGTGCGGCCCCGGATGCGCGAGGGCCGGCAGCAGCCCGAGCGACACCTGCGTGTCCATGTCCGCCACGCTGGACGCGTCCACCTTGCCGTTCACCTTGAGCCACGTCTGGTTCCCGTCGCGCCACACCGACACCGCCGAGTTCCAGCCCTCCTCGAAGCTCAACTGCTCGGAACCGTAGCCCCGCAGATAGCGCGCGAGGTCGTCGCGGCTCATCTCTGTCCGCCCGTAGACCGCCGGCGCGCGATCCAGCAGCTGCCCCGACCAGCTCGGCGTCGCGAACGTGATCACCAGCGCCAGGAGCCCGAGCGCCACCGGCAGCCGCTCGCCCGCCCCCGGCCTCGTCGCACCCCGGTACCGGAACGCCCACCAGGCCAGCGCCGCGGCCGCGGCGACGTTCACCAGCACGCCCACCATCAGGGTGCGCTCGCTGCCGATCACGTGGATCAGCACGAACCCCGTCACGACCGCTCCGACGATGCTGCCCAGCGTGTTGGACAGGTAGGCGCGCCCCACCTCGCGTCCCGTCGCCCCCGCGCGCTCCGAGGCCAGCTCGGCGAGGAGCGGGAAGCTCAGGCCCATACCGACCGCCGGCGGGATCACCACCATCGCCACCGCCATCGCGTGCAGGGCGAGCAGGTCGCCCACGCTCAGGAAGTCGACCTGCAACGTCCCCACGACGTAGATCGGCAGCGTCCGGAAGAACGGGAAGAGCAGCGCGGTCAGGACGGCGATGCATCCTTGCACGATCGCGGCGCGCGTCAGGAGATCGCCCGGCGAGAGCCCCCGGCCCACGGCCACGAGGCTCCCCAAGCCGATGCCGAACAGGAAACACGCGAGGATCGTGGTGAAGGCGTACGTCGAGCTGCCGAAGACGAGGATCAGGGCGCGGGTCCACGCGATCTCGTAGAGGAGCGACGCGAACGCCGTCACCGCGACGAGCCAGATCGCCGTGCGCCGGATCGCCCGCCCCGGATCGGGTGTGAACACGGGCTCGACTTCGGGCACGCCCTGGGGCTGATCCGCCTCGGGCAGCCGGGCGAGGAGCAGCGCCGCGGCGCCGAGCGCCAGGTTCGCCGCCCCCGTGGCCAGCAGCGACGCGCGCAGCCCGACGAACTCGATCAGCACGTAGCCGGCCAACAGGCAGCCCACCACGCCGCCCACCGTGTTCAGCCCGTAGAACAGCGCGAGCTCGCCCCGGAACCGGTCGCTGCGGTCGCGCGCGAACGCGCGCGTCAGTACCGGCAGCGTGCCCCCCATCAGGAACGTCGGCACGAGCAGCACCGCGAAGGCGAACACGAACTTGATGGCCGTCCCCGCCCAGAGCCCGGGAGCCAGAGCGCGCGCCACGCCCAGATACGCGGCGCCGATGCCTCGCGTGATCCACGGCGAGAGCATGCCGAAGACGCCGATCGCGACTTCCAGCGCGCCGTACAGCACCGCCGGCCGCGCGTGCCGGTCGGCGCGCCGTCCCAGCACCCAGGCGCCCAGGCCCAGGCCGCCCATGTAGGCGGCGACGACCGTGGTGACGGAGTGGATGGTGGAACCGAAGACCTGGTAGAGCTGCCGCACCCAGATCAGCTCGTAGGTGAGGCCGGCCGCGCCGGACACGACGAAGATGATCCCGAACAGCGCGTGACGCAGCTGCCGGGCGCCGGACATCAGAAGGCCGCCATCTCCCGGATCGCCGCGGTGACGTCGGCGACCTGCGGCAGGATGTGATCTTCCAGCTGCGGTGCGTAGGCGACGAAGGTGTCCATGGACGCCACGCGGCGGACCGGCGCGTCGAGCCACGGGAACAGCTCGTCGGCGATGCGCGCGGCCAGCTCCGCGCCGTAGCCCCACGACAGCGAGTCCTCGTGCGCGACGATCACCTTGCCGGTCTGCCGGACCGAGCGGGCGATCGTCTCCCAGTCCACGGGCGACAGCGACCGCAGGTCGATCACGTCCGCGCGCACCCCGTCCGCCTCCTCGACTTCCTTGGCCGCGACCAGCGCCCGCTGCACGAGCGCGCCGTACGTCAGCACCGTGACGTCGGTCCCGGCCTTGACCACCTTCGCCTTGCCGAAGGGCACCATGAAGTTCGGCCCGGGATAGGGAGCCTTGTTGTAGGTCTGGCGGTACAGGTGCTTGTGCTCGAGGAAGAGCACCGGGTCGTCGCACCGGATCGCGGTCCGCAGCAGGCCGTTCGCATCCAGCGCCGTCGCGGGGCACACGACGCGCAGCCCGGGAATGTGCGTGAACAGCGACGCTCCCGTCTGCGAGTGGTAGACCGCGCCACCCTTGAGGTACCCGCCGTACGTCACCCGCATCACCACCGGTGCGCTGAATGCGTTGTTCGAGCGCCACCGCATCGTGGCGAGCTCGTTCCTGATCTGCATGTAGGCGGGCCAGATGTAGTCGAAGAACTGGATCTCCACGACGGGCTTGAGACCCCGCGTGGCCAGTCCGATGGCCCGACCGACGATGTTCGCTTCCGCCAGGGGCGAGTTGTACACGCGGTCGCCGCCGAACTGCTTCTGCAGCCCCCAAGTCACCTTGAAGACGCCGCCCTTGCCCTTCACCTTGCCCAGCGCGCCGGCCCGCGACGCGTCGGCCACATCCTCGCCGAACAGGAGGATGCGCGCGTCGCGCGCCATCTCGTCCTTGAGGCAGGCGTTGAGCAGGTCCACCATCGTCGTCGGATCGCCCGAGAACCGGGGATCGTCCTCGGTGTCGAAACTCTCCGAGGCCGGGTCGACGTCCGGGGAGTAGACGTAGAGCGGCACCGTCTCCACCGCGGGCTGCGGAGACGCGAGCGCCGCTTCCGCCGCGGCCTCCACGGCCGCGGCCACCTCGCCGCGCACCACCTCGAGGTCGTCCGGCGTCGCCGCGCCCTCCGCCACCAGGCGATCGGCGAACGTCACCAGCGGATCGTGCTTCGCCTCCGCCGCCCGCTCCTCCGCCGTCCGGTACATGATCTCGTCGTCGGAGAGCGAGTGCGAGTAGGGGCGGATCACGTGCGCGTGCACGAGCGCGGGTCCCCGGCGAGCGCGGCAGTGCGCCACGGCGCGGGCGAGCGTCTCGTGCGCGGCGATCGGATCGCAGCCGTCCACTTCCTCGACCAGCAGGTCGGGGAAGCCCCCGACGAGCTTCGAGATCGAGCGGCCGGCCGTCTGGACCTCGATGGGCACCGAGATCGCGTAGCCGTTGTCCTCAACGAGGAAGAGCACCGGGAGTTTCAGGTTCGACGCCGTATTGAGCGCCTCCCAGAACTCGCCCTCGCTCGTCGTGCCGTCCCCGAGCGAGCAGTAGACGACCTCGTCGCCGTGCGCGCGCTCCCGGCGGTCCGCCACGCCCTCGATGCGGTCGTAGCGGTACCAGGCCTCCGCGCAGCCGACCGCCTGCAGGCACTGGGTGCCCGTCGGGCTCGACTGGCTGACGATGTTCAGCCGCTTGTGGCCCCAGTGGGACGGCATCTGCCGCCCGCCCGAGTTGGGGTCCGCCGCCGCGCCCACGGCCGACTGCAGCATCTCGGTCGGCGTCATGCCGAGGGCCAGGCACAGGGCACGATCACGGTAGTAGGGGTAGAACCAGTCGTGCCCCGGCTTGAGGAGCATGCCGGCGGCCACGAGCACCGCTTCGTGGCCGGCGCCGGAGATCTGGAAGAAGATCTTGTTCTGTCGCTTGAGCTGGATCTCCTTGTCGTCGAGACGCCTCGACAGGAGCATCAAGCGATAGATGCCCAGCAGGTCGGGCTTGGCGAGCTGCCGGGCGCCGGCCTCGGTCT
>Ga0335077_10007892_pt1 | contig 13194 bp, 11 predicted proteins | sample Lox_Sample_31_FD_207151 | JGI IMG/M metagenome (GOLD analysis project Ga0335077, IMG submission 207151) | Soil microbial communities from Loxahatchee National Wildlife Refuge, Florida, United States - Lox_Sample_3.1 | ecosystem: Environmental > Terrestrial > Soil > Wetlands | place: USA... | reverse complement strand
CTGCCGATGATTTCGTTGATTTTGTTGCGGATGGGCGACGGATCAATCTCGATGCGGTCATAGACCGTCGCCAGCTTGCGCAACAGCGTCTTGGTGATTTTGCGGTTGGCCGGAATGATGATTTCACCGGTCTCGCTGTTGACCACGTCCAGCGGGATTTTTTCGCCGAGCAGAATGTTGCTCAGTGCCTCCGTCAACTGGTCGCGCAGCTCCTCGGTTTTCTTCTTGTGCTCATCCTCGATTTGCTTCGCGTGGCGCCGTTCGTCACTGCTGGAACTCGCCTTGGCGCGGTCGCTGTCCTTTTTGGCCGACACCTTCACGTCCATGACAATGCCGTAGGTGCCGGACGGAACCTTAAGCGAGGTGTCCTTCACATCCGCGGCCTTTTCGCCGAAGATGGCGCGTAACAGGCGTTCCTCCGGCGCGAGTTCGGTCTCAGACTTCGGGGTGATTTTGCCAACCAGAATATCTCCGGGCTTCACCTCCGCGCCGACACGGATGACGCCGTCGGAACCGAGGTTTCTCAGCGCTTCATCGCCGAGGTTTGGGATGTCACGCGTGATTTCCTCGGGGCCAAGCTTTGTGTCGCGCGCGCTGACCTCAAATTCATCAATGTGAATGCTCGTGAAGATGTCTTCCTTCACGATTTTCTCGCTGATGAGAATGGCGTCCTCAAAGTTGTAGCCGTTCCACGGCATGAACGCAACGAGCACGTTGCGCCCCAGCGCCAGTTCGCCCTCCTTCGTGCACGGACCGTCGGCGATGACCTGGCCCTTTCTTACGTGTTCGCCCTTGTGGACGAGAATTTTCTGGTTGATGCACGTCGCGGCGTTCGAGCGCATGAATTTGCGAACCGGATAAACCCAAAGCCCATGTTCGGGGTCGTGTTTAATCTTCTTTTTGCCCTCGGACAGTTTGCCGTCTTCGGTAATGACGATCTGGCTGCCGGTGACAGACGCAACCTTGCCGCTTTCCTCGGCCACCACCACGGCGCGCGAGTCGCGGGCGACGCGGTCTTCAAGGCCCGTTGCAACCAGCGGCGCCTCGGTCACGAGCAGCGGCACGGCCTGGCGTTGCATGTTCGAGCCCATCAACGCGCGGTTCGCGTCGTCGTGCTCCAAAAACGGAATCAGTGACGCGGCAACTGACACCAACTGCTTCGGCGAAACATCCATGTAATTCACGCGCGCCGGTTCGACATCCACGAACTCGCCGCGCGCGCGGCAGACGATCCGGTCGTTGAGAAAATGGCCCCGGTCGTCTATCAACGTGTTCGCCTGCGCAACGATGTATTGTTCCTCGCGGTCGGCGGTGAGATATTCGATTTCGTTGGTGACGCGCCCGTCCTTGGCCTTGCGGTAAGGCGTTTCCAGAAAGCCGAACTCGTTGATGCGCGCGAAGGTCGCCAGCGACGCAATCAAACCGATGTTCGGGCCTTCCGGCGTTTCAATCGGGCAAATGCGGCCGTAATGCGACGGATGCACGTCGCGGACCTCAAAGCCCGCGCGGTCGCGGCTCAAGCCGCCCGGCCCCAGCGCGCTGAGGCGGCGCTTGTGCGTCAATTCCGCCAGGGGGTTGATTTGATCCATGAACTGACTCAACTGCGAGCGGCCGAAGAAATCGCGGATGACCGCCGAAAGCGCCTTGGGATTGATGAGTTTTTGCGGCGTCATGGTCTCAACGGTTTGATCGAAGAGCGTCATGCGTTCCTTGACGAGGCGCTCGGTGCGGGCGAGGCCGACGCGGCATTGGTTGGCCAGCAATTCGCCAACGGTGCGGATGCGGCGGCTGCCCAGATGGTCAATGTCATCCAGTGAGCCTTCGCCTTTTTTAAGGCGGAGCAGATATTTTGTCGCCGCCACCAAATCGCCCTTTTTCAAAATGCGCGATTCTTCCTTGTCCTTGAGTCCGAGCTTCTGGTTGATTTTATAACGGCCAACGCGGCCCAAATCGTAACGCTTCGGGTCGAAGAACAGCCGCCGGAGCAACGCGCGGGCATTCGCCGCCGTAGGCGGATCGCCGGGACGCAAGCGCCGGTAAATGTCCTTGAGCGCCTCTTCTTCGTTTTTGGCCGGATCTTTCTTGAGGCATTTAATCAAGACGCCCTCGTCAATGGAGGTGTCCACGACCTTGATTTTGTTGACGCCCAACTCGGCAATTTGTTTGACCACGGCCTTGGACAGCGGCTCAAACGCGCGCGCCACCACCAAGCCCTTTTCCTCATCCACGGCGTCATGAATCAAAACGCGGCTCGACAAATCCTCGAGTTTCTCGGCCTCTTTGACCGTAAGCTCCTCGATGTCGTAAAATAACTTGATGATTTCCTCGTCCGTGCCCCGGGTCTCACCGCCATCTCTGTCCTTGCCCTTGCCGGCGCCTTCCACGTCCAGAAAGCCCAGCGCGCGGAAAAACGTTGTCGTCAAAAATTTCCGGCGGCGTTTCTTGCGGTCGAGATAGACGTAAAGCAGGTCGCTCGTGTCAAATTGCGCCTCATACCACGAGCCGCGGTCGGGGATGACGCGGAAGCTGTGCAGAATTTTGCCGTTCGGATGCTGGGTGGCCTCAAACGCAATGCCGGGCGAGCGGTGCAACTGGCTCACGACGACGCGTTCCGCACCGTTGATGACGAACGTCCCCTGCGGTGTCATCAATGGCAATTCGCCCATGAACACCTTCTCCTCTTTGGCGCTTTTCCCCTCTTCCTTGAGGATGAAGGTCACGTAGAGCGGTGCGCCGTAGGTTAAACCTTCACGCAGGCATTCCAGCCAATCCACCTTCGGTTCGCCAATTTCGTAGGAATCGTAATCGAGCACGCACTTGCCGTCGTAGCTCTCAATGGGAAACACCTCACGGAAAACTGCTTCGAGGCCGGCGTGTTTCTGGCGTCTTTTCGGCGACGCATCCGCTTGCAGGAACTCCTGGTAGGAATCGGTCTGCAATTCAATCATGTTCGGCGGCACAACGATCTCTTTGATCTTGCCGAAGTTGATTCGTTCTGTGGTTCGCGATGGCATTTGGACCTTTTTTTACCGTCCTCGTTTTCCTCCTTCGTCCTCGGTTTTACCGATTACGAGGACGAGGACGACGACGAGGACGAACTTGTTTCTCATTCAACGACACAAAGCAGGCGCGCCGCGTTCAACGGCCTGCCCGCTCAAACCCGACTGCTGTTGGTTGTTGTTCGTAATTTACAGAATCTTCCGCCCGCAAAACCGCGGGAACGGGCGGCGCCCGCCTGGCGGACCGCCGCCCAATATAATGCACTATTATTTGACTTCCACTTTTGCGCCCGCGTCTTCGAGCTTCTTCTTGGCGGCATCCGATTCCGCCTTGTTGACGCCTTCGAGCACCGGCTTGGGCGCGCCTTCGACCAGCGCCTTGGCCTCCGCCAAACCCAACCCGGCTTTCACTTCGCGGACGGCCTTGATGATGGGGATCTTCTTGTCCGCCGGCACGGAGGCGAGAATCACGTCAAACGTATCCTTGGCTGCCGCCGCTGGAGCTGCCCCACCGGCAGCGGGGCCACCTACAGCCGCAACTGCGACGGGCGCGGCGGCGGAGACGCCCCATTTTTCTTCCAGTTTCTTTACCAAATCGGCGGCTTCAATCACCGTCAACTTGCTCAATTCCTCTACGAGGTTTCCAATGTCAGGCATGTTGCTAACTTCTACCTTTCTTTCGTCTCGTCGTTGCCGCAGCCGCGGCAGTTTGAGTTCACGGCCATGAACCGACGATTTACGTTGTTGTTTCTTGTTTCCTCCGCCAGCACTCGCTGACGGAAATTTTTTCACGTTTCACGTCTCACGAACACGCACCGGGAAGCGTGAAACGTGATTCCGCCAAATCAACCTTTCTCCGCCTTTGCCTTGATGACCTGCGCCAGATGTTGCGCGGGCGTATTAATCAACCTCGCCAGCTTCGTCGCTGGCGCGTTCAGCAGGCCGAGCAGCGTGGCGCGCAAAACGTCCAGACTCGGCAAATCGGCCAGCGCTTTGAGCGCCGCCTCTTCGAGCCGCTGATTGTTCAAATAGCCGAATCTAAACTTGGGCTTGTCAAACTCCGCGCTGAAATTCTTCAGCGCCTTCGCGGCGGCGGAAATGTCCTTCTGCCCGGTGACCACCGCCAGTTGTCCGCCGAGCGCTCCGTCCAATTCGCCGACGCCGGCTTCCTTGGCCGCAAGCTGGAACAGGGAATTTTTCACCACGTGAATTTCCGCGCCCGCCTGGGTCAGACGTTTCCGCAACTCGGTCAAATGGGCCACTTTTAGCCCCCGATAATCCACCACGATGAAAAACGGCGAACCGTTCAGCCGCGCCACGTATTCCTTCGTCAAAATTTGTTTTTCAGCACGCATGACTCAACTCCTCGTTAATTGTTTGAAAATTCGCGTACGTCCACCCGCACCGGCGGACTCATCGTCGCCGAAATTGTACAGGAATGAATATAAGCGCCTTTGACGCTGTGCGGACGCGCCTTCGCCACGGCCTCAATCACTGCGCGCGCGTTTTCCTCAATTTGGTTCGCCGCGAATGACACCTTGCCGACGGGCACATGCACGTTGCCCGCCTTGTCAATTTTAAACTCGACGCGCCCGGCCTTGACTTCCTTCACAGCCTTGGCCGTGTCTTCCGTCACCGTGCCGGTCTTTGGGTTCGGCATGAGGCCGCGCGGCCCGAGCACCTTGCCCAGCTTGCGGACTTCGACCATCGCTTCCGGCGTGGCAATCGCCACATCAAAGTCCGACCAGCCTTCGTTGCACTTCTTGATCATATCCTCAAACCCGACGTATTCCGCGCCCGCGGCCTTGGCGGCGTCCGCCGCCGCGCCGCTCTTGGCGAACACGAGCACGCGGACGGTCTTGCCGCTGCCGTGCGGCAACGGGACCGTGCCGCGGACCATTTGATCGGACTGTTTCGGGTCCACGCCGAGACGGAACGCGAGGTCCACCGTCTCGTTGAATTTGGCCTTGGGAAACCTGGTCAGCACGCCGACCGCTTCCTTGAGTGAATAGGCTTTCTTCCCATCCACGACTCCGAGCGCTTTTTTGTATCGTTTGCTTGGCATTTGTTTTATTGCGGTGCAAACGAGTTCCGCCTCACGGAACTCTCCCGCGGTTTTCTAGTTTGGATTAAGATTAAAATTAAGATTAAGAATGAAAACCAGAGAATCCACGGCCCTCATCAAAATCTGGATTTTCATCTTGATCGTGTTGTTAAATTTATTCGACGACTTCAATTCCCATGCTGCGTGCCGTGCCGGCGATGACCCGGAACGCGGCATCCGGTGAAATCGCATTCAAATCCTTTGATTTCATTTTTACGATGTCCAAAACCTGTTTGCGCGTCACCTTGCCGACTTTTTCCTTGTTCGGCTCCTTGGAACCGGCGGTGATGCCTGCGGCCTTTTTCAACAACACCGACGCCGGTGGCGATTTGGTGATGAACGTAAACGACTTGTCCTGATAAACCGTGATCACGACGGGAATCACCAGACCCGCGTCGTTCTTGGTCGCCGCATTAAATTCCTTGCAAAAGCCCATGATGTTCACGCCGTGCTGGCCGAGCGCCGGGCCGACCGGCGGCGCGGGATTCGCCTGCCCCGCCGGAATCTGCAACTTGATGATGCCTGTGACTTTCTTCGCCATAAAAACCTCTACGCCTTCTCCACCTGCCAATACTCCAGTTCCACCGGCGTGTTGCGGCCGAAAATGTTCACCGTCACTTTCAACTTGCCGCGTTCAGGATCAATTTCCTCAATGATGCCGCTGAAATTGAGAAACGGCCCGTTGTTGATTTTGATCGTTTCGCCCGCTTCAAAATTAACCTTCGGCTTTTCCGTTTCCTCGGACGCCGAAATTTGCGCCTTGATTTGCTCAACCTCCTCGGTTGGCGTCGGCACCGGCGGTTCGCCGCCCACAAAACCAATCACCCCCTGGGTTTCCTTGATAAAATACCACGGCTTTTCAATGATGCGGTTGTTTTCATCCAGCAGCACCATGTCCACAAACACATAGCCCGGCCAGAGCTTGCGGCTTGACACGGTCTTTTTCTGGTTGCGCACTTCAACGACCTTTTCCATGGGCACCAAAACTTCTTTGACAAAGTCCTGCATTTCGTCGGTCTTGACGCGCTTCTCGATGCTTTCCTTGACCTTTTGTTCCTGGCCTGAAAGCGTATGTATGACAAACCACTGGCTGCGCATGTTGCTCAGAGTTTAAAGAAAATTCCAAAAAAGATCTGGTCCACGATAAAAACAAACAGGCCAAGCAAAACAATGGAAACGGTAATGACCAACGTGGAACCTTTTAATTCTACCCACGTCGGCCACGAGCATTTCCTTAACTCTTCGCGTGTTTCCAAAACATAGGTCGCTAAGCGCCTGATTTGTCCCTGCCACCAAAGGTAGGCAAAGACCGCGCCGATGACCGCCGCCCACATCAAAATTTTAGTCCAACCGCTCACAAATTCACTTTCTTCGCTGGCTTGCCGAGCCGTAGCCCGCCACCATTCGCAAAATCAGCCCGCCTTCGCGCGACGCGGGACTGGCGGAGAGGGAGGGATTCGAACCCCCGTTGGGCTTTCACCCAAAGCGGTTTTCAAGACCGCCGCGATAGACCACTCTGCCACCTCTCCATGATTGGCAGACTGGCTTGCCGAGCCGAAGCTCGCAGCATTTATCGCCCAGCTTTTCGTCTCCAGCCCGCCTTCGTTTCACTCCGGCGCGGCAGCCTCACTCTTGCTTCGCTGCGAGCGAAGGCTGGCACGGCAGGAGGGACTTGAACCCCCAACCAACGGTTTTGGAGACCGCTACTCTACCAATTGAGCTACTGCCGTATCCACAGCAAAAAGCCGGATAAACGAATTATTGGATTGTTGAATGATTGCCGCACATCCATCTATCCATTCATCCATCAATCCATCGTCCACTCACGATTCGCGCTCAATTACGCGATGACCTCCGTTACGCGGCCGGCGCCAATCGTACGCCCGCCTTCACGGATGGCGAATCGCTGGCCTTTCTCCATCGCGACCGGCGCGATGACTTTGACTTCCACGGAAACATTGTCGCCCGGCATCACCATTTCAATGTTCTGCGGCAAGGTCACCGTCCCGGTCACGTCCGTCGTGCGGAAATAAAATTGCGGACGATAGTTTGTGAAGAACGGCGTATGCCGCCCGCCTTCCTCCTTCGACAACACATAAACTTCCGCCTTGAAATGCGTGTGCGGGGTAATGGTTCCCGGCTTGGCTAATACCATGCCCCGTTCCACTTCATCCTTCTTGGTGCCGCGAAGCAACACGCCTACGTTGTCGCCGCACTGCGCCGAATCGAGCAGTTTGCGGAACATCTCAATGTCCGTCGCCACCGTTTTGCGGGTTTCACGCAGGCCGACGATTTCCACGTCCTCCATGCGCTTGAGCTGGCCGCGCTCCACACGCCCGGTCACAACCGTGCCGCGACCTTCAATGTTGAACACGTCTTCAATGCACATCAAAAATGGCTTGTCTATTTCCCGCGTCGGCAATGGAATAAAGGCGTCAATCGCGTCCATCAACTCCTGGATGGACTTGGAAGCTTCAGGATCGTGCGCCATTGCCTTTTTCGCGCTGCCGCGAATGATTGGCGTCTTGTCGCCGGGAAATTCATATTTGGTCAGCAAATCCCGGACTTCCATTTCCACCAAATCCAGCAGTTCCTTGTCGTCCACAAGATCTACCTTGTTCAAATAAACGACAATGGCAGGCACGCCGACCTGACGGGCCAGCAGCACGTGCTCCTTGGTTTGAGGCATCGGGCCTTCCGAAGCGTCCACCACCAGAATCGCGCCGTCCATCTGCGCCGCGCCGGTAATCATGTTCTTGATGAAGTCGGCGTGGCCCGGGCAGTCAATGTGCGCGTAGTGGCGCTTGTCGCTCTGGTATTCCACGTGCGAAACCGCGATGGTCACCGTCTTGGTTTCGTCACGCACCGTCCCGCCTTTGGTGATGTCGGCGTAGGAAATGGGCGTCGCCAGACCTTTCTTCGCTTGCACCTCGACAATCGCCGCCGTCAGTGTGGATTTGCCATGGTCAATGTGGCCGATGGTGCCCACATTGACGTGCGGCTTCGTTCGTTGAAATTGCTCTTTAGCCATTGTTATCTCCTGCGTTGATTACGTTGTTTTTTATCAACAAATCGTCTGGAGCCCATGATCAGGATTGAACTGATGACCTCATCCTTACCAAGGATGCGCTCTACCAACTGAGCTACATGGGCACGCTGAAATCATTAGTCCAACCCAACACGCCAAACGACAAAAAACCGCTTCCCCTCACTTCTTTTCTTGCGAAAATCGAGGGGCAACCGGCTTTGATCTTTTTACGGCTCTGACGGGCTGCAAAATAGGCAATCTACCCCACCCTGTCAATAGATTTTTTGACTAAATTTTACTTGCTGATTCCTCGTTCGCTGGAGCGGATGAATTGCACCAAATGCTTGATTTCCTCCAGCCGGGGGAGCTTTTTTTCCACTTTCGCCACGGCATTGCGGAGGATCAGCCCTTCACGGAATAAAATTTTGTAAGCCTGGCGCAACGCGCTCTGGGCCTTCTCGGAAACGCCGTTTCGTTCCATCCCGATTTTATTGACGGTGCGCGTCTGCGCCGGATTGCCATCGGCCATCATGAACGGCGGAACATCCTGCACCACTTTTGAGCAGCCGCCAATCATCGCCATTTTTCCAATCCGGCAAAATTGATGGACCGCCGCCAGCCCGCCAATCACCGCGTAATCCTCCACCATCACGTGGCCCGCCAATGTCGCCACGTTCGACATGATGATATGGTCGCCGAGCAGGCAATTGTGGGCGATGTGGCAGTAAGCAAGGATGTGATTATGGGAACCGACGCGTGTGACTTCGCCATCGCCCGTGGCGCTGTGAATCGTGACGTATTCGCGGAACGTGTTGTGATCGCCGATCTCCAGGCTGGTGACCCCGCCCTTCCATTTTAAATCCTGCGTCTTCAGCCCGATGCAAGCAAAGGGAAAAATTTCATTTCCCGTGCCCAATCGAGTGTGGCCATTAATGACAATGTGCGAATGAAGCTTGCATTTGCCGCCCAGCACGACGTGTTCGCCAATGACGCAATAAGGACCGATTTCGCAACCGGCTCCGAGGGTGGCCCGAGGATGAACGACCGCCGAGGGATGGATTGAACTCATACGGTTACTCCGGCCCGGCGCGGAGCATGAAGGTCACTTCCGCTTCGCTGACAATTTCGCCCCGCACCTTGCAAACGCCTTTGGCCTTGCCAATTTTCCCGCGCGTTTTCATCAGCTCAACTTCGATGGTAAGGACATCGCCCGGCACAACCGGTTTGCGCCATTTGACATCCTCCGCCGACATGAAATAAGCAAGGTGGCGTCCCTCTTTCGCGTGTTTCATCATCAGCAGCCCGGCAGCTTGAGCGATGGCCTCCAACTGAAGCACGCCCGGCATGATGGGATGTCCGGGAAAATGCCCTTGAAAGAACGGCTCGTTCACGGAAACGTTTTTAATCGCCGTGATACGCGCGGCTTCCAATTTCACAACCCGATCCACCATCAAAATGGGATAACGGTGCGGGAGCAACTGCATGATTTGTTCGATGTTCATGGCGCCTGGCTGATCCTCGGCGGAAGGAATTTCCTCCACTGCACCGTTTCCCACGACCGGCGGCGGGCCAAAAGCCTGCGCCGCGCGCAACGGCTTGGTCATCTGTGCGGAAATCTGGCGGACCATCTCGCAATTCGCTGCGTGACTGGGCCGGACGGCAATTAAATGTCCGCGCACCGGCCGACCCAGCAGCGACAGGTCGCCCACGATGTCGAGCATCTTGTGCCGCACAAATTCATCGGGATACCGCAGCGGCTCGGTCGTCAGCACCGCATCGTCGCGAATGACCACCGCGTTTTCCAGACTGCCGCCCTTGATAAGATTGTTTTTGATGAGATGCTCAATCTCCTCGTAAAAGCAAAACGTCCGCGCGTGGGCCAGTTCCCGTTCCCAGGTTTTGGGCGTGACTTCCGTGCTGTAAAACTGCGTGAACCGCCCCTGCTTGTCCGCGCTCGTGCAGGTGATCTTGAAACCATCATCGGGAAACAGCGTCATCACCGTCTCGCCGGATTCCAGTTCAATTGGCTCGGTCGGCGAATACGGCTCGCGTTTTTCGGCCTGCGGCACAATACCGGCGGCCTGGATGATTTTGCAAAATTCGCGTGAACTGCCGTCGGCAATCGGCGGCTCGTTTGAATCCAGTTCAATAATGGCATTGTCAATGCCGTAACCGGCCAGCGCAGCCAGCACATGTTCGACGGTGTGAATTTTCACGTTGCCCTTGGCCAGCGTGGTTGAGCGGGTCGTCTCCCCCACGTTTTCCACGCGCGCCTCGATTTCCGGTTTGCCTTCCAGGTCCACGCGGCGAAACCGCACACCGCTGTTGGCGGGCGCGGGCATAATGGTCATGTTCACCCGGTTGCCGCTGTGCAAGCCGATGCCGGAAAAACTGGCGGGACGGTTGAGCGTCTGCTGATTGAGCACGGACAGATTAGACAAAACGTAAAGGAAATTGGCAAGGGCATTACACTTGCCGCTTGCGCCGCTCGTTTCCGCGTTTAATCTGTCATGGTGGCTTGGTTCACTGACCGTCATTTCTTTTTGCTCGCCGTCCTAGTTTACGGTTTGAGCACGGTGTATTCGGTTTTCCTGTGGCGAAAAGGTTTTCGCAAGGACGACCATGTGAATTACCTTTTGTTGCTCGCAGCGTTCATATTGCACACGGTAGCGATGGTTCGGCGCGGTTTTTCCATCAATCATTGTCCCGTCAACAATCTTTTTGAAGCCACTATGTTCATCGCCTGGGGCGCCGTGGTTGCTTATCTTGTCATCGGTTTGCTGCCGAAGTTGCGGTTTCTCGGTGCGTTCGTGTCGCCGGTGTTATTCGCCATCGGTGTGTTCGCGCTGATGCCCGAACTGGACCCGCCGCGCGGCCCGAAACCGCAATTCACCGGCGCACTGACCAGTCTGCACGCGGCGACCATTTTGCTGGCGTACGGCGCATTTGGCCTGGCCGCAGCGGCAGCGGGCATGTTTCTGACCGAACAACACGATTTGAAATTTCATAAACTCCGTGCGGTGTTGTCATTGCTGCCGCCCATTCAACGGCTTGAGGTCATCACCAGCCGCCTCGTACTGATCGGCTTTGTCCTTTTCACCATCGGTCTCGAAGCCGGACATTACCTGCCCCGCCCCAAAGACGTGAGCGTGAGTTACTGGTCGGACCCCAAGGTGATTTGGTCTATTTTTATGTGGCTGGTGTATCTGGCGCTGCTGGTGGCGCGCCGGATTTTTGCCCAATCCAGCCGCCGTTTCACCTATGGTGTTATCGCTGCGTTTATCTTCCTGCTTCTGACCTTTTGGGGCACAAATCTGCTTTCGCCGTTACATCATCCATGAATGTCGTCGTTATTGGTTTGAGCCATCATTTGTCGCCCGTGGAATTGCGGGAGCGATTCGCGTTTGCCGAGGCGAAAATTCCTGAGGCGCTGAAGTCGCTGCGCGAATCGGGCACGGCCGGCGAAGCCGTGATTCTTTCGACGTGCAATCGTGTGGAAATCTACGCCGCGACCGCGTTGGAACCACTCCAGGCATTTGCGGGATTGAAACAATTTCTCGTTCGGCGGAGCGTCCCCCCGGTAGGGTCATCGCGCTGCGATGACCGGACGGTGCTGCGCGCCGTCCCTGCCGACGTCGGCGATGAACTTTACACGTTTGCCGAACCCCAAAGTCTGCATCACCTCTTCAGGGTCGCGTGCGGGTTGGACTCGATGGTGCTCGGTGAAACGGAAATTCTGGGCCAGCTCAAACAGGCTTACGCGCTCGCGCAGCAGCACGGTCACACCGGGGCGCGGCTGAACAGGGCGTTCCAACGCGCGTTTCATGTCGCCAAGCACATCCGGACACACACGAATATCCAACGCGGCAGCGTATCAGTGGCCTCGGCTGCCGTCGAACTCGCGGAGAAAATTTTCAGTTCGCTCAACGGCCGTGACGTGCTGGTCATCGGTGCCGGTGAGATGAGCGAAAAAACCGCACGCGCCCTGCTCTCTCGCGGCGCGCGCGGTATTATCGTCGCCGGTCGTTCGTTCGAGCACGCGCAAGTTTTGGCCAAAGAATTTGGCGGCCGCGCCGTGCGGTTTGACGACTGGGCGGCGGAGTTTGAGAAAATTGACATTGCCATCAGCAGCACAGCCGCGCCGCATCACATTTTGGACCGCGCCAGACTTGAACCGTTGATGAAGGCACGCAAGCAACGCCCGTTGCTGCTCATTGATATCGCCGTGCCGCGCGACGTTGATCCGGAAGTGAATTTCCTGGAGAACGTTTATCTCTATAACATTGATGATTTGCAGACCATCGCCGACGATTACCTGAAGCAGCGCAAAGATGAAATCGCGCGGTGCGAGGCGATTATTGCGGAAAAGGTCATGGGACTGTTGGGCCAAAAAAACGAAGATAGAGGATGGAGGATGGAAGATGGAAAAAGCAGTCCGCCATCCTCCATTCTCGATTCTCCATCCTCGCTTTAAAATGGAACGCCCCATCCTCATCGCTACCCGCGGCAGTGCGCTTGCGCTCGCGCAGGCCAACCTGATTGCCGCGCAATGCCGCGCGGTGTTTCCCAAACTGCGCTTTGAACTGAAAATCATCAGGACGACCGGCGACAAATTGCAGAAGGCTTCGATGGCAAAGGTCGAAGGTGGATTGCCGAAAGGTTTGTTCACAAAGGAACTCGAAGTCGCACTCGTCAAAGGCCGGGCGGATCTGGCTGTGCATAGCTTGAAGGATTTGCCGACCGATTTGCCCACCGGCCTTACGCTCGCCGCCACACCCAAACGTGCCGACGTGCGCGACGTGTTGATTTATCGCTCGGTGGATTACTTGACGCAAAACGCAAAACGCAAAACGGAGGAATGGTCGCCTGGGCAATCGGCGCTTCACGGTCTTCCGCTACATACGACACTGAAAAATTTTCCAAAAGGCGCGACCATTGCCACCAGCAGCACACGTCGCAAAGAGCAATTGCTCGCGGCGCGGCCGGATTTGAACGTAGTCGAGATTCGCGGCAACGTCACGACGCGGATGCAAAAGGTCGCCGAACGTGGCGAACTGGATGCC
>Ga0335077_10007891_pt1 | contig 13195 bp, 10 predicted proteins | sample Lox_Sample_31_FD_207151 | JGI IMG/M metagenome (GOLD analysis project Ga0335077, IMG submission 207151) | Soil microbial communities from Loxahatchee National Wildlife Refuge, Florida, United States - Lox_Sample_3.1 | ecosystem: Environmental > Terrestrial > Soil > Wetlands | place: USA... | reverse complement strand
GAAGTAGATGTGCTCGCTGGTGCACTTCGGGCACTGGTTCGGCACCTTCTCGGCATACCCGCAGTAGTGGCAGAGAAGGCGCCGGTCACGTTTGTGATAGGTCAGGGTAAGCGAGCAGTTGATGCACTGCACGCGCTCGCCGCAGGCGCGGCAGGCCACGAAGCTCGAAAAGCCGCGGCGGTTGAGCAAGACGATAGTCTGCTCGCCATTTTCCAGGCGCGCTCCGAGCGCCTCCATCAGCTTGCGCGAGAAGGTTTCCTGCTTGCGCGTCTCGAGGAACTCCTGCCGCATGTCGATCAGCTCGACCTCGGGCATGGGCCGCGCCTCGATGCGGCCCGGCAGCTCGAGCAGGGTGTATTTGCCCTTCTCCGCGTTGTAGCGGCTCTCCAGGCTCGGAGTCGCCGAGCCCAGCACCACGCAGGCGCCCGCCTTCTGCGCGCGCATGATGGCCACGTCGCGCCCGTTGTAGCGCGGCGTCTCTTCCTGCTTGTAGCTGCCATCGTGCTCTTCGTCGACCACAATCAGCCCCAGATCCTGCACGGGCGCGAAGACGCCGGACCGCGTACCGACCACGACTCGCGCCGCGCCCGACCGGATGCGCCGCCACTGCCCGGTGCGCTCGACATCCGTGAAGGCCGAGTGCAGAATCGCCACGCGATCGCCGAAGCGCGAGAAGAATTGCCCGGCCATCTGCGGCGTGAGCGCGATCTCCGGAACCAGGAGCAACGCGCCGCGCCCCGCCGCGAGGGCAGTCTCGATCGACGTCAAGTAAACTTCCGTCTTCCCGGAGCCGGTCACGCCGTGAATCAGAAACGTCTCGAAGCGGCGCGCCTCGATGGCCCCGCGTATGCGCTCGAAGGCGGCCTGCTGCGCATCGTTCAGCACGTGCCGCGCGCGGACGGGCCCGGCGGCGATCCCGGCGTACTCCGGCTTCAACGTCACGACACCCTTGCGTGCGAGCGACCGCGCCGCGCCGCTCGCATTCTTGACCATATCCTCGAGCTGCTTCAGATTGTGCGACCCCGGGTGCAATTCGAGAAAGGCCCTCAACTCGCGCTCGGGCTTATTTAGCCTTTCCTCCGCGTCTCCGCGCCTCCGCGTCAAATCCAGTTCCACTCGCAATCGATCCGCGGGCGCGCGCAGCGGATCTCGCTCCGTCTGCACCTGCTCGGCGACGATGAAGCCTTTCCGCTCCAGGGCGCGGATCGCCTTGTCCGCCAGCGGGAGGGACTTGGCGAGGTACGCTGCGGAAAGCGGGCGCTTCTCCAGCATTCCCAGCACCTGCGCAGCGGGATCGTCGGGCGACGAATCGAGCAGAAGCTGCCTTGCCGCATCGCGGCCGGCGTCGCTCAGGGAATACACTTTGCCCCGGCGGATCTCGCTCGCCAGCGGCAGCATTCCGCGCAGCACGTCGCCCAGCGGAGCGCAGTAGTACCCCGCGATCCACCGCCCCAGGGCCATCAATTCCTCGGAAAGAACCGGCTCGGAATCGATCAGCCGCAGCGCTTCGCGCGTGGCCATCTGCGGCGGCTCGTCGTGACAGCGCAAGATCACACCGGTCAGCTTGCGGCTGCCGAAGGGGACCAGGATACGGCTGCCCACTTTCACCCGGTGCCGCAGCGTCTCGGGGAGAGAATAGGTGAACGGCTGGTCGAGGGGTACCGGAAGGCTGACGTCTACGAACTCACTTCCCAATGACGACGCTCTTTCTCACCCCGTCCATCCACCCCTGGAACTTGGCGTCCTGAAGGGTTTTCAGCACGTCGCCGCGCGCGTCCTGCAGGGGCTTCACCACCAGACTGTCGAGGCGGATCAGGAAGACGGCGTTGGGACGCGGCACCGGGCGCGCCACTTCTCCCGGCTTGAGGGCGAACACGGCGTCCTTGATCTCCGCTGGGATCGGGTCCGATTTCTTGAAGGACTTGAAGTCGCCCTCCACCGGATACTGCTTTGCCATCGCCGAAAAGTCGCCGCCGGCCTTGACCTGCTGCCACAAGGATTCCGCTTTGGCTTTGGCTGCCGCCGCCTCCTTGTCGCTGGGGATCGGAACCTGCGCGACAGTCACGTTGGCGGTGGTGAACGCGTCCTTGTGCTCGTCGTAATACTTCTCGACATCGGCGTTGGAGATCCCGAGGTTCTTGCCGAACTCGCTCATTTCGGCGACCGCGAGGACGGTCTTGCGTCCGAGCTCCAGTTGCTCCTTGTAGGGGCTCAGCTCGCCGAGCTTCTGCTTCTCGGCCATCTCCGCCATGCGGGTCACAAAACCGTAGTAGCGCAGCAATTCCTCCTGGTTGCCGGCGATGGCGCCGCGCTGCTGCTCGGGCACGAGGTTGATCAGGGCCTCGAGCTGCGCCTGGTTCACTGGCTTGCCATCCACCGTGCCGCGCGCCTGGTCCGGCGCCTGGGCGCACAGGGGCAGCACGGCCACCGACAGTGTCAACACAAAATTTCGCATATATTTCTCAGTATATAAAGGCGCGCGAAGCTATCTCCCGGATCCCAGCAGTTTCAGATTCGCGAGCACGGTCAGCATGCCCGGCACCAGCGTGATGATGAACAACACCGGGAGAATGAACACCACGATGGGGAACAGCATCTTGATGCCGGCCTTGCCGACCGCGGCTTCGGCGCGCAAGCGCCGGCGCGTGCGCAACGCGTCGGCATAGACCTTCAGCGCCTGCGCCAGGCTGGTGCCGAACTTCTCGCTTTGGATGATCATGGCGGCCAGGCTCTTGATGTCCTCGATGCCGGTGCGGCGGATGAACTGGTTGAAGGCCTTGCCGCGCTCCTGCCCGGCGCGCACCTGCATCACGACCGTCGCGAACTCGTTGGCGAGCTCGGGGTAAATGTACTGCATCTCCTCGCTGACGCGCATCATGGCCTGGTCGAGGCCGAGGCCGGTGCCAAGCACGATGCCGAGCAGGTCCACGGTATCGGGCAGGGCCTCCTGCAGCTTGGCGCGGTAGCGTTTGACCATGCGGTAGAGGATCTGTTTGGGCAAGATGAAGCCGAGCAGAAACGCGGCAGCGAGGCCGCCGATCAGCGAGCCGGCGCCGTTGGGATTGCCTCTCTGCAGGTAGACCGTGCCGGTGGCCAGGATCAGCACGAAGATCAGCACGCCGATGCAGTAGATGGCGAGGGCGCTCTTGCGCCGCGAGCCGGCCTGCGCGAGGAGCTTCTCCGTGCCGGCCATCCAATCGTCGCCGCCCGGGACGAGACCGATGACATAAAGGACGCGGTCCAGGCCGCGGCCCGAGTTCTTGCGGCGCGCGGCCGGGCGCGAGCTGACGACGAGCGCCTGCAATTGCAGCCCTTCCAGCCGGTCGCCAAGCGGATCCTCCTGCTCGCGGAACAGCTCGATACTGGTCCAGACCAGGAGGCTCAGTGTAGTGCCGGTTAAGAGGAAGAACAGGACGTCCGTCAGCATGCCGTCAGACCTTGATGTTGGCGATCTTGCGGATCACCAGGATGCCGACGATCTCGGAGCAGATCGCGTAGGTGAAGAACTTGCTGCCGACCGGGTCGGTCCACAGAAGCCGGATGTATTCGGGCTTGAGGATCCAGAAGCCGAGACCGACCACGAACGGCAGCGCGCACAGCAGCCCGGCGGAGAAGCGCTGCTGAGCGGTGTGGGCCTTGAGCTTGGCGGCCATGTTGAGGCGCTCACGGACGAGGGTAGAGAGGTTCTCGAGGACGGATACCATGTTGGCGCCGGTCTGCCGCTGAAGGATGAGGCTGGTGATGAAGAACTTGAGATCGATGAGCGGCACGCGCCCGCCGAGGCCATGCAGCGCGGGTTCGACCTGCGAGCCGAGCGCGAGTTCTTCCATCAGTTTCTTGAACTCCATGCGGACCGGATCGGCGGTTTCGGTGGCGATGGTCTCCAGACCGCTGTGGATGTTGTGGCCCGCGCGCATGGTGCGGGTAAAGAGGTCGATCGCGTCGGGCAACTGCTCCTCGAATTTCTTCAGGCGCTTCGCGCGGACACGCATGATGTAGAGCACGGGCGCGAAGCCGGCGGCCAGCGCGAGCAGCGCGCGCAGAAAGATCAGGCCGCCGAACAACGAGAGCACCAGAAAGGTCAGCACGGCCAGCACAAGACTCAGGCCGAAGACGTCGGCAGCGCGGTACTTGAGGTTGGCCTGCTCGATCATTACCTGCAAGCGGCGCAGCATCCCGACCCAGGTCACGAGGTCGCCGAGAAAGGCGAACGACCCGCGATGCTCGCGGCGCAGCAGCTCCGGGGCCTTACTCGAGCGGCTACGCATGCTGGTGCGCACGCCGCGCAGGCGGTTGCCAAGCTCTTCCGCGGCTTCCTGCTGGGGCACACTCCACAGATAGTAACCCGCGCCGTACAGCGCGACGCTGAACAAGAGGAGCGCGACCAGGAAGAAGCCGACCATTACTTCTCCTTCACCTCGTGCATCTCGTGGAAGATGGAGTTGGGCAGGTGAATGCCATAGCCCTTGAGGCGCTCCATGCAGTGCGGCTTGACATCCAGGCCGCGGAACCGGCCGAGCACTTTGCCGCGCGGGCTGATGCCCGTGCGCTCGAACTCGAAGATATCCTGCATCTCGACCTGGTCGTGGGCGACGCCGGCGACTTCCGCGATGCCGGTGACGCGGCGGCTGCCATCGGCGAGGCGGGAGCAATGGACCACGATGTTGATGGCGCTGGCGAGCTGCTGACGGATGACCTTGTCGGGCACGTGCTGGCTGGCCATCATGACCATCGTCTCCAGGCGCGAGAACGCGTCGCGCGGCGCGTTGGCGTGCACGGTGGTCATGGAGCCATCGTGACCGGTATTCATCGCCTGGAGCATGTCGAGAGCTTCGGGACCGCGCGATTCCCCGACGATGATGCGGTCGGGCCGCATGCGGAGGGTGTTGATGACGAGATCGCGCTGGGAGATCGCGCCGGCGCCTTCGAGGTTGGGCGGACGGGTTTCGAGTCGCACCACGTGGCTCTGCTGAAGCTGGAGCTCGGCCGTGTCCTCGATAGTCACGATGCGCTCTTCTTCGGGGATGAAGCGCGAGAGAGTGTTCAGCATGGTCGTCTTGCCGGAGCCGGAGCCGCCGGAGATGACGATATTCAGGCGCGCCTCGACACAGCCGCTGAGAAAATCGAGCATGCCGGTGGTGAAAGTCTCGTTCTTGAGGAGGTCTTCGGTGGAAAGCACCTTCTTGCCGTAGCGGCGGATGGACATCACGGGCCCGATCAGGGAGAGCGGCGGGATCACGGCGCAGACGCGGCTGCCGTCGGCGAGTCGCGCGTCCACGATGGGCGAGGAATCGTCGATGCGCCGGCCGATGGCGCTGACGATGCGCTCGATGATCATGCGGACGTGGCTGTTGTCCTTGAAGCGGATGTTGGTCTCCACCAGGCGGCCGGCGCGCTCCACGTAGACGTTGTCGAAGCCGTTGACCATGATGTCGGAGATCGAGCCGTCCTTCAAGAGCCCTTCCAGCGGGCCGAGTCCGAAGACCTCGTCGAGGATCTCTTCGATGAGGCGCTCGCGCTCGCCCATGGTCATGGGGAGCTGCTCATCGAGGATGAGCTTCTCGACCACAGCGCCGATCTCGCCGCGCACGCTGTCTTTGGTGAGATTCTTCAGCTGCTCGGGAGTGAGCGAGTTGACGAGCTTCTGGTGGACCTGGCTTTTCAGCTCGAACCAGCGGTCGGCTCCCGACCCCGGACGGATGAGGCTTCGGCTACTCACCGGAACCTCCCGCTACCGCGGTCTTTCCTTTCTTTCCCGTGGCCTTGTCCACGAAGGAGCGGAAGACGCGGTCGAGGTCGCCGGCCTGCTCGCGGTTGGCGACGAAGGGACGCGCCTTGTTGATGGACGCGATCACCGCGGGCGAATTGGGGATGCCGTAGAACACGTTCTGGTTGAGAGTGGTCTGAATCTGCTCCAGGCTGGCCTGCATGGGGCCAACCTTCTTGGTGTAGCGGTTGACGACCACTTTGATCTGGTCCTGGTTGAATCCCATGCGCATCAGGAAGGCGATGTAGCGCTGCGCGTTGCGGATGGACGGGAATTCCTGATCGACGACCAGGAACACTCCGGCGGAGACCTGGGCGGCGGCCAGCACCAGCTCATTGCTAACTGAGCGGCTGCCATCGATCACGACCGCGTCGTACTTCTCGACCAGGAAGGTCAGGAACTCGCGGAGACTGTGCTCGCCGAAATGGCCGTGGTGCTCGAGCGCGTCCGGCGGGCCGACAAGGAAGAAGCCCAAGGGATCGCGCGTCACGAAGCCTTCGAAGAGCGCCTGGTCCATGCGCTCGAGGTTTTCGGCGACCTCCATCAGCGTGTATTGCGGCGCGGCGCCAAGCTGCATGGCGACGTCGTTGGCGATCCAATCGAGATCGATCGCCACCGTCGATACCTTGCGCTGGGCGAGGACGCCGGCGAAGTTGACGGCCAGCGTAGTGGTGCCGACGCCGCCTTTGGTTCCGACGAACGTGTAGATCTTGCCCAGTTTGCTCTCGCCGGTGGCGCCGTGGCGCGGATGGCGCTCGAGTCGGCTCATGGCGTCGCGGAACTCCGTGCGCTTGATGGGCTGCATGAGGAACTCGTTGGCGCCGGCGCGCATGCACTGGATCACGGTTTCGCCATCGGCGTGGAAGTTGCTGACCATGACGAAGAGGTCGGGCACGGCCTGCTTCACCTTTTCGACGGCTTTGATCGCGCCTTCCGGATCGCCGGCGAGATCCACGATGAGGCCGGCCGCGGGATGGCGCTCCAGGTCCTGCATGACGCGGATGTAGAGGTTGGCGGCGACCTCCTGGTACTCGGCGACGATCTTCGCGTCCGGAAGGTTGACGAGGCTGTCGCGAACCATCTCGCGGAAATGCTCGTCGCTCGAGGCGACCATGAGTGCGGTGCTAGGCACAGGAATCTCCCATTGTCATTGAGTGGCGTCCGCGACGCAGGTCCCGGAGGCGTCCTGATAGCCTCCGCTTTCCATCGGGATGGTGGTGGTGAAGGGCGGCATCTGTACGTTCGGCAGCCTGAAAAAGCTCGAGAATCGTGTGAACTGGTAGGTGGTGATGCCGACGCTCACCATGTCCGGTTCGCAGATGGCGCCGCCATCGGAACAACTGCTGAGCGGTGTGAGGGTGCCGTCGGAGGCCTGTGAGAAGTATTGCACCTGGATGCCGGCGGCGTTGGTCTGAAACTGCTGCTGGTCGAGCATCAGGGGCACGTGGGTCTCCATCCAGTTGAGGACGTTGCTGCCGCTATTGTCGGATTCCCAGCAGTGCGTGGCGGCGAACTGCGCGCCGGCGCGGGTGTAATCGACCACGGAGTGCCAGGTCCAGAGCATCTCGGAAACGAAGACGATCATGAAGGTGAGCGGGAGGATGGCGGCGGCGTAGAGCAGGGCAAACTCGAGGGCGGCCTGGCCGCGGAGGCGCCTCATAGCTGGCTACCTCCGAACGGGGCGGTGGCCGAGGGGCGCAGCGCGATGGGGTCGAGAGTGATGTAGGGAATGCGGATGGGGTAGAGGTAGCCGCCGGGGATGGCGACGTTGACGAAATCGGGGCGCTGCGCGCCGGCAGCGCTCTGGCAGCCGCTGGTGTCGCAGGCGCCGATGGCGCCGGTGGAATCGACGCACTGCGTGGTGACGACCAGCATGTCGGCCGTAAGATTGTCGATCAGCGGGTTGCCGGTGGCGGGGTCGTTGATCGCGTTGCTGATGGCCGCGGCAGTGACGGTATCGGCCGGATCGCAGAAATTGACGTTCTGGGAGGTTGCCAGGTTGCGCGCGGCGCTGTATACGATCTTGGTCAGCACGTAGTTCAGGTAGGTGAGTTTGCCGAACTGGATGATGCCGACGATGAGCAGGAAGAGGACGGGCATCCACATGGCCGTCTCCAGGACTGCGTTGCCGCCGCGCCCGCGCCTCATTGGTGCAGGACCACCTTTCCCGGGCCGGTGAAGCCGCCCACGGGGCAGGCGCCGCCGGCGTATCGGGTATCGAACCAGCCCTGCTGCACGGGCGCCGGGTTGCCGATGTAGAGGACAGGAATCCGGCCATTGGCGTCGCTGGGGTCGAAGAAGGTCCCGTCGGGATTGGGGACTACCTGGAACTGGCGGAAGCCGAGCACGGTCATGGCGGTCGCGGTGTCGGCCGCCAGCGCGTCCACGATGGCGACGGTGATGATCGAGCGGCCGTTGCCCGCGTAGGCGGTGTAGGGCGGTGTCTCCCCCGGCGTGACATCGGTATCGGGTAGGTAGGCTGCCGAGAGCGAGCCGAAATCGGTGACCGCGGTGGTGCAGGCGGCGGGCGTATTGGCGCTATCGAGACGCGAATACAGGCCGCAGTTCAGCGCCTGGATGTAGGGATTGGTTCCGGCTGCGCAGGTGGGCGGCGCGCCGTTGGCCCAGAGCTGCTCGGTATCGCCCATGTTGAAGCAGGCAAGTGGGGTGTTGGGATTCTGGGTGAGCCCGTTGACAGTGGGGCTGGTAGAGGCCGGCACCCCCTGTGCGCCACTGACGTACAACTGGTCGAACTCGTCGAGAGTGGAGTTGCCGGTGTCGTAGCGGTTGATGAACTCGTAGGGGATAGTAGAGCCCCCGTTGACGCCGACGCTGCTGGTGAAGGCGTAGTTGACGGGGAGCGGCGTGCCGGAGCAGTTGTAGGAGAGCGTATAGAGGGTGGAGAAGGCGGAATCGAAGCCGAAGTTGGCGGTGTCGGTGGCGTCGAGGGCGGCGATGGCGATGGGCACGATGTTGCAGGCGGTGCACAGCGGCGCGCTGATGCCGGCCACGGCCTGCACGCCGACCGAGGTCTTGCGCGCGGCACCGGCGGACAGGAGACTCCAAAAGAGGAGCGGGGCATCGCCGGTGGCGACGATTTGCACGGCTTGCGCGGTGCTGCAATCGCCAGGGGTTCCGGTTCCGCTGGTGGCGGCGGCGACAGTATCGAAGCAGTTGGGCTGGGCGACCACGCTGGTGAGATTGCCTGCGCCCGTACCTACGGGAATCAGGCCGAAGTTGTAGTTGTAGGTGGGGCCGTTGGGGGGCAGCACCCTGCTCATGTTGCCCGCGGCGGCGGAGGTGCCGAGGAGCTGCGACGCGGCGGCGATGGCCATGGAGTTGGCGGCCTGGCTGAGCTCGCCGCGCACGAGATAGAGGCGGCCGAGATCGAAGGCGAAGCCCATCATGCCGAAGAAGACGGGGACCATGAGGACCACGAGCTGGAGGGACGTGGAGCCGGCCGCGTTACTGTTTGGGTATCTGCTGGCCACGGGGTCCTACGAACTGCGGGTCATCGGGCGAGACCGCGCTGCTGTTCTTGCTGTTCTTTTTGTTCTTCTTCGACTTCTCCTCGGGCACGGTGGGCAGGAACGTGGCCGGCATGTCGGGTAGCTTGGCCTTCTCTTCGGGGCTGAGCGGCTTGACGAAGTGCGGGGTCACCACGACCAGCAGCTCGTCGGTGGACTTCTGCGTGCTGCGGCTGCGGAAGACCTTGCCGAGGATCGGCAGGTCGCCCAAGCCCGGCAGCTTCTCGACGGTCTCGATCACGCGGTTGTCGATCAGGCCGGCGATGGCGAAGCTCTCGCCATCCTTGAGGATCACCTCCGTCTCCGCCTTGCGCGAGCTGAGGGCCGGGATGGTGTAGCCCTGGAGCACGACGGCGTTGGTGAAATCCAGGCTGCTGACTTCGGGCGCCACCTTGAGGTCGATCGCGCCCTGCGGGGTGACGGTCGGGGTGAAGTCGAGCTTTACGCCGAAGGGTTTGAACTGCACGGTGATGACGGGCGCGGTGGTGCCTCCGGTGGGAGTGGTGGTGATGGTGGGGAAGGGGAACTGGCCGCCTGCCAGGAAGGATGCGTCCTTGCCTTCCAGGGTGATGAGGTTCGGCTCAGCGAGAATCTGGAGGAGGTCGCGCTCCTGTAGGGCCTTGATAGTGGCGCCGATATTGAGGTCCGGCCGGAAGACGAACAGATTGAGGAGGTCGGAGAAGTTGACCGTTGAGGTGGGCAGCGCGCCGGGCCCAGCGGTCAGCGGGCTGAACCTGGGCGAGGGGAATTGCTGCGTGCTGGCCGCGCCCAACATGGTCGGATTGGTGCTGAACAGGTTGAAACCGATCTGCGTCAACGCCACGCGGTTGATGGCGCAGAACTTGACCTGAAGCAGGACCTGGCGCGGCTCGGTGGGCGGCGGAGCTTCCAGGAGGTTGATCACGGTCTTGGCGCGCGTCTGGGCCATGCTGGCGAGTTTCTTGGAATCTTCGGCGCTGCGCACCTTGCCGCTGAGCACGATGGTTTCGCCGCTGCCGGTGACGGTGATGGGGGTGCCTGCGCTTTCCCGCATGGAGTGCGCGAAGGTGTCCCAATCGGTGGAGTCCTTGGTGACCTGAATTTCCCAGCGCGCGGCGTCGGCGCCGGTTTCCCAGACGAGGAGAGTGGCACGGCCCGGAGTCTTGGCGTTGATCATCACCTCGCGCGGGGAGAGCACCACGGCATCGGCGATCTTGGGCTCGGAGATGGCGACCTTGGTAATGTCGTTCTTGAAAGTGAGCAGCTCGCCGCGGCCCTCGAGGAGGGTGATTTCGCGAGCTTGCGGCTGCGTCGTCTGCGCCAGGCAGGCGGCCGCGCACAAAAGCTGAACCGCGACTCTCATTTGAAGGTTTCCTGGGTGTGCTTGTCGCCGCGGAAGACATCCACCACGACCTTGGGCTTTTCGGATTCGGCCTTCTTGCGGCGCGCCTCCTCGTCTGCCGCGAGCTTGCGCGGATCCACGGGCTTCTTCTCGCCGGTGAGTTCCTGCCACACGTTGGGGTCGTCGAGGTTGGCCTTGCCGATAGCGGTGGTGCGTCCGCGGCGGGCGCGGGCGAGGCGCGCGCTGATCATTGGGTCGAGGACTTCGGTGGTAATGGGATCGGTGCCGGCGCCGGCGGAGCCATCGAGCGGATTACGGAGGCTGAGACTGATTTTGCCCTCGTTCTTGGCGAGCTCGAGTTTCTGCGCGTCCTGCGGAGTGAGGACCAGCGTAACGACGGGCGATTTCGGCGCCTTGGGATCGGGCGCCTGGCCGGCCTGGACGGTCTTGCCGGCGGAGAGCACCTTGACGTTCTGGAGGATGGTGGAGGTTGTTGCTTCGGCCATGGAGCCGGGGCGGGTGAAGAGGACATCCACCTTGCTGCCGGGCTGGATCAGGCCGGCGACGCCGGAGACGTCGGTGATGGAGACGCTGACGGCGCGGTATCCCGGCTCGATGATAGAAGCGACGCCTTCGACGGAGGTGGGGGCGGAGAGCTTGCCGAGCAGGACGGGCTCGTTGGTGTTCAGGGGGACGAGGATGACGCGGCCGGCGGCGAGCTTGGCGTCGAAGACGACACCCTTGGGAACATCGCGCTCGGGGTAGTTGACGATCTTGATGTCGCTGGGACGGAGGAGGGTGCCGAGGGGCATGTCGTGGCCGGCGACCACGATGCGCAGCATTTTTTCCTGTTGGGGCGCGACGGCCTTGGCATAGAGGAACCAGGTGAGCAGGAAGGCGGAGACCCAGGCCGCGCCGAAAAGGATGAGTTTTTTCTGACGGTCCATTCAGTCCTTCAACGGCCGGGCCTGCGGACGGGCACACGCCCAGACGCGTGTAGCACGATACTTCTGCCGATGTTCTGTTTTAACACATTCAAGTGAACTAAGCTCTGGCGGGAGCAAGATTTCCGGAGTTGGCAAAAGTTCCAAAATTTCGCGCGATTGCGCGGTCGCCGGTGGGTTCTCGCCGGGTTGTCGCTGGGTTCGGCAAATCGACGGTTTGTTGAAAAGAAAGGACTTCTTGGGTTCGTTTGGCACGGCTGCGCTGGTGCGGGCGACGGAAGCAGGGGGCGGCGGGAATGCGATTGTAGTGGTGAACGACAGCAAGAGACCCCCTCCTGGTATTTAGGATAGCAGAGTCTGGAAATCCGCGCGGCGCGGAACCGGAGGTAAGCGAGTACTATCGATCGACAGCATTGCGGTCCTGGGACACCGATGCCAGCGTGGAGTTGTACCAAATGATCCGCACGGTGCCCTGGCTTGTCTGTGTGACTCTCACAGGCACGTCCATCGTTCTTGCCGGCCAGGCGGGTGGGCAACTTTCGATCTCCGGCAAAGTCGTGAATGCTGTGACCGGCGCACCCGTGCCGTATGCCTCCGTGGTTCTTTCGGCTGGGAGCTCCACGGAGGCCGATGGGACCGGCGCGTTTCATTTCTCGGGCCTGGCTCCGGAGGTGTACCAGGTGATGGCCTTCAAAGCCGGTTTTGAACCGGTGGGCATCAACCTGGCGATCAACGCCGCCGGCCCACAAATCTCGCTTTCCCGATCGGTGGAGAACTACGTCGTGAAGATGACCCCGCTTGCAACAATCCGCGGGCGAGTCGTGGATGGAGACGGCGAACCTGTGAAAAGTGCGACGGTGACGCTGCTGCAGTCGCGCGTTATCTATGGGCGGCGCCAGCTACAAATGGTCAGCTTCGTGCAAACCAACGATCGTGGCGACTACCGCGTCTCGGACCTTCTCGCAGGCAACTACCTGGTGCAGGCGGCTGGAGCCACGTCCCACACCGCCTATTATGGCGAGAGCGCGCCGCCGGCTGGTGACACGGATTCCTTTGCGCCCACGTATTTCGGCGGCGCACATCGCGCCGACGCCGCTCAGGCGATCGCCTTGGGGCCAGGCATGGAGGCGCGCGCGGATATCGAGGTAGAACTGCAAACGGAACGCCGCATTCGCGGGCGCATCGCCAATTACCGGCCGCACACGAGAGCCACGCTGCTGGTTTCGAGCGGAGACGGCGATCGCGGCCAGGCCGCGGTCACCCTGGAGTACGCCACAGGACGGTTCCAGATCCACGGCGTACGAGATGGCGTGTATCGTCTGCTGGCCTATCAGAAAGACGACGGGCAGAACCTGACCTATGACGAGTGCACGATCGAGGTCGCCGGGCGTGATCTGGAAAACGTAGTTCTGACCCTGGCGGCGCCGTCGAGCGTAAGGGGCGCGCTACAGTCCGAATCCACAGGAAGCGTGCGGCCGGTGCATTTTCAGATGCATCTGGTTCCGCAAGACATGATTCTCGGCGAGATCGGCGGGGCTCGTTGGTCAAATCCCGCCGCCGACGGGGTGTTCGAGATCCCCTTGGTGCCGGCGGGCAAATACTGGGTGGATTTCGAATCCGCCGGTGGGCAATACGT
>Ga0335077_10007890_pt1 | contig 13195 bp, 12 predicted proteins | sample Lox_Sample_31_FD_207151 | JGI IMG/M metagenome (GOLD analysis project Ga0335077, IMG submission 207151) | Soil microbial communities from Loxahatchee National Wildlife Refuge, Florida, United States - Lox_Sample_3.1 | ecosystem: Environmental > Terrestrial > Soil > Wetlands | place: USA... | reverse complement strand
ACCCCCTTTGTTTTCTGTCATTTAGACCATGTGCTGTCTCCCTTGCTGTCCGCAAAGATGCGGCTCGCAGGAGAGACTTTTTGTCGCGAGTCAACATCGTCAAACGCATCAAAATTGGCGGCCGCTGGAAGATGTTTTCCATCCCTCGCAATGCCAAAGGAAACTACGACTGGAATGCGATCGCCGACGGCCGCTACTATGTCGAGTGGTACGTGGGCGGCACTCGCCGTCGTGTGAGTGCTGGCGTCACGGCCGCTCAGGCACTCGAGGTACAGCGGCGCAAGCACCATGAACTGGAAGGCCGCAAACTGGGTATCCCCGGGTTTGAAACAGCCGGCGAAACTGTCACGAAACCTGCATTGCACGTCGCCATCACTAAATACCTGGAGCAGATCGCAGCGCTGAAAAAGCCCAACACTCATCGCAAATATGAAGCCGTGCTCAACCGCTTCGGTGAATTCTTCCGCGACTGCGTCTCGATCGACGAGATCTCCGGTGACGACCTAACGCGCTTCGTCGTGACGCTCAAGAAAGATCATGGCTTGGGATCCAATACGATCCTGCACAACGCGGTCATCGTCGCGCAGTTTCTCAAGCGCCATGGTAGGAGCGGGATCACGAAAGAATTACCGCTACCCGAGCGCATCACGCCGCTCGTGAAGATATACCGGCACGAGGAGCTTGCCCGCTTCTTTGCAGCCTGCTCCGATCAGGAACGTGCACTGTTCGCCACGTTTCTGCTGACCGGTTTCCGCGAGCAGGAAGTGATGTTCCTGCGCTGGAGCGACGTGAACTTCGAGTTGCGGACCGTGCGGGTGATCTCGAAACCGGAGCTGGGATTCTACCCGAAACGATGGGAAGATCGTGAGATTCCGGCCCCGGTGGAACTCATCGACGAGCTTCGCAAGCATACGCATCGCCCGAACTGCCAATTTGTGTTCCCATCCCCTACAGGGAACCGCGAACAGCACATGCTCGACCACTGCAAATCTATCGCGAAGCGCGCTAAACTCGACCCGACAAAGTTTGATCTAAAAACATTTCGTTCCACCTATGCCACGGGAATGCTGCGCAGGGGTTTCGATGTACGGACCGTGCAGCACTGGATGGGCCACAAGTCCCTGGAAACCACGATGCGCTACCTGGCGCCGGCTACTGATGTTCACGACGAGTTGGATCTCGTGACGATCCCGTCCGTTGGGAAGACCGACCCGGCGCCGCGAAAGTCCGCCGCGCGCGAGACCCGTTCTCTTCGGAAGGGAGTACGATCGCATGCCCGCGCCGAAGGGCCGGTACCCGCCGGCGCGCTACAACCAGGTACCTGAGCATACCGAGCCTTTGCGCATGAGCCAGTGCTGGATGCGCCGGCCCGAGTGGCCATAGAAAGTTGCTCCTGAGACAATTGACAGGGGGGACCGGCAACCATGCAGATTACGATAGAGCTGCCGGAGGACATCGCCGTAGGGCTTGAGTCGAGGTGGAAGGATCTGCCTCGTGCAGCACTCGATGACGGAACTGTGGAACGCGGCACTCGCAGCTTGAGCCCAATTTCGCAATCACTTACAAGGCGGAGCTTAACCGATCTCTGCGTCGGCCTGAGGCTTGCACCATTGCCCCTTTGCGCGCCTACTCCTAAATGGCTCGCTCGAAGAAATGGACCACTTTGTGTCCCGCTCAATCCGTGAAATAGACGGTTCCCTTGGCAGCGTCTTCGGTACGTTTGGCACTCCCTTACCAATTTCTTCGGCGGCACCCCGGTTACGCGGAAAGTCTCCTTCGCGCCATCCGCCGTCTTCACGGAAACGGTCTTGGCGCCACGATCCAAGTGAGTAGCGGTCACCTTCACTGCTCTCAAACCGTCGTCTCCGATCCTGTCCACCTCATCGGCCGTCTCTTTCCCTCCCTCGGCTGTGTAGTGGGCCATGGCCTTGCTGCCCTTTTCCAATCCGTGGAACGCACCGGCGGTCCCCGGGCCACGTCCTTGGAGCTATGCACGGCAGTGTGTCCCACGAACAGCAGCGTGTGTTCCGTTCCGTCGGCCGTCTTGACGACGACAGTTTTGCCCGCGGAGCCCACGTCGAGAACCGTACCAACCAGGACGCCGTGCCGCCGCTCCACAGCGTGGATCGGCCCGCTATGAGCGCGATAGCCGTCAGAGGCATTCGCATGGACGCTGCTAAGAACGCTGTACCACCAACAACCGCGAATGCCTCCGGACTGGCAGGCCGGATCCGGTTCCAGGATCCGCTCATCAACGTCGCGATAGAAGCGCCGATCGCGGCACTTGGCATCAACAAGCCGCCTTCGCTCCTGCCCGTAACGAGCTAATCGTTGCAAAGGTTTTGAGGAGCAACTCTGCGGCGATTCCGATGATCAAGCTACCGTCGAAGCCCAATAGAGCGAGCCCTTTGCACTGAGCAAAGCAGAGTGTCGGAAATTGCGACAGATGTCGGTGATCCGTCATGCAGGGCATTGCGGGGTATCTGGAACAAGGAACTTACATTGGTGTGCCAGATGCAAGATAGCGCTACGACAAGAGTGAAGCGGAATCATACGGGTGTAGTCCAATTGGCTGGGATCAAATGGCTGGTGCGAACAGCCACGCCAATACTATTGACGGCGGTCAGCCGCCTGTACGCCCAAGCTCCGCCCCAATCGCCCGATCGCCCGTGGCATTCATTCGAGGAACGGCAAATCATCACGGAGGCACGGAGCTTTCATCTCCCGGCGCTTCGCATCGAGTCCAACAGAGTCTATTCTCTGGCCGAGCTGATTGATTTGGCGGAAGCGCACAACCCCGAAACGCGCGTAGCTTGGGAAAACGCGCGCGCCCAGGCCGCGGCGGTCGGAATCGCTCGCAGCGAGTTGTTTCCGACGCTGGCTGCTGTTGCGCTAGCAGGTGTGGATCGCAAGGAGGCCGAGCTAGGATCGCGCTTTTACCGCCAGACCATCCCGGGTTTTCAGCTCTCGTTGGATCTGAGCTATACGATCTTCGATTTCGGCGCTCGCCGCGGCCGGATCAATGCGGAAAGCGCACGCCTGTTGGCCTCGAACTTCGGGTTCAACGATGTTCACCGGCAACTCATTTATGACGTTTCACAGGCCTATTACCGGCTGCTGGATGCGGCAGGGCAGGAAGAAGCCGCGGGAGCGAGCCTGGTGAATGCGCAGGCCGTGCAACAGGCGGCCGAAGAGCGTCTCCGTAACGGGCTGGCGACGTTGCCCGACGTTCTCGAAGCACGCAGCGCGACCGCCCAGGCGCAATACGATCTACAGGCCGTTTTGGGAGCGGAGGAAATCGCGCGAGGCGACCTGGCAACTGCCCTGGGAACGTCTGCCACCACGCGAATTCGCGTGCAACCCCTAAGCGAAGTGCCGACGCCTGAATCGGTGTCGGATACCGTCGAGGAGGCGATTCATCGCGCGCTGGAGCAGCGTCCCGATCTTCAAGCGCAAGCCGCCAAAGTCCGCCTGGGACAAGCGGAACGGCAACAGGCGCGATCAGCCTTCTATCCCAACCTGAGCATTAGCGCCAGCCCGAGCGCGCAATCGCTCTATATTCTCCAGCAGACTCTGCCATGGGGACATACTGCTGATTTGAACGGGAGGGTAGCGCTGAGCCTGAACTGGACGGTGTTTGACGGAGGCGCGCGACGAAGCCGGCAGGCGGAGGCAGAGGCTCATATCCGGGAGGCGGAGGCTCGAGTGGCCGCCACGCGCGATCGGATTGAAGACCAGGTTTGGACCGCATATTCGAATTTGAGCACGGCGTTCCGACAGCGGGAGGCCGCAACCGCACTGGTGACGGCCGCGACTCAGTCGTATAGCGCCGCGCTCCAATCTTACAACTACGGTGTACGCAATTTGCTCGACGTCACGAACGCTCAGAAGGTCCTGGCGCAAGCGCGCTCGACCGACATTCAGGCGCGTACCCAGGTCCTGGCGGCGCTGGCGGATCTGGCATTCCGAACCGGTGATGGGATTCAAGCGAACACCAGGAGGACTCGCCCATGATGCAAATACGTCAAGTTTTCACCGCGGAGACACCGAGACGCAGGGAAAGCAAGAAAAGCGGCCTGAGCTGGAACTTCCTTAGGTTTGCGTTGTTGATTGTGGTTACGTTTTGCACGGGCTGCAGCCGGGCACCATCCTTTGACATTCTAGGTTCCTTCTTTCCGGCATGGCTCGTCTGCCTGGCGTTGGGCCTGCTGCTCACGGTTGCGGCCCGTTGGCTGCTCTTACGCGTTCGTGTTGTACTCGCTGTTCCAATATTGACCTATCCGAGCCTGACGGCGCTGTTCACATTCGTGCTCTGGCTCGGCTTTTTCCGTTAGCGAGGAAATCTATGGAGCCCACCAGCAATAGCAAAACGGAAATTTTAGTTGGCCGCATTCTCAGCGCTCTCATTTTGACGGGCGCAATCGTACTAGGGCTCGTGGTGGTTTATCACGCAGACTATTATCCGCGAACCGACGATTCCGAGATCCTCGCGAACTTTATTGGAATCGCGCCGCAGGTTGAAGGCCCGCTCGTCCGTCTGAATGTGCATGACAACCAGTTCGTGAAGAAAGGAGATCTCCTTTTCGAAATCGATGACCGGCCGTACCGGTATACCCTCGAAAGAGCAGTTTCTGATCAGCTAACCCTCGAAGGACAGATCTCGGACGAGCGCAGAAGGATCGCCGCCCTGGTGAGCGCCGTCTCCGTTTCGGCGGCGAACATCCACAGCACGGAAGCTGACGTCAACCGATGGGCGGCGGCCGTCGAGCAGGCCAGGGCAGAAGTCGCAAATGCCGAGCAGGGTGTCAGCCGCGCTAAAGCCGAGTGGATGTATGCGAGCAACAACCTGCATCGTGTTGAGCCACTGCTGGTGAAACAATTTGTCACGTTCGACCAGGTGGATCGGGCCAGGACCTCAGAAGTGTCGCAGGCACAGTCATTGAAGCAGGCGGAATCGCAACTGCGCCAGGCGCAGGCGGCGCTGCAATCCGCTATAGCGCAGGAGGAACGCTCTAAGGCCATGCTGACGCAGAGCAAAGCTCAGCATGAACAGACACAGAATGCCGTCACGACGCTCGAGCCGCTCGTCAACCAGCGCGGCGCAAAAGCGTCGGCGATAGATACTGCGCGCTACAACGTGGACAACTGCCGGGTCTACGCTCCATTCGACGCTCGGGTCACGAACCTCACTATTTCGGAAGGAGCTTATGCACACACCGGCCAGCAGATGTTCGTGCTGATCGACGCGCGGACGTGGTGGGCGGTCGCCAACTTCCGTGAAGGACAGCTACAACGCATCGCGCCCGGAATGCGGGCCGACGTCTATGTTATGTCCAAGCCGAACGTGCGGTTTTCGGGCGTGGTGGACAGTATAGGATTTGGCGTGACTCCGGACGTGGACGTTGTGGGCCGTTTCGAACAAGGTCTGCCGGATGTGCAGAGGACGCTCAACTGGGTGCATCTGGCGTCCCGTTATCCGGTCCGGGTGCGTGTCGAGAATCCTCCTCCCGACCTGTTTCGCGTGAGCGAGTCGGCAGTGGTAGTGATTCGCGGGCGTTGAGATGGCGTCCATCGCCCAGGCCTTGCCTGCTTCGAACCGCCCACTCGCATGGCTATGGGAATGGCTCAGAGACGAGCTGAGCCCATATCCTGGCAGACTCTCCTTGGTCGCGCGGATGGTCCTGGCGGCGACGCTGATCATGATCATCTGCATGACCTTTCGTATTCCGTATGCCTGGCAAGGCGCGATTTACGCGCTTCTGGTTTCACGTGAAAGCCCGCAAGCCACGCTAAAATCTGCCGCAACGATATTCCTCGTTACTGGAATCGGGGTGGCGTACATTATCCTCTCGATGAAGTTGGTAATCAATACTCCCACGCTTCACTTCCTTTGGATCATCGCCACGTTGTTCTTTGCGTTTTACGGGATCAGCACGCTGACAAACTACCTGGCGGCGGTTGCCTTCGTGAATACAATCGCGCTTGGAATTCCGCTGTGGGACCTGCATGTCTCAGCTGAGACCAACGTGGAGGATACGCTTTGGCTGTGTTTGGCAGTACTGATCGCAGTCGTGGTTACGGGGGCGGTGGAACTGGCGTTTGTCCGGCAGCGGCCGGGCGATGAAATCCTCTTACCCGTGACAGAGCGGTTGTCGGCAGTCGAAGATCTGTTGAGTTGCAACGCAGAGGGCCGCGCTCCAGATCCCTCAACCCAACAGAAAATTGTACGGCTCGCGATGCTGGGAACATCCACGTTGCGGCGAATCCTAACGCGCTCAAACATTCCGGCGCAGTACTCGGCCGCGGCAGGCGGCGTTGCGGTGCTCATTGGCCGGCTCGTCGATCTTGCAGCGACTCTGACGCCGCTCAACTTCGAGTTTTCCGCTAATGATCGGATGCGATACCGCAACTTGGCTTCGACTCTGGCAAGTATTCGCAATGATCTGATGAACCGCGAAATTCCGGCGCCGGTTCAGTTCCATGCAGAGACAGAATCTGCGGCTGTGGCTCCACTACTGGGCGAGATGGAGCGTACTGTGACTCTGATGACGGAGGTGTTTGCGGGCAGTCGATCGGCTCAAGAATACCTACCTTCACCAGACCATCTAGGGGGACCGATGCTTCTTTCCCCAGATGCATTTGTTAATCCTGAGCACATTCGTTTCGCGCTAAAAGGCTGCTTAGCCGCGAGCATTTGTTACGTGATGTACAACGCGCTGGCTTGGCCAGAAATCAGCACGGCAGTGACTACATGTTTACTGACCGCGCTGTCCACGATTGGCGCATCGCGTCAGAAGCAGATCCTACGTATTTCTGGTGCGATCGTAGGCGGGTTTGTGGTCGGAATGGGCTCGCAGGTTTTCATTCTGCCCCACGTCGACTCGATCGCCGGATTCTTAGTCCTTTTCGGTCTCGTCACTGCGATGTCTTCCTGGTTCATGACATCCAGTCCCCGGTTATCATACTTCGGCGTGCAGCTCGCTCTGGCTTTCTACCTCATTCACCTGCAGGAATTCACAATACAGACCTCGCTCAGATTAGCTCGAGATCGCGTTGTCGGGATTTTGCTAGGCCTGATCATGATGTGGCTTTTCTTTGACCAGGTATGGGGAGCACGCGCTGCTGTTGAAATGAAAAGGGCGTTCATTCTCAATCTTCGATTGGTGGCGCAGTTTGCAAGGGAACCGGCTTCAAACGACCTGAGAATTGCACTCGGCCGGAGCCTCGCTCTTCGCGAGACAATCAATGCAAATCTGGATAAGGTAAGGGCTCTTGCCGATGGCGTACTTTTCGAGCTCGGTCCGTCGCGCCGCAGGGACCTCGAGCTACGGAGCTACATACGCCAGTGGCAACCGCAATTGCGCACGCTTTTTGTCATGCGGTTGGCGTCCCTGAAATACCGTCTCCAGTTGCCCGGTTTCGAACTGCCGGAGTCTGTTCGTCTGCGGCAGCAAGCATATGATGACGCTTCCGCTCGGATGCTGGAAGAAATTGCGGATCGAATCGAGGAGCGGGAGCAGGAGATCGCAAGTGGCGCCGAGGAACTGCACGAGGTTCTGAAACAGAGGCTGTACGATGCGCTAGGCGAAGCGTCGCGAGAGTTGCCGCCCGCGCCGGCCCACTCATTCGTCACATTGCTTCGCGAGATAGACGCGCTAACAACTTGTCTTGCGGCGGAGATCGCAACGGAATTTGGCGGCTCGTCTTAACACCTGGCCTCCCTGAGATGCTTGTATGCGGCGCCAGACCGTCAGGACGAACTACTCGCACGATTTACTTCTTGCAGAGAGGGGCTTTCAGCTCTGAGCTGGATCGCAGCGCGGCTGCCGAACGCAATCATTTCAGCGCTCAGCAGGACCAGCGCAAGCCACAGCAGATCGGCGACGAAAAGGTGGGTAAGTTGCATCCATACGGGGGCGAGCAGCAAGACATTCACCGTGCCCACGCCCGCCTGCACAAGAGTTAGAAAAGCGACGGCGAGCGCGAGTCTTCGTACAACCGGTGTTGGCCCTTTGTGAATTACAATTCCGATTGCAACGCCAATCAGAAAACAGCCAAGCAGAGCGGCAACGATGGGATGCCAGACGCGCAGGCGCACAAAGATGTGGGCAGACGGCGATAGATCCTGCCGTATTCCTTGGGCCAGAGAGCTGGATGCGAATAGCGTGTCGCCAAGCGCCGCAATCACGCCAGTCACGCTGATCGTAAGGAACGCGAGCAGCGTGCACCCCAACAGGGCGCGCGAGACCGGCTGCTCCGTCCTCGCCTCCGTTCGTCCGTTTGCCGAGGCGGCCGCAAACCATGCCGTGAGCGCCAGAACTGCGAGCAGGACCATGGTGTTGATCAGGTGAATGGCGAGCGTGTACGCACGATTCGGCGACGTGTTCGTTCCCACGTGGCCCAGCAGAACCAGCGCCGCGCCAATGAGCGCCTCCGTTGCGGTGAACAGCAAAGCTAGGGCTGCGAAGCACCTTACGGCATGCCGCCGCGGAAACGAGCGAAACGCAAACGCGACCAGGCCCACGACGAGCAGCCCCAACGTCGGCCCGCTCGTGACGCGGTGCGTAAATTCAATAATGGTTTGAAGCTGCGAAGATTGCGGAAGCCATCCTCCATTGCATAGCGGCCATTGATCGCCGCAACCGGCGCCCGAGCCCGTCGCGCGGACTCCCGCGCCCCATAGCACAACCGTTAGCGAGAAGGCTAGAACAAACCAAGCGTAAGTCGCGAAGCGCCTTTGAGCTGTCATCTCGTCCACAGCTGCATTCTAACTGGCGGAGCGGCGAGCACTATTGCGTCACCTGGCGACGATTTTCGCCAGTGATGATTCCATCGCGCAAACCCCGTTCCGCCCAGCAGGATCCTGGATTGGCCCGGCGAATCTATCTGTTCCGTGTAGCTTCTAAAAGGAACCAGATGCGCCGTTCCGTTTCGTCAATCCAAGTCTCCAGGAGGCTTGTGGTGGCGACATCGTTCTCTTCGCCGCAGAGGTCATGAGTACCATGCCAACCGAGTTATTGTCTCTGTTTCAAGATCGTCTTGCGAGAGTGATAGACGCAATTCGTCGGCCATCAGTCCGCCCTTGTCAATGAAGTAGATGAAGCGGGACGTGATATCCGGCGCGCCGGCACATGGACTTTAATGTCGGTTGGACGTCACGTCCCGGGTCTCGCGGCAACGGGCACGAGGAGTTTCAAGTGGCTCTTGACCGCCTCTCCTGACACGTTTCGAACTGGGCTTGTAGAACTCCGGAATGAAATGGGGAGGGCGCCGCTGCTGGAGTGACGAACGCTTTTGAACTCAAGGCCTCGCAAGAACGAGAATCAGAAACTCCAGTGGCAGATAGACAATGGTAGCTTTCAGCAATTGGCGCGCAGCGATTCTCGACTCCAGAAAAACCTGGCGAGTAGCGTAATAGAGAAGGACCGATCCCAGTATGACAGTTGCGGAGTAATGGAAGATGCCCCCGCTGTTCGCAGCCACTGCCACGAGGCTGAGCAAAAAGAGGGCAAACGAAGGGCCCAGTGTTTGCCACGCCAACAAGCTGCCCTCACCTTTCGACGGAAATATCAAATAACCTGCTCTAGCGTAATCCTCGCGATACATCCAAGCGATCGCCATGAAATGAGGAAACTGCCAGAGGAACAGCATAGTGTATAAGATCCACGCCTTTCCGCTGCCGATGGAACCTGATGCCGCGGCCCACCCGATTAGCGGCGGCATGGCGCCCGGAAAGGCGCCGGCGAATGTACAGAGCGGCGTCTTGCGTTTCAGCGGGGTATAAACAAACAGGTAACTCATCAAGGTAAGCACAGCAAGCGCACTCGCGAGTGCACTGACAGCGACGAACAGGTAAGCGGCGCCAATGGTGGAAAGCAAGATTCCGAACCAGAAAGCCGTCGCAGGGCGTAGTCTGCCGTCAGCAACCGGGCGTCTGGATGTCCGCCTCATTTGCGCATCGAAGCGATATTCAAGGTATTGGTTCAGGGTGCCTGTGCCGCTGGCTACGAGTAACGTCCCCAACAACGTGTTGAGCAATCGCTCGAAGGGGAACGCGTGCAAATTACTCGGACAACCGAGATAGAAGCCCGTAAACGTCGCAATCACGATGAGGAAGTTCACTTCCGGCTTTGTGAGAGTCCAGAAGTCGGGAACGGCCGCACGTAGTGTAACCAAAAATGATGGCCGTATGGCCGTTTCAATCTCGAGCGCAGGAATAAAAGAACCCGCCATCAAAAGGCTCCCACTTCTGCAGCACGCCTTCGTTCGCCGGACAGGAGCTTAGCTGTCACGACGAGCGCCGGGATTAAATAGGCAAACGTCACTGCAACCCACATCAGCGCCCCGGCCAGTGCCTGGTCTTCGAGAGGAGACAGTCGAAAATGTCCGCCTCCGGACAAGTAAGGCTGGTACACAACATGGCCACAGAACGCCAAGAATGCCGAAAGGGCATCGCATGGCAGCGTGGCGAAAAAAAGATAGAGCGGAACCGACCAACGGGGCGAATTCGCAACGCTGGGCCACGGCTGAATCACTGGCCACCAAAACAGAATTCCCGCCGCGAAAAAGCTGGCGTGCTCGAACGCATGCCAAGAGTGTGATCGCAGGGCCAACTCAAAAACAGCGGGAACATGCCAGACAAGAACAGTAAGTGTGCCTGCGAGCCAGCAGAAAGCCGGATGCATAAAAATGATTCCCAGTCGCTCAACCAGGACCGGTGGCCGCCATAGTCCATGCCTCAAAATGATCGGGCGCGCTCCGAACAGAATCAACGGAGCGGCCACTACCATGAGGAGAAGATGCTGCACCATGTGTGCGGTCAAGAGGTGATGATCGAGGTGGGCGAGGGGCGACGCAACGGTAATCCATAGCGCCGCCACTCCGAGCGCCATTAATAAGAGCTTCATGGCTGCGCTCGGGCTACACGGGAAGCGTCCTGGGCCTGCGCTTGCCTCGCGGGATGGAGCGTCTCGAGAAATGCCACCAGCGCCGAAGTCTCCGCCGGATTCAGATTCTTTCCGTAAGCCGGCATATTGCCGCCGCCTTGCAGCACCTGCCGTACGAGTTGATCCCCCGTCAGTCTGACGGCGACCGCGTCGAGAGCCGGCCCTCGCTTGCCGCCGTTCTCGCCGAGCGCGTGGCAGTTGTGGCACTGTTTCGACTGAAAGACGAGCGCTCCCTGGATCTGTAGCGGCGTTCGCCCGCTCAGAAATTTGGACGGGATCGGAGCCCCCGTCCAGGCATCCATGACCGGACTCCACGGAGCATGGCTCGCCAGGTTGGTGAACGTGCCCAGCGCCACAGTGACCAACAGGATCGTCAGAACGGCGATGGGGCGCCGCTTCCAGCTCTTCTCGCCCTCGCCCGAAACGAACGGCAGCGCCAGCAGAACGATTAACGCGATCACGGGCCCGATCAGCAGAACCGGAGTTTCCATCGCCGGCGGAAGCAACGAGAGAAGCGCGTACAGCCACAGGAAGAAGAAATCGGGGCGTGGCGCGGTCTGAATCACCCGGGGATCGGGTTGTCCGCTCGGGCCGAAGGGCCCGAAGTATAAGGCACAGGCAGCAATACAAAGGAGAATCACTCCGGAAAAGACCGCGTCTTTCCATACTCCATAGGGCATGAATGGCACGCCCTCTGTGTGTGTCAGGGTGTGATACTTCTCCAGATAATCGGAGCGCCGAACCAGGCGGCCCGGCATGGGCCACTCGTTGATCCCCAGCTTGAGTACGAGCAGCACATGCAATCCCACGAACGCCATCAGCAAACCCGGGATTACAAACACGTGCAGCGCGAAGAAGCGGGAGAGCGTTTGGCCGGCGATGATCGGACCTCCCAGCATGAGCTTCACCAGCAGCGGTCCCAACACCGGCACCCGGCTCATTATCGAGGCTCCGATCCCCAGTCCCCAGTAGGCGTCCTCGTCGAATCGCAGCACCTGGCCGGTGAAGGCCATGCCGAGCGTCATCAGCAGCAGGAAAATGCCGAGAACCCACGTCAGTTCTCTGGGAAATTTGTAGGCTCCGAAAAGAAACACCTGGACCATGTGAATCAGCACAATGGCCAGCATGAAATTCGAGCCCCAGCCGTGCAGCGCGCGAATAAACCATCCGAGGCTTACCTGGTGGTTCAAGATCTGCAAGCTTTTCCAGGCTTCCCCGGCGGAGGGCACATAAATGAGCGCGAGAAGGATTCCGGTAACAAGCTGAAGCCCGAAGGCTGTCATCGCGGCGCTGCCGAAGACGTAGTACCAGCTTGCGGTGTCCCGCGGGATCGGGTGCTCCATCGTTTCGCGGATGGGCGCCCCGAGCTGAAGCCGTTGATCGAACCAGCTACCAACTTTTGTCATCAGGCGCATGGCGGCCTCTTGGTGCAGTTTTGGGCGGAAGGACCGGGCGTGGGCAGCTCGCCCGCCTGGATCTGCAGCTTCCCATCTAGGATCTTGAACGCGTATTCGAACAAGCCCCGCTCGGGCGGGCCGGATGCGCGCGCGCCGTCCTCGTAATAGGCTCCACCGTGGCAGGGACACATAAAAAGCCGAGACTGCGGGAACCAACGCACAGGACAGCCGAGGTGCGCGCAATTGATGGCGAATACCTGAAAGGCGCCGTCATCGGTGTGACGCACCCAGCAGGGGACGTCCGCCGTTTCTCCGTCCCAGCTCTCTGCGACCGGATTGCGATACGTTGCCAGACGCGTCTGGCCGGAGGGAAACTGTTCGATCGAGCCAAGCGAAATCCAGCTTTCATAGCCGGGCTTCCGCTCGCGCGTGACGGGAGAGAAGAGATACCGTACGATGGGTACCCCCAGGACCAGGCCCACGATACCGTTGAACAGCATCGCGATTTTCATGAACATCTGACGTCTGGATAGTCCGCCGGGTACACTCATTCGGAACCTCCTGCAGGATTCAAACTTTGTCGATTCAATTGCGCCGATAAAGGCGTCCGCTGCGCTGCGAGCCAGGCCACAACATCGGTAACGTCCGCATCCGACAGCGGCTTGCCGGGCACATCGCCACGCCAGTCCGGCGCGCCAAGCCCTGGCATGCCGGTGATCGTTACCGTGCGCAGGTGCTGGTCGGTCACAAGGGCGAGATATGAGCTGTCCGCGATCGAGCCGCCCCGGCCGCTGCGGCCGTCCTGGCCGTGACAAGAAGAACAGAAAGTCAGGAATACGTTTTGGCCACGCG
>Ga0335077_10007889_pt1 | contig 13196 bp, 15 predicted proteins | sample Lox_Sample_31_FD_207151 | JGI IMG/M metagenome (GOLD analysis project Ga0335077, IMG submission 207151) | Soil microbial communities from Loxahatchee National Wildlife Refuge, Florida, United States - Lox_Sample_3.1 | ecosystem: Environmental > Terrestrial > Soil > Wetlands | place: USA... | reverse complement strand
GAACCAGTTTTGATCCGTTTCATCCGTGAGAATCCGTGGCGTTTTTCATGATCTCCGTCGTCCAACTCGGCCGCGTCGATTACGCAACCGGCCTCAAGCTGCAGCACACGCTGGTCGACCTGCGTAAGACTGGGCAGATCGGCAATACGCTGCTGCTGCTTGAACACTCGCCGGTCATCACGCTGGGCCGGAATGCCAAGAGAGCGAATGTACTGGTCTCCGAAGATCAGCTCGCTCGCGCCGGCGTTGAGATCTTCGAGTGCGACCGCGGCGGCGATGTGACCTATCACGGTCCCGGGCAGCTTGTCGGCTATCCCATCTTCGATCTGCGCGGCTTCACCCCGCGTCTCGGCGCGGTCGAGTTCGTGCGCAAGCTGGAAGAGGCGCTGATCCGCACCTGCGCCGATTTTGGTGTAGCGACGCACCGCGTGCGCGGCATGACCGGCGTATGGACGCTGCGCAATGAAGCCAAGATTGCCGCCATCGGCGTGCACATCTCGCGCGGCGTCACCTCGCACGGTTTTGCCCTGAACATCGGTACGGACCTCGGCCATTTCAAACTCATCATTCCCTGTGGGATCGGCAACAAGCCGGTGACTTCGCTCGACGCTGCGCTCTGCGCCGCCTATCCGGGAATCGCCGTCACGCCGCTCGGGCTGGATGAAGTCTCCGAGTCGGTGGCGCGAAACTTCGCCCGGGTATTCAGTAGCGAGATCCTCTGGTTGGACACGCTGGACTCGCTGCTGGGTCACTCCGTGGGCGTGCCCATGAAGCCGCCGGCAAACCTGCGCGAACTTCACGACGATGAGACTTTCTGGGTGTGAACGAAAAACCCCACCCTTCGAAAACCGCGAAGGGTGGGGCACCCTCGGGAATCTCGTGGGGTAGAATTGCCTTGCTAAATGAAGAAGCCGTCGCCCAAGCAGCGTCGCGCGCCCGCCTCCGGCGGCAAGTCCGCACCGGTTTCGAACTCGTTCGGCATCGTCGATTACCGTCTGGAAAAGCCGGACTATCGCGTCGTCGAAGTCACGCGCAACGGTGAAGTCTCCTACGAAGTGCGCGGCGACCTCAGCGCTCCGGTTCCGCCGATCCGCGAGTCGAAATATCTCAAGCCCAAACAGCATATTGAAATCTATCGCTGGATGCTGCTCAACCGCCGCATGGAGGCAGCGCTCGAGAACCTTTATAAGCAGGGCAAGGTGGTGGGTGGGGTGTACTTCGGGCTGGGTCAGGAAGGCTGCTCCTGCGCTTCCGCTTACGCGCTCGGCAAGGACGATTGGCTGGCGCCCATGATTCGCAATCAGGGCTCGCTGTTGGTGCGGGGATTTTCGCCGCGCGACATCATGATGCAGTACATGGCCAAAGCCGGTTCACCAACCAAGGGCCGCGACGCGTCGTCGCACTTCGGAGACATCTATGAGCGTAACGTTGCGGCTCCTACGTCCATGCTGGGGGAGCTCATCGGCGTGATGGCCGGCGTGGCCCTGGGGGCGCGCTATCAGGGACGCAACATTGCCTGCATGACCTACATCGGCGATGGCGGACAGTCGACGGGGATCTTTCACGAGTCGCTGAACTTTGCCGCAGTTCAGAAACTCGGCCTGGTGCTGATCGTAGAAAATAACCAGTGGGGGTATTCCACGCCGACCGAGCACCAGTTCGCCATCAAGGATCTCGCACAACGGGCCATCGCCTATGGCATTCCCGGCGTGATCGTAGACGGCACCGATGCCTGCCAGGTCTACGACGCGGCGCACGAAGCCTGCGAGCGAGCGCGGCGAGGCGAAGTCCCGACGCTGATCGAGGCCAAGATGATGCGCATGAAGGGCCATGCTATTCACGATGCAGCACAGTATGTTCCGCGCGAGCTGTTGGCATATTGGCAGAAGCGCGATCCGATCGCCCGGTTTGAAAACTACCTGGTCAAAGTGAAGAAGTGGCTCACGGCGGCGGAAAATCAGGCTCTGATTGAAGACGTGGAGAAGCAACTCGAGGCCGACCGCAATTTCGCCGAGGCCTCACCCATGCCGTCGCCGGACGCGGCGGAGGGTGGCGTGTATTGCGACGGCACGTGCCACGAGGTCAAAGCGAAGTACGGGCTCAAGGCGGCGCGAACGAAGGCAGCGGCCGCGAAGCCGAAAGAGAGCGCAGCGGCGGTGCATTTGAAGTAGGAGATGTTTGTCATCCTGAGCGAGCACGCCAAAAACGGGCGCGCTCGCTCAGGATGACAATACTTTAGATTCTCTTGCGAAATAGAGTCGCTATGCCACCAGTCACCTATCTCGAAGCCATTCGCCAGGGAATCTGGGAGGAAATGGAGCGCGACCCGGCAGTCTTTTGCATGGGGGAGGACATCGGCGTTTACGGGGGCGCGTTCAAGGTCACCGAGGGATTTATTCATCACTTCGGGGCGGAGCGGGTAATCGATACCCCGATTGCCGAGGGAGCACTGGTCAACGCCGCGTTCGGCGCGTCGCTGACCGGGCTGCGGCCCGTGCTCGAATTCCAGTTCATCGATTTCATCGTCTGCGCCTTCAACCAGATCACCAACATGCTGGCCAAGTCGCACTATCGCTGGAACGCGCCGGCGCCGATCGTCCTGCGCGGGCCATGCGGCGGTGGCGTGCATGGCGGACCTTTCCACTCGCAGAATCCGGAGATGTACTTTGTTCATACGCCGGGAATGAAGGTCGTCGCACCCGGAACGGCTTACGATGCCAAGGGTTTGATCAAATCGGCCATCCGCGACAACAACCCTGTGCTTTTTCTAGAGCACAAGTTTCTCTATCGGCGGATCAAGGAAGAACTGCCGGCTGAGGACTATGTTGTCCCGCTGGGCAAGGCACGGATTGCGCGCGAGGGGAAAGACGTCAGCGTGATTACCTACGCTGCTATGCTGCAGGTCGCGCTCGAAGCCGCCGAAGCGCTGGCTAAAGAAGGCGTAGAACTCGAGGTGATTGATCTGCGCACTTTGCAACCTCTCGACCGCGAGGCAATCAGCAATACTGTGCGCAAGACCAACAAAGTGATCGTGCTGCACGAGGACACGCGCACCGCCGGCATCGCGGGAGAGATCGCAGCGGTCATCAACGAGGACGCCTTTGATTGGCTGGATGCGCCGGTGGTTCGAATTGCGTCTCTGGACACGCCGGTACCGTTCTCGCCGCCTATGGAAGAGTTCTTCTTACCAAAGGTTGCGGACGTAGTGCGCGAGGCGCGGCGGCTGAAGTCATACTGATTCAACCTTTTCTGCAGATAGGAGAGCGAGGACACCATGGGAAAGTTCATTGCCGGCATCATTTTCACCGTCGTTGTCGTAGGCGTGGCCGGACTTCTTTTCGCCTATCTCGGCCACATGCCGGTCAACGCTGATGCCGCACCGGGCAAGCTGGAGACCGCCGTCGCCGGGCACGCCATGGATGCGTCCGTTGAGCGCCAGGCGCCCAAGGCCAGCAATCCTATCCAGCCGACGGAAGAGAACCTCCTGCGCGGCATGCTGATTTACAGCATGAATTGCGCCCAGTGCCACGGCGAGCCGACACGCAAGGCGAGCCTGGGCAATGGCGAATACCCTCCGGCGCCTCAGTTTACCCAGGACCCGCCCGACATGCCCGACCACCAGAACTTCTGGATCATCAAGCATGGCATACGCTACACGGCCATGCCGGCGTGGGGAAAAATGCTGAGTGATGACGACATCTGGAAGGTTACGACTTTTCTCGGAAACTGGAAGAAGCTGCCGCCCACGGTGAAATCCAAATTCGAAACCGGGCAGTGAGCCTGCATGCTCAGATTTCTCGGGAGTAAAATAGAAAATTGCAATGCATGGGCCGGAGCCATCCGGCTGCGCTGGGGGAAGAAATCATGCCGACTGATGTGATCATGCCTCAGATGGGGGAATCGATCGTTGAAGGCACGCTGACCAAGTGGCTGAAGAAGCCTGGAGACAAGGTTCAGCGCGATGAGCCTCTATTCGAAATTTCGACCGACAAGGTAGACGCGGAGATCCCAGCTCCGGCTTCCGGCGTGCTGAAAGAGATCAAGGTCGCCGAAGGCGCCACCGTACAGGTGAATACGGTGGTCGGGGTGATCGATGCGGAAGGCACGGCAGCGGCCGCGCCCGCGCCTCCGAAGGCGGAAGCCCCCAAGGCGGCAGCGCCCGCGCCACCTGCGCCCAGCAGTCCAGCCCGCCCAGCACAGCCGGCCGCAGCCGTGGCTCGCAAAGGCGACGGAGCACGTCCACAGACGGCTCCAGCAGCGCCCGAACCGGCCAGAACGAGAGAAGCGGTCGCGCGCCAGGCAGAGAGCGTCATCGAGTTTCCGTCTGGGGAAGAGGGAGAGCGTGTCCGGTCGTCGCCGCTGGTGCGTCGGATCGCGCGCGACAACAACGTTGATCTGTCTCAGGTCCCGGCCACCGGCATGGGTGGACGCATCACCAAAGAAGACATCCTGCGTTTTGTCGAGCAGCATCCGGCAGGAGCCCGGCCGGCTGTGGCTGTCGGCGGGCGCCCTGCTCCGGCGGCAGCGGCGCAGCCTGCGCCGGCCATGCCCGGCGCTGCTCCTGTGCCCGTGCCAGGCGACCTGGTGCCGATGTCCACCATGCGCAAGAAGATCGCCGAGCACATGGTCGCGTCCAAGCGCACCAGCGCGCACGTGCACTCGATCTTTGAGATCGACATGACGCGCATCGTCAGGCTGCGCGAGCGCGAGCGCGCTGATTGGGAAAAGCGCAACGGCGCCAAGCTGACCTTCATGCCGTTCTTCGCGCGGGCGGTGCTGGCCGGTATTCGCGAGTGGCCGATCGTCAATGCTTCCGTCGAGGGCGAGAGCGTTCGCTATCACAGCAATGTGAATCTGGGGATTGCGGTATCGCTCGATTGGGGGCTGATCGTGCCCGTGGTCAGGCACGCCGAGGAAAAGAACTTCCTGGGATTGCAGCGCTCCATCACCGAGCTGGCAGAACGCGCCCGCAGCAAGAAGCTCTCGCCCGACGACGTGCAGGGCGGCACCTTCACCATCACCAACCCTGGGCCGTACGGGCCGCTGTTCGGCACGCCCATCATCAACCAGCCGCAGGTGGCGATCCTCGGCATCGGCGGCATCTTCAAAACGCCGGTGGTCAAGACCGATCCCGAGGGCAACGATTACTTCGCTGTGGCCCACATTCTGCACGTGTCGCTGGGATACGACCATCGCGTGGTCGATGGCGCCGTCGCCGATCAGTTCCTGGCAGTGGTCAAGAAAAAGCTGGTGCAGTGGGACGAGGACATTGGGTAATTTCACCGTTGCGGATTAACGCGGAGAAACGCAGATGGAGAACGCGCTTTCATTCGTGTTCATCCGCGCACATACGCGGCGCTGAAGATTCACTGCCCCCACTGGGAATCTTCCCCTTCAGGAACGGCATCCTGGCGCAGGCCCAATCGAGCGGCACGTCGGAGAGCAGGCCGTAGATCCCTGCCGTCGCCGGCGTGAGGGGAATCGATCTCGGGATACCTATGCTCACCCCAAGCTGATCGCTCATCAATGCCTCAAAGAAAAGGCGTGCCCCTTCACCTGACCGCGGCCCAACGGAACTGGGCATCTGCTGAGACTCGCCGCCTGAAGTGCTCCTCTCACGCGTTACGACTCGCGACTCAGCGCAGGTGCAAACGCAGGTAATCGATGCCAAGGTGCACCAGCGTCAGCAAAACGCCAGCGGCGGCGCCGATGCCCAAGGCGCGTTGGAGGATAGCTTCGTGATGCTCAACGCGCGCTTCCAGTTCCTGCAGCCGGCCGGGGCTGCCGTTGCCTACAAGCCAGCGCATGTCCGTCTTGAGCTCGGCGCGGTAGACGACATCCTGCACAGTCGTCGTGTTTACGGCCCGGACCTGTCGCGCTACTCCCGCCACCAGCAGCAGTGAGATCAGCCGCAAAAAAAGCCGCTTACGGCGGCTAAGATTGAGTATTCCTGTTTTCATCTGTTCGGAGGACCAAAACTGGGTCGTCAGGTTGAACGAGTTAACGCCAGACAAACTCTGAATCGCCTCGGCAAGGGCAACCGCGGCGGGTTCAGCATAACTGTAGAAAAAAGTCAGAGAACTGCGGGCAAGCTACTGGACAAGCGCTACGGTTTGCCTGCACCGGCGTGATTGCGAACGAAATTCTCCACGCTGCGGACGTAGACGTCGGCGAAATCGACCACAGGACGCCGCTCCTCGATCAATTCCATGGCCTCCTGCAGCTCCCATCCCTGCACACGGAGCAAGGCCAGCGCCATCATGGGAGCACGGTGGACGCCCGCAGCACAATGGATCAACAACTTCTGTTCCGGATTCTCCAGCGCCGCCAGGGCAAAGTCGATCGCCGGCTGGAAAACCTCGGCCGGCTTGGGCTGAAAGTCGTCATCCACGCGGTTCCAGAACACCTCTATGCCATACCCCTCAGCCAGCGGCGTGTCGTCGAACTCCACCTGCATGTCGATGATGTGCGTGACCCCGGCCGCGGCCACCTTGGCCATGTTCGCGTCCGTCCAGATACCACCGCCCACGGCAATCCGTGGAGTCACCCAAGTCAGATCCATCGTTCAAGTAGACCGCAGCCCCCATGGTGGCGGCCGGCGGCGCGATTCTCATTCTACCCTACCAATGGATTTTCACCGTCGAACGTTACCGCCGTGTTTACTGCCGCTTGTGTCGCGCTGATCCCGCTGGTTTCCGGAGTGTGCAGAAACCGCAACAGCAGAGCGGCCAGCGATTCGTCCTCTACTTCCGCCGCATTGCCGTTTGACGGCCTGGCAGGGAGCGCTGGCGGGGGCGCGCCGAGCGACTCCGCCGCCTCGATCAGGCTCGCCACGATCTTTGGCATCGCTTTCTGCACCACGGCTGCCCATCGGCTTTGCGTGTCACTCCGGCGGCTGCGGCTGCGCTCAGGCTGGCGCCTCGCTTCGGCAATGGCTTCTCCCCAAAAACAAATGCGGAAGCGACTGATTGCGCTCCCGCATGTTTTTCTTCACTCTTAAATTCAGAATAGCATTTCCAACCCGCCCATAGTGCCACGTTGCAGAAAACTTTATTCGCTTCCGATACAGCGATTTGCGGAGTTTTCGCTGTCAGCACCCTCTTGACAAGCCGGCGCGCCCTGGCTGGAAGAGGCTGAGGGGAACGGCTGCAGCAATCCCACTTCCAGAAAAATCTCGCTCAGCCGATCCAGCGTCCGCGGGAACTGTCGGGCCATGCGCGCTTCTCCTCGGCTGGATTCTTCCGCGTGGTGCGGGACAACTCCGCCATGACCTTGGCGCAAGGGCCGCAATAGGGTGTGCCGCTGCCCTGTCGCCGCAACCGCAGGGCCCCGCAGGCCTCGCAGTACTTTCAGTTCGACCCGAATCAGTTGCAGAAGTTCGTTCACCATGGCCTCCAGTCCGCAGCGTCACCGCAACGAAAAAAGCCCTGCACCGCACGCGTCCCGTCGATGGGTCTCGCCTGCAGTGCAGGGCTCGCTTGTGTTGCGACGACCTGCTGGTTCTATTTAGTTTTCAAACGCACGCCAGCCTGTCCCCTCAGGAGAGCAGCGGGCGATCCTTGCGGCGGCAAAAGTATCCTTCCTCGTATCCCGACTTCAGCACCTGGCCGTTCTGCACGACGATCGAAAGCCGCCCGCTGAACTGGATCGCGCGCAGCAGCCTCTCCATGGCGGCCGAGAGCATTTCGGACTCGCACACCTTGCGGCGAAACTCCAGGAACTCGCGGTTGGCTGCAGATTACTCCGGAAATGGCGCCCCACCTGAATCGCACATTGGATCGGCTCTTCTCTTCTTTTAGAAATACACATTAGCATGCTTATATCTTCTTGGAACACACCTTTGTCAACGATTTTATTCTCTTACCGTTATTTGACTTGCAAGGTTTATATCCTTGCGTTATATTTGACAAGCCATGAAATTCAAGGCTTTGCAGGAGAACCTGCGCAAGGCGCTCTGGGCCCGCATCGATGCCGGCGAACTCACCGGCCTGAGGCTCGCTGAACAGACCGGGTTTCAGCAGGCGCACATCTCCAACTTTCTCAATCGCAAGCGTTCCCTCAGCCTCACCGGCATGGACAAGGTGCTGAGCGTGCAGCACCTGTCGGTGCTCGATCTGCTCGATCCCGACGAGATCAACAAGCGGGCCAGCATCCTGCCGCCTGCCGAAGACGATTTCGAGAACGTACTGCTGGTGGAGGGAGCCATCGCCGCCGGCGAGCCGCTCATCACCAACGAGAACGTGAAAGAGATCCTCAAGTTCAAGAAGTCGTTCCTGCGGCGGCTTCGCCCCGATCCCGCCTCACCACGCGACGACTGGCGCCGCTTCGTTCTGGTCAAGGTAGACGCGCGCGACGGCATGAGTATGTATCCTCGCTTACTGCCGGGCGCCACCGTGCTCATCGACCGTCATTACAATTCCCTCAAGTCCTATCACCGCAGCGAGCAAAATATGTACGCGGCGCGCAAGGGAGATGCCTGCACTGTCAAGTATGTCGAACAGGTGGGTAACAGCCTGGTACTGCGGCCGCAGAACCCTGCCTACCCGGTGGACCTGATTGAGGTCGAGGAAGACAAGACCTTCGCCGACTATATCGTCGGCCGCGTCTGCCACGTCGCCATCGAAACCTGAATGTGAGATCCCTCACCTGAACCGGCGTGAGCGTGATCCTCGGAACCCAAGCTGGAAAAACATGGCCGAAGCATGGTATGAGGGGTAGGAGTCCTTCGACTCGCAACCGCCATCAGGCTGCCGTCGCTCAAGAATGACTGCAGTGAGTTGTTTTGGGAACCCAATCCTCGGAGGAAATTATGGAACCAGTCGCCGGTATTGCTGTCGGCTCACGCCGCAATGAAGACATCGCCCTCGATCTGATGAAATTTGTCGCCCTGACCACCAGCTATGGCAAAACCGAAACTCAAGGAGCCGGGTTCCAAGGCTCAACCCCCAGCAAAACCGACGATCATGCCGCGCACCTGCTGGAACTCTATGCGCGCTGCCTCGCCGCCGTGCAGGGAGGAAAATAGAGGCAAAAAAGCCGCGGTCTCCCGCGGCTCTCGTCGACTCTGCCAGCTGGAAAGGCCAGCCTGATTCGGCACCAGGCTAACGCCGCCGACCGCTCTTCTTTTTCCGGGCTGCCTTCTTCTTGCTGGCGCCCTTGCGTGCGGCTTTCTTGCCGCCCGCCCGGCGTGCGGCTTTTTTCTTGGCTGGTTTCTTGGCTGGCTTCTTGGTTGCCTTCTTGCGCGCGGCTTTCTTGTGCGCGGCTTTCTTGCGCGCCGGCGCTTTCTTTGGAGGAGCTGGCGGCGGCGCCTCGCCTCCCATGGGTGCGACCGTCTCTCCACCCAAGCCGCCCCCTATCGGGGTTTCCTCGGCTTCTTCTTCTTCCTCTTCCTCGTAGTCTTCCTCTACATCGCCGAAGCCGCTGTCGCCGTACTCATCGATGTCGTCATCATTGCGTGCGTAGAGAGTCTCAGGGTCGAACGTCATATCTCCTCCTGGCGTGAGCCGGATTTCGGGGTAATGAGTACATCTTTCGAGAACCGGCGGATTATAGCAACAGCCAAGCGCCTGTCAACTATACCCGCACACGGAGAAGAACTGGCGAGATGAGACTGCGGTCAGTGGGCCTGGCTGATGATCAAAGTGTCGCCCGGGTGAATCGTGGCGGAAACCAGCCTGTTGTTGCGCTGCAATTGTCCCACTGTAGTTTTGTACTCCGCCGCAATGCTGGCCAAAGTTTCGCCCGGCTTCACCTTGTGCACCTGGCGGCTGGAATGACTTAAATTACTGCTGGACTTTAACTTAGCTGGGGTTGTGCTGGCATGCGCGGAGCCCTTCTTGGCCTCCGCTGGCTCCGCTTCGGCCACGACACGGTGGATAAGGAGGGTTCTTCCCGGCAGCAGCTGATTGCCGCGCAGATGGTTCCACTGGCGGAGCTTCTCGGCCGGCACACCAAAATCGTCTGCAACCGTGAGCACAGTGTCACCTTTGCGCACGTGGTAACGCAGCATCTTTTTCGAAAAGGCGACGCTGTTCGAAGCCCCACCCCTGCCCGGAGCAATCGGAACGATCAACATGCTATCGGGCTGCAGCGCGCCGCTCGCGCGCAGGTCGTTGGTAGTAGCTATCGCGCCGGGGGGCGTGTGGTATTTGTGTCCGATGCTCGCTAGCGTATCTCCGGCGGCCACCTTGTGGTACCGCCACCACACTCGTTGGTCCGCGGGGATCGCTGCGACCCTGGTCAAGTACTTATCCTTCGTTCCCTTCGGTATCTTCAGCTCGAAACTGCCATCCTTGGGCGTAATCATGCGCAGCAGGCTGGGATTCAGATCCTGAAGCGTGGCCACCGAAGAGTCGGTGCACTGGGCCACCAGGCGCAGGTCCACGGCATAATTGATCTTCACCGTGTCGGCCTCGAGCGGCGCTTCCGCCGCTACATGATCCAACCCATATTGCACCGGGTTTTTCGCCATGATGGTCACGGCAAGAATGATAGGCACGTAGTTGCGGGTTTCCTTGGGCAGCACGCCCCGGTTGTAGAGTTCCCAGAAGTCCGCATACCCGGTGCGGGCGACGGCGTTCTGCACCGTTCCCGGCCCGGAGTTGTAAGCGGCCATTGCCAAATACCAATCGTTGAATTCCCGGTAAAGGTCCTTTAGGTGACGGGCCGCGGCTCGCGTGGCCTTCTCTGGATCCTGGCGTTCATCCACCCACCAGTTCCGCTCCAGCCCGTAGCCGGTGGCGCGGCTGGCCATGAACTGCCACATGCCCCGCGCTCCCGCTCGCGAAACCGCCAAGGGATGGAAACCAGATTCCGCCTGCGCCAGATAAATCAACTCCTGCGGGACCCCCTCATCCCTGAGCACGCGCTGGATCATCTCCCGATAGCGTCCAGAGCGGGTTAGTGCCGCTTCCAGCGTGCCGCGGCCACGTCCAGAGAAGAAGTAGATATAGTTCTCCACGGCGGGTTTCAGGTCCAGCGGCAACTCTGAGGGAATGCGCTTGACCGCTTCTTGCTGTTCGCGAGTAACCGCCGGCTGCTCGGGGAAGGTGATGCTGTTGGCTTCGTCGATGGGTGCCGGTTCTGATTTCTGTTCGGGGAAAGCGTCTCCCGCAGTCAGCGCTGACATTTCCAGGGTATAAACACTCTCGATAACCTTGTCGAATTCGGCCTGCAGGCGCTCGTCCGAGCGTATGTCCAGCGGCCCCTCCAATAAGAGGTCGACAGCTTTGTCGAAATCAGCCTGCGCTGCGTCCAGATGTCCGGCGGCATAATCAGCCTGGCCGCTGCGGAGTGCCTGCTCTACTTTCGCCATCAGTGAATCCACCGCCTCCGCGTTGCCGATGGCTGTCCTTGAAGCCTCTTCGATCTTGGGGGCGGTGGGCTTGGAAGCTTGAGACGGCGCCGGCGCCATGGCCTGCGCAGGTGGGCTCGCTGTAGTTTTCTTCTTTTCAGCGGTCTCGCAGGAAATCGTGGCTAGTGCCAGATAAGCCACCAGCGGCGCCAGTAGATGCAGTTTATGAACTCTCATACAGCCCTGTGGTCCTTGGAAACTGCGGGAGCCGACTGGATGCGTAAATCGTACTACCGACGAAAACCGCTGGTCAATCCGCCAAAAGGGTCTGGTACTTACGGTTCCCGCTTCGCGAGAAAGCCATAAGACATTGACAGATCATAATTTATTCCGCTTGCGCCAGCTTCCTATTAGCCCGTCAGGGCGGGAGTTCCAGCGGCCAGGCACAAGGTCAGGCTACCAACTCAGCTTCAGCGCAAATTGAAACTGCCGCGGATCGTAAGCCGCCGTCGGCTGACCAGCCTCGGTATATAGCGGGTTAACAGCCAACACGTTTAAACTTGTTTATTAGATTAAACACGTCCACCACCCCGTCCAGGGCCAGCCTTTCGGCAGTCGTCACCGATGGCGCCGCCGCGGCGATTGACAGCAATCCCAACCGCACAGGAACAGCCCCAAGGAAACGCTTCATGCCGCCTCCTGGTTCTTTCAGACTTATCTGGGACTGGAATGCGGCGGGAGTTGTATAACAGGATGTGCTCAGGCGCAAGTCCATTAGGGGACGCCCCCTCACCCAGGGGTAAAGGCTACGCCGGCGGCCACTCGAGGCCGGCCGATTCCCCTTGCGGCGTCTTCAGCGCCCACGCCATTCGCGGCGTGTTGTGCGCCAACCCATAACCGCCCTGTGCATCCAGCAAGATAATGCCGCCATGCCCCGCCAGCCGGGTCTCGAGCCGCTCAATGGCCAGCCCAGCGGCGTCTCGGGGCGCGATTCTTTCCAGCACGCGGTCGGCGGCCCACTTGGCCAGCACCAGCTTCATGATCGGCTCACCCCAGCCAGTGGTCGAAACGGCTGCGCTCTCGTTATCGGCGTAGCATCCGCAGCCAATCAGGGAGGAATCGCCGACGCGTCCCGGAGTTTTATTCAGAGTGCCTCCGGTCGAGGTAGCGGCCGCAAGGTTGCCGCGGTTGTCCAAGGCCACGGCGCCAACCGTGTCGTGCTCTGCGAAGAACTCAGGCGGCCTTCCCTTGGCCATTTGCTCCTGCGTTTCGCGCAAGCGTTCCACTTCGCGTTCAATCACCAGTTCCTCATTCGAGCATAGCTGCACGCCATGTTGCTCGGCAAAACGCTCCGCTCCCTCAGCGACGAGATAGACGTGCGGACTCTGGTCGAGCACCAGCCTTGCCGCCCGGATCGGATTGCGAACCCGCTCCACGCATCCCACTCCACCTGCACGCAGAGTCGCTCCATCCATCATCAGGGCATCAAGCTGCACCCGGCCGTCGCTGGTGAGAAACGAGCCGCGGCCGGCATCGAAGATTTCGTCGTCCTCCATTGTCACAATGGCAGCTTCGACCGCATCCACGGAGGAACCTCCGCGTTCGAGCACTTTCCAGCCGGAGGCGATGGCGTGGTGCACGCCGTTAAGGTGCGCCTCCGCCATGTCGTCCGGGATGGCCCATGCCCCGCCGTGCACCAGCAGGACCGGTGGATGTGCTTCTGCCACGCTATTCCTCTGTGAGAACCCCGCAGGATTGTAACCTGCTGGGCGTGACCCCCGTCACTGCGCGGATGCCCGCCCGCGTTCCCTACTATGCTGTTGCCATTCTTATACGCGGCCGACCATTCGGCCAACGATCATCTCTCATCGCCGCAACCTAAGGAGAACACCATGGTGACCAT
>Ga0335077_10007887_pt1 | contig 13197 bp, 9 predicted proteins | sample Lox_Sample_31_FD_207151 | JGI IMG/M metagenome (GOLD analysis project Ga0335077, IMG submission 207151) | Soil microbial communities from Loxahatchee National Wildlife Refuge, Florida, United States - Lox_Sample_3.1 | ecosystem: Environmental > Terrestrial > Soil > Wetlands | place: USA: Florida... | reverse complement strand
GGGTTGAGCGATCCTTTTGCTCGGCCGCGGTCGCTCTTTTCCACCCTGCTTTTGAGCTCGTCCAGAGCCCAGCGTGCCGTTGCCAGAGAGATTGCGGCTGGCCGCGATCTCTCTGGCCTACAAACCGCCGGAGACTGACTCTGGAACTGGTCCAGAAAAGGGATCCGATCAACTAAAGTAACCTACTATCGCTATGCCCGTGGTTACTTTAGTGTAGCGGACGTGATCAAAATCACTTATTGGCGAGGGGTACTGAACTAACTTATCCGTGCGCCACTTGCAACAAGAACTCAGCAGGGAGCCAATTGTCTAAGTAAGGCAGAATGGCTGCCGACCTCGCATCTTCGCCGGCAACGTGCTGATGCGATTACGGCCCATCGTGACGCGATTCTGATCGAATTGATGTGCCACTAGTACGAGGAATTTGCCATGTGTACCGCATCTGGCCGTGTGGTGCTTCTCTCCACTTTTGTTTCAAACCCTGCCGCTTTTTGCGATCCAAGGCTAACCTTCGCCCCACGGCTCCGCGTCCGCCAGGCATTGATAAGTTTCAGCCAAAAGGTCATGAAGGGAACGCACTGATGCAGAAACGCTCGTTAGCCCCCCTGCTTGTTTGTGCCGTGACCTTGTTGATCTGCCGGAGCACCTTCACGGCTCCCGACCACTTTGATGCCGTAAAACAATCACTGACGGCAATTAGCGTTCCAGAAGAAGTCATCGACACAACGAGGTTTGACACAGAGTTCTGCGTTGGTGACAACAGCGGTTATCGAGCAGGCAATCGCTGGGCAGGAGATCATCACATTGGCGATGTTTTCGATTGCGCCGATCATAGCGACCGGTTTCTGGAAGATTGCCGGACCTGTATTGAAAGACCTTCGTATTCGCCATTTCGCGATTAAGTTGCAAGCTACAGCGATTTATGAACATTTGAAGTGTTACCCGCTACATAAACAGTTGTTGGCGACGATGAAACAGCCTTGGCGACTCATAGAATTCCCGGTACCAACGGCTTGAATAGGAGCAAGACTGGACGATGGGCCCCAAAAGTGATGAAACACTCGCAGTGAACGTGCGCGACTCTGACGATGCCATTCTTACCAACACTCTGGACGACATAATCACAAGTTGGAACTCTGGTGCTGAGCGATTATATGGGTACGCGGCTGATGAAGTGTTAGGTAAACAAATATCGATTCTACTTCCTACCATGTTCGCCGACGAAGTCAATATGATTATGGCGACAATCAGGATAGGCGAATCGGTACATAACTATGAAACTGTTCGCCAACACAAAGACGGTCATTTGATTGAAGTCGACCTGACCGTCTCTCCAATCCGCAAACAACAAGGTGAGGTTGTGGGGGCCTCCACAATTGCTCGCGACATCACTGCACAGCGGCAAGGGGAGCGAACCTGGGCAGGGATGATGTCCTATCTGGCTTACCATGACCCGCTAACAGGGCTTCCCAATCGTCTGTTATTTAACGACCGGTTTGCACAAGCATTTAACGCAGCCCGCCGACATCGGGACAAGCTCGCCGTGGTGTTTGTCGATATAGATAACTTCAAATCGGTTAACGACAGACTGGGCCACTGTGTGGGAGATGCCCTGCTGAAGGCCGTTGCGAATAGTTTAGTTGCTTGTTTGCGTAGCAACGATACAGTGAGCCGTCACGGCGGAGACGAGTTTGTGATACTGCTGCCGGAGATTAGGGACATCAATACAGCTTCCAGGGCGGTCCAAAAGATTGCAGCATTCGTCGGGGCCGTTCACAAAATTGGTGAACACGAGCTGCAGGTCAGGGCCAGCATTGGAATCAGTGTCTATCCGGACCATGGGCAAAGCAAAGAAGTACTCCTGAACAAGGCTGATGCTGCCATGTATCGAGCCAAGATCGGCGGAGGCAACAGGTATGAATTTGCAATATAGTCACATCTACGTGCGAGTTTCTTATCCCGGCGAATTCTTAAAGGCGTACGCGATGGCCCTTGCACGGCCGACAATCAGCGGCATGATGTGACCGTACGATCATTGGGTGAGGCCTAGGGGGCTGGCGCTCTGGCATGTTTCGCTTGATTTTGATACTGGTCTTCCATTTGCATCCAGATGTTTCGAGGTCTCTGTTCCGCATCAGTAGCAATAGTAACTTCCGGTTTGCCCGTAATCTAGGAGTAACCAGGACAAAGCACATATACGAGATGCCGACTACCCGTCCAAGTGGCAGCGAACGATAGTTTCCCCGAATGCCATTTCTGGACACAGTCTTCCGCTGACGATCGCCACGAGGGCGCCTTAGGGATACCGTTTGCTACGGTCTCGCGTAATCCAAGCGTGGCTTCGACGTGATCGCGCAATTAGTTTGGGACCGCCGTCGGGTTTGCAATGCCACACACCATTCAACTAGGTCCCATTCGCGACTCACTTGATGTGCACAGTGCCGGCGGTCACCGAATCATTATCTTCGCTGTACTGCTTTTCTCCGGCTTTGAGTTTTGCGCGCACTTCGACTGTGTACGCGCCCTTCGCCAGCGATGCGGGAATGCTACCCACAAGGTTCGTGCTGGTCGAGTCGCCCGCATTCAGGCTTGCCTCGCTGGTCTGCCCCAGCGAGGTCTTCTTCCCGTCGGCCGCTACCAGCAGAAGCTCTGCGTGGGCCTGGTGGGCTACGCCATCTCCACCGTTAAACATCTCGAACGTCACCGCAACCGGGTCGCCTTTCTTCAGGCTGTTGGTGGCTGTGGTGAGCTTTCCGTCCCACATCCACAGATCGGGATGCTGCTCGCCGAACACCTTTCCTACCGCCACTCGTACCGACGAATCCGAGTCAGCGAAGGAATGGGCAATCCAGATCGACTCCCCGTCAAACGGATCGAGTGAGACGCCAGCGGTGTCGGGGTGAACCGGGTCATGTTCAATCGGTATCGGCGCTTTGCCTTTTTGCAACTCACGGCTCGGCCGGATATCGATCTCGTTGTGCATCCAGGTACTGAATCTGGTTTCCATAAACATCTTTGGGCTGGTGCGTCCGTACACCACGGCGATGTCTCCATTCTTGTTGGAGGCGATACCCGGCAGGCCGTACGCGACGACATCGTGGGGATCGTCATCGAGCACGCTCCGCAAGCCCATCACGCGGTCTTTGCTCGGCGGTAGCAAAAGCGGGAAGGTAGCGAGATCTAGGCTTACCAGGTGCAGCGACGGCGAACATTCCTTCTGCGAATTGGTCCAGCTGCGGCAATCTACGAACCCGGTGGTGAACGTTGTGCCTTCCACCGTGGCGGTGATGGGCTGATCGCCCACGTTCCCATACTCAATAAGTTCACTGCTGCCTTTTTGCGGCCAGTCCGGCGCTCCCTCGATGTCCGGCATATCCCAGGAAATCGCGATCAGCGTCGGCGGATCCTGCGGACTGACTGCCGTCAAGATGAAGTGATCGCTGGCGGTGCTGCCAACAAACCCCCAGCCCGCTCCCAACGGAGAAGGCAGATCATTCAGCATGACCGCGGGCATGGTGACACCCACAGCCCGGTCGCCCTCGCCCAGGCGCCAGTGCCAAGTCGCATGCAGGTGTATCGGGAGCTTGCCGCTGGCGGCCTCGTCGGCGTTTGCCGTCACCATGTAGGCACGCTGGTTCGTGTGAGGCGAGCCATCGAGGGGCGCATGACCAGTACCGATGGTCATGATGTAGTGCGTTTTCGATACCCCGAGTGAGGGATAATCCGCCCCGTTTCCCGGCGTGAAATGTGAACCCGGGCATGGCGAAGCGTCACTGTCCTTGGCACAGGCGCCGTCGTTGGGGTCGGCGTTGAAACCATAGGTGAAGAAGCCGTGCCTGGGATCCTCGTCGCGCGAGATTGCCAGCAGCAGCTTGGTTCGCCGTTGTGAGGTCAACAACGCAAAATCTTTGGTATCGGGGTGGTTGTTTTTCGCCGACGCCAGCACTACCCAGCGGTTGCGAAAGTTATCGAAGATCACTCGGGCATCGCCTACTTCACCATCGGGCTGGAACAGGAAGCTGGGATCGCCCTGGGCTTTCTTATTCAACTTTAGGTTCTGGTCCATGATCTTCACGACATTCGCGAAGATCGTCTCGGTGTTCGTGGGATTAGCAAAGTTCTTTCCCGGGTGAGCAGGGTCATTGATCGAGGGCAAAGGATTGCCGCTCTTGTCGTAAAACGTCAGCGTGTCCCAGGTGAGCACAGCAATTACCGAATGGCCGGCGGCAATCTGGGGATCCTGCCCTCCATTGTCTTTTGCGCCCGACGACCACTTGGTCGTCAGTGGCGGCGTGCGCTGGCTTTCCAGAATGAAAATGGACTCGCCAATGTCCAGGAACTCGGGCTTTGGTCCACTTAATTTGCCGGCAGCCAGCACGGCGGATGGGCCGGCGAGCGCGATGCCGATTTGCTGTGAGGTCACCTTCGTCGTCGGAGGTCTCGGGTTGACGTAACCCGTATCGTTGCCGACGCCGATCTTGCGGGGGACCACCGCCGTATTCATCGCGGCACCTATTGGTCCGACCGCCGACACAACCTCGCTTTCAGCTTGCACGTTCTTGATGACTCGCGGCTGGCTGGAACCCGCCTGGCTGTTTTGCGAATGGAGTTGGATGAAGCTGATGGAGACAACTATCGACAAAACCAATGACCGGAAAGTCATGAGGTACTCCCTCCGACGAGTGGCGCGGCTAGGTTACAACGAAACGAATCGGTTCTTACCAAAGAATTGCACTTGGCTCCTAAGTATTTCGAGTCGCGGAAGTACATCGGATGCCCACGTTGTCAGATACCGGTATATCCGGCGATCTCCGTAGGATTGCTTGCAGGGCGCGCCTGCAGGACTTGACCGAAATTCAAGACATATGTTCCGTGATGCAAGACCGCCGCGGCAATTTTCGCGATTGTCTCGTTTACCGGGTTTCGCGAGGGGAGTTGCAAGATCCACAAGACCGAGTGGCCTTGCCGCCTCATAGCTTAATAGCGAATCCTACATTGCCGTATAACGTCTAATCCGTGCGCTTGAAGAACTTTGTTAGGTCGCCGCAATAAGGACGCGACGCCGACTCTCCCATGTGGTTTGGTTCCAGCTTGCCGACGGTTGAGGGTAGCGCCGTTGTTGATGTCTGGTTCAACGACCGCTTTCGTGACAAGGCCAATGCTCGTACCAGATGAGGACAACTTATCGAACGACTCCGAATAACCATGCCCTCCCGGAACGCGTATGCTGATGAACAGGGGGTTTGAGTATGCAGCCTACCGACTGGCTTCCCATTCGGCGTCCTATGCATACAGCTCGACAGGCTCAACATTCGCCTTCGAGTCGCCGCTGGGTATGGCTGATTGTTCTCGTCATTGTCGTCGTTGTCTTCAGTGCGGGGAACTGGCTCTCGTATTACGTCGACGCGCTCTGGTTCGGATCGCTGGGCTATGCCAGCGTCTTCTGGAAGACGCTGGGGCTCCAGTGGGCGGTGTTCGCTTTATTTGCTGCCGCGACTTTTTCTTTTCTTTATGGCACATTCTCGATTCTGAAGCACTCGGATTTCACTGCTGACCTGGCTGGTCAGACGATTCTCGTGGGCGGGCGAACCTTGAAGTTGCCGGTCGAATCCATCTTGCGTCTGGTTGCGCTGGGTGGATCGCTCTTCGTAGCCGCCACCGCCGCTGCCGTGATGATGGCGGACTGGCAAGTTTTCGCGCTCTATTGGTACGCGCCCCGCACTGCCGGATTACTCGACCCGATCTTCGCCAAGCCGCTTAGTTTTTACCTCTTCACCCTGCCCGCCTGGGAGTTGGTCTCAGGCTGGCTGCTGACGCTGGCGGTCCTGAGCTGCGCCGTCGCCGGTTTCTTTCTAATGGTCAACGCCGGCACCGGGGCGCTTGAGGGACGCCGTAACCGTTATGCCCTGGTGTCCTGGCGCGGGCTCTCCATCACCTTTGCCTTCCTTCTCCTGGTGATCGCGTGGCGGGTATACCTAGGACGCTTCGATCGATTAACACAGGATCACACGATTTTCGGTGGCGTCACCTACACCGACGCGCATATCTTTCTTCCTGGTCTGCTTGTCACCTCTGTCGCACTGGTGCTCGGGGCGGGAATCTCGGCGGCAAATGCGCTCCGGTGGAACCGCGGTCGCTGGCTGATCGCGGCGGCTGCTCCGGCGGTTCTCTGTTACATTCTGCTCCAAATATCCGGATGGTACGTCGGCACCTTTGTAGTCGCGCCGAACCAACTGGTTCGCGAGAAACCTTATATCGCCCACAACATCCAGCTGACCCGACAGGCTTATGACCTGAACGAGGTATCCCGACAAGAGTTTCCCGCGGAGATGAATCCCGAGGCAGCCGATCCCGCCAACAATCAAGCCACTCTGCAGAACATTCGTCTGTGGGACTGGCGTGCCCTTCAGGACACACTGCGGCAGATACAGGAAATGCGCACCTACTACGACTTTCCGGATATCGACATCGATCGCTATGAGATTGACGGCAGACTGCGTGAAGTGATGCTGGCGGCCCGCGAGTTGAACGTCAACAAACTGCCGGAAAGCAGCCGCAACTGGATCAACGACAAGTTGATTTATACCCACGGCTACGGCGTCACCATGAATCCGGTCAATGGCTTTACTCCCGAAGGCATGCCGAAATTGCTGCTGAGCAACATGCCCGTCGAGAGCACCGTTCCCAGCCTCAAGGTCACTAGGCCGGAAATTTATTTTGGGCAGCTGACCGACACCGATGTCTATGTTAAGACGCGACAAAGAGAATTCAATTACCCGCAGGGTCAGGCGAACAACTTTACCGAATACCAGGGCAGCGGCGGCATCGTGCTCGGGGGCTGGCTCCGTCGCATCCTCATTGCTTTGGAGCGGGGCGACATCAGCAAGTTGCCCTTCAGCGATGATGTAAATAGCCAAAGCCGTCTGCTGATGCGGCGTAACGTTCTCCGGCGCGTATCAGCTCTGGCCCCATTCCTCACTTTCGATCCCGATCCGTATATCGTAGTTGGAGAAGACGGCCGACTGTCCTGGATCGTGGACGGCTTTACTACGTCCGACAGCTATCCGTATTCCACTCACTACCGTCTCGGCGACAATTCCATCAACTACATGCGTAATAGTGTGAAGGTGGTCGTCGACGCATACGATGGAACCACAACCTTCTATGTATTCGATAGCAACGACCCCATCCTCATTGCTTATGGCCGTCTGTTTCCGACTCTGTTCAAGGACGCTTCCGCGATGGCGCCGGGGCTGCGCAAGCACGTGCGCTATCCCCAAATGCTGCTGGAGGTTCAGGCAGCGGTCTATTGCCTTTACCACATGACAGATCCAGAGGTCTTCTATAACCGCGAAGACCTGTGGAACGTGGCCAGCGAACTCGTAATTAACGATAGCGGGCAACAAGTCACGCAGACCATGCAACCGCATTTCGTTCTGATGAAGCTGCCGGACGAAACGGGCATTGAATTCGTCGAGATTCTCCCTTTCACCCCGGCCAACCGCAACAATCTGATTGGCTGGATTGCCGGCCGCAGCGACGGAGCGCACTACGGCACCTCAGTTGTTTACGACTTCCCGAAAACCAGACTGGTCGACGGACCGCTCCAGATCGAAGCGCGGATCGATCAGAACGCTCAGCTTTCCGGTCAGCTTACGCTCTGGAACCAGCAAGGCTCACACGTCCGCCGCGGAACTCTACTGGTCATCCCGATTGGGCGCACCCTGCTGTACGCAGAACCGATTTACTTGCAGGCTGAGCGCAGTCCCATGCCGGAGCTGCGTCTCGTAGTGCTCGCGCTTCAGGATCGGCTAGCCTATGCCCCCGCCTTCGAATCGGCTCTGACGGCATTGTTTGGGAACGGACCGTCAACGCTCGAAGCAACATCCGTGAATTCGCCGCCAGCCTCAAGCACCTCCGCTTCCTCTGGTGCGGTGACGCCGGTTCCCAACCTTAACGCTCTGATCGGCGAAGCTGCCCAAGATCTCTCCGACTACCAGCGATTGACGGCAGAAGGGAAACTGGGCGAGGCCGGGCAGAAGCTTGAGCACCTGAAAAGCACGCTTGAAAAGCTGAATACACATCCAAAATGACAGGATTAGCGACGACCTTGCGCGTGTGCCCCGCTTCACCGCACATTTTGTATGTGAGTTCCCTTACCCAAGTAGCGGCATTGACCAATCATGGCTCGCGCCAACGCGAATCCAACATCTTGGTCTTCTTCAAATAGGGCCGCGAGCGTGTAGCACGGGAATCGGAAGTTGGTCAGTGTGCGGCCAACTTGACGGAAACGCCCTACTCGCGGATGTGATTTCAGCGAGGTAGACGATTGGGTATTCGCTAGCCCAGTCAGCATCGGGAGACTCCCCTATTCGTACTCCGGCACTCGCCAAGAGCTAGTCCGCGCAGCGAAGGCCGCGGGAATCGGGAGTCTGAGTACCCACGCTTTCCGCCATACGTTCCGTACTTGGCTAGACACCCTCAAAACACCTATTGCGGTGCAACAGCAGTTGATGAGACACACGGACATCCGCATGACCATGAACACATACGGCACGGTGTTTGATGATGCGGTGAACAGTGCAGGATTGAAGGTAGCTGAGCTTGCCTTCAGTCCAAACGGAGCGCAAGCAGAGCGCGAATCCAGCTAACCCATTGAAAAGATGGTGGGCGCTATAGGATTCGAACCTATGACTGCCACTGGCGATTGTGAAGCTGGTGTCACCCCACAGCCCCAGCCGGCGAAATCGCCGGTCTCAAACGCAATTGACAAGCTGGTTTCCCGGCATGGTCTGGCAGATGTCCTGTGACCAGACCGGAGTCGCAGCTAAGGCTAGAGCTGCAACAACAATTAGCGCGAAGCGAACTTTCATAGGATCAATTCCCCCCTTTCCTCTCAGATTTCCATTTTGTCCGACTCACAAGGAATTACGCTCTCTCCATCGCGGGACGACGCACCAAATTCGCGGCTGCGGAAGAAAAGATGTGGATGGCTTTCCATTTTGGAACTCGCCGCATCAGCGAGGTTCTTGCGCTTGAGTCGTCGACCAGATCAAGTCGAAGGAGAAGACCCTCGCCTCCCACTTGAACGGCCTGCCGACTATACTTCCAATTGGCAGCGAAAGACAATTACGCGCACCTGTTTCGGGGCGGTTTCCGGTTAGCCGACCGAACTCCAACTAACCCGGGGCCGACCGGAGAAGGGTCGTCTGCCGCGCGGCAGAGGGCAGTTCTTGCACTATGCGTGCCACCAAAAGTAGGTTGGCCAGAAGAGCTGTCGTTCGACAAGCTGAGAAATCAGATCAAGATACCCCTAGTGAGTGGGTAGCTCATCCCGATCAGGGTCCATGGAGACCCGATTTAGCTTTTCAGTAGCGGCATGGCCCTCAGCCGCTCTCCGCTGGCAGCAAAGATCGCATTCGCAATCGCCGGCGCAACACCCACGATCGGAGTCTCCCCTGCGCCTGCTGAAGGCTGGTCTTTGCGATCCACGAGCACGACCTCAATTTTTGGCATGTCACTCAGTCGCGGTACCCGGTATTGAGAGAAACGAGCATTCAGAATGCGTCCATTTTCGAAGCGAATCGATTCGAACAGTGCGCCGCCGATGCCCATCATGATTGATCCCTCAATCTGATTTCGCAGGCCATTTGGGTTGAGGACCGCTCCGCACTCGAAGGCCTCCACAACCCGCACAACCCGCACCGACTTATCGGGGTGCAGTTCAATTTCCGCAATCGTGGCAACGTGCCCACCCTTCTCGAATCCACCTGCGATGCCGAAACCGTGGTTGGCAGACGACTTCTGCTTACCCCACTCCGCCTTCTCGGCAACCGCCTCGAACACAGCGCGAAGCCGGTCGTCAGTCGTGTTCTTCAGCCGGAATTGCAGCGGATCCATGTTGACCGCATGCGCTAACTCATCCATGTGCGACTCGCGCGCAAAGTGGTTGGCGGTGGCAGCAAGACCGCGATAAGAGCCCTGGCGCAGTGGCGGGTTGTCCGTCGGATGAAATTGAATAAGTTTGTTTGCGATGTTGTAAGGGACACCGATGGCCGCAGGGCCGGAATTGTAATTATGGTATTCCCATGCCGTGATGGTTCCATCCCGGCGGGCCCCGCTCGTAATCTCGACGATCCCGGCAGGACGAAAATAGGCCCAAGTGAATTCCTCTTCGCGGGTCCAGACTACCTTCACTGGCTTGCCGGCAGCCTTTGCGAGCCGCGCCGCCTCGATTGCGGCATCGCCCGTGTGCTTGCCACCGTACGCAGAGCCGGTATCAGGCATTAACACTCGAACATTGTCTGGCGAGGTTCGGAAGGCCGCCGCGAGTTCGTCGCGCACTGCGAACGGCCGTTGCGTTCCGGTCCATACGGCAAGCTTCTCGCCCTGCCACTCGGCTACGGCAGCACGTGGCTCGAGTGGGGCATGCTGGATGTATGCGACGGCGTAACTCTGAGAGATCTTGACGTCAGCCTTCGCCATTTCTTCGGCTAAAGAGCCACTGACATCGGTTGCTTCGGTTTTTTGTTTGTCAGCCTTTGCCTTGAGATAAGAAAACAGTTCCTGATTCGAAATCTGCGGTGAAACTTTCCATTCAGCCTTGAGTGCTTGAATCGCTTGTTGCGCGGACCAGGTACCAGGTGCGACAACACCCACGAAGTTCCCGTCCCGCACCACGGTAACTTCTGCCATCTTCTTGGCCGCGGAGTCGTCCAGGGAAACGAGTGTCGCGCTGAATCCAGACGGTCGCAGCACCTTGCCACACAACATTCCGGGGCGGTGGAGGTCAGACGCGTACAGATGTTTTCCTGTGACAAAATCCGGTCCGTCCACCTTGGGAACCGGCTGCCCCGCGACCTTCCACTCTGACGCTGGAGTAAACGGCGGATCGCCCGCAATTACCTTCACCAGCTTTTGACCGTGCGTGAGCTCGCCGTAGCTGATCGAGTTACCGCTTTTTGGATCTCGCACTCTCCCTTCTGAGGCGACAAGCGTTGATGCATCAACCTGCCACGCGTTTGCGGCCATGTTCACCATCAGGTCACGCGCAGCGACTGCCATTGCGCGCAACTGTGGTCCCATCGTGGGAGTGGTGCGGCTGCCAAAGGTGCCCGCATCCCAAGGCACCTGTTCAGTGTCGCCCATGACGAGCGTAATGGACTCCATCCCAGTGTGCAGTTCTTCGGATACCAGTTGCGTGAGTGAAGTGCGGATGTTTTGGCCAACCTCAACTTTGCCGGTAAACACAGTGACACGGCCGTCTTCGGCGATTCGCAGCCATGCAGCAATGTCCTTGGGCAGTTCATGGCTACTACGGATTCGGCCGGATTCCTGCGCAAGTGTGCCTGTTGAGCACAGGCAAATGAGTATTCCGCCCCCAAATAGCTTCAGAAAATCACGGCGCTCCAGATCAATGTAATGCAGCCCGACGCCAACTTCGTGCTGCCATAATTCGTTGGTGAGCTGAACGTCCAAATCGGAATCCATGGTCTACTTCGCCTTCTGCGCCATCTGAGCGGCATCGCGCACAGCGGCCACGATGCGCGGGTAGGTCCCGCACCGGCAGATGTTTCCGTTCATTGCCTTCATGATCGCTTCGTCAGTGGGACTGGGGTTGGTGCTCAGGAGAGCCACAGCGGAGAGGATCATCCCGGAGGTGCAGTAGCCGCACTGCAAGGCCTCTTCGTGAAGGAAAGCCTGTTGCACCGGGTGCAATAAGCCGTTGCTTGCGAGACCCTCGATTGTCGTGACCTTCTTGCCCGCGGCTGCAGACAAGGGCGTCATGCACGATCTTACAGCTTTGCCTTCCAGCAAGACCGTGCACGCTCCGCATTGGCCCTCGCCACAACCGTATTTGGTTCCCGTCAATTGCAGGTCGTCGCGGAGGACCCACAACAGCGGCTGTTGCGGGGGAGCGATAACTTCACGCTCCTGACCGTTCACGAAGAGAGTCGCCGAATCCATTTTGCGGTTCCGGAAGTAGCCGCCCAAATTATATGGTGCCACGCGCAAGACAAGATGCCACCAGAAAGTGACGTAACCAGCTCAATGCTTCGGCGCGGATCCGAAACGCAGTGGGGGAAGTTACTCTGCTGAGTTGGCTAAGTTCGTTCAAGTCGGCCAGTATTTACGAGTGAGTTCCTTTCATCTGGCCGTATAGCGCCCATCCCGCACTCTTGAAGAACCCCGCAAATAAAGGCGACAAGGACGGAACGACGACAACACGTCAAGTGACTTCCCCGAAGCAGACTTCGGGCCCGGAACAATTCCGATTTGCTCGTGAGCGGCGCCGGACCGGTTCAAGGCGCAAATCGACCGCAATTAGATTTAACACTAGTGAGTCGGGGTATAATCCGCCCCATCTATGCCACTCGCCCCGGGTTCCCGCCTCGATTCGTATGAGATCATCGCGCCCTTAGGCGCAGGCGGAATGGGCGAGGTCTATCGCGCCCGCGACGCCACACTGAAGCGCGATGTCGCTATCAAAGTTCTCCCCGCATATCTCTCGCAAGATCCCGACCGGCTTCGTCGTTTTGAGCAGGAAGCGCAAGCGGCCGCTGCTCTGAATCATCCCAACATTCTTGCAGTTCATCGCTTCGGCACTTTCGAAGGCGCACCGTATCTGGTGTCTGAATTACTCGACGGCAGCACACTCGGGCGGGTACTGGCCCACGGCCCGCTTCCAGCTCGCAAAGCGATTGATTACGGTGTCCAGATCGCCAGCGGATTGGCCGCCGCGCACGATAAAGGAATCGTTCATCGCGACCTCAAACCTGAGAACATCTTTGTCACCAAGGACGGCCGGGTGAAGATCCTCGACTTCGGCCTGGCCAAACTGATGGAGCCCAAGGCCGCACCTCCGGACGGTCCCACAGCTACGGCTCGAGAGCGCACGGAGCCCGGCGTGGTGCTGGGCACGGTCGGCTACATGGCGCCCGAGCAGGTGCGGGGAAAGGCAGCCGACCATCGCGCCGACCTCTTCGCCTTCGGCGCGATCCTGTACGAGATGCTGACCGGCAAGCGGGCATTTCGCAAGCCTACGTCAACAGAGACGATGACGGCCATCCTGAACGAAGAACCACTCGCCATTTCACAGATTGCGCCTGGCACTCCTCCGGCGTTGCTGCGAATCGTTCATCGCTGCCTGGAAAAGAATCCGGAACAGCGCTTCCAATCGGCGTCAGACTTGGCATT